>Ga0075423_10003189_pt1 | contig 15095 bp, 5 predicted proteins | sample SoiMethybrSBSTD2_FD_80114 | JGI IMG/M metagenome (GOLD analysis project Ga0075423, IMG submission 80114) | Bulk soil microbial communities from a Populus tree surrounding site in Tennessee, USA - Soil MetaG P. TD hybrid SBSTD2 | ecosystem: Environmental > Terrestrial > Soil > Tree plantation...
ACATCGTGAACACCCGGCGGTAGTATCCGATCTCAACCGACGCTCTTGGGAAGATCTCCTGCTGGATCGACGCGCCGAAGGACCAGTCCGACGGCCGGATGCCCCAGCCATGCGTCAGCTGCGGATCGATCGTCGCGCCAACGAACTGGTTCGAGCCGAACGCCAGGTTGCTGATCTGACCGCACGAATCTACTGTCGGGTCGAGTGGCGTGACGAGGTTCGCCGCCAGATTCTGCGGGCCGGGATTCGACAGGTCGCACTGCGGAACGAAGTCGCGATTGGCATCGATCCATGAGCGTGTCACCGACGGGTTGGCGAAACCGGCGGCGGCGCCGCCCGGAATCCGCAGCGACGGATTCGCCTGCGAGAGCAGGTTGCCGACCGAGGCGCCCTGCAGGTACTTCCCGAGGTTCACCTTCAACGCGGTCTTGCCATTGCCGAAGACGTCATACGCTGCGCCCAGGCGCGGCGTGATGTCGTTGTAGCCGGTGACACCCTCACCCCTGTCGAAGTGCACGCCAGGGAAGAACCGGCCCTGCGGCTGATCGACGGCCGGGAACCAGCTCCATGGATGGTCGTAGCGCAACGCACCCTGCAGTGTCAGGCGCTTCAACGTCCACTGATCCTGCGCGAAGAACGACATCATCGCCGCGCGCGCGTTGTTGAAGTACGGGTTCGCGTACTCGGTGATCAAGCTCGGAGTGCTAGGCCTGAACGTGCCATCGGGGTTCCGACCGCCACCCGTAAACGTGTACGCCAGGCTCTGGTCGTTCGTGAACTCCGCACGGTCGTCCTTCCACCAGTTGCCCTGGTAGCCGAACTTCATGCTGTGCGAACCGGTGATGTAGGAGCTGTTGACGAACCAGTTGGCGCCGTCGGTTTTGTTGATCAGCCAGTTCTGCGACCGATACGTCATCGCACCCACCGAACCGGTCTGATTGATGATCGTCGCGTTGTCGGTGATGCGAACCAGGTTGCGGCCCGGATTCGGATCGAGCTCGCGGACGCCCCACTGGTAATAGGTGTTGCCGAGGCCCGCTTCAAGCAGCAGCTTGTTGGTCCACGGACTCGTCCAGCGCGCCGTCTGCACGCGCTGCGGGCTGAACTCGCCGTGGCCGTCGGCGTCCGGCGCGGTCGTCGCCCCGGGCGAGCCGCTGAAGTTCGCCGTGCCGCTGCAGGTGCGGCACACCGGCTGCTCGTCCCACGAGAACGTGAACTTGTTCTTCTGATTCGCCTGATACGTGATGCGCGGGGTGTAGTTCTCCCACATGCGATCGTAGTACGCGGGCTTGCTGAAGTCGGGGTTGTAGTAGAACTGCGACGCGTTGCCGACATTCTGGTTGTAGTAGACGTTGAGGATGTTGCGGCGCGAGCCCTGTTCGCGGACGCTCATGTAGTACCAGAGCTTGTCCTTGATGATCGGGCCGCCGACCGCCGCGTTGAAGTCGTAGACGTGGTACGTCGGATTCGGCGTCCCGGCGCCCTTCAACCTCAATTCATCGGTGTAGTTGTTCGACTGCATGGCCTTCGAGAAGCCGGATCCCGCCACGAGGCCCGACATCGTGTTCCCGCCCTGCTTCGGGACGATGTTCATCTGGACGCCCGCGGTTTCCGCCTCGCCGAGCCCGCCGGATGTCAGCACCGACACTTCGGCGGCGTTGCCGATGTCTGCCGTGTAGTTCGGCGGCTGGTTGCCCCCGGGCGGATTGCTGATGTTCATGCCCTCGACGGTCAGGCGCGACTCGACACCGCGGCCGCCGTGCACCGGGAAGATCGCGAACACCGGGCCGGTGTTGACGTCGGTGATGTTCGACGTCATGCCCGGCACGGTATTGAGCAGATAGCTGTAGCTCCGCACCGACGGCAGGTTGCGCATCGTCTCGTTGTCGAGCGTGAGCTCCCGTTTCGTGCTCGCGACGTCGACGATCGGCGATTGGCCGGTCACGGTGATGGTTTCCTGCACGCCGCCGACCTTCAACTCGCCGTTGACGCTGACGACGCCGCTGCCGGTCAAGATCACACCGTCGCGCTTCTGCGTTGCGAAGCCCGCGAGCGAGAACGTGACCGAGTACTGACCGGGCTGCAGACTTTCAATGCGATAGCGTCCGCTGCCGTCCGTGACTGCGGTGCGGACCTTTTCGATCAGCGCCGGACTGGACGCTTCCACAGTGACTCCCGGGAGAACGGCTCCCGAGTTGTCGGTAACCACACCGGCAAGCGCGACCTGGGCCCACGCCATCACCGGCGACACGAGCAGAAGGGCCACCAAGCCCAACGTGCGTAACACTAGGCGCATTCCTTCACCTCTAAGTGAATCAAGATTCCTGGTCTCTCCTCGCGCAGTCGGCGAGACGCGGCCAACGCGCGGGCTCGTGGCGTTATGCAAACTTCGCGACACAGCCGAACTTCATATTGAAGACGAAGGTGTGGCACGAATTCAAGGGCCTGATAGGCGAAAAAAACTCGACAGCGCGCGGCGTGAAGCTGATGGGCATGCGCGATCTGCGCAGAAACAACGCACAAACGCGCGCACTAGTACGACTTCGGATAGCGAAAAATTGTGCGATCTACTTTCAAGTCCCGTAACTGAGCTCGCGATGCGGAAGATTCCTTTGCCGCGGATTCAAGTTTTTGTTGACGGATCCAAGAGGCACGACTCCATCGCGGCGACGGGAGAACGCGGTATCACCGCGTTCTCCACGGTCTCAGTTGGCCTTTGAGTACAGCCAGAGGCGCGTCACTACTGCTTCGTTGCCCTCCACGTGGTACTGAGCGTTCCCGGGCAGACCGAGGGGGACATCTCGGTGACCTGAAGGTTTCCAGTGGCGACCGTGTTGGAGCTGAACGAGCCGCTGAAGGTCAGCGTCCCGACGTTCGCGCCGTTTGACGTCAACGTCGTAGTCCGTGAAAAGCTGTTGTTTGAAACCGGCACGGAGACGTTCGACGCGGTGACCGTGGTGAACGCAGGGCAATTAGGAATCACGTATTGCACCGAATACGCGGTGATCGTGGTTCCGTTCACGGTGAACGTGACATTACCGGTTTGAGGCGTGGTTCCCGCCCAGTTTCCTGATATCTGAACGGTATACGCGAAGCCGTTGGCCAGAGTCGCCGAGGCGCCGCCCGGCAGCGTCACTACCACGTCAACCGACCCGGGTGAAGATGCAGAGGGCGTGTCAGCCCGGATGCTGGTGCTCGACACGAACGTCACATTGCTGGCCTGCGCCGAACCGAACCGTACCGTTGCTCCGGACACGAAGTTGGTGCCGGTGATCGTGACGGTCGTTCCTCCCGAGATCGAACCGGAATTGGGAGAGAGAGACCCAATCGTCAGTGCAACCGAGACGGCGGTGTAGGTAAACGCCCCCGTCAATGTCCCGCTTCGCGCGTCCGGGTTGGTGACGACAACGTCGACCGCGCCAGCCGCATGCGCCGGTGTCGTGGCGGTGATCGACGTCGCATTCGCGACCGTGACGCCGCTCGCTGCTGTACCACCAATCGTGACAGTCGCGCCGGTCGCAAAGTTGGCGCCGGTGATCGTCACCGCCGTCCCTCCGCTCGCACTTCCGCTGTTGGGCGTAATCGCGCTCAATGTCGGAGATGCCGCCGTGGGGGTTGGCGTCGGTGTTGGAGACCCCGGTGAATCTTTTCCGCCACAACCGATGGCGAGCATGAGCGTCAACGCGGCCAGGGAGCGAGCTATCACGTGAACGTGCGGTAACCGTATCCGACGCAAACCAGGCATGCGTTCTCCTCTCAGCGGCTGTCGTCGACGAACCGGCCATTGCCAATGTCCGGTTCGCGTTGTCTCCGAGGTTCCTTGTCGTGGCGTCCTGACGCGTCACACGTCAGGGCCGCACCTGCACCGGCAGCGACACGAATCGCGCCACATCAGACCGCGTGGCGGCGATGCCTTTCGTCCTTCTAGACGGAGATTGAGCGTCGTGCGGTGACGAGCGGCGAATCAGGGGAACAGTCGCGGCTTTCGGTGTGGACCGATCCGATACCGGATTCGCCGGGTGCGTCGGCGACAGATCTCTCAAAGCTCAGCAGGAAAAGCAAGCGAAATCTTGGGACCCATTCATCGTTCTGCCGCGCGGGCCGCGCTCAGGATGTTCCGCAGCGCATAGTTGCCTTCGTGACAGGCGTACTCGTAGAGGACGTAGCGGGCATCGCGTCGCAGCGGAAACGCGACCTTCCACGGACGCACCCACGTCTGGGGATCCTCGACGAGCACGTCATACAGCAGCGTGTCGACGTCACGCAGCCGAAAGCGCTCGATCAGCCGCAGCGCTGGGCTCGTGGGATTGCCGTCGCCATTGCGCGCGTAGGAACCGGTGCGGCCGTTGAAGTTCGTCGTCTCGACGACGAGCGTGTCTCCCTCCCAACGCCCTCTCGAGTCGCCCATGTACGATTGCATCGCTGAAGCGAGGTGCGGTCGCGCGTCGAGCGGGATGATTCTCGCTTCGTGCACCATCTCGTAGCGGATGACGACCAACCCGGGCGCTTGATGGATCTGCGTGCCGGAGCCGTACTGATTCGGAAACGCGGAGCCAAGCACGCCTCGGGTGATGCAGCGATCAAAGGGTCTCAAGTCCGCGGGACCCGCGGCCAAGTAGGCGGGAAGGCCGCGCGGCGAGTATCCATCCGCGGACTTGAGGCGCCATTGCTCGGCGCGACGTGCGCCGTCGGCGGTCATCGGGGGAAGCCGGCCATTCTCCGGTTCGACAATCAACGAGGCCAGCGCCGGCGCGTGTCCGAGCTCCGGCCAATAGTTGGCCTGGACGAACGCGAGCTGCGCGTCGATATCCGCGTTGCGCGTCGCCGCCTCGGCATCGGTGAGCGTCGCCCGCGTGCCCAGCTCCGGAGCCCGCTCGAACGGTACCGAGTACACAGGGCCTCCGGGCCATGTGCCCTGGAGATCGGGATCTCCCCACGGCGTCTTCGGCAGCGCAGCGGGTGGTCCGGCAGCCTCGGCATCCGCGCGCACGCTCAGCGCCAGCGCCGTCACGATCCACCACGCGAGCGGCAACGCGAACGCCGCGGCCCTGGCGACGACGAACATCATTCGACGATTTCGAGGCACGATGCACCGCCTTGACTGTATAGCACTATCTAGATAATACTCTACATAGTTACCGTGAAAATCACCTACTCCACCGTGCTCGTACTCGAGGCGCTCTCGCGCGGCTATCACTACGGCTTCGACATCATCGATGCCACCAGTCTCCCGAGCGGCACCGTGTATCCCATCCTGCGTCGATTCGAGAACGAAGGGCTCGTCACGTCCGAGTGGGAGCACCAGGAGCTGGCACAACGCGAGCAGCGTCCGCCGCGCCGCTACTACGCACTCACCGCAGACGGCAAGGCGTTGCTGGCCGAAACCGCCGCGCGCTACCGCGCCGCCCACGAGATCACGCGGCGTCGGCCGCGAGCGCTGAAGCCATCGCGAGGGTAGTCATGGATCGGCCGTCTTCGGATCCGCTCGTGCTCCGAATCTGTTGGTGGATCCTCCGCATCGCACGTCCGGTCGTGCCGCGCACCATCCGCGAGCAATGGACGCGCGAGTGGGAAGCCGAAGTTCAGCATCGATGGAGCACGCTCCATCGGCGGCACGACACTCGCTGGCACCGCCAGGCCACCCTCGTCAGGCAATCGAGCGGCGCCATCGCCGATGCGGCGTTCCTCCGGCAGCAGTTCACCGCCGATCTCGACATCGTCCAGGACGCGCGCTACGCCGTCCGCATGCTTGGCAAACGCCCCGTCGTGTCGGCGCTCGCCGTCGTCGTGCTGGCGCTCGGTCTCGGTGGAACCATCACCGTGTTCTCGACGATCGATGCGCTGCTGCTTCGCGATCTGCCGTACACCGACTCCGGTCGCATCGTGACCGTCTGGCAAACCGAATTAACCCGCCCCGATGAACGCCTCGGTGTCGCGCCCGGGGCGTTTCTCGATTGGCGCGCACGGACGAAATCGTTTGCGTCATTGGCCGCCGCCGAGCCCTTCGGCTTCGACTATCTCGAAGGACCAGAGCCCATTTCTCTTCCGTCGGCCTTGGTCACCGAAGGCTTCTTCGAAGCGCTCGGCGTGCAGCCCGCGCGCGGGCGTTTGTTTCTTCCCGAGGAATACACGGAGGGGCGAGCCGACGTCGTGGTTCTCAGCCACGCGGCTTGGCAGCGGCGATTCGGCGGCGACGAGGGTGTGATCGGCAAGACGATCAGGCTGGATGGGCGCGTCTATCGCGTCGCCGGGGTGCTCCCATCGACGTTCCATCCAAATGTTCTTCCGCGCGCCAACGAACAGGAAATCTGGGCGCCACAGATCGTCGAGAGGTTCGAGCTCGACAACCGTCGCGGCCGCTACTGGAGTGCGGTCGGGCAGTTGGCCCCGGGCGTGACATTCGAACAAGGTCAGGCCGAGCTCGCGACGATTTCACGGCAGCTCGCGCGCGAGTATCCGCGGACCATGGCCTCGATGACCGCGACCATGGTGCCGCTGCGGCAATACCTCGCCAGGCCACTTCGCGACCCGCTCACACTGCTCTTTTTCGCCGTCGTCATGGTGCTGCTGATCGCGTGCGCCAACATCGCCAGCCTGCTGATCGCTCGCAGCGTCGAGCGTCAGCGTGAGTTTGCCGTTCGGGCGGCGATTGGCGCCGGGCGGTGGCGGCTGGTTCGCCAGATGCTCGTCGAAGCGGCGGTGCTGACGGGCCTGGCATGCGGTGTCGGATTGGCTCTCGCGTCGATGGCGATGCGCACGTTCATCGGCTTCACTTCGCGACTCGTCCCGCAACTTGCGGATGTGACGCTCGACACCCGACTGCTGCTGTTCGCTGTAGGACTCACGGCGGCCACGTCGCTTCTGGTCGGTATCTGGCCGGCGATCCAACTCTCGCGAGTTGGTGCGCACGACGGGTTGAAAGAGACCGGCGCCGGACTCACCGGCAGCATGCCCCGGCGTCGTCTCGCATCGGGATTGGTCATCGGCGAAGTCGCGCTCGCTCTGGTCTTGCTGACGGGGGCGGGGCTGCTGATCAGGAGCTTCGTCGCACTGTCGCGCGTCGATCCGGGGTTCGTGCGATCGAACATCGCCGTCGTGCAGGTGTTTGCGTACGGCGACCGCTACCGGAACGACGCCCAGCGCCTCGTATTCTTCAATCAGACGCTCGAGCGTTTCCACGGCCAGCCAGGAGTCGTACGCGTCGGCCTCGTGTCGGCGATGCCGTTCGTTCCTGCCGATATCGATATACGCGGCGGCTACCGAATCGAGGGCCGTCCTGCGCCTTCCGACGTAGAGCTCCCTGCAACCTCGCTCACGGTTGCCACGTCCGAGTTCTTCCAGGCGATGCGCATACCGCTGCGGCGCGGCCGACTGTTTTCCGAGACCGACCGCGAGAACGCACCGCAGGTCGCGATCATCAACGACTTGCTGGCGTCCCGCGAGTGGCCGGGACGCAACCCCATCGGCGAACGAATCACCGTCAACTGGCAGGGGAAGTGGCGGACGATGGAGATCGTCGGCGTGGTTGGACGCGTTCGACACACTGGCCTCGACCTCGACCCGCGTCCCGAAGTGTTCATGCCGCTCTGGCAGCTTCCGTTTGGGTCGATGACGTTTGTCGTGCAGACCTCACACGATCCAGCGTCGGCGATTCCGGCGCTCAAGGCCAGAGTCTGGGATCTCGATCCGACGTTGCCTCTGTACGAGACTGCGACGCTCGATGCCCTCGTCTCGCGATCACACGCCCCGCGTCGCTTTGTGATGCAGATCGTTGGCAGCCTGTCGGCACTCGCCTTCGCGCTTGCGGCGATCGGCATCTACGGCATGATGAGTGTCTCGACGATGCAGCGCACGCGTGAAATCGGCGTGCGTCTCGCGATCGGTGGCAGCAGGATCAGCATCATGAGGATGGTGATCCGCGAGGGCATGATGCTGGTGGTCGTGGGTGTCGTGATCGGCGTTGCGGCAGCGCTGGTGTTGAGCCGCGGGATCGCCGCACTCCTCTACGGCATCTCGCCGACAGATGTTGTGACCCTCGCCGCAACGACGGCCCTGCTGCTTGCCGCCGCGCTGCTGGCCTGCTACCTGCCCGCGCGTCGGGCGACGATGGTCGATCCGCTCACCGCGCTCCGGGCGCAGTAACGCCGAATCGACGAACGAACGCGACGCCCTTGGCGATTCACCTAGTGCTTCGATCGGATCAGCGATTCGATCACGGCAGCGGTTCCGGGAATCCCTCGTCGAGCGCGGCAGTCAGCCCGGCGTGGTTTCAACAGCCGCGCCATCGGCCCAGCGGCCTGGGTGACGGCACCGCCGGACAGCGCGACTTCCTTTGTGACCAGAGGGGCGTAAGTGAAAACCGAATCGTGTCGAGTGATCTCAACAACGCGGCCATTCGCCTGCACGAACCAGTCGAAGACGAGCGCTCTCAGCCGATAGTCGATCAGCTCGTAGACGTCGATCGGTGATTGTGCGCTGAGCGGGGCGGCTGCCGAACCAGTGATCGTGGCAGCGAGTATGAGAGTCGCCACAGCGCTGCGTGCCGGACTTGCTATCCATCTACTCTGACATCGGTCACGACCGTTGATCCTTTCGGTTACGATCGCCTCCACAATTTGGAGTGGTCAGTGAGGATCCCGCCTATGGTCTGGCACTCACGTCCCGTGTTCATCACGAGTACGTTCCGGGACATGCACGCCGAGCGCGACTGGCTGCGTCTCCACGTCTTTCCGGTTCTCGAAGAGCGACTACGCGAGCGCTTTCATCATCTGGAAACTGTGGACCTGCGGTGGGGTGTGGAGTCGGCGTCGGCCCAAGAGGAGCAGGACCGCGAGCTGGTCGTCCTCACGATATGCCTTCGAGAGATCGAGCGCAGCCGGCCCTTCCTGCTTGGCCTGCTGGGCGACCGGTATGGCTGGCGTCCGCCGAGCGCGCGCATCACTGAAGCGGCGCGCGAAGCCGGCCTCGACGCCGACGTGGCAGGCAAGAGCGTCACCGAGTTGGAGATCCTCTTCGGCGTGTTGTGCAGCGCAGATCAGACACGACGAAGCTGGTTCTATCTCCGCGACCCACTTCCGTACGACGCGATGCCGCCAGCCGTTGCGGCGCGCTACAGTGAGGCGCACGCGGGGGAGCCCGAGGCGGCCGACAACGCACAGAAACTTCGGGCACTGAAGGCGCGTCTCGCAACCGCCCTTCCCGGCCGCGTCCGCACGTATTCCGGCCGGTGGGACCCAGAGACACAGTCGGTCAGGGGACTCGAGTCATGGGGCGCACAGGTCCTCGAAGATCTGTGGGCGGATCTCCAGGCAGAGACCTCGGCCTTCTTACAAGAGGCACCGCGCACGTGGCAGGCACAGGACCGCTGGGCCCTGGACGAGTTCATCGAGGGCCGCGTCCGCGGCTTCGTAGGCCGCACGGGCATCACCAACGAGCTCATCGCCTTAGCCACGTCGCCTCCCGCCGATGACGCGCCCTGGGGCGCATGCGTCACGGCGCCAGCAGGCGGCGGCAAGAGCAGTCTGTTCGGTCATCTGTACCGGTCGCTTCAGCAGAAGAATGTCCTCGTGCTTGGTCACGCTGCTGGCATCAGCGTGCGCTCGACGCAGGTCGATTGGATGCTACGACGGTGGGTCGGAGAACTTGCCGACAGTCTTGGGCAGGCCAATCCGCTCACAGAACAGGCGCCGCCAGACGAAATCGATCAGACGTTCTCGCGTCTGCTCCACCGGGCCGCTCAACGCCGGCGCGTCGTCATTCTTATCGATGCGCTCAACCAGTTCGAGCCAACGACGCGGGCGACGTACGTGACGTGGCTGCCAAGGCTCTGGCCGTCCAATGCTCGCCTGACAGCCACCGCCATCCCCGGCACTCAGTCCGGAGCGCTGCTACAGCGACAACGGATCTTCGAGAAGCCGCTGCCGCCAATCGATCGAAGCGAAGCGCTCGACATCGTTCGGAGCATATGCACGCGTTATCACCGGACACTGAACACGCGCGTCGAAACAGCCTTGCTGGGCAAAAGGCAGGAGGCTGAGGCACCAGCATTTGGCAACCCACTATGGCTGGAGCTCGCAACGGAAGAACTGAACCTGCTGGGCGCCGAGGCATTCGATCGCTCGGACACGTCCGGAGCACAAGGCATCGTCAACCTGCTCGTCTCCGTCGTCGAGCAGATGCCGCCCGACATCGAAGAGCTGTACGGATGGATGCTCGATCGCGCCGAGCAGCATTTTGGTGCGGCATGGACGCGCGCATTCGTCAATACGATCGCCGTGAGCCGCGGGGGCTGGCGGGAGGCGGATCTCGAGAAGCTGATGCCTGTTCTCTCAGGCGAGCCATGGGATCTGCTGCGGTTCGCCACGTTGAGACGTGCGTTTCGTGCGCACATCGTCCAGCGAGGCGCCAATGCGCAGTGGGACTTCGCGCACGCGCAGATGCGGAAGTCGATCGAGCAGCGCCTCGCGGACGAGGGTGGCACCGCGGCCGAGTTGCACAGAGCGATCGCCAATCATCTCTTGCTCTTGCCGCATGAAGATTTACTTCACGAAACCGAAACGATGGTGCACCTGATGCAGGAGGGCGCGAGCGAGCGAGCCGCTGCGTACTACGGCGGTAAGTTGAGTGACAGGGAGGCGCAAGGCGCCACGTCGGTATTGGCGTCGCTCGTCGTCAGTCAGGGTACGTCGGAAGTCGTATCGCTTCTTGACCAACCCATGGACAATGCACGCCGCGGCCGTGTTGGCGAGCGCTTCCTTTTCGAGTTGAGCGACGCTCTCAGGCATTCAGCGCCGCTTGATGTCAGGGGCCAGGTCGCACAGTCAGCTGCACGCGCTTTCAGCGAACTGACAACGACCGACCCGGGCAACGCCGGGTGGCAGCGTAACCTCTCGGTGAGTCACGAGCGAGTCGGAAACGTCCTGGCGACACAGGGGAACCTGCCGGTCGCACTGACGGCATTTCAGGCGACGCATCGTATTCTGGAGCGCCTGACAGCCGACGACCCCGACAACGCCGGCTGGCAGCGCGACCTCTCGGTGATTCACCGCGAGATTGGCGACGTGCTGGTGGCCCAAGGGAACCTGCCCGGGGCGTTGGCAGCGTATCAGGACAGCCTCGCGATTTGCGAACGCGTGACAACGGTCAACCCGGACGACTCGGGCTGGCAGCGCGACCTCTCGGTGTGTTCCAGCGAAATCGGCGACGTGCTGGCGGAGCAGGGGAACCTGCCCGAGGCACTGGCGGCGTATCGGGGGACTAATCGAATCCTGGAGAGGCTTGCGGCCGCCGATCCGAGCCGCGCAGACTGGCAGCACGACCTCTCGGTGAGTCACGAGCGGATCGGCGAGGTCCTGACGGCGCAGGGGAACCTACGGGACGCGCTGGCCGCGTATCAAGCGAGCCTCGCCATCGCCGAGCGTCTCGCGGCGACCGACCCGGGCCACGCCGGCTGGCAGCGCCGCCTCTCGGTGAGTCACAACAAGATCGGTGAGGTCCTGATGCCGCAGGGGAACCTGCCGGGCGCGTTGGCTGCGTTTCAGGCAACTCATCGAATCTTGCAGCGCCTGTCGGCGGCCGATCCAGGTAACACCGGCAATCAGCGCGACCTCTCGGTGAGTTACGGGCGGATCGGCAACGTCCTGACAGCGCAGGGGAATCTGCCAGGCGCGCAGGCCGCGTTTCAGGCGAGCCTCGCCATTGACGAGCGTCTCGCTGCAACCGACCTCACCAACGCCAGCTGGCAGCGCAACCTCTCGATGAGTCACGACCATATCGGCGACTTCCTGACGGCACAGGGGAACCTGCCGGGCGCGCTGGCGGCGTTTCAGGCGAGCCTCGCCATTCGTGAGCGCCTCGCGGCGGGCGACCCGGGCAACACCAGCTGGCAGCGCGACCTCTCGGTGAGTTACCAGCGGATCGGCAACGTCCTGCGGGCACGAGGAAACCTGCAGGGTGCGCTTGCCGCGCTTCAGGCAACTCATCGAATCTTGGAGGGCCTCGCGGCGGCCGACCCCGCCAACGCCGGCTGGCAGCGCGACCTCTCGGTGAGTCACGTGTGGATCAGCGATGTACTGACGGCGCAAGGGGACCTGCCGGGAGCGCTGGTCGCGGTTCAGGCAAGCCTCGCCATTGTCGAGCGCTTGGCGGCGGCCGAAACGGGCAACGCCGACTGGCAGCACAACCTCGCGGTGAGTCGCAATAAGATCGGCGACGTCCTGATGGCGCAAGGAAACCTGCCGGCCGCGTTGGCCGCGTTTCAGGCAGCACATCGAATCTTGGAGCACCTGGCGGCGACCGACTCAAGTAACTCCGGCTGGCAGCGCGACCTCTCGGTGAGTGAAGGGCGGATCGGCGACGTCCTGACGGCGCAGGGGGACCTGCCGGGCGCGCTCGCCGCGTTTCAAGCGACTCAACGAATCTTGCAGCGTCTGGCTACGGCCGACCCTGGCAATACCGGCTGGCAGCGCGACCTCTCGTTTAGTCACGCGCGGATCGGCGACGTCCTGACAGCGCAGGGGAACCTGCCGGGCGCACTGGCCGCTGTTGAGGCGAGCCTCGCTATTGACGAGCGTCTCGCGGCAACCGACCCGGGCAACGCCGGCTGGCAGCGCAACCTGGTCGTGTCGCTCTACACGCTCGCGACCCAGTGCGATCGCGTAAGCGACCCTGCGTCGGCGGAGTATTGGCGCCGCTGTCATGCTGTGTTGCAGTACATGCGCGCGAACGGGATGTTTCTCGACCCGCCACTCGCGCAGCTACTCGAGCAACTCGACGCCAGGAGCGTCGTGTAGCCATCGGGCCCTGTCACCGAGCATTTCGCGAACACGACGCACTCGTTTGCGCAACGCTGTGTCGAGCATGATCCGCAGAGCCACGAGGAACCTGTTGGCGATCGTCGGCGTGTTCGGCCTCATCGTGGTCACCGTGATGGTCCGCCCGAACGATGCAGCCGGCCCTTGTGATGTCGTTCACCCCGAGACGATGCCGGCGGAGATCCCGAGGCAAGTGTCTGGCGGTCAGACGGCGCAACCCAGGCATCCTCCGGTCCCACAACGACTCGGGGACGATAGGAACGATTAGCGAGGTTTTCGAAAACCGGTTATGCCGCCTTCCCCTTTCGGCACAGCCCTCGTTGCACTGACTTCGGTCGAGGCTCTGCCGCTGGCTCGGGGAGCTAGTCAGTTGCGTGCTGTGTACGAAGAGGCGCGGAGAAGCTAGTGCGTGCCGCTGGCCGGGAGTTTCAACCGCGCGACGAGCGCCTGGAAACGTGGATTCGATCGGACTTCGTCCAACATCGGGTCGACGTTGTTCCAGCGCACGAACCCGACGCGCCGGTCGTAAGCCTTCGTGAGCTGGTCGAGAGCGGTACTCACATCACCCAACCCGACGGAGATGAGCGCAAGGCCGTACGGATCGGCATCGGTGCGGCGGAGGCGATCGGCAATGTCCACCGCCTCCCGCCGTCGACCGGTCCGCGCGAGGACGCGTCCCAGCGTTGACGAGCCTTGAAACTCGGGACGATCGAGGGTCGCCAGAGCCTCCTCCGCCTTTCCCGTTGTGACGTACACGGCGGCGAGCAGCGCGTACGCGCTGCGGTTCTGCGGCTCGAGTTCGATGGCCCGCTTGAAGTGCGGGATCGCGTCGTCGAAGCGCCGCGCCATGAAGAGAACGAAGCCGTAGTTGCCGTGCACGAAGGACGACAACGGGTTCACCTGCTCGGCGTGTTTCGCGATCGCGATGGCCTCCGGGAATCGCCCCCAGGCGGCCAACGCATTCCCATAGCACGCGCACGCGTTGATGCTGTCTGGGTTCAACTCGAGCGCGCGCCGGAATTCGCGGTCGGTGGTCGCCCAGTCCCAATCTTCCATCGCGACGGCGGCCAGCGCGGAGTGCGCGTCAGACAGATTCGGATCGAGCTCGAGGGCCTTGAGTGCCGCGCTGCGCCGCGCCCCGTTGTCTTGTGAGAATCCGAGATCGTGCAGCGTGCCCCACGCCTCGGAGAGCGCGGCGTGAGCCTCGGCGTAATCGGCCTGAAGCGCGATGGCGCGTTCGAAATAGGTGATGCCTTGCTTGATCTCGGCCGCGCTCTGCTTCCAGAAGTGATACTTCCCGAGGAGGTAGGCGTCCAGCGCTTCGGCGTTCATGGGCCGAACGCGAGACAGACGCTTCGACTGTTCCGGTGTGAGCTGAACCTGGATCTCCTGAGCGATGGTGCGCGCGACCTCCGCCTGGAGCGCGAGAACATCGGTCGCGTCGCGTTCGAAGTCCTTGGCCCATACGTGCGTGTCGCTCGCCGCTCTCACGAGCTGCGCGGTGATCCGGACGCGTCCACCTGCGCGGAGCACGGAGCCTTCAACGATGGCATCGACCCCGAGGTCGCGGCCGATCTCGCGCACCTGCTTCGTCGTGTTCTTGAAGCGCATGACCGAGGTGCGTGAAGTGACATCGACGGATTGGAGCTGCGCCAGGCTGGAGATCAACGCCTCGGTCATTCCGTCCGAGAAGAACTCCTGATCGGGATCTGGCGAGAGGTTTTGCAGCGGCAATACCGCGATGGAGCGGATGGGCGGGAACTGTCCGGTCGTTGTGCGTGTGGTGCCCGATCTCCACCAGAGCCCCGCGACTAACGCAGCGATAATGACGACAGCTGCAGCCGCGTACGGAACATACGAGCGCTTCGAAGGCGCCGGCAGCTCCACCTCTGTGCTGTGTCGAATGTGACGACGCAGATCCAGCACCAGTTCCTGCATCGACTGGTAGCGTTCGGCGGGATCCCTGTCCATCGACTTCTCGACCACCATTCGCAGCGTGGCCGGGATCTGCGGCCCAAGCGGTTCGGGCGTGTGGTGCTGAATCTTCTGCATGACTTCAAGCTCCGTCGAACCAGCGAAGGGCTGATGTCCGCTGAGGAGCTCGTACAGCATCACACCGAGCGAGAAGATGTCGCTCCGCGCGTCGAGCGGTTTGCCCGTGACCTGCTCGGGCGACATGTAGGCCAGTGTGCCAATCACCGTGCCGACGCGCGTGCCACCGGACTGCCGCGTACGCGTCGGCACGTCATCACCGGGGGCATCGAGGAGTTTGGCCAACCCGAA
>Ga0075423_10003195_pt1 | contig 15074 bp, 14 predicted proteins | sample SoiMethybrSBSTD2_FD_80114 | JGI IMG/M metagenome (GOLD analysis project Ga0075423, IMG submission 80114) | Bulk soil microbial communities from a Populus tree surrounding site in Tennessee, USA - Soil MetaG P. TD hybrid SBSTD2 | ecosystem: Environmental > Terrestrial > Soil > Tree plantation...
CATGCACACATTGCGGTGACCGACGGATTGCTTGCGACGTGCAATCGCGACGAGCTCCAGGCGGTGATCGCGCACGAGATGGGACACGTGAAGAATCTCGACGTCCGGCTCATGACGTTCCTCGCCGCGCTCGTCGGCGCGGTCGCGCTCATGTCTGACGGCATGGGGCGCATGTTGCGCGGCGGTGTCCGCTTCGGGGCGTTCACCGGAGGCGGGCGTTCGCGAGGAAAGCGCGACAACCTCGGTCCGCTCGTGCTGGTGTTGCTCGTGCTCTGGCTATTGAGCTGGCTCATCGCCCCGTTCGTCACGCGACTGCTCGCGCTCGGCGTGAGCCGGAAGCGCGAGTTTCTCGCGGACGCAATGAGCGCGCAGTTCACGCGCAATCCGCTGGCGCTGGCGAGCGCGCTGGAGAAGATCGAGCACGCGGACGCTCCGACGACCTCGATCAAGCGCGGCAGCGCTCACCTGTGCATTGCGGATCCGTTAGGCCGCCAGTCGTCGCTCCGCGAGGGCAAGCTCGCCGATTTCTTCGGCACGCACCCGCCCATGGCGCTCCGAGTCGCGCGACTCAGAGCGATGGGCTATCAGGAAAAGAAGCGGCTGGGAGAATCGCTCGAAGCGATGGCCTGACTAGCGGGCTACTGGACGGCCGCCGTGAACGCGTCGACGAGTGCCTGGCTGCCACCGCCGCTGGTAATGGCCTTGCTTAACGCCGGGACGAGCTGACTCACCATCTGCGGGCTGATGCCGGCCTTCGAGAGGAACGACGAGACGCTGGACATACCTGTGAGGCTGTTCAGCGCCGGTAGTCCCGCCTTGAGCGCCTCGTCGACGAGCGCATTCGCGCCGGGAACTGCGTTCGCAACCTGCGAATACTGATCGGCCGGCAGCTTCGCCTTCGCGACACCCAGGACAGATCCCGCACCGAGGATTGCCTGCGCCTGCGACATTCCCGGGATCGAGCTCGTGAGCCCCGAGAGGAGACCCGCCGCGGGCGCGAGTGCTCCAGACAGCGCAGACGGAGACGGAGACGGAGACGGAGAGACGGCGCCGGCCGCCTCCTGCGTCACAGTGCCGGTTTTCTTTGCGCAGCCGGAGAGCACGACCGCCGTTCCGACGGCGAGCGCAGCGACGAGTCGATTCGTGAGCGTCATTGGCGAATCCTCGAAGTGAGAGAAGCGTCAGGCTTGTCGTCCAGCTCGTGGTCGCCGACGGAGCAGGTCACCGTTCCCGCCTTCCTGAGTCCATCGACGTCGTAGTAGTACGGGAACTCGATCCGCACCGGACTCGTGGGTGCGGTGGGCGTATTCTGCTCAGACACTGTCGGGCGCTCCACTGGAGCATCTGTCCACTCGAGTATCGGACAGATGCCAGAGCCGGGCCACGAGGGCCATTGGACCTTCGTCCGTCGACGCTGCTACACGCTGGACGAAGGTCCAAGAGACCTGCCGGCGTTCAGTCGAGGCCGCCGTAGACCGGCGGCACGAGCCCGCCCGCTCATGCGTTAGGCGTTATGACCGCCTTGGTCACCGTTCGGTGCTCGACGGCGGACAACGCCTCACCTGCCTGATCCAGCCGATACCGGCCACCGATCATCTCATTCCACGGCACCCGGTCGCCGAAGCGTGCCGCAACCGCGACGGCTCGATGGAAATGCGAGTAATCGCACCCCCAGCACCCACGAATCTCCACGTGCTTGCGGTTGACCTGCCAATGCGGGTGGATCTCGACCGGGCCATTGTCGGTGTAGTGACCGCAGATGACGACGCGACCGCCGTCACGCACGAGATCCAGGGCCTGGCTCACCGCGGCCGGACTTCCGGACGCCTCGATCACCACATCCACTCCGTGTCCACCCGTTAGGCGTCGCACGGCATCCGTGCGCTCAGCCGGTGGGATGTCGAGCCCGAACGTCGCCGTCGCGCCCATGCGTCTCGCAAAGTCGAGCCGGCTCGCCGGATCACCGACCGCGACCACCTCACCGGCCCCGGACAGCGCCGACAACGCTATCGCGGACTGACCGACCGGACCTACACCGAGCACAGCCACCGATTGTCCCAATCGAATGCCGGCAAGGTCGACGGCGTGCAGCGAGGTGACCAGCCCGCAACCGCCGCCGATGAACGTCTCCGGATCGAGCTGCGACGGCAGGTGGATGAGCTTCACGCCCGGGCGCGCGTAGAGCGACTGCGACCACCCGCCAAGCAGCCCATCCTTCACGCCGTATGTAATGCCATAAACCTTTCGATGAGGACAGCGCGTGCTCTGCTTCGTGACCAGGCAGTGGTAACACGCGCCGCACGTCTCGTGCACATCGAGGAACGTGACGACATCGCCCTCGCGGAACGGATTGCCCTCGACATCGGAGAGCGGCCCCCGCAACTCCGAGATCCGGCCGACCGACACGTGACCCGGAATGAGCGGGTACGGCACACCGGACAGCTTGCCGCGGTGGAGATGGACATCCGTTCCGCAGACCTCCGAGAACAACACGTGAAGGAGCGCCGCGCCGGCTTCGAGCGATGGGCGCGGGAGCTCGGCTACTCGGACAGGCTCGTTAGGCGCCGGGATGGTCGCGGCACGGACCGACGATGAGGCAGGCATGAGGCTGGAAGACCGGGTGAGAACCGAGCGGGTAAGGAGGCCGACAGCGCTCCGTAATGCAAGGGTGTCGCCCCGAGGGGTGGCTCCAGATCGCGCCGCGAACATCTTAGTCGGCAGTCGCAGACCCGTTCACCTTTAGCGTCGAAGGCTCCGATGCGTCGCTCCTTACGTCGTGCTCCAATCGCGCTTCTCGTCGCGACCGCCGTCGCCGGAATCCCCAACGTCCTGCGCGCGCAAGCCACTCCACCAGCGCCGAGTGCACAGCCGCCGGCGAACCCGGCCGATGTGGCGTCAATGGAGGCGATCATCAAAGCGCTCTATGACGTCATCTCGGGACCAGCTGGACAGCAACGCAACTGGGATCGGATGCGCTCACTGTTCATAGCCGGCGCGAGGCTCATTCCCGCAGGCGGCGCTGCGCCGCGCGTGTTGACGGTCGATGACTACATCACGGCGGCGGGGCCGGGTCTCGAGCGCAATGGCTTCTTCGAGCGCGAGGTCAGCAACAAGGTCGAGACATTTGGGCACATCACGCACACGTTCAGCACGTACGAATCGCGGCGGACGGCGGCAGACGAGAAGCCGTTTGCTCGCGGGATCAACAGCATTCAGTTGTTCAGCGATGGGACGCGGTGGTGGATCGTGACCGTGTATTGGGATAGTGAGAGGCCTAACAACCAGATTCCGGCCAAGTATCTGCCGAAGTGACCACCGTTCATCGCGCTTGGGCCGTGTACGACGGCAGCTCTCGCCGTCTGCCGAAGTAGTCCGCCGGTTTACCGATTCGCACCACGCTCGCGCCGCAGTTAGCGTTCGAGCATGGGAGTCAGCTTTGTCGTGTACGGCGGCGGGCCCGGACGCCGCGGGCGAGCCAGCGAGAAGCCAGGCGAAAAGCCGTCGTTCCGCGAACGATGGCGTGCGCTCCGGTACGTCCCCCGGCTCGTGCGGCTCGTGTGGGACACGCACCCGGGCTTCACCATCGCGATGGCGGTGCTCCGCCTGGTCCGAGCTTTCGTTCCGATTTCGACGCTCTGGATCGGGAAACTGATCATCGACGGCGTCGTCTCGGCGCAGCGGAACGGAGGAACGTGGCGCGCGGTGGGGGGGCTCGTCGCCATCGAGCTCGCGATCGTGATCGTTGGCGAGCTGCTCGCGCGCACGTCGGCTCTCGTCGAGAGCCTGCTCGGCGATCTCTTCAGCAATCGCATCAGCGTGCGGCTCATGGAGCACGCCGCGACACTCGATCTCGCTCAATTCGAGGATCCCGAGTTCTACGATCATCTCGAGCGCGCCCGCCGGCAGACGGTGGGACGCATCGGACTCATCGCTCAGCTCCTCGGGCTCGCGCAGGACGCCCTGACGCTCATCACGCTGAGCGCCGCGCTGTTGGCGTTCAGCCCGTGGCTCGTCGTCCTGCTCGTGATCGCGATCGTGCCAAGCTTCCTCGGCGAAACGCGATTCGCTTCGATGGAGTACTCGCTCCTCTTCCGCTGGACACCGGAGCGACGCCAGCTCGACTACCTGCGCTGGGTAGGGGCGAGCGACGACACGGCGAAGGAAGTCCAGTTGTTCGGGCTCGCCGGCTGGCTCACGGATCGGTACCGCGTCCTTTCCGATCGATGGTATCAGGAGAACCGGAAGCTCGCGGTGCGTAAGGCGATCGTGAGCTCCGGGCTCTCGTTAATCGGAACAGCCGGCTATTACGCCGCGTACATCGTCATCATCGCGCGTGCCATTACCGGTTCGATCACGCTGGGCTCCCTAACGTTTCTCGCGGCGTCGTTCTCGCGCGGGCGCGATCTCATCCAGCGACTGCTGCTGGGCGCGAGCTCGATATACGAGCAGGGATTGTATCTCCGCGATCTGTTCCTGTTCTTCGAAATGAAGCCGACCATCGCGTCTCGTCCCGGTGCGCCGCCGGTTCCCCGACCGATCCGCACGGGCTTCGTGTTCGAGGACGTCGGGTTCAAGTATCCGGGGAGCGACCGGTGGGCCGTCCGACACGTCAGCTTCGTGCTGCGTCCCGGTGAACGAATTGCGCTCGTCGGCGAGAACGGCGCGGGCAAGACCACGCTCACCAAGCTGCTTGCTCGCCTGTACGATCCGACCGAGGGCCGTATCCTGCTCGACGGGGTCGACCTGCGCGATTACGACCTCGCGTCGTTGCGCCGTGAGATCGGCGTGATCTTTCAGGACTTCGTGCGCTACGACATGCGATTCGACGAGAACGTGGGCGTCGGTGAGATCGAGTCGGTGCGGAGCTACCTCGACGACGGCGCGACCGCACCGACGCCGGAAACGCTCGTGCATGCCGCGGATCATTCGCTCGCGTCATCGTTGCTCCCACGACTGCCAGCCGGATACCGACAGATGCTCGGCCGGCGGTTCGACGACGGCGTCGATCTCTCAGGTGGCGAGTGGCAAAAGATCGCGCTGGGTCGGGCCTACATGCGCGACGCGCAGGTGCTGATCCTCGATGAACCGACTGCGGCGCTCGACGCGCGCGCCGAGTACGAGGTGTTCAAGCGGTTCTCGGAGCTAATGGCTGGTCGGACGGGCGTGCTGATCTCCCATCGCTTTTCCACGGTGCGAATGGCGGATCGCATCGTCGTCCTCCGCGGCGGCGAGGTCGTCGAAACCGGCACGCACGAGGAGCTCGTGAGTGCGAACGGACTCTACGCGGAGCTCTTTGGGATGCAGGCGGTCGGATATCGATAGCTTCCCGCTTTCCGCTTCCCACTCGGTTCCCTTAGGTTATCGATCCCTACAAAGAATTCGAATCAAGAATGCAGATTGGCGTTCCAAAGGAAACCGCTCCTCGGGAGCGGCGGGTTGCGCTTGCGCCCGATAGTGTTGGGCGTCTCGTAAAGACCGGGGCGCGGGTCGTCGTCGAACACGACGCGGGGCTCGCAGCATCGTTTCCCGACAGCGCCTATGAAGCGGCCGGCGCGACCGTCGCAGCCACATTCGCCGACACGGTCGCCGAGAGCGACGTCGTCGCGAAGGTACAGCGGCCATCGCCTACCGAAGCGGCCGCGCTCAAGAAGGGCGCGGTGCTCATCAGTCTCTTTCAACCAAGCGCCGCCGCCGACACACTGCCGGCCCTCGCCGAGCGTGCCGTGACCGCACTCAGCCTCGAGCGCGTGCCACGCATAACGCGGGCACAGTCGATGGACGTGCTGTCATCGCAGAGCACGGTCGCCGGGTACAAGGCCGTGCTGATTGGTGCGTCGATGATGCCGAAGTTCCTGCCCATGCTGACGACGGCCGCGGGCAACATCGCGCCAGCGAAAGCGTTCGTGCTGGGCGCGGGGGTCGCCGGACTTCAGGCGATCGCGACCGCACGGCGACTCGGCGCGATCGTCTCGGCGTTCGACGTTCGACCGGCCGTTCGTGAGCAGGTGCAGAGCCTTGGTGCGACGTTCGTCGCGGCCGAGGCGATCACGAGCGATGCGGAGGACACGGGCGGTTACGCGCGTGAGCAGTCGGCCGAGCAGCAGCAACGAACGCAGGCGTTGCTCCTGGATCACCTCAAGCAGGTCGATCTCGTCGTCACGACCGCGCAGATCCCCGGGCGCCCTGCGCCACGTCTCATCACCGAAGCGATGGTGGCGGAGATGCGCCCGGGGACGGTGATCGTCGATCTGGCGGCCGAAAGCGGCGGAAACTGCGCGCTCACGAAGCCCGGCGAGACGGTCGACGTGAACGGTGTCCTCATCTACGGCGCGGTCGACATTCCGAGCACCGTGCCCACCCACGCCAGCCAGATGTTCGGCCGCAACGTGCTCACGCTCCTGCAGCATCTCACGAAGGACGGATCGGTGACGATCGACCTGAACGACGAGATTGCGGGACCCATGTGCGTCGTCTATCAGGGGCAGCCGCGGAACTAGCCACGCTACCTGGCGGGAGCGTCGTACTCTCTGCCGCGCCATGTTCGTGGGCGCCTAACGGCTGAGATCAGCACGCGCAGCACCGCAAGTGCGTCCGCCAATGGCGAGAGCCAGAACATCAGACCGGGTCGGTCGTAGGACCGAACGAGCGCGCCCAGCAGCAACACGCGGATGAGCACGAACGCCGCGTTGATGGCGACCAGTGCGTCGACGACGTTAGGCGGTCCGGTGAGCACCCGCGCTGCGACGGCCAAAAGGATCGGCAACGGAAGTGCGAGCGACAGGACGAGCACCAGCACGTCCGCGACCTGGCGCACGCGCGTCGTCGAGTCGCGGAGGTCGATCGACCGCCCCCACTCGCGCCACATCTGCGCGAGCGATTCGTAGGAGCGCACGAGATAGAGTCGCGACCCGTCGAGGAAGCCCACGCGTTTCCCCAGTCGCGCGTAGTGACGGGCAAGCGTAACGTCGTCGCTGAAAGACGCGCGCGCGGGAGCGTAGCCATCGCCGTCGGCGAGCACCGAAGCCTTCGCCAGAAAGCACTGGCCGTTCGCGAGGACGCGATCAGGGTGGACGCCCTGCTCTCCTGCCGCCCCCGTACGATAGACGAGCGTCGCGAGCATCGCGGGCTGAAGCCATTGCTCGGCGGCGGTCATTCCCGCGAAGCGAGGCGAGAACGACACGATCTCGAAGCCGAGCGTGCGCGCCGCGGTGAGGACGCCGGCGACCAACCCGGGCTTGGCCTCGGTGTCGGCATCCATGCCTAACAACCACTCGCCGCGGGCGACGCCGCGTCCCGACTCGAGCGCCCATACTTTGCCGATCCAGCCAGCCGGAAGTGGCCCATCGTCGATGACGCGAAAGCGATGGTCCTTGGCGCGCATCGCCTCCACCTGGTCTCGCGTGTCGTCATCCGAGCCGCTGTCGATGACGATCACTTCCGAAAGCGGCGCTCCCTGCAGATGAAGGCCGGCGAGACACGGCCCGATCCGGAGACCTTCGTTGAGCGTCGGGAGCAGGACCGTGACGGACGTGTCGGTCAGCTCCTCTCGAACGGGATGCACCGGGGGAATTCGCCTGCGTCCGCCCTGCAAGCGCGCGATGACGATCCCGAGCGCCAGCGCCTGGAGCGCGACGAGCGTCGCCAGCGCGAAGTGCATAACGAGGTGCCGTCAGGCCGAGCGGCGCTCGGCCTGACGGCGTAACGTCACCGCGCCCCGTCGCTGGTCGTAGCCGTCTGCTTCTTCTCGTCCTTCAGCCAGTAACCGAACCACTGCCGAATGCGCGCCAACCGGTCGACCAACAACCACGGCTCACCCGTCCGTGAGAGGTCGTGCGTCGAGCGCGGATAGCGGACGAGCTCGACTGGAACGCCCTGCTTCTTGAGCGCCATGAACCACAGGTCCGCGTTGCCCATCGGCGTCCGGAAGTCTTCCTCGCTCTGCACGATCAACGTCGGCGTGCGGACTTTCGAGACGCCGCGAATCGGCGAGAGGGAATCGTACATCGCGAAGTTGTCCCACGGCTTTCCATAGAACTCGAATTCCGTGAGACCCTGCGCATCCGATGCACCGTACCAGTACGTCCATTCGCTGATCATGCGATCGGCTTCGGCAGCCTTGAAGCGGTTCGTCTTGGTCGTGATCCAAGCCGTCATGAACCCGCCGTACGAGCCACCAGTAACGCCCAGTCGCGTGGAGTCGACGTCGGGACGCTTTGCGACAATGTCGACGGCCTTCATCAGATCCTGGTAGTCTTCCGCACCCCAGCGACCTCGCGTCGAGTAGGTGAAGTCGCCGCCATAGCCGCTCGAGCCGCGCGGGTTCGTGTATAACACCCACACGCCCGCGCCGGCGAGGCTCTGGAATTCATCGAACCAGCCCTCGTTGTACTGCGAGTGCGGGCCGCCGTGGATGTAGAGCACGAGTGGATACTTCTTGCCAGCCTCGTAGCCCGCGGGCTTCATGAGCCATCCTTCGATCTCCAGCCCACCAACCGACGGATACGTGAACCGTTCGGACTGCGCCCATGCAATCTGGCTGTTCAGCTTCTCGTTGAACGACGTCAGCTTGCGCTCTCCCGTGCCGTCGGCATTCGCGATATACAGCTCCGTCGGCGCATCGACGCTCGTGGAGACGTACGCGACCGTCCGCTTTGCCGCATCGTAGGCGAAGCCGTTCAGTCGCCGTCGACCACCCAGCACTTCCTTCACCTGCTTCGTGCGCGGGTCGAAGCGGAACAGCGCCGATCGACCACCCACCGACGCGGCGAGCGCGATCTCACCAGTTGGCAGCCAGTCGTACGAGTCGGGCTCGTACTGCCACCTGCCTAACAAGTTGGTCGGCTCGCCACCGGCGACGTCCACCGTGTAGATCCGCTGCGACGCGACGCGCGACGGTGACGATACGAACGAGATGCGCTTCCCGTCGGGCGACCAGGCGAGATCGCGCTTGTTCCCCACGAACGTCGTGACGCGTCGTGGCTGTCCGCCCGTCACCGCGACGACGAAGATGTCCGACTCGTTCCGAGTGACTTCATCGCGTTTCGCGTCATACGGCAAACGCGCGAGCGAATCCCGCTCCGCCTCGACGACCGAATCCGGTCTGAGAGCCGGATCGGCGACGAACGCGATCCATTTCCCGTCGGGCGACACCGCCGCTTCGCGGCGCGAATACGCCGTCGTGTCCAGCTGATGCTTCGCCGAGCCGTCGAGCTTCTGCACCCAGATCTGCGCCGGGCGCCACACGCGGGCCTCTCGCGCCCCCGGCACGAAGCCCTGTCCGTTCGCCTTGTAGCGCAGGTCGTAGATGTGGCGGCCATCGAACCGCTTCGGGTCGAGCGGCTGCGTGATCGCGCCGTACGGAGGACGAGCCATGGGCTGCATGGCCGAAAACGGATCGCGTCGCCGCGTCGAGTCTGCGCTCGAATCGGGCGTCACGGGCTCGCTCCACACGGCGAAACTCTTGTCGCGCGGCAGCGAGCCATTCGGATAGTCGTTCATCTCCGCCGCTTCACCGCCCGGCTGGTCCATGCGCAACGCCCACGTCCGCGCTTTCGAGCCCGGTCGCGTCGAGCTGAACAGGAGGTACTTCCCGTCAGCCGAGAAGCGCGGGTTCGAGCTCTCGGTGCTCGGCGAGGTGTATCACGTGGCTTCGCCACCGGCGGTCGGGACGACCCAGACCTCGTTATGGCGCTTGTTCTCGCTCTCTCGAACCGTTGTCACCGTGAACGCGACGAGCTTCCCGTCGGGCGACACGGCAGGCGCGCTGAGGGTCGTGACCTTGTACCAGTCCGCGGGCGTGAACGCGCGCCGAGCCGCGTTCGTGGCCGTGGCCGCGACGGGCGTCGTCGTCGGACGGGATTGAGCTGCGACGGGCGACGCGAGCGGCGCCGCCGTGATTGCGATGAGTAATGTGCGGGTCGATGTTAGCTTCACGATTGCTCCACGTGCTCGGGTGAGTCGTTGGCGTGCCCGGAATGTAGGGTGCGTGCCGGCGTTGGCGAGTCCCCGCCGTGTTGGGCGCTGCCGGTCCTTCCCGCTCGTCAATACGCACCGCGATCCCGATCCGCTCGCATGCCGTTTCTTCGTTCGGTCGCACCCAAAGCATCGCTGCGCGACGAGTCGAGAGGATTTCCATTCTCGGTTCCGATCGTGCGCGCGCTCGAGCTGCTCGAGTTTCCGACGGCGGTCACGTTTCTCGTGGGCGAGAACGGGTCGGGGAAGTCGACCCTGCTCGAGGGGCTCGCCGCAGCCGTTGGGTTGCCAACCGTTGGCAGCGAGTCGATTCGCGACGACCAATCGCTGGTAGCACAGCGCGCGCTGGCCAAGGAGCTGCGACTCTCCTGGACGCGCCGAACGCACAAGGGATTCTTCCTGCGCGCGGAAGACTTTTTTGGCTTCACCAAGTACCTCGCCCGCCTGCGCTCGGAGTTCAAGGCGCGGCTCGCTGAGATCGACGTCGAGTACGCCAATCGTTCCGCGTGGGCGCGCGGCCTCGCGTCTATTCCGGCCGCCGGCTCGCTTGCAGATCTCGAGCGGAGGTATGGTGTGGACCTCGACGCGAATTCCCACGGCGAGAGCTTTCTCAAGCTGTTTCGCTCGCGGTTCGTACCTGGGGGGTTGTACCTGCTCGACGAGCCCGAGGCACCGCTCTCGCCACAGAGTCAGCTCGGGCTCATCGCGATGCTGAAGGACATGGTCAACGACGACGCACAATTCGTCATTGCGACGCACTCACCGATTCTGCTCGCGTTTCCGAACGCAACGATCTACACGTTCGATGAGCAGCCGCCCCGACGCGTGGAGTACGAGCAACTCGAGCATGTGCGCCTGACGAGGGACTTTCTGAATGAACCGGAAGCGTTTCTGAGGCACTTATAGCTCACGACTTGTTATGACACCTTCGCCTGGCGCACGCCTACTCTCGTTATGGCGCCTGCTCAGCCCGTGGCCGGGCGGGCGGTGGTTGTTCAGCGTGATCGTCGGACGGATCGCGCCATACACAGGCACGATCGGCGCGCGCGTCGTCGAGCTCAGACCGGGTTATGTAAGGACCGAGATGCGTGACCGTCGAGCAGTCAGAAACCATCTGCAGTCGGTGCACGCCGTCGCACTCGTCAACCTCGCCGAAGTGACGAGTGGGCTCGCGATGCTGACCGGCCTCCCCCCGACGCTGCGCGCGATCGTGGTTGGCCTGTCGATCGATTACCTCAAGAAGGCGAGAGGAACGCTCGTCGCGGAATCCACCGTCGACCTCCCTCCGATCACGGAGTCACGTCAAGTCCAGCTTCAGGCGACGATTCGCGACGCCGCGGGCGACGAAGTAGCACGGGCCACGGTGCGCTGGCTCGTTGGTCCGGGGCGATCGTAGACCGGACTGATTCCTGAGCGACTGACGACTGATTACTCGGAGCTCGTTCGGGGTTAGGCGCCGTGGCCACCCTGCCCAGGCCTGCGCCCGCCGCGTGGACGGCGCCGACGCCCACCTTGCCCCTTTGACGTGTCGTGCGCGCTCGACCCGTGTCCGTGGCTCGGCCGCTCGCCACCATGCCCGGCGGGGCGTTGCCGTGCGTTAGGCTCGCTCGAGCGGACCGGCGACCACGCACCACGGACCCGTTCACGCCCACCGGTGGCCGCATTCGGCGACCGCGGACCGTGGCGCGCACCGCCCTCGCGAGAGGCTGGAGGACGCGACGCGTCGTGACGTATGCCGGCATCCCGCCGCGCTGGCGAGTGATCTCTCGACGCCCGCTCGTCTCGCCCTGACTTGGGTTGTGAGCGCGGCTGAGGTGCTGCCTCGTGGGCGGCACGCCGCTCGGCCTTCTCTTTTGCCCGCTTCCGCTCTTCGGCACGCCGAGCGCGGATCGCTGCGATGCGCTCGCCGATGGGCACCTCGAAGCGTTCGGCAGGCGCCTGCGCGTAATTGAATCCCGAGACTGTAATCCGGGGCAGCGTCCGGCCGACCGCACGCTCGATGGCGCGCAGGTCGCCTTCCTCCTCCGGTGAAACGAACGTGAACGCGTCGCCCGTCGCGTCGGCCCTCGCGGTGCGACCCACCCGATGGATGTAGTCGTCCGGAACGTTAGGCACGTCGAAGTTCACGACGTGGCTCAACTCTTCGACGTCGATCCCGCGCGCGACGATGTCCGTCGCGACCAGCACCTGGAACTCCCCGCGCTTGAATCCATCGAGCGCCAGCGTGCGTTGCGCCTGCGACCGGTTGCCATGAATCCGCGCGACCGAGACGCCAGCCTTCTGCAACACGTCGGCAAGCCGGTTCGCGCGATGCTTCGTGCGCGTGAAGACGATGACGTCGTGGAGATCCCCCCGGCGAATGAGCTCGACAAACAACGACGGCTTGAGCGCCTCCGGCACCGGATAGATCGCCTGCGTGATGCCGACCGCCGGTGTGGACTTCCGCTCGAGATTGATGGTCGCCGGGTGCCGCTGCAGCTCGCGGGCGAGCTCCAGGATGGGCTGCGGCATCGTCGCCGAGAACAGCATGGTCTGGCGCTTCGTCGGCAGATGCTTCAGCACCTTCTTGATGTCCGGAAGGAAGCCCATGTCGAGCATGCGATCGGCCTCGTCGAGCACGAGAATCTCGAGACCGTCGAGACGAGCGTAGTCGTGCTTGAAGTGATCGAGTAGCCGTCCGGGCGTCGCGATGACGACATCGACACCGGAGCGGAGCGCGTGCTCCTGCGGGCCCATCCCGACCCCACCGTAGATCGCCGCACCGGACAGCGGCGTATGGACCGCGAGCTCCGCGAGATGCTGTTCGATCTGCGCCGCCAGCTCACGGGTGGGCGTGAGCACCAGTGCGCGCGTGCGTCCGCGCGGCCGACCGATGAGTCGATGCAGAATCGGCAGAATGAACGCGGCCGTCTTTCCGCTGCCGGTCATTGCACATGCCAGCACGTCACGCCCCTCGATGGCCGGCGGAATCGCGTCGGACTGTATGGGCGTGGGGCGTGTGAACCCGAGCTCCTTCACGCCGCGGAGCAGGTCCGGGTGCAGACCGAACGAGGAAAAAGCCATGACGAATCTGGTGGGAGTCAGCGCGACCGGGCTCGGCGCGACCGGCCAAGTCTCGAGAAATCTATCCTGGTCGATGGCACCACCTCCGCCTTCAACACGGTTCGCATGTGGGCGAGCGCGCGACGGTGCGCGATGGGCGTAAGCGCGGTGGCACAATCGCTCGGGACGACGACCTTGAGGTCTCGCATGTAGGCGTCCGCTGCCGTGAACAGGACGCACACATCCGTCGCGATTCCGGTGATCAGCAGCGTCTCCGCCTCGAGATATTCGAGCAGCAGCGCGAGCGTCGTGTTGTAGAACCCGGAGTGCTTCGGCTTGAGGACGAAGTAATCGTTCTCGTCAGGCACGAGCAGCTGCGCTACAGGGCGGCCGCGAACGCCGTCATCGAGGCAGTGGGCGACGATGCGCCGAAAGTCGGACCTCCACCGGCCGAAATTGTCGTTCACATAAACGGTCGGAACTCGATGCTCCGTCGCACGGCGCTTCAGCGTGGCTATCCGACGAGCCGTGCGCACCGCTCGGTCGAGCATGCCGGCCCCGCCTTCGAACTCGAGATCGTTGATGGCATCGATGATGAGCAGCGCCACCGGCGACGAATCCGGGGCATTGCCGTGCAGGTCTCGGTTCGAGCGCGGCGGCATGAGAAGCGACGACCAGCGCGAATGGCGCTGCCCGCCAAGGGCTCAGGATGCGGCCGCGGTGTGGGACGGCGGGGCGAGAAGCGTTTGCCGGAATGCGTGCAACACACATCGAAGACCACCGTTCTCCCGCACCTCGCGCGGCGAGAGCCCGGTGTAGCGCTTGAGCATGTTGCGAAGCGACGCCGCGGATGAGAAGTCCAGAAGCAGCGCGATCTGTTCGACGGATCGCGCCGGGTCCTCGAGCATCTGCGCTGCCAGCGTGAGCCGGCACCACGCGATCATGGCGCTCGGCGTCGGAAGCTGGGCCGTGGCGAGCCGATCGACGAGGGTCTTCCGGTGAACCCCTAACGCCGATGCAGCGTCGGCAACCGTGACTGCCTGACGAGCGTGCTCGAGCGAGTAGCGTAGGAACGGCACCACGCTGGCCGGGACGAGCGGTGCGATGGCCTCGAGCACGTGCTTCGCAGCGCAATGTTCCTGCGCCGTCGCGATGACGGATCGCAGCGTGACGCCGACATCGTCCACGCCGCGGAGGATTAGATCGTTCACACCCGCGCGCGCGAGCGCGAGAATCTCACGTGACGAGTCGGGCGAGAGCGCGCAGTACGCGACGACGGGGACGCTCGGGAAGCCCTCGCGAATGGTCCGGACCATTCCCAGAGTCGGCGTGCCGGTGCGATCACGAAGATCGACGACCGCGACGCCAACCAGCCCTTCGGTGACGAGTGCGAGCAATTCATCCTGCTGATCGCACATCCGAACGGCAGCATAACCGCGAAGCGCATCCTGAATGCGCGCGCGTGCGGCCAGCTCGCGAACCAAAACCGCGACGATCACCGCAAGAAAACTCGGACTCGGGTTACATGGCGTATGGGCATTGCCCATACGATGTCGGTCGGCGGTGTAGCGACGTGATAAATGTGTATCGCGCCACCCACCACCACTGGAGCGATACATGTCCCGCACGGTCCGCTACGCTGTCCTCGCCATCGCCGTCGCCGCCGCTTCGGCCTGTTCGAATTCGATCACCGAACCGACGGCGACACCGAAATGCACTGCGCAGTCCCAGAACAGCTCACAGTCGTGCGTGTCGTTCGACTTAATCAATCCTAAGGTGTAAGCGCGAGACTGCCAGCGACCGGCTCCGGTTCGAGCGACTCGAGGGCGTGGATAACGTCCATCGATTGGTTGCTCAACGGAGCCGTCGCCGGGCGCGACGTCGAGGCGCCTGCATCAGCTGAATCCGTAGCAAGCACGATCTCGAAGAATCCATTCTTCCGGGCAAGCGCCCGCGCGCGAAGACGGTACTCCTCTGCGCGCGCCGCGTCGCCGGCGAGTCGATACGCGTCGAAGAGGGACTTCAGCACAGACGCGCTCTCGAATGGAAGCGCCGTTGCC
>Ga0075423_10003196_pt1 | contig 15073 bp, 14 predicted proteins | sample SoiMethybrSBSTD2_FD_80114 | JGI IMG/M metagenome (GOLD analysis project Ga0075423, IMG submission 80114) | Bulk soil microbial communities from a Populus tree surrounding site in Tennessee, USA - Soil MetaG P. TD hybrid SBSTD2 | ecosystem: Environmental > Terrestrial > Soil > Tree plantation...
ACGACAAGGAGATCACGATCATGCGATGGCGGAGGATCAGTACGACACTTATTGTGGGCGGTCTGCTGCTCATGTTCTGTGGGCTGCGCGCGTGGCCAGCTCAGGGGGCCGAGCCGACGCGACCACTGGCGCAGCCCTCGCCGCGCCCAACGCTCATGCCCACAGCGGCACCCGCGCCGCCAACTGCGGTGCCAACTACGACGCCGGTCGTGGCATCCGGCGACTCGAAATCACACGGCGACGGCAATACTCCGGCGACGGGCCGCATCACCGGCACGATCATCGACCTGACCACCGGCGCGCCGATGCCGGGTATCACCGTCGATCTGGACGGGCTACAGGTCACGAGCGATGTCAACGGCAACTATGATCATTGGCTGGCCCCCGGTAGCTACCACGTCGCGCTGATGCTGGCACCTGAGCGCGGCACGCCCGCGCAAGAGCCGCAGATGGTCGATATGCAGTCGGGCGCGACGGTGGTGCTGCATCTGAGCTTCCGCAGCCCGCCGCCGCCCACGAGCACGCCCATATCCGCGACTGCGACAGCAGTGACCACACATGCGGCAGGGGCGGGCGCAGCGCTTAAGCCCACGCGATTGCCAGTCACCGCCGAGCAACCAAGCAGCGTATGGCTGTGGCTGCTGATCGGGATGATGCTGCTCGTGATGGGCGGAGCACTCGAGCTGAAGGGCTCATGGATCAACGTGCCGCTGCCAGCCGGTGTGCAGCGTCTCAGCCGCGTAATGCGACCAGGCCAATCGACATACCTCGCGAGCGAGCGCTTGCCGACGGGCGATCCGCTGAACCTGCTGGCCGATCTGCTGGCGGCCGACCCGCGTCCCACTCAAAGCGCGGGCGCAGCCGCAGCGCCACCTGCCGCTGAGAATGACGATCTGCTGGCGGCGCTGCTGCGCGAACCCGCGCGCGCCAGCCGCCCGGCACGCCGGCCCTAGCCGGCGACACAGTTCGCAACAACTCGCAACAACTGTCGCGCCTGCCAAACCTTCCGGGAAGCTGACCAACGGCGTCTCAAGCGCCAAATCAAGCTTCCCGGAAGGTTGCTCGTTATTTGAACGGTATTGGCTCTTTGGCGAACGAAATACGGTCTTCGTGTACAATAGCGGTGTGCAATCGAAGTGTGAGGAGCAGACGATGGACATCGGAGTTGTCTTCCCACAGACCGAGATCGGCAGCGATCCAGTCGCCATCCGCGACTACGCCCAAGCCGTCGAAGACCTCGGCTACCGCCAGATCGTGATCTACGACCATGTGCTCGGTGCCAGCACCGCCAACCGGCCCGACTGGCGCGGCCCCTACACCAGCGACACTATGTTCCACGAGCCGTTGGTGCTGTTCGGCTACCTGGCTGCGATCACGCGGCGCGTCGGGCTCGTCACCAGCGTGATTATCTTGCCGCAGCGCCAGACCGCGCTCGTGGCCAAGCAGGCGGCGGAGGTCGATGTCTTGAGTGGCGGGCGGTTGCGCTTCGGCATCGGCGTCGGCTGGAACCAGGTGGAGTACGAGGGGCTGAACGAAGATTTTCACACGCGCGGCGCACGCAGCGAGGAGCAGATCGCGGTGCTGCGCGCGCTCTGGACGCAGCCGGTGGTTAGCTTCCATGGGCGCTGGCACCAGATCAACGAGGCCGGGATCAACCCACTGCCGGTGCAGCGGCCCATCCCGATCTGGCTAGGTGGCCACTCCGAGGCTGCGCTCAAGCGGACCGCGCGCCTCGGCGATGGCTGGTTTCCGCAGCGCCCGCCCGACGACGAGGCGCGAGTGATGATCGAGCGGCTGCGCGAATACACCCAGGCCGCTGGTCGCCCGGCGGCGGCGGTCGGTATCGAAGCGCGTATGGGCATCGGCTCGCTGCCTGAAAGCGGCTGGGCCACGTACGCCGATTCCTGGCGACAGCTCGGCGCAACGCATCTCTCCGTCAACACCATGGGTGCCAACCTCGCCACTCCGCAGGACCACATCGACGCGCTACGGCGAGCCAAAGACATCCTGGGCGTCTAAGCCAGCTGCGTCAATTCGGCGCTGACCTGCCAGAGCCGCTGGGCAACAGCCTGATCATACGACTCGTGCGTTGATCGCACGGGTCGCTTTTTGTTGAAGTAGCGCCCGCTGATACCTGCTACCTCGGGGGCGGACGCCAGATAGATCGACGTCTGAGCGCCCGCCCGCGCGCTCAGAGAAAAAGGGCGAAGCAGTGCGAAGGTCAGCGCTATCAGGCCGCTATTGTTTTGCCCGAACCCGCTGCTCTGCCCGAAACCGCTTGCGACCAGGCCGGGATGCAGGCAGTTGGCCGTGACCCGCGTATCCTGCAAGCGCCGGGCCAGCTCGTAGGTGAACAATATGTTCGCGAGCTTCGACTGGCAGTACGCTCGCCAGCCCCCGTAGTGCTGCGCGCCCTGGAGATCGTTGAAGTCGATCCAGCCGGCCACGCTCGCGGCGGAAGAAACACACACAACCCGCGCCGGCGCGCTGGCCTTCAGCACGTCGAGCAGCAGATTCGTCAGCAGAAAATAGGCGAGATGGTTCACCGCAAAGGTTGTCTCAAGGCCATCAACGGTCAACATGCGCTTCGCGTTGATCGCACCGGCGTTGTTGACCAGGACATCGAGGCGTTGGTAATTCGCCTTGAAATCAACGGCGAGCTGCCGGATCGCCGCCTGCGACGATAGGTCGGCGAGCAACAGATCGACGGCGGGATTGCTGCTCGTCGCGATGATCTCGGCTTTGGTGGCCTCGCCGCGCGTGCGGTCGCGGCCAACCAGCACGACGGTCGCGCCCATCTGCGCCAGCGCCAGCGCGGTCTGCTTGCCGATGCCCGATGTGCTGCCGGTTATCAGGCAGGTCTTCCCTGCCATGTCGCTAGTCGATCGCGTCATCAGCGCCTCAGCGATTCTGCTGGTCCGACACCCGCATGCGCGACTCAACCGTCAACGCCGCCAGCAGCGCGCTCAGCCAGGCCATCCCGGCCGCAATGGCGGCGAGCAGCCGAAACATATCGACGAAAGCCAGCTTGATCGCCTGCTCGACCGCGCTGCTGACCTCGGCGGTCAGGCCGGCGGGCGAATGCGCGTTGCCCAGGTTTGCCGCCTGCGCCTGAATTGCCGCCCGCGCCGCGCTCGGCAGATCGAGCGGACTCGTCCGTCCTCCCAGCGCCGCGCCAAACGCCGCGAGCGCGATCGCGCCGAAGACCGCCAGCGCCAGCACGCCCGCAGCGCGCGAAACCGCGTTGTTGATCCCCGAGGCGATACCGGCGCGCTGGGCCGATACGGAGCCCATCACGGCGGTCGTCAGTGGCGCGACGGTGATCGCCATCCCCAGCCCCAGCACCAGGCTCGCTGGAAAGTAGCTCGTCCAATAATCGCTTGGCCCGTTGGTCAGGCCGGGGCGCGCATACAACAAGAAGCCAATGCCGGCGATCAGCGGCCCGATCGTCAGCGGCAGGCGCGGCCCGAAACGATCCACCAGCCCGCCGGCCCAGCGCGACAGCAGCGCCAGCATTAGGCTGGACGGCAGCGCCGCGAACCCGGCCAGTGCCCCATAGCCCTGAACCTGGATCAGGTTCAGCGGCAAGAAGAACAGCATACCATACAAGGGCGCATAGAGGAACAAGGTCATGAGGTTGGTACCGCTGAATGTTCGCGAGCGGAACAAGCGCAACGGCACCATCGGGTGATCGCTGCGCGCCTCGACCACGACGAACGCGATCAAGGCCAGCACGCCGCCGATCAGCCCGAGCAGCACGAGCGGCGCGCGCAGCCCTTGCTCGGAAACCTCGGTGAAGCCATAGGTGATCCCGGCAAGCCCGATCGTCGCCAACAGCGCCCCGGCATAATCCAACCGGGCGGACGCGCTCTCGTCGCGGCTCTCGGGAACCTTGAAATAGAGCACCACCAGCGCGGCGAGCGCCAGCGGCAGGTTAATAAAGAAGATCGCGCGCCACAGCCCGATACTCGCCAGAAAGCCGCCGAGTGCCGGGCCGATCACTGTCGTGATCGTGCTGAACGACGACCAAGTGCCGATCGCCCGGCCACGCCGCGTGGAGTCGAACGAGGCCGAGATGATCGCCAGACTGCCCGGCACCATCAGCGCGCCGCCGATCCCCTGCACCGCGCGTGCGCCAATCAGGACGCCCGTAGACGGTGCCAGCCCACACACGAGCGAGGCGCTCGCGAACAGCGCGATGCCGGTCATAAACACGCGCTTGCGACCAAAGCGATCGCCGAGCGCCCCGCCGACCAGCAGCAGCGCCGCCAGGATCAAGGCGTATGCATTGACGATCCAAAGCAGATCCGTGCCGCGCGCTTGCAGGTCGGCTTGCAGCGCGGGCAACGCCACATTCAGCGCGCTACCGTCGATAAAGGCCATGCTCGACGCGAGGATGGTCGCGAACAGAACCCAGTAGCCGGTTTGGGTCGGCACGCCTTCGGAGCGAGCAGCGGGCGTCTCAGATGCTTGCATTAGCCTCATTCCACACTATCGAATGCATCACATGCGCTCCCTGTCGCTAGATCAGCGCAGCACCCATACTACCACATGCACCCAGCCGCCATCACGAGAGCTAGGCATCGGCTGCGTAGGTGCCGTCGGCTGCTGCGCTACAAGCTCGGCAGCACATGTCGAGGCCGGCGAGGCATGTGCTGCAAACAATCAAAATGTGATGGCATCACATGCCCGAAGGGTCTTAGGGAAACCGGCTGGGTTCCCCTAACCGGGGGTGCGGGGGCGGCGCGCCCCGCAAAACCTGCAACACACCTCTACAGCGTGATCAACCCATAGCGTGCCCCACGGCTCACGGCATCGGTGCGGCTCGACGCGCCAAGCTTAGTGTAGATCGACGACACATGGAACTTGACGGTGTGCTCACTGATCTGGAGCGCGCGGGCGATCAGCTTATTCGACAACCCCTGGCTCACCAGCTCCAGCACTTCGCGCTCGCGCGCCGTCAGCGGCTCGGCCAGCGGCTCGGCCAGCGGCTGGGTCAGCACACTATTCACGGCGCGCTGGCCCAGCAAACGATCAGCGAGCGCCAGCGGCAGCACGATCATCCCCTGCGCAACCGCGCCGACAGCCGCCTGAAGCTCCGTCGCAGACGCGTCGAGCGGCGCGAGCGCCCAGCCGCGTAGCGGCAGAGCGCGCAGCGCCTCCATCGGTTGCTCGTCGTGCGACAGCACCACCAGCGCCAGCCGGCCCTCGTCCAGCTTGAGCCGCGCGACATCCGCCAGCAGCGCCTCGTCGGCCACGACGATCACATCGACATCCGCCAGATCGACACGCTCGGCCAGCGTGGATGTCTCGCCCACCACCTGCACCTCGGCGGTCGCCAACAGCCCGCGCAGCCCGGCTCGCAGCATCGGCGTCGCCGCTGCGATCAGGACGCGTGTCATTCGCGCTGCTCCGTCCATCCCAGGTTCACTGCGATCACCTCAACCACGCCGCCGCGCAACCGATCAAGCTGGAGCGGCGCGGCGGTGTCGTGCTGCGCCAGTATCTCGCGCAGCGCCTCGGGGTGCTCAAGCGCCACGCCCGCCGCCAGCAGCACATCGCCAACCAGCACCCCGGCGCGGTCAGCCGGCCCACCCAGCTCAACGCCAGCCACCAGCAGCCCGGCCACCTGCGCGGCCCAGCGGCCTTGGCGGACACTGGCCGGCAACGCAACCGCTTGCACCTGCACGCCCAGGCGAACGCCGCGCCCCGGCAACCCCGCGATCCAGGCGCTCGCCACATGGCTGGGGATCGCGACCGACAGATCGCCGCCGAAGATCATCGCGTTGATCCCAACGACTGTGCCCTCGGCGTTGAGCAGCGGCCCGCCCGAGTTCCCCGGCGCGAGGCGCACATCCGTCCGAATGTACTGCGCAGTCCGGCCATTGCCGGCGACGGGCAGCGCGCCCAGGCCGCTGACGATGCCAGCGGTGACGACGCCGCGCTGGCCCCACGGGTGGCCGATCGCGAAGACCAGCTCGCCGACGCGCAGCCGCGAGGAGTCGCCGATCGGCGCTGCCGGCAGCTCATCCGCCGCCGTCGCCGTCAGCAGCGCCAGGTCGAGCGACGGGTTGCGGGCGCTGACCGTCGCGGCAAATGTGCGGCCATCCGGCAGCTGCACCTGCAAACCCTCGTTGCGGTTAGCGACGACATGGTTATTCGTCAGAATAAGCGTTGCGCCGTTCGCATGCCAGATCACGCCTGCGCCGCCGCCACGTCCGGCGCTGCGCACCTGGACGACGCTGGCCTGAACGCGGTCGATCATCTGCACGATAGCCGGCGAGACCAAGTCGGGCAGCCCGAACGACGGCGCTGCGACGACGATTGATTCGAGCATTGTCATAGTATACCTCTCAACTGCGCTGGCCGATCTGCACATGCAGCGTCTGAAGCGCGCCACCACGGACCACCTGGACCGCCACAGTCGTGCCGACGCGATCACCGGCCAGCAGCGCCTGCAAATCGTCGGTATCGAGCACCGCCTGGCCGTCGAGTGCGACCAGGATGTCGCCAAGCAGTATACCGCCCTGCTCGGCTGGGCTGCCCTCCTCGACGCGCACGATCAGCAGACCGCGCTCCTGCGACTGCCCGCCGCGCTGTGCTTCGGGGATCGGCACGGGTTGGCTGCTGATACCGAGATAGCCGCGCTTGACATAACCCTGCTGCGCCAGCGTCTCGGCGATGCGCCATGCGATCGGCGCGGGCACAGCCAGCGCGACACCGTTCACCAGCCCGGTCGTCATAATGCCCACCACCGTGCCCTGCGCATCGATCAGCGGGCCACCCGAAAAGCCAGGGTAGGGCGTAGCGTCGGTCTGAATATAGCGCTCCAGCATGCCACCGCGACCGGTGCGCAGCGGCCCGCCGACGGCGCTCACGATCCCAATGCTCGCCATCGGGCCACTGCTCGACGGGCGACCCAGCGCCAGCACGATCTGCCCGACGCGCGCCAGCGCATCCGCCATAGTCGCCGGCTCATCGGCCAGATCCGCCACGCGCAACAGCGCCAGATCGGTCGCCGGATCGCGGCCAGCGAACTGCGCCGCGAGCGTGCGTCCATCGGCGGTCTGGATCGTCAGCTCCTCCTCGCGCTCGATCACATGGTCGGCCGTCAGCACCAGGTTCGGTGCAACGATCAGGCCACTGGCGGGGTGGCGCGGGCGACCGCTCACCAGCACCAGCGCCGCGCCGACCCGCTCGACCGCATCGGCCATCTGGTTCGAGAATGCGCTCAGGAGGTCCGTATCATTGATTGGCTGTTCCATCGTTTTCCCCTTATTCGCTCTAGCTGCGCGCACACACGCCGGCTTGCGCTGCCGCCTCAGCGTGGCGTGGTGCCCCTCGTCGGAAGCACGCGCATACTATACCCGGCGACGTGGCAGCCGGCATCACCAGTGCGGCTAGGCAGCAGCCTGGAAAAAAGGCCAGGTGCCAGGGCCGGCCAACCTGCCCGCGCGTGGGGTTTGGGATATATGATGCCGGCAGCACCGCAACGCCTGCCGTGCATGCCTCCGTTGTTAGCGGCATGCATCGGCAGCCTATGCTAGACTATATGCAACCAACCAGCAAAGGAGCAGCCAATGGAATTCAGCGATGTTGTGCGCAAGCGGCGTATGGTACGCCACTTCACCGACCAGCCCGTCGCCCCCGCAGCACTTGAGCGCATCCTCGACCTCGCGCGCCACGCGCCGAGCGCGGGCTTCACGCAGGGCCAGGCGTTTGTCGTAGTCACGCGGCCCGAGCTGAAGCAGGCGATTGCGGAGCTGTGCGGCGAGCAATCCTACGTCGAGCGCGGCTTCCACCCCTTCATCTCCGGCGCGCCGGTGCTGGTCGTCCCCTGCACCAGCGAAGCCGCCTACCATCGCCGCTACCAGCAGACCGACAAGATCAACCCCGACGGCACAGAGATCAACTGGCCGGTCCCCTACTGGCATATGGATGTCGGCTGCGCGGTGATGGTGCTGCTGCTAGCGGTCGTTGACGAAGGGCTAGCCGCCGGCTTCGCAGGCGCGCACGACCTCGACGCACTGCGCAGACTGCTGGGCATACCGGCGGAGGTCACGCCGGTCGGCGTCATCCCGATCGGCCACCGCGCGCCGGATGTCCCCTCGCCCTCGCTCAAGCGCGGGCGCACCTCCGACGCCGAGTTCATCCATCACGAGGGATGGTGATCCGTGAATCGTGAAGCCTGAAACGTGAACCACGTCCCCATCACGGATCACGTTTCACGCTTCAGATATGCGAAAGGTCGCCCCCGGCTGGTACGACTGCACCTGGTCGCCGCGATACAACGTCACCGCGCCCTGGCCGTAGACGCGCCACGCATCGCCGGGCGCGTCGTCGAGCATCCCCGTGCGCTCATCGATCCCAAGCAGCACGCTGTCCGGCAGCAGACTGCGTAGACGCGCCGCCCAGCTCTTGCCGAACGTGTTGTGATGCGGCAACACGCAGGCGTTCGGCACCAGCCCCAGCCCGGCGATCACCTGCCCGCCCGCCGGATCGTAGTAGTGCGCGCACAGCACCATCGCGCCGGCGCTGCTGCCGGCGACGACCGCCCCTGCCTGATAGGCGTCGTTGATCGCCTGCCAACTCGCGCTACCCGCCAGCGTCTGGCCGAGGTAATGCGTAAAGCCGCCGAGCAGATAGATCAGGCGCGAGCGGCGCAACGCCTCGGCGACCTCGGCGGAGTTGGCCGAGGCGCGATCAATCAGCGGCAGCGCCGCAACCTGTCGCGCGCCCAGGCTGCTGAACCAGCGCACGCCGTTCCGCCCGGCGCGCTCGTGATTGTGATCGGGCGCGGCAGCGGCTGGGATGATGCTGATCGGCGCATCCAGCCCGCCCGCCAGCGCAAGCGCCCGCCGATCCGCGTCGGCCATCCGGCCGCCGAACTCCGCCCCGCCCTCCAGAAGCAGATAGCCAGCCATACGCCAACATCCTCGCTATGCACCAGGCGCTCACATGTACGCGCATGCTACCACCCGCGTCAAGGGCAATCGGCTATTTTTGTGTTAGATGTCCATGTGGTTGCGCCGCACACTGATGCATAAAAATGGCCACAGCTCTCGGCAATCTGCAATCTGCAATCTGCAATCTGCAATCTGCAATCTGCAATCGAATATCGGCTATTTTTGTGTTAGATGTCCATGTGGCTGCGCCGCACACTAATGCATAAAAATGGCGACGGCTATCGGCTATTTTCGTGTTATTTATAAAAATCCCATAAAAAACCACTTGACAATTAGCGTTAACTCAGGTAATATATGGGCGTCTATAATACGGATGCCCCCCCAATACTCCATCTAATCTCATCTAAGGGGTTAAGTATGATTTCGGAGGGAGCGTACTCCTCGCGAAACCACATCATCCCAACCCTTCAGATGTGCTTAGATAAACTACTCAGTACGGTTTTCCTTATTGTATCGATCATAATAGTAGGATAGAGCTTTTAAGCTCGATCCTTGGATCTACCGTCGTAGATTGCTGTCTGACGGTGGTCTGTATGTCGTGCCGGGATTTCTACGCAGTACATTCCTGCGTAAGGATCGGCTTATTTGGGTTCGCTGCTTCAGACAATAACAGTTCAGTGTGCCCAATTGACTACTGTACAGATTAGTGCGTCATTTGTCGTGAAAATAACCATTTTGCAGCAATACCCTATACTACGTACTGCCTATCTAGCGAATAATGCTGCAAAACTATGTAAGTCACTATTAACGAAAGGAGTAAGAGGAAGTTTGGAAGCCTACGCCGCTATGGTGCGGTGTAGCTAAAACAGCGATGTTGGCCGGCCGATCTTCATTTCGATAAGGAGAGGTTCCCATGCTTAGCAAGTCCGATTTCCTCGTCAGCTATGGCAAAGTCGTGTCGCGCACCTGGTACGACGAGCCCTATCGCGACCGTCTGTACGCCGATCCCGGCAATCTCCTCAACGAGGCCGGTATCACGGTTCCCGAAGGTGTCAAGATCAACGTTATAGAGGTCATTCCCACTGGCGAAGGCGACCCGAACGCTCAGTATCAGCTTTGGGTGGCGAGCGCCGAGACCAGAAGGTTCGACCTACTCGTGTCGACAATGCCCGCCGACCATGACGATACAGTTCTCTATGACGACGAAATTGCCGGCATTGCTGGTGGTGGGTGCTGTTGCCCGTGCTGCACTCCCTGCTGCTGTTGCAGTGACGCCCCTATCGAAAGTTGATAGAGTGAAGGCAGGAGGAGATTCGAGGGAGAAAGGCTTTTTGCGGACAGCAAACAGGGCTCAAACCGGATGCCCTGTCCTGTCCGCTTCACCATCTGCCGAAGTTATCACCCATAGATAAGGGCACAAGCAGCATGCCACGTTTGTCGGCCTTCGATTTATTAATGCTCTCAGAGGAGGAGCAGCAAATTATACGCTGCCTGGCAAATCAGCCTGGCTTGGCGATTATGGAGATTGCCAAGAAAGTTGATATCCTTCTGCCTGACCTTGAAGAGACCGTAAAGCGCCTGGTGCAGGAGGGACGGCTGGTAGAGCAGCTAAAGGATGAGCAGCGCATCTTTTCAGTCCGATTCAAACGCACGAATCAGCGTGTACGCAATATCTCGCCCGCCATTCTCGGTATCTTTGAGCAATCATTAGAAGCTTTCCTATTCAGCGCGCCACTTGTTTCAGTTCTCGACGAAAGCGCACGCCAGGCATTGATCGCAAAAGGTGAGACGCGCACACTCATGCCAGGGGAAGTGTGCATCTGGCAGGGCCATCAGTCTGATCATCTGGGTCTCGTGCGTATAGGGCTCCTGAAAAAATCGCGCCTGCGGGGAGATCAGCAGGAAGCAGCGATGACCGGTTATGTAGGGCGTTCAGAATGGTTTGGGCTCAGTGAAGCCTTGAGTAGCTTCCCCATCGCTGATACCTACACCGCAGTCACCGAGAGCGAACTGCTCCTCTGGTCTGCATCTGACTTTTTTGATTTTGTAAGTAATCAAGCCGACTTCAGTTTTGCTATCAGTAAATGGGTAAGCCAGCAGTTACACCAGACCTATGAGCAACAATCGCAGGCTCAATTATGGGCGATCAATGCGATAAGCGCTCAAGAGGATGCAACGATGCTGGCTGCAAATCTGGCTTCCTTAGCAGCGCAGAATAACAATAATGCGCAAAGTGAAAATCTTACACCGGTGTTGCTCTGGCATCCGCACCCCAATAGTGGTGCAAGCCACGGTCCCAACGCTGGCCATTCCTCCCGTCTCAGGGCGAATACGCTACCACGTCAAACTTCGCTCCAACATCAAGAAGGGATCGATATCCTACTTGGAATAGAGTATAGCGATTATCCCACAGAAGTACAGCTCGATATCTTGTTGACTAACTTTCAACGCCGCTATCACTATATTATCTGTGATACAGGGACACAGCTACAGGACGAACTGATATTACGCCTGCGAGGTCGCGCGCATGTAGCGATTACTATCTCCCAGAATCCCAATGGCGCAGAAACTGTGCAAGAACACTGGAATCATAGTAAGCCCTATACTCGTCCTGGTCAAAGACGAATGGCAATATTGAATCGTAGGGCTAGTATGCAGCAGGAAGTAGATCCAGCCTTTCATCTCATGCTGCCTGAAGATAGTGCGGCGCTGATAGCGGCAGAACTCAGAGGACTGCCAGTAGTCCAAGCTGCACCCCAAAGTATGCTTAGTCAGTCATTGAAAGAGGTATATCGGCGCCTAACGCTCAATCACACGATTGGCATCTTCGTTCCATCAACTATGGATGTAGATAAGCCGATCGATACGTTGTCTCATGTTCAGTCTACGCTCTCCTTCCTTGGCGGACTCTTTGGGGGTGCAACGCGCAATCAGGCCGAGGGAGCGTGGTCGAGTGAAGAGAGCGGGCTGGTCGTTGAGGCAGTCACAATTGTGCGCTCATTCGTCTCCGAGAGAGCATTGCAATCGCATCTTGACTCGGTGATCATCTTTGTAACGGATTTAAAAAAAGAATTGCGACAAGAAGCGATCGCAATTGATGTCGATAATCAGCTGCTTCTTATCTAGGACATCCATAAAGGAGGATGTGGTGTTTACATGGAAGCAGACTTGGCTCCAAGGGTCGTTTGCGCGTGCCATCTTATTGACATCACTTGTGGTCTCAACCGTTCCGATCGCCCTCTTTTCAATTCTCTCCATCAGACAAAACACAGAGGTTCTTACTGAACAAACACAAACGAACCTTCAGACGATTGTGGAAGCACGCGCTGCCACTATTGATCTCAAATTGAAAGAGACGCTCGATACAACCCGCATTGCTGCACATGGTGTCGATGACCTGCTACACGAAGAACGTACCTCCGACCAGATACAAGAGCAGATGACTCGCTACCAACCCGACTCGCGCAATATTCTGGGTTTGGATGTATATTACAACAGTCATGACAGTCAAGCATTCTTAGGTAATAATCTCTCCAACGTCTACTGGAATAACCGAACATCGATGAATGATGCAGTTGCTCACGAGATTATTCAAACAGAGAAGATGGATCCTCTGTTTGAGAGTATCAAGCAAGTAAGTCCTGATACCCAATGGATTTACTTCACTACGCCTGATGGGATGATGCGCCTCTATCCATGGGCTTCCAACGATCATTATCCTGATAATTGGGATCCACGAGAGACGTTGTTTTACACAATTGCACAGCCTGCGACCAACCCTTCTCTCCAACCACGCTGGACTCCGCCCTACGTTGATTTTGCGGGAGCCGGCTGGATGGTAACACTATCTATTCCTGTGATCGATAAAGAATCGAAGTTTCAGGGCATCATGTCTCAGGATATTACCATTAGCTCCTTGAAAGAAATTGCCCTCAATATCAATATTCTCGATGGGGCCGGCTATGGATTTCTGATCGATAAGAATGGCGGAGTCATCGCTCACCCTGATTTTCAGCCCGCAGACGCGAATAAAGGCACGCAAGGGAACACTAATTTACTCCATGTGGGATCAGACTCTTTCCGTTCAGTGATCCAGCAAATGGTGGATGGGAAGAAAGGTTTCGGCTATTTCATGGATGAGCAGCAGCAAGAGCAGCTCCTTGTGTATACACCTGTTTCCTCGATCGGTTGGAGCCTCGGGGTTGTGGTTCCGCGCATTAAGGTGCTCGATCTTGCGACGAGTATGCGAAATCGAGGCATACTCATCACTGTGCTGATGATTATTGCGGCAGCGTTTGTTTCGGTGCTATTCACGCGCTTGATTCATGCGCCATTAATACAACTAATGCAAGGAGTCCATCATTTATCGGAAGACGAAGAAACGAAAGAGTTTCGCGCAATTGAAGTGAAATCGTTTACCGAGATTAATCACTTGGCACAATCGTTCAACGAAATGGCGGCGAAGGTTCGGGCACGCGAAACCAAACTCAAAGCCAAAGTCTCGGAGATGCGAATCGAAATCGATTCGCGGCGTAAGGAGGCACAAGTGGATGCTCTTGTAGAAAGCGATTACTTCAAGCAGTTGGAGATCAACGCCGAGCGACTGCGTAATAAGCTGAAGAAACAATGAATCGGCGTGAGAAAAGCTTGACGAAGCGTGGAGTACGATTATGACAAAAGTTATTTCAACTCACTCGTTCCGTGGAGGAACGGGAAAGTCGAATATAACGGCGAATGCCGCTGTTATGCTCGCGCAACGTGGGCATCGTGTTGGGGTGGTTGATGGTGATATTCAAAGCCCGGGTATTCATATCATCTTCAATCTTTCCGATAATACGGTGCAGCATACCTTGAATGATTACCTATGGGGTGGGTGTAAAATCGAGGAGGCAATGTACGAGGTCTATACGGACTCGAAATCGGGCGGTGTCGTCTATCTTGTACCTTCAAGCATCAAACCTAATGATATTGCCCGCATCCTGCGTGAAGGGTATGATGCGGACGACATGCATAATGCGTTCCGCGATCTCATCTCGGCGCAGGCGATCGATTTCCTCTTGATCGATACCCATCCTGGTCTCAATGAAGAGACGCTCCTTTCTATCACGATCTCCGATGCACTAATCATCGTGCTGCGCCCAGACCAGCAGGATTTTCAAGGCACCAGTGTAACTGTGGAAGTTGCACGACGGTTGCACGTCCCCGAGATTTGTCTTGTGGTGAATAAAATCCCGCTGCCCTACAGTTTGGAGGATGTCAAGCGGAAGGTAGAGCAAAGCTACCAATGCCAGGTCGTGTCGCTGATTCACCTCTCATCAGATATTGCTCAGAACGCGAGTTCGCAGGTGTTTGCCTTGCAGGAACCTAATCACCCGTTCAGTCGCAGTATCAAAGACCTTGTGGACCACTTGCTCAAATAGTGGAACTCGTGGCGAGCGTGTGCCAAACGCAGAAAGCTAGACCGATGAAGGCTACAGTTACCTGGAAGAGCGGGCTCAGCGAGTTACCACTGCCGCCGCTCGTAGCCCCACGACGGCCATCGCCAGATCTGCTTCGTACTATTGGATGGCTGCCGGCTTGCTACCTGGAGCTCTACCAGCAATCAGGGCCGATTGTCCGATTGCGTGGGACTACCCAGGAGAGCGTGATGCTGAACGGCCCCGAAGCGAATATTGTGTGGAGCCAGATCGCGAACGATCATCTGCGAATGGGCGATTTTCGGCAACAGCAGAATGCTGAATATGGCGTTGGGAAGACGATCGTCAGCAGCGATGGCCAAGATCATTCGCGCTTGCGCAAAGTGCTCAAACACGGCTACTCCCGCGCTGTTCTGGACGACCGCTACCCCGAGGTTATCGCCATTACGCAGCGCGCGGCTGACGATTGGCAGCCCGGCCAAAGTATCGCGGTCATGCCTTTTATGGCCCACGTCATCACACAACAGCTTGGCAGTGTCGTGCTGAATTATGCTCCAGGTGACTACCTGGACAAAATCCCCTTTTTTCTGCGCATGGTCATCCTGGTCACTCTCGCCAGGCGCTGGCCCGCGAGTCACCTAGAGATGCCGTCCTATCGCCATGCGAAGGCGCGGGTGATGGAGCTGACTCAAAAGATGTTGGAGGCCCATCGCTGCGGCTCTTCGGGGCAGCGCCAGCCCGATTTGATCG
>Ga0075423_10003197_pt1 | contig 15072 bp, 10 predicted proteins | sample SoiMethybrSBSTD2_FD_80114 | JGI IMG/M metagenome (GOLD analysis project Ga0075423, IMG submission 80114) | Bulk soil microbial communities from a Populus tree surrounding site in Tennessee, USA - Soil MetaG P. TD hybrid SBSTD2 | ecosystem: Environmental > Terrestrial > Soil > Tree plantation...
ACCTGGTGCCAATTGCCGTCCCCCAGGCTCAGATCGATGCTAAAGCTGGTGTTAGATACCCAGGTCGAGGCAATCCGGTCGGTAGCCGTGGCCGCCCCTTTCTGCAAGGCTCGCACGTCAGTGGTTGAGCCGGCCCAGGTGGCCGAAGGAGCGTTGTTGAAAGTGACCTGGGCATAGCTGGGATAGTTGGTGGAGTCGTTGGGGATGGCATAGCCATCAGTGCCGTAAACTCCTTTCCAGGTGCCTTGCGTTTGTGTGTCCGTCCTGACAAAGGCCGCCGCCGGGACGGCCGTAGCCACGACTAAGGTCACCATTACCGAATGGCTCAAGCTACCACTGGTTCCCGTAATGGTCAGCGGGTAGGTTCCGATCGGGGTTGTAGACCCTACTGTCACGGTGAGGGTTGAGGAGCCTGAACCTATCAGCGAGGCAGGGTTAAAACTGGCCGTTGCCCCGCTCGGCAGCCCACTCGCAGTGAAACTCACCGACCCGCCAAACCCGGACGAGGGTGTTACATTCACGTTGTAGCTACCCGTGTCGCCGCGAGCCATCGTCTGAGAACCGGGTGTGGCCGAAAGGGCGAAGTCAGGTGGTGGTGGGGGATCGAAAAATAAGCCACTGACGACGGCGTTGTCGCCGCCGGTTAGGTTGACTTGGATCCTTACACTGCCCTTCAGATTCCAAACTAGATAGATACCATTCACAAATCCTGAAAGGCTGCGGCTGTCGAGCACGCTGTTGGTGTTTGCATCCAGTACGTCAATCCGCTGCGCCCGGCCTCTATTATCCCAATCGAGACAGTAGAGAGCGACTCGATGCCAATTCCCATCGACTAAGTCCATGCTGATGCTGAAGCTGCTGGTTGAGGTCCAAGTGGAGGCAATCCGGTCTGTGGCGGTCGAGGCACCTTTTTGTAAGGCTCGCACGTCGGTTGTCGAAGCTGCCCAGGTGGCCGAAGTTTGACCGCTCAAAACCACCTGAGCATAGCCCGGGTAGCTGGTTACATCATTGGCAATAGCAAATCCTTGGGTTCCGTAAACACCCTTCCAGGTCCCTTGTGTTTTGGTGTCGCTGCTCACGAAGGCGGCACCACCTGGAATGAACACAATCGGTGTGACAGTGAGAGAATGACTCGTAACACCATTACTTGCTGTGGCAGTAAGAGTGTGCGCACCAATACTGGCGCCCGTGGTGTTCCAGCTACAGTTAAAGATCGTGGTGGCACCAGCCGCCAAAGTCAATGGGCCGGGACAACTTAGGCTACCTGTCGTACCACCTGACGGGGGGGTATCGGTTATCGTCACCGTAACGGCCTCGGTCACGTTCGCTAGATTCTGCACCGTCACGGCAACGTTCGCTGTGTCACCCCGAACGATGGAACCGGGAGCATCCACTTCTGTCACGACTACATCCGTAACCATACATGCCGTGGACTTCACGTTATCTGCAGTGTCGGTCTCGTTAGGAACCGTGTCAGCAGTCGCGGTTAGAACATGGTTTCCTCTCGTTGTAGGAGTCCAATTGAAAGTAAGACTAGCTGATGCGCCATCGTTCAGATTTACAGATTGAGCCCCCGAAATTGTTGAACCGAGACTATCGGTAAGTCTCACGCTGAAGGTTTCCTTCTCTGTGCCCTGGTTCGTGACATTTACCACCACCGTCTTGGCTGAGTTGAGTGGAACGGGTGACGGCGGCGGCTGGAGAGAGGTTACTGCGACGTCGTGCACCGGCGTGGGGGGGACAAAGTTGGCGATGTTGTCGGCACGGACAAGCGGCTCCCCAATGCCGTCAGAATCGCCCGGCCACACCGATGGGCAACCCGTGGTTCCGTAAAAAAGAAATCCAGCCCCAGAGCCCTTCTGGTAGCACTCTCCGGTTTGAATCAAGGCCTTTTTTACCTTCCCTGGGGACGGTGTCGCTTCGCCCCGATTCAACCGGTCGCGAACGAAGATGGCAGCCACTCCCGCGGCGTATGGCGCTGCGAAACTGGTCCCGCTGGCCTTAGTTGTGCCGCCGCCTTTGGCCAGTAGCAGCTCGTCGGTGCCAGGAGCGGTGACCGCCACTGCGCCGCCGAAGTTCGAGAACGGCGCGAACGAGTCATCGGGCGTGGTTTGAAGGCAAAAGTTGCCGAGTCTTGACACGCAGACCTTAGCCCCGCCGCCACCCGGCAGACCATTCGAATCCGCCATTGCTGAGACTGCAATAACCGCGTTAGAAGAAGCCGGCATCACAAATTTTGTGTCAATGGCGTCATTCCCGGCAGCCGCGATTATAGTCGTGCCTGAGTTTGCGAGGTTCTGAAGCGCCGTTTCAAGTGGCTGAATGTCGGGGTTGCCCGCACACGGGGCATTGGCACCGTTGGTGTCGGTGCAGATGTCGCGGAAACTCATGTTGACCACTTCCACCAGGTTGGTCTGGTTGAGAGTCAGCAAATAATCGATGCCCGCGATGATATCGCTGTTGGAGCTTTCGCCGTTGCTGTCGAATACCTGCACCGAGATCAGGTTGACAGCCGGTGCCACGCCGACGAGGTCCACGGAGTTGTCAAGCGCGGCGATCGCCCCGGCAACAGAAGTCCCGTGACCCAAAACGTCTTCACCCGTGCCAGCACCGGTGACGCAGGGGTTGCCGTGAATGCAGGTCGCATTGCGGGTCGTGTCCACATCGAGATCCCGGTGAGTCGAGTCAATGCCTGAATCCATCACCGCGACGTCAATCCCCGTCCCAGCATTGGCTCGGATGCCAATCCCCAGCTCCGCCGCCACACGACGCACGCCCTTGGGTTTGGTTTGCGCCGTAAGTGTGACCAGGTGGTCCGGGACCACACTGCGAATCTGGGGGTTTCGCCGAAGCGCGTTCACCAAGGCGGGTGCGGCCGCCTGGGGCACTTCGATCACCATGCCCTGGAGGGCGTTGCGATAGACGCCTCGCACCTTAAATCCGTGTGTCTGGGAGATCTGACGTCCGGTAGCTGCAGGGTCGGCCACTGTGGGCTCAAACGTCACGATATAGCGCCCCTTGATTACACCCTTAGCTTGTGCGAACAAGGCTGTAAACGCGAGCAAAGCAATGAGATGCGCTCCGCGAATTGTGGGGGAACTTAGAGTCTTGGACATACGATCTCCTTCAGGACTGGAGGTACGAAGCACAAAATTGGGCATGGATTTACATACCTTCCAAACTCACGGCAGCGTGCCCGAATCACACCTGCCTTTGTTGCTAGCCTTCCAAAGGCAAATAAGCAAGGATCAAAGATGTTAAATGGAAGGTACGAATTGAGTGACGCTCTCAGTTAGCAATACTTCTGCCAAATGAACTCGTTACAGGTTCTACCTGCATCTCGCAAGTGGGATTGATCCAATCGTAAAGGAAGCAAGGCTCCGAGATTGACTTTGAAGGCAACCCTGGAAAACAAACAGAACACTCTTGCGCTTTTAGGGAAAATATTTGGACAGCGTACAACTAGGGTTAGATCTGGCTCAAGGAGCGGAGAGCAGGCTCATCCCCGGTTCCAGCCAGGGAGGGGACCGGCGGGCGGATCTCGACTGATGAGAATCGATCCCGGTTATTCGCTTCGACGGGCCGAGTTACTCTTGTGTTGTGGCGAGTTTCGCAAGATCCCGCCTTGGCTAACCGTTACGCGTAGATCGGGGTTAGCACCTCATCAATGTAGGTTCGATTTACCCTCGCGCTTTCCAGGGGAGAGATGCGGGCGTTATCGAGGTCGATCGTTATCCATCCTCGGTAACTGATGCTCTTGAGGATTCGGTGGAGCGCCGGAAAGTCAATCACTCCACGTCCCAACTCGATGACATTGTCCAGGTAACCTTTCAGTCCGCGATGGTAGGCCCGAATGTCCTTGTAGTGAAGATAGACAACCCGATGTTTGTATTTTTCGATGACGCGTACCGGATCGCCGCCGCCCATCCAGATCTGGGCTGTGTCCGGAGCAAAATAGAAATACTGTGGATCGGTTTCTTCCATCAATTGGTTGATCTGTCTTGGATTTTCGATGAGCCCTGCGACATGCGGGTGCACCCCAACCTTGATCTTGTACTGGTCGAGAGCCACCTTGCCAATGGAGTTCATAACCTTGGCCATGTTCCCAATGGCCTCTTTCTCGTTTTCAACATTCGGCTCGGGAGGGCCGATGATGAGCCGGTCAGCGCCGAATCTCTTGAGGTATCCCAGAAAGCGGTGTGAATCCTTGACCAATCGGTCGTGCTGGGCCGCCAGATGGAAGTCATCACCCCAATAAATACCGCTCATCCGGAGGCTATGCTTCGGGGCCAGCTTTTCCAGGGTAGCCATATTCTCGTCATCAACCGGCAAGGTTGGAGTTGTGAAAGGTTCAAAGCCCTCAAATCCTCCATCTGCTATGTCGGTGAGGATGTCCTCCCAGCGCGGCGAACCGGGTTCGGCTTTGACAACCCAGGTGACGGCTCCGAGCGCCCAGTGAATATTTTTCTCGGCAGGAAAGGCTCTGGTCGGGCTCAGGGCGGAAAGAGCCATGATTTGGAGGACCTGTCTCCGATTCCAATTCGAATTGCTAGATTGCTTCATGCTTTTTCTACCTTCTCTTTCTCGCGATTCCATTTTAGATAGGACTGCGTCCTGAACGACTCAACGCCCATCATCGTAACAACCACGCCTCGGTAACCTAGCTCGACGTCGCACCTAAGGTTGTCTCCTTTCCGGATGGCCGCATGAAGATTTTGATGATGCAGCTTCACATCTTCCGCCCCTGCTTTCTTGTAGATCAGCAGACGCAGCTCCCGCGCGGTTTTCTCGTCCACTTTGGGCCCCTCGTCGGATGTTTCCTGGGGAGTGATTACGAAGCCTTCGCGGTTGAATTGAAGCGTGGCTTTGTGGCCTCGAATGACGTGTTCGATCGCCGTATCATTAGCCATAGAAGAAACAAGCACTACCGTGGGCCCGCCTGGATAGTCACAAAGCATGTTGAAGGTTTCGGGGATTTCGGCCACGCTGCTGGTGAAGTTCCAGGTTCCTCCAGAGGCAACGACGCGATCCGGAAAGTTCAGGCCGACGGATTTAATGATTCGCGTTACCCGGTGGATGAAGAGGTCGGTGGCGATCCCGCCGGAGTAATCCCAATAGCGGCGCCACTGGAAATAGCGGAGCGGGTCCCAAGGGCGCTTGGGGGCAGGCCCGAGCCAGGCCTCCCAGTCCAGGTTGATCCCCGGTTTGGCATCGGGATCCACGTCGTAAGCCCAAAAGTCGCCAGCGTAGTTCCGCGAGTAATCAATCTGAGCCATGACGACTTTGCCCAGCACTCCCTCTTGAATGTAGCGGTTCGCCACTTCGTAAGAGTCATCCGACATCCCCTGGACACCGACCTGAACTTTCAGTTTTGACTCTCGGACCTTGCCTACCACTTCCTGGGCTTGTGGGATGGAGTGAGTCATGGGTTTTTCGACATAGACGTGCTTCCCGGCGGCAACGGCATCCAGGATCATCCGATGGTGCCAATGTTCCGGAGTGGCGATGAGAACGTAATCCAGATCCTTCTGCGAGAGGAGGTCGAGATAACGCCTGATGGGCCGGGCACCAGTCTTCTGGGCCGCCGCATCCAATCGCTTCTGGAAGATGTCGCAGACGGCAGCGATCTCAACCTGGTCAGTTTCTTTGATCGGAAGCAGGGCGTCCATGTGAGAATTGGCCATGCCTCCGCAGCCGATAATTCCGAGTCTTAATCTCTCGTTGGCGCCGGCGATCGCTTCATAACTGCGCGCGTTCCACACGGACGCGGCTCCAGCGCCAAGCAGCATCTGCCTGGCAAAATGACGACGAGTGACGGGTTTCATAGGTCTTTTCCTTTCGCTATTCAGGCACCCTCCAGCTGAGGCCGGGGACTGGAAATTGGACTTTGTCGAGAAGCGCAGCGTCAGCACAGTCGGCGCCTCATCCCAACCGGGGCACACCAGAGCAGCATCGTCCTACCCTGAGACTCTGAAGATCCCTCCTGTCTCAGGAGGGATTCTTCAGACTCCCTTCAAAAGAGGAATCTCTTGTTCATCCCCGCGAGCATCCAGTGAACGCCGGAAACTGAAGCATGGGTCAAACTTCTCCGGTCCCTGGCACAGCCAGGAACTGCCCTAGCCCAAGTCAGTCCCTCAAGACTTCCATGAGCTGATCTCGATGAATTGAGCGAGAGAATTCTTCGACCAAATCGTGCTGACTAAAGAAGTCTCCTAGATCAGGGATAGAACCGAAATGGGGAACGCCACTTACCGACGTGATCATTTCAGCGCTCGTGCTCTCAGAAAGGTTTGGTTTCTTGGGAAAGCGGTTGAGGAAAAAACCCAGAACGTCAATCTTGCGGTTCTTCAGACACTCGAAGCTCATGAGCGTGTGATTAATGGTACCAAGCACGGCTCGCGAGACAATGATCACAGGCAAAGCCAGGGCGCTAATCATGTCGGCCACCAGCAAATTTTCAAAGATCGGCGACATAATGCCTCCGGCTCCCTCTACTACCACTAAGTCATGCCTCCTCGAAAGCTCAGCAAAGCAGTTTTGGATGTGAGGTAGATCAATCGTCACCCCTTCAATCTTAGCTGCCAAAGCTGGAGTGACGGGTGTTGCCAAACAATATGGATTGATCCACTCCCATGGGTCTAAGGACTCGGAGAACTTGACCAGCATCTCAGCATCTTGGGAGATTAGCTTGCCGGAGTCGCACTCAATTGCGCCCGAGGCGACCGGCTTCATCACGCCTACGTTGATGCCTTGCTTCTTGAGGAAGCCGACCAAACCGGCAGCCAGAGTCGTCTTGCCAACGCTGGTGTCGGTTGCAGAAACAAACAGACCTTGATATTTCAGTTTTTCAAGTCCCATGACTGAGCTGTCTTTTTGACGGAATCAACCTCGACCAGAGCTTGAACCAGCGCCCTAATCTCGCCCTCGGAGTGAGCAGCGCTCACGGTCAGCCGGAGTCTGCTGGTTCCCTTAGGCACGGTCGGAGGTCGAATGGCGGGAACGAAGAAACCTCTCTTCATTAGCTTCGCGCTCACATCCAGCGCTCGGGCTTCAGAGCCGAAGCAAACGGGCACAATCGGAGTTTGGGACCCCCCCGTCTCAAACCCGCACTCCTGCAATTGCTCTTTAAGCAGTCGCGTGTTCTCCCAGAGTCTTTCTCGAACAGCACTCTCCTGTCGGACGATGGCCAAGCTGGCTCGGGCAGCGCCGACAGAGGCGGGAGGCAGAGCTGTGGAAAAAATGAAAGGGCGGCACTTGTTAATCAAGAAGTCTCTCATAGAGCGGCCGCAGGCAACAAAGCCCCCGAACGAGCCCAACGCCTTGCTGAGCGTTCCCATCTCAAGATCAACGCAGCCCAAATTCTTTGTTAGCTTGCCCAAATCTTCGAAGTGTTCAATAGCACCACGCCCTGCTCGCCCCAGAATACCTGTCGCGTGAGCTTCGTCCAACATAAGCAAAGCATCATACTTTCTGCTCAATTCCACCAGCCCGGCGATATCAGCTAAATCTCCATCCATGCTGAAGACTGAGTCAGAAACAATCAGAATACGACCCGTGACTGGGGTCTGCTGAAGCAAGGATGCGAGATGGTTCAAGTCGTTGTGTCGAAAGACTCGGGTCCTTGCCTTGCTCAGGCGGCATCCGTCAATGATGGAAGCATGGTTCAACTCGTCGCTGTAGATGAGATCTCCCTCTCCCACCAGTGTGGAAAGAAGTCCCACATTGGCCATGTAACCCGACGAAAACACCAGAGCTGACTCTCGTCCTTTGAATTCCGCCAGCTCTTCCTCTAACTGTTCGAGGAGGCGCACGTTGCCGCAGACGAGCCGCGAACTCGCAGACGAGGCATGGTAGCGATCAATTGCGGCTTTGGCCGCATTTTGGACCCGTTCATCTTGAGACAACCCCAGGTAGTCATTACTGGAGAAATTGACAAGTGCTTTCCCCTCAAAGACAACGGTCCGCGAATTGACAGATTCAAGCCGCTTCAGGGAGCGCGTTTGTTCAAGCGACTCAATCCGCGCCAGTTCGTCATGGACAAAGTCAAGCCGGTTTCCTTGAGTAATCATCAGCTTGTGAAAAACGCCTACTGTGGCTCATAGGGCCCCGCAACGACCAGAGCGCCCTTCTCAAATGCCAGCCGTGTTCGGACACAATCGAGCAACTGGTCTAGTCTAACGCCGTCAATAAGGTCCGGATAGCGAAGGAGGTAATCCTCGCCGAGCTGGAACAACTCGATGCGCTCAAATTCGCGAGCGATCGCTTCGTTGCTTTCCAGGCGAACAGGCAAGGAGGTGACGAGATATCGCTTGGCGGCACTAATCTCTTGCTCGGAAACACCTCCCGACTTCATCTTCTCGATTTCTTCCCTCATGAGAGTGACGACTCGATCCACTTGCTGAGGGCTGGCTCCTGCCCTGATCATAAATGGGCCCTCGCTCAGACTGGCATCAAAGGACGCTGAAACATCGTAGGCCAGGCCTTCCTGGTCCCGGATTCGATTGCCTAGCCTTCCCCCTAGGCCCGCCTGTCCGAGGATCTGATTCAGCACCAGCATAGGATAATAGTCCGGGCTACGAATCGAAATCCCTGGAATCCCAAGCACGATATCACATTGGGACTTATTCCGCAGTGGTACGATCTGGTTGCCTTCACCCAACCCGATGGAGACCGGTGCAATAGAGAAAGCTTCGGGTTCACCTGTTACGGCCCACTTATCGAAATGTTTCCCAACCAGAGCGAAGACCTCTTCTGGATCCACGTCCCCGACCACGATGATCGTGAATTCATCCGGCCGATAGGTACGCTTGTAAAATGAAAGGAGATCCGCCGGCTTGAGCTTCTCGACCGTCCTTGCTGACCCGTTAGCCATGCGGCGAAAAGGATGCCCTCGAGGATAGATCCTTTCTCGCAAGACCTGCTCGGCAACGATAGCGGGGTCCTCCGACTCCTCGCGCAATTCGCTGATGACCTCGGCTTTCACCTTCTCTATCTCGGACTGAGGAAAGGATGGACTTTGAAACATCTCAGCCAAGAGCGCCACGAAGGAGCCCAGATCTTTCTTCAGTCCCTCAACCAGCAGGGAAGTCACCAGGTAATCAGTTTCTGTACGAAGATGAGCGCCCAAAAAATCAAAGTCCTCGGCCAGGTGGGAAACGCTTTTTGCTTTGGTGCCGTGTTCCAACATTAAGCCAACAAATTTGGCAATTCCTGCATTCTCGTCGCTGTCACGCATTGCGCCTGCTTTTATGCTGGCAAGAACCGCAACAGTCGGGCTGGCATGATTTTCCCCCACCATGATGACGACGCCGTTAGGGAGCACCTGCCGTTTCAGCTTGAGGGTGATTTTGGGGCGAACCCACTGTACCTTGGCTCCCTCCGCTGTCACGACGCTTGGATCTAAACGTCCATGATAGGTGCATCTGATAGATTTGAGGCCGCCAAGACGAGTCTCGTCTACAGCCCTTCCCGGCGTCTTTTCCTTCCATTGTTTTTGTGTGGAGAGTTTTTCGACTTCAATCTTCTGTTGCTTGGGGAGCGGCACAAACAAACCGACTGTTCTAGCCCGGTCAGAGAAATATTTGATGGTTACTCGCCTGAGATCATCCTGACTCACCTTGCTGATCTTGTCCTCAAGACTGTTGAGGAATTGATAACTGGCGATCGACTCGAAGTATCCAAGTTGATGAGCCAGTTTCGAAGGTGTGTCCTGATCCAGAAACATTTGAGCCAGGAGCTGATTTCTGGCCTTATCAAACTCATAGCTCGTGATCCCGTAGTTTTTGATCTTTTCAAGCTCTTCGTAGATGACCTCTTCCGCCGGCTGAAATTGAAAGGTATCTGGCAGTGTAAGAGTGAGTTTGTAGAGGTAGGGGTCCTGGGTCGGCACCAGGGCCGAATTGACGTGGGTTGCAAGCTTCTTATCAATCAGGGCCCGGTAGAGCCTTGACGATTTCCCAGCATCTGTTTCCAAGGGGCTGGACCAGAGATTCATTCCCTTAGCGCCAAGAAGGGCTGCATCGAGTATCAGAAAGGGATAGAAATCATCGTTAAGAATGTCCGGTGCAGGGTACGCGACCTCAAGGTAGGGAGTCGCTCCTTCACGCAGGATCTTGATCCTCTTTTCACCTTCCTGCTCCGGTTCAATCGTCTTACGCCTGACGGGATCCGGTTTTCGTGGGATCTTGCCAAATTGCTTCCGGATGAGCTCCAGGGCAGTTGAGGTTTTGAAATCGCCCACAACAACCAGGATGGCATTGTTCGGAGTGTAGTATTTTTGGTAATGCCGATAGAGCTGCTCCCTGGTAAGGCCTTCGAGATCCTGCAACCAGCCTCCGGTAGGTAGACGATAGGGGTGGACCTTCAGAGCAGCGGCTGTGACGTCGCGATCCAGGAGATCCTTGGGATTGTCTTCGATGCCCTGCAACTCCGAGATCACTACTGTGCGCTCGGCCGTGACTTCGGCAGCCTCAAACAGGCTCAGAGTCATTCGCTCGGCTTCGAGCTTCAGCACGTCCTCTAGGCTGCTAGCGGCCATGGTCTCAAAGTAGGTGGTCTGGTCAAGAGAGGTATAGCCGTTCCAATACCCGCCCGCATCGTCAATGATGCCGGCCATGCGGCCCTTGGGAAGGTTCTGCGTTCCCTTGAAGTTCATGTGCTCCACCCAGTGAGAGATCCCGGTGGTCCCGACCTCTTCATCTCGGGAACCCACGCGATACCAACAGCCAATTGACACCAGCGGCGTAGTATGGACCTCTCGCAGGAGCACCTTCAAGCCATTATCCAGCTTGACCTCTGTTATGCCCTGGAGATTGCCAATTGACGATTGGAGATTGGCAATTGTCGAGTCCTGCTCCGTGCGTGGCGTAAGTCCTTCGCAGAGCGACCGCTTGATCCCGCCTTGTTGTTGAAAGACCGCAAGCAACAGGACCAACAGAAGCCAGGAAGGCGGCTTGCGGATCCATAAGTGCTGTTTCATATCCTCAAGCGCCAATCGGCAATCGACAATCGTCAATCCCAAATTACAACCTCCCTTGCTTCAAGTCGGCTGTTTTTCGGGACTCCACGCGCAAGTTGTGTCGATAAGCGGCGACAGCGCGATTGTGCTCATCCAGAGTTTTCGAGAAAACATGCCGGCCATTGTTGTCACTGACGAAGTATAGATAGTCGACGCTGGTGGGCCTCAGCGCCGCCAGGAGAGACTCAAGCCCGGGATTGGCAATCGGTCCCGGCGGCAAGCCTGCGTGCTTGTAAGTATTGTAGGCCGAATCACGGGCGAGGTCGGAGCGATATATCTCTCCTTTGAAACCGCCCTGCAATTTCGCGGCATAGATCACAGTGGGATCGCACTGCAGCGGGATCCTTTTTCTCAGACGGTTGTGAAAAACAGCCGACACCAGAGGGCGTTCGTCATCACCGCCTGTCTCCTTCTCGATCAGGGAGGCTAAGGTGATCACGTCTTTCAGGCTCATAGTCTGGCTTTGCAGGTCCGTCTTCAGGCGGGTTTCGTAGACTTGTTTGAAGCGTTCAATCATAGCTTGAACGATTTCCTCGGCCGTTTCGCCGTGCGTGAGGCGGTAGGTATCTGGAAAGAGGAATCCTTCGAGATCCTTAAGGGGCTGTGCCAGTCCTGCTACGAGCTCAACTCGTCGCGCTGCCGACCAGAATTCGTCGTGAGAAGTGAAACCCTTCTGTTCCAGCAGGTCGCAAATTTCGAATAGGGACAGGCCTTCGGGAATGGTGACTTCGTGATAGTAAACAAGACCACGAACGATCTTGTCTGCGATCTGTGGAACCGTCAATGCTCCCTGGAATTGATACTCCCCTGCTTGAAGGTGGCTCGATCTCTTGAAGGTCTTGAGGTAAGACAGAAACAATGCCCGGTGCAGGATGATCCCTTCGGCTTCGAGCCGTCGAGCCAACTCGACAGAAGAAGTTCCCCGGGGGATCAAAATGATCTTTTCGCTTCCGGGATAATTCTTGTACGGATGATGCCAGGCGAGAAGAAGGGCAACCGCCGGAGCGATCAATAAGAACACTCCCGCCAGTAAAATTCGACTTCTCAACTTGCGCCTCATCTCAGGTTCACGGCGCTTCCAGCCGCGCTCGACGGGCGTTTTGATAGTCGAGGTAGTTTTGCAAGATAATTACGGCGGCTACCTTATCGATCACCTGTCTTCGCTTCCCGCGCTGCATCCCCCCTTCAATCAGGGCTTGCTCGGCCGACGATGAAGAGAAGCGTTCATCCCAAAGAGTGATGGTTGTCGAAGTCAAGTCACGCAACCGGCGCACGAAGTCCTCAATCCTTTTACTGCGGTGACCGCTCGTCCCATCCAGATTGATTGGGTTACCAACGACAATCTCATCCACTTCGTGTTGAGCAACCATATCTACCAACGTAGCCAAATCTTTCTGCCAACTCACGCGCTGGAGCGTCGCGAGTCCTCGCGCGATCACTCCTGTTTCATCGCTGAGTGCCACGCCAATCCTGATTTCTCCAACATCCAAACCCATTAACCTCAAGATAGATGCCTTTCTCCCGGCAGGGTCGAGAAAAGTATAGTCTTGCGGTTCAAGGAGTGTCAAGGAAGGCACTGAATGAAAGGGCAGAGAGGTGACACCCAGAAAGTCCGCGGAAATTAGATCAAAGGCTTTTCTTCTGACTTGTTGACCTGGATCATGCGTGGTGGTGACAATCCCCGCTGGAATTAGGCACCGGGTGGTCCGAGTAGCCTTTTAACGACCGTGGAAGTGCTCAAACGCTGGACTTGCCACTCCGGGACGACAGGCCACAAGATGTGATATAGTTCCAAATTTTTCGGGAGGACCTAAGCGCTTATGGCCGAGAGAAAGGTAGGGAAGGTTTTTTACTGGCATAATCTTTCCCCGATGCTTTCTATCTTTCGCTTCAGGCCTGAGCTGGGCAGCCAGTTTCCCGAATACCAGGCTGGCCAGTACATAGCCCTGCGCCGTGAGGACTGCAAACTCACTAAACCAGTGGCTGGTTCTGACGGGTCAGTCCAATACGTGCCGGATCTCGACGAACAGGGAAGGCAAAAGCGAGGACCGATCACGCATTCTTATTCCATCTCCTCGGCGCCAGCGGAAACGCAGACCAAGGGGCACATTGAATGCTATATCATCTTGGAGACCGATCAGGAGGGGAATCCGGGCCGGCTGACGGAATCACTGTTCCGCATTGACCCGGAAGGGGACAACGAGATTACCTATTTCTACCGGATCGCCGGTGATTTCACGCTCAAGAAACGGGCAGTGGGATTTCAGAGTGTTCTATTGGTGGGCACCGGCACAGGCCTGGCGCCTTTTGCTTCGATGATTAAGCAGCTTCACCATGAGTCCTCCCAAGCCAAGAGTGATGGCATCCAATACACCTTGCTGCACACAAATCGGACTTACCAGGAACTGGCCTACCACGAGGAGTTGCTCGCAATTGAGGCTTCCCAGAAATTTGATTTTGCCTATATTCCTTCAGTGAGCCGACCGACGTCGAGTGACTTCAACGACCCCAGGATGGGGAAGGGAAGAGCCAATAACCTGCTGCGGGAGATTTTTGAAATGCCACTGAAGGAGGAGCAAGCTCTTCAAGAAGCCGCACAGAGGGGCGAAGACATATCATCGGCGAAGGCAGCTCTAGAAAAGACGGTACGCCCCGTACTCCCCAAGCATCTTTCGCGCAAAGCCTTGCAGGAGAGATTCAACCCTTCGCGTACCGTCATTCTGACCTGTGGCAATCCTCTCTCCATGGCAGACATTCAGTTTACAGCTGAGGCCAACCAGATTCGCTTTGAGAAGGAAGATTGGTAATTTGGGGGATCTGAATCCTGGAGAAGTCAGTCCCCTCCAGATTCTTGTTGGCACCCAGAAATTCGATTGTCCGTTTGATGGTTCCCCGCAAGACCTCTACGTCGATCCCGAGGAACGCGATAGGAAAGAGCTCCAGCTTCTCCTGAGCTCGCTGGATGTGGATGACAAATCCTCTGTAAATCCTTCGGCGGAGCTGGTGATAAGCTGCGGCCAATTGAATCAGAGCTTGAATAAAGAAACGTCCGTCCTCGGGATGATTTTGCCAGATGCCCTCCCAAACCTCGTGTGCCTCCCAAAATTTGTGGGCGTTAAACAGCTCAATACCTCGCAACAGATCCTGCTTCTCGTCCGCAGATAGAACCAGAGCGGTCAGAGAAGTGCGATCCAGCTCCGAGAGCGATTTTTTTCGAATCCGTTTGGTCATGGTCAACTCGCGAGCGATTGACCCAGCCCATCACAATATGGTGAAATTATTCATAAACTGTTTTAGCTGACCATCCAGCTTATGGGTTGTGACTTCAAGAGTCAGCTGTTTGCTGAACATGTGTGATGACTCCAAAGGCAATTTCTGATAGCTCGACGTTGGGCATGCCGCTCTTTCCTACGAGCTCCGCGGAATTCGTCAACACGATTTCGCACTATTACCGCGGAGAGATGTCGCGCATGATCAGCTGGCGCGACCGTCTGGATCGAACCACGAACTGGGCCATTGCGGGCGGAGCTGCCATGCTTTCTGTTTCTCTCTCCACTGCAGGCTCGCATCATGGTGTGTTACTGTTCGCCATGCTGATGGTGTTCCTGCTGCTGGTGATCGAGTCGCGTCGCTATCGCTTTTTTCATGTCTACCGCAGCCGCGTCCGACTTATCGAACGTAATTACTATGCCCGGCTGTTTTCTCCAACCGAACTCAGTGATTCAAACAGCTGGATGAAGGAACTGGCGGAAGACCTGCGGCGGCCGCGCTTTACCATAAGTTGGAACCAGGCTCTAGCTCGAAGACTGCGCCGCAACTACTGCTGGATATTCCTCATTCTGCTGTTGGCGTGGCTGCTTAAGACAACCAGCAGCATCCTGCAACCTTCTGTTAGAGACTTGAGTGCCATCATCCATTCGACAAACGAGCTTTATCACAATGCTGCTATTGGTCAAGTGCCAGGATGGGCTGTGCTCTTCCTTATCCTCGTATTCTATGGTTGGATGTTTTACGTGATGTGGAGATATCGCGAGGCCCCGGGTGAATTAGCTTAT
>Ga0075423_10003198_pt1 | contig 15070 bp, 11 predicted proteins | sample SoiMethybrSBSTD2_FD_80114 | JGI IMG/M metagenome (GOLD analysis project Ga0075423, IMG submission 80114) | Bulk soil microbial communities from a Populus tree surrounding site in Tennessee, USA - Soil MetaG P. TD hybrid SBSTD2 | ecosystem: Environmental > Terrestrial > Soil > Tree plantation...
ATCGTCGCGTCGCCCAGGAAGCCCATCTCGTTGGCGGGCAGCGCGTCGATCAGCTTCAGCGTTGCCGCGGACTCTTCTCTGGCAAGGACACTCGCGTCGACCAGGCTCCAGAGGTTTGCCTGTGACCAGTAGTGGGCGAACAACAGGCGCGCGCCGTTCAGCTCGGCGTAACGCTCAAGCGCCTCCAGCTCGCCGAGGCCGATCTTGGTCTCGAGCGCACCGGGAGCGACGTTCTTCACCTCGACCAAGATCATCTCGCCGTCCTTCAGGACGAGGCGGTAGTCAGGGAGCTTTACCGTCGCCTCCTCCGAATAGCACTCGCCTTTGTCCTCCTCCTTAATTAGGCGGGCACCACCGAGCTCGACGACTACTGCCTTGAAGAGCGTCTGGACACGCCAGCCGTGCAGCCGCGCCGTGTTTGCGAGTGACTCGTCGAGACCCCGGCCGATCTCGGCAACGACGTGTTGGCGACGCCGGACGTCCTGCAGCGAAGTGCCGCTCTCGGGCTCGTCGAGGTCGACGAAGAGCGCCAATGAGCCGAGCTCGCGGCGCTCGCGCTTCAGTCTGCGAAGGGCCATCACTCCAGTATGGGGCCATTTCCGACCGTTGCCGAGGCCATCGCGACTGATGGGCTGCGTCGGAGTTGGAGGCTATGCGCGGACAGACATAGCGCACTGGATACCCGCGCTCCAACTGCCCCTTCTCATTTCAGCCACTTCTCGCCAGAAGTGGCTGACTTCCCGCATATCCCCGCTAATCCCCGGGCATCCGGCTAGATCGATCGCTCGGGCACGAGTTGTGAATATCCCTGTAAATCGCCATATTTTAGGCGCCTACGCTGAGGATGGCCTTCGCGAATCGCACCCAGGAGGTGGCCGGTTCGAGTTCGTATGGGTCGGGCCGCAGGTCGGGCCAAAATCGACGTCTAATGTCCCGACCTGTCCCTCTATGTCCCCACCAAAAAGCGCATTCCAGAGCGATTCCCTAGGAATCAAGCGAAAATCGACCCTTGACAAAATCGCCCTCCTAAGGAGTAGGCCGCTGGTTCGAATCCAGCTCGGGGCATTGCCTGGTGCGAAGTGGCTCAGACGGCGAGCATCTGCTCGACCGCGGCGAGGAAGTCTCCGGCGCCAGCGACGTAGCGCTTGGCTTCCTCCTCGCTCGGCGTGACCGCTTGGTAGTCGCCGCCCTCGCGAGCCACTTGGGCATGCTGAGCGAGGGTGAAGAGCGCGGCGTCGAAGGCGTCGGTCGCGACGTACTTGATCCGGAAGAGGTTCCAGGTGCCGCGGTGCGTCTTGGCATTCTCGTCGTCCTCCGATAGGAAGGCACGGGCCGCATAGAGCATCGAGTAATAAGCGGCGCTGACCGCGCCCTCCCGATGGCCAGAGGCGAGGACTTCGCGGGCCATCGCCAATCGGTCGCGCGCCTGTTCGATGAACTCCTCCGAGCGCGGACTCATGCGTCGCTCTCCCCGCCGGGCCCCAGGTCATCGAGGCGATCGCCGTACAACACGATCTTGTCGCGGTCGACCTCCTGGATGAAGAACGAGCGGATGCGGCGGCGATCGGCCAGCCACTCGGTGTCGAACACGCGCATCGAGTAGTAGACGGGGCTGTCGCCGGCGGCGTCCGCCTCCTGTTCGACCCACTCGTGAGCATCCCAACCGACCTTGGCCGCGTCGCGGGACGGGTCGACTATCGCCAGCAGGTCGATGTCCGAGCGGAGGTCGGGGTCCGTCTCGGCGGGGTCCGCCTCGCCGCGCGCGCGAGAGCCGTACAGCCAGACTGCGAGCAGGTCGGCGCCGAGCTCGTCTCGCAGACGGCTCACGGAGCGCTCCACCGCGCCGCGCTCTCGAGCGGAAAGCGCAGTCTCGGCGAGAGCATCTTGGGACTGAATGCCCATGATCGAGAGGATAGGCCCGACGCTCGACGGGCCTGGAGGTGTTCTCTACCCAGCGGCGTGGTGCACCACCATGCTGTATCGATAAACTACTCACTAACATTATACATTATGATTTATCGACACAATGCCCAAACGAATTCGCGCATACTCTCGGACTGTTCGTCAGGCGTCTGAGCTGCTCGGCTCTCAGGTCAGGGAGGCTCGGGTCGAGCGTCGCTGGACCGTCCGCGAGCTCGCCGAGCGGGCGGGCGTAAGCACGAGCACCCTGCTCAAGGTCGAACAGGGCGATCCGAGCGTGAGCCTGGGGGTGGCGTTCGACGTCGCGACCCTCGTCGGCGTGCCGCTCTTCTATGAGGACCGGGCGGACCTGCGCGCCGAGCTGGCGCGCAGGCGCGACCGCCTGACGCTGTTGCCGCAAAGGGTTCGCGGGCCGCAAGAGGATCTCGGCAATGAGTTCTGAGCGGCCCAGCCAGGCGTACGTCTGGATATGGCTGCCCGAGTCGGAGGAGCCCATGGTCGCGGGCCGCCTCGACGAAGCCGGCGGGGAGGTCAGCTTCGTCTATGGCCGCAGCTACCTCGAACGGGAGGATCGGATCTCGATCTACGACCCCGAGCTGCCGCTGGTCGAACGGAGGATCAGGCCTCTGCCGGAGCTCTCGGCCCCGGGCTGCATCCTCGACGCCGGGCCCGACGCCTGGGGTCAGCGGGTGATCATGAACCGGCTGCTGGGGTCCGCGGCCCCGGACACCGACCCGGCCGACCTCGGCGTTCTCTCGTTCCTGCTCGAATCGGGTTCCGACCGGATCGGCGCCCTGGACTTCCAGGCTTCGGCCACGACCTACGTGCCGCGCGAGCGCCGGGCCGCGACCCTCGATGAGCTGGCGACCGCGGCGGAGCGGGTCGACGCCGGGATGCCCCTGACGCCTGCCCTGGAGGAAGCCCTGCTCCGCGGCAGCTCGATCGGTGGGGCACGGCCGAAGGCCCTGATCGACGACGGGGGCCGCGGCCTGATCGTCAAGTTCTCGTCCACCACCGACACGATCGCGATGGTCCAGGGCGAGTACATCGCCATGGAGCTGGGGCGCCGGGCGGGCCTCGACATCGCGCCGGTGAAGCTCACCAGCGCCCTGGGCAAGAGCGTCCTGCTCGTCGAGCGCTTCGACCGGGTCGCCGGCACGAAGAAGCGAAGGGCCCTCGTCTCCGCGCTGACCATCCTCGAGCTCAACGAGCTGGCGGCCCGCTGGGCAAGCTACGCCGAGCTCGCCCAGGTGATCCGCGAGCGCTTCACCCAGCCGGCCGGTTCGCTGCGCGAGCTCTTCGCGCGGATCGTCTTCAACATCCTGGTCGGCAACACCGACGACCACGCCCGCAACACCGCCGCCTTCTGGGACGGGGAGGCGCTCACCCTCGCCCCCGCCTATGACGTCTGCCCCCAGCTGCGCAGGGGCGAGGCCGCGCAGGCGATGATCGTCGGCGATGACAGCGACTCCTTCAAGCTCAGCCAGGTCGCGGGTTGCGTCGAGCGCGCCCACCTCTACCAGCTGAGCAAAGCGGAAGCTCGGGAGATCGTCGACCACCAGATCGAGGTCGTCGAGCGCGACTGGCTCGAGGTGTGCGATCGCGCGCAGCTCCCCGAGGCCGAACGCAATCGATTCTGGCGCCGCCAGTTCCTCAACCCGTTCGCGCTCGAGGGCTATTCGACGCAAGGAAGGGGCTAAATCAGCCCTCGCTCCAGCTCGTCCAGGTCCACGAGGCGGACGTCGTCGCGAGCGGCGGCCTGGGCCACCAGGCTGTCCTTGAAGCCGCTCTTGGAGAAGAGCAGGATCTCCGGACCGCCGGCGGCGAAGCGGGCGCCGGCCTGGCGCAGGGCGGGGATCTTGAACCGCTCCAGGTCGCCAAGGACCTTGACCGTCATCCGCCCGCTCGTCCACTTGCACTCCCCCACCACGGTGACCCGCGACCGCGCCGCGCCGACGACGTCGACCTCCTCGCCGCCGCGCTCCCCGGCAGCGCGCAGGCGGTCCAGGGAACGTCCCCACCAGGGTCCCACCGTCGTGGCGCGGGTCCCGAGGTTGCGCCGCGCCCAGCGCCGGCAGAGGCGCTCGTACACCGGGGCGACGTGCTCGGCGAGGACCGGAGCGATCTCGGCGTCGTAGTGGTCGCCGGGATCGAGCCCGGACCGCAGGCTCTCCTGGTGGGGGAAGACGAAGCGGAACCAGAAGCGCAGGAAGTCGTCGGTCAGCCGGTAGCGGAGGTCCCGGCGGGCGGTCAGCGGCGTCAGCTTCCGCACCAGCTGCATCCTGACCAGCTCGCTCAGGTAGGGACCGAGCGCCGAGTGCGGGGTGCGCAGGGCGCTCGTCAAGTCGTCCATGCCGCGCTCCCCAGCCGCCAGCTCCTCGAGCAGGGAGAAGTAGACGCCGGGCTGACGGAATTCCTCCTCGAGGATCTCGCGCGGGTCGTTGAACAGCGGCCCGCGGCGGTCGAGGACCGAGCCGCAGACCGCGGCGCGTAGCGAGCCGCCCCGCCCCAGCTCGCCGAGGTACATCGCCATCCCGCCGGCGACGGCGAACCTCTCGATCCGCCTCTGCGCTCCCTCCTCGGCGGCGAGGAAGGGCCGCGCCTCGGTGTAGGAGAGCGGCGCGGTCGCCAGCGGCGTGAGGCGGCCTCGCAGCGGGCTCTCCTCGGCGAGCAGGCCCCGCATCTGGGCGATGTGCGAGCCGCAGAGCACGAGCTTCAACCGCGAGGCGTCGCGCTCCTCCTCCATCGCGGCCTGCACCCCCGAGAGAACCTCCCGCCTCGCCCGCGCCGTGCTGGGAAGCAGGTAGGGGAACTCATCGACGGCCACGAGCGCCCGCTCCCGAGCCGCCAGCCGGTACAGCACGCGGAACAGCGCCGGCAGGTCGGGCAGGTCGGGCCGCAGGCCGAGGTGCGGCTCCAGCGCATCGGCGAAGCGACTCAGCTGACGGGTCAGAGCCCCCTGGTCGGCGACCAGCACCAGCGCCGGCTTGCCGTGCGCAAAGGCACGCAGCAGCCACGACTTGCCGACCCGGCGCCGGCCATAGAGCGCCAGCGCGTTCCGATCGTCCCCTTCCCACCACTCCTCCAACCGAGCCAGATCGTCAGCTCGATTGAGGAACTCGCCCCGTGCCAGCCAATCGTAGCTCGGCAGATTCATCGCTAGTCGAGATTAGCATAGGCTGCCTTCTCGGTAAGCCCCCTCAGCTAGTTCTCCTCGGGCGCTGAGTAGACTCTGGGCATGTCGGAGCGTCATGACATCGGCGATCTTCAGCGGGCAGGCGAGGCCCGCATCGAGGCTGACCGGCGCATCTCGATGAGCGAAAGGCTGGAGCGCCTACACGCTCTCTGCCTTCAGCTAGGGACCATCAAAGGCGTCGCGGTGGGCCGTTGAGCGCGCTGGATCTGCGCTCCCTGCTCGAACGGCTGCATAAGAGAGAAGTCCGCTTCGTCGTGATCGGTGGGGTGGCGGTGGCCGCTCACGGTTATCTCCGTGGCACGGCGGATCTCGATCTGGTCCCGGACCCCGATCCGGAGAACCTGCGTCGGATCACGGCTGTCCTCGATGAGTTGAAGGCCACCCTCCCCACCGCCAAGGACCGGCGGTTCGACCCGGCATCCGACGCAGGAGTGATCCGTCGTGGCGGCAGCGTGACCGCCGATACGGACTTCGGCGGCCTCGACGTCGTGCAGAGAGCAAAGGTGATCACGGACGCCGCGGCTACCAGACGGTCTTGGGCCCATGGGCGAGGATCGCCGGGTCCCGGGTCACGATCGGGAGCCCCTCGACTTCGGCCTGGGCGACCAACAGCCGATCGAAGGGGTCGCGAAAGGCGCTGCCATCGACTTTCACGTAGGGCAACTCTCTATAGGCCTGTGCATGAGCAATGGAGATCGGCAACAAGCTGAAGCCCTCCGCCACCAGCTCCTCGGCCCACTCGGTGGGAACCTCGAGCTTGCCCAAGGATGACTTGATGGCTACCTCGAACAGGGTGCAGGCGCTGAGCAGCGGCTCCTCGGCGGCTGCGAGCGCATCTCTTGCCTCGGCGGAGAGACGCGGATCGTCCTGCAACCACCACAAGGCCGCGTGGGTGTCGACAAGGAGTCTCAGTCGTCGATCCCGAGGGCCCGGGCGATGTCCTCAGGCCAGACGTCGAAGTCATCGGCCAGCTTGATCCGGCTCCCTCGGCCTCGGGATCGGTCAGCGCGGCGACGTCGGCGAGGTCGGTGGGGCGCCCGCGGGCCGGCTTCATCTGGGATCGAACGGTTCTGCAAATCTCCAGCTAATTCTCCTGTAATCTTCCAGCTATAATCTCTGTAATCTTCCAGCTTATATCTTGCACGTCAATCGGGGAGCCAAATGCCGTACACGCCTAGAATCGCTGATCTAGAGCTTGAAAAACGGCTCAAAGCGGCTGGCGCGGTCCTCGTCGAGGGACCGAAGGCATGCGGCAAGACCGAAACCGCCCGTCAGATCGCAAACAGCGAGGTGCTTCTCGACATCGACAAAGACGCCCGCGACGCCGCCGACCTGAATCCCGCTCTGATCTTCGCCGGCGATACTCCCAGGCTGATCGACGAGTGGCAGCTCGAGCCGGAGATCTGGAACCATGTGCGTCGCACTGTCGACGATCGGGTCGACCCCGGCCAGTTCATCCTTGCCGGATCCGCCCAGCCGACCGACGACGAGACCCGCCATACCGGCGCGGGACGGATCAGCCGCCTTCGAATGCGGCCGATGTCCCTCTACGAGCTGGAGTCCGGCAACGGAGAGATCTCGCTGGCCGCGCTGCTCGGGGGCCGAGTGGGCGAAGCCGGCGACCCCGGCCTCGAGCTCGAGGACCTGGCCGAGGCGATCTGCCGCGGAGGCTGGCCTGCCTTCCGAAACCTCACACTGCCCGAGGCGCTTCGGCGGGTCCGCGACTATCTCGACGAGATACCCCGTGGTGAGATTCAACGACTTGGGCAGCGCCACAGGCCTGAGCGGGTCACCCGATTGATTCAGAGCCTCGCCCGCAATGTCGCCACGACGGTCACCGCAAGGACTCTGGCCATGGATGCGAGCCGACCCGAGGACTCGGTATCTGACGGCGCCGTCGCCGACTACCTGAGCGCCTTGACACGCCTGTTCGTCGTGGAGAGCCAGCCCGCCTGGCAGCCCCATCTGCGTTCGCGCTATCGGCTGCTCCGCGCTGCCAAGCGCCACTTCGTCGATCCCTCCCTGGCCGTCGCTGCGCTGCGGGCCAACCCCGATGCTTTGATTCGCGACCTCAGCTTCATGGGCTTGCTCTTCGAGTCGATGGTCGTCAGAGACCTGAGGATCTATGCGCAGGCAATCGACGGCGAAGTCGAGTACTACCGTGACAGCAGCGACCTCGAGGTCGACGCGATCGTCAAGGCAGGCGACGCCTGGGGCGCCTTCGAGATCAAGCTCGGCGGCAACAGACGGATCGACGAAGGCGCCGCCGCGCTGACCAAGTTCAAAGAGCGAATCGACACCACCAGGTCGGGCGATCCCGCCGTCCTGGCGATCATCGCCGGGACCGGCTACGGATACGTCCGCAAGGACGGAATCCAGGTCATTCCCGTCGGAGCCCTGGGCCCGTAGCTCAGCGCGAACGGTGAGGCTGGTGCTTGTGGCGCCGAGGCTCCTTGCCGCAGGCGCTGTTCGCCAGCGCCGGGCGGGCGCTAGCGGTGCGGCCGTTGTGGGCCTCGAGGCCCACCTTAGCCCGGTAGAGGTGCGCGCAGATGTCGCGGGAGTTGACGAAGAGGCCCTTCTGACCGCCTCGCATAGTGAGGATCGCCCTGGAGATCGGCACGTCGGGGGCTTCCTCGATCGTGGCCTGCAGGCCTCCTTTGACCGAGTCGATTCGCACCGCCACCTCGGCGTCTACTTTGCCGCGCAGGGCGAAGACGACGTCGGGCAGGTTGTGGAAGGAGGATCTGAGGTAGACGGGACCTGCGAGGGGCTTGTCGAGCAATGGCGTCGTGGCGCGGATGTGGCCGTAGATCGAGCCCTTGGGGCAGGCCTTGCCTCCTCCCTGACCCGCTGCCCACTGCACACGGGTGCAGATCGTTCTGAAGTGGCCCTGTTCGATGAACTCCGAGCGCGGGAAGCGCAGCTTCAGGCGCTTCAGGTCCGCGTCGCCTGGCCTTGCCCGGTAGCCGGCGCGCAGGGCGGGGAAGCCGGCGCGCTCGGTGGGGCCCCGCAGCGCCAGGGAGAGCTTCGGCTTGAACTTGAGGCGGGAGCATTCGGCTAGCTGGAAGCGCTCTTTGAGCGCCGCGGCGTTACCCAGCGTGGAGAGCAGGCTGCCTTCGAAGGCGAGCGGATCGCAGGAGGTGCCGTTGAGGGTGAAGCGCTCGCGGTCGATCTGCACGGCGACCGTGCGCAGGTTGAGCGGTACGCCTTCGAGGATCTGGGGGATCGGGTCGCTGATGACCGTGATCCGGGCGCTGCCCGGCTCAAGGCGCAGGGCCGATCTGACCAGCACGGTGCCGAGGTCGAAGGGGCCGGCCACCGCGGGGGTGATGATCGCGACCGAGAGCGGGGCGCCCTTGTATGGGGCGGCGAGGTAGGCGTTGCCCTTGGCCCAGTAGGGGGCGGGGCCGGCTCCGGCGGCTGCCCAGACGCTGCCGAGGTGGCTTTGGGCCGGGCAGCTTGGGTTTGCCTTCTCCGCGGCGCCGCTCTTAGCGGCGGCTGCCGCAAGGGATGCGTCAGAGCACTCGCTGAGGCCCGCCAGCTTGCCGGTCAGCCCGGGCGGCAGGGTCAGCTTCAGCGAGCCGAACTGCTGGGAGCCGTCTTCGCGGTGGAGCTTCATCACGAAGGGGCTGAAGGCGGCGGCGACCGGGGTCTGGGTGCCCGCTTCGAATTCGGGGTCGTTGGGCTCCCCCGATGCGGTGCTCGGGCAGGAGCCGCCGTTCGGGCCGCGGTCGATCAGGAAGCTGTCTGACGGCGTGGCCGCCGGGTCTTCTGAGTGAGGGCTGAGGGCCGAGGTGGTCTCATAGGTCCCGCAGGTGTCGGGGTTCTTCAGCGGCGCCCTGGCGCCGCCCCAGACGTCGAGGTCGATCTCTTCCACCGGGACCTGGGGCAGATCGGAGAAGACCGCGGTCAGCCGGCCGGTTGCGGGGTCCGGCACTACCTTGCCGGGGATCTTGATGTGCAGGCCGAGGTCGTCTGAGACGAGCCAGAGGCCGAAGAGGTTGCCTTTCCCCTGGGGGCTGCGCTGGTAGAGGGCGCCCTCGATCGGGCGCGGCAGCGGCGGGGATTTGATCTCTACCGTGCCGAGCTTGGAAGCATCGGGGCACTGGGCGTCCAGTTCTTCGTGGAAGTGGACCTGTTCGTCGGAGCAAGCGTCAAGGCCGTCGGCCGCTCCGGGGTTGATCGTCATCCCCTCGGGCAGGGTGACCCGGGCTTCGCGCATCGTCGCGGTCGAGGGGACGGCTGGATCGGTGCTCTGGGGGAGGGTGAGCTTCGTTTTTAGGCCGGTCGGCGCTCCCGCAACGTCGGTTGTCGGACGGGCTTCCAGACTCGGGGCGAAGGGCAGGCCCTGGCATTGGTCGATCGGCCCCGGTTCCAGCGGGGCGCTTCTGGAGAAGACCTGGCCGGGGAGCTGGTAGCTGGTGACGCTGAAGCCGACTTCGTTTTGCTGGCAGGCCGAGGGGTTGGTCATGAAGGCGACCGGCCCGAGGCTTTCGGTGGAGCGTTTGCCGCCGGGTTCGCAATGGGGAATCTCGCAGGTAAGTCCCTCGTTCAAGGTGATCCGCAATTCATCGTGGCTTTCATCTGCCGGGTTGCCCCAGATAACCGTTTCGTTAGCCAACAGAGGAACCTGGCCGGGGGCGCTACGGGCTGCGGCAGTGACGCCATAGTCGCTGGCGGTTCGTACCGAGACGTCGATGAAGACCGGGAATCCAGGGGCGGCGAAACCGAAACGGGCGATTTCCTTCTCAGGATGTACCGGCGCTAGGTTGAAGAGCGGAACCGTGCAAGCGGCGACTTCGCAAGAGTTGAACAGTTCGATCCGACTGAGTCCAACCTGGGAGTCAGTGGGGCAATCCCCGCCGAGGAAATCGCCGGTGCTGCAGCGTGGGATCAGGTTGGGGTTCCCATAGAGGCCGGGGGGAAGATCGACCACTATGTCTTCCGCTCTCCGACTGCCTTCGCCTTCAAGCGGAGTCAGCTCGAAGTGCGTCGTGAAGTCAGGGTGCGCGGCTGCGCTGGTGGTCGATACCTCGGCGCTGGCCGATTCGATCCCGTACGCACCGGGTTCGCCGCTGCTTAGCGACGAGATCGCATCTCTAGTGCTTGGCGCAGATGGCTCGGCCCGGGAGAAGAGGGCGGCGGCGGTCGCGGTGCTTGCGGTGGTCGTGGCGGCCCTCTCCGCACTCTCCTTCCGGGCGCTTGCAGTCGCTTGGCGCCCGCGCTTCCTGACGCAGTGCCTGTGCTTGACACCCCTGCGGCCACAGCGTCGGCGCCTGTGCTTTTTCTTCTTCGCCGTCACCACGTTGCCGGACCCCTGGAGCTCGGCGGAGGCGGCACGGCCGAGCGGCGGCTGCGGAGTTGCCGGCAGCCGGCAGCCTTCTTCCAGACAGGGCGCCGGAGGGGGCGGCGGCTCAGGGAAGCCGCCACCGACCCGTGCATCGTAGATCGCCGGGACGCCGCCCACCCCCGCGCCTAGGGTGAAAACATCCTGAGTGACGAAAAAGACGTCGCTCCCATCGGGGGTGACTCCCAGCAAGAGGTTCGGTCTGGGGGGAGCGAGGAAGTCTAGCTGTGGGTAGTCGACGGAGTGCCCTGACGAGATCAGGTTGACGGCGCTGCCTTCGCCCGCCAGTTCCTGCCACTCATAGATGTCGTTGATGTCATCGACATCCTCCGGCACCAACGATTCGGACGTTTCGAAGTACACCCGATTGCCGTCAACACTGACGTTGCTGATGATCGTGGTAGGTCGAAGGATGTTAACATTCTCCAGCCGGGAATCGGTGACCGCTGAGAGTCCGGACGGGTTACAGGAAACGCATTTGAGGTTCTTTTCTTCATCGTCGTAGCGATAGATCTCGGTGTGGCCGGCGTTGTCGTAGGAGGTCAACTGAGCCTTGGACTCGAAGACGACGACCTCTCCGTCCGGCGTCGTTCGCGACGAATCGACGCCCGGTCCTGCATTTGCGTTTGACTGCGAAGCAACGGCAAGGCTGGTCCAGCTGGTCAGTGCCGGCGGGCCGGTGGTGTCGGCTGGGTCAACGGTGGCAATGTATTCGGGCGAGTCGCCGCTCCACACATACATGTTCGGCTCCCCTAGCGTTCCTTTTACGCCATCGAGCTGCGACGGAGAGATGAAGTAGACGTGCGAACCGTCGGTGGAAGCGTTCACCATCTGCGCGTCGCCGCTTGCGTTGACCTGCTCGCCTGCATCGCTTACGGTGTTGAAACGGTGGATGTCGCCGCCGCTTTCGTAGAAGAGGAAGCCGCCGTTTTCCGAGAGTCCGCCGTAGGTCGGGTCGCCGCCGATTACTTCCTCGGTCGTCGTATTGTCGATACGAACGTAGAGGATGCCTTTGATCTTGAAGGCAACGGTGGAGCCGTCCGCGGAAACCCCTTGGTACGTGGCGTTTTCGCCCGCTGCAGGGGTTTGATTGCCGGGCAGAAGAGATACCACGTGGGTGGGGCCGTCAGCGGACCGGTCATAGACCGCGCCGGTCCCTTTAGGTGGTGCCTCGGGCTCCAGTTTCCTGACGCTGCATTTAGCCTTCCCGTAGCACCAGCTGCTTTCGAGGGAGGAGTGTCCGGTCGAGAAGATCACGTGCTGTCCACCGGGGCTAATGTAACGGCCATTAGCGTACGGTTCCGTCGCCAGGCTGCCGATGCCGGTCGGCTCGAATTTGCCGCTGGGATCTCCCAGGTAGTCGCTCTCCCCTTCGCTACTCAGGCTGCCGTTGGTGCCGCCTTCCAATTCCGAAACGAACGCGAAGGTGTATTCATGATCACGGGAAACACCACCCTCCTCAGGGCGGTATGCTTCCGCACCGGTTGGGGTTACGTGCCGGACGACTCGCCAGCCGGAACCGGTCCTGATGGTCTGATAGACGTCACCGTATAGCGTGCCGTTCCCCCGACCTGGACTCCGGAGGGCTGACCCATTCACCGTGAGGATGAAGCTGTCGCGGAAGGGGCTCGCGAGTTCGGTCGGAAATAAATCCCAGAACAGCGCCCCAGAAAGGTCGCCGAACCGCCGCCCATTCGAGTCGGCGGGCGTCACAAGCTCATAAGCCCGGCAGTCGGGAAGGACCGCCGAAGGACCGGTGCGGAGAGCTTCATTGGGGCAAGCGGCAGCCCGGCCCAACGTGGGCAGGGCGAGGAGAACGAGCAGGGGCAACGCTAGCCCCACCGAAGCAGATATCTTCACCCGTCGCCGCATTCTTATCCAAGCCTTCCGATCGTCTCTGTGAACCGTGGAATCGGAGTCCCGAGCGGCCACTAATGCAACTCGGGACTCCACTCCTCGATCTCTATTTCGGAGCAGTTACAGCCCAGGTGCCAAATGAGAAGGTCAATTTTCCGGCTTCTCCCGAAAACATTTCAAGGATGAAGCCGCTCGTCGGATCCGCACTTAGGCTAGCCCCAAAGAAGGAGCCGTTAGTGTCTCGAGCTTGCACATACACGCACAGCTGACCCGGTTCCGCTTTCGGTTCCGCGGTATTTCCAGGACATTCTTCTTCGTGTTCTCCTTCGTTTTTTACAAGCTCAATTACGGGTTCGGTTTCCAGCCTTAGCGGGAAGCTGCTCCCTCCAAATGCCTTCCCACCAAAACCCGAAACCACCCACGTTCCGGTTATGGTCGCCCCCGGGGGAAGAACACATTCAGGCCGTTCTTCACTGCAGAAGCCGTCTTCGCCGTCGGTACCGTTGGTGCCGTTCGTCCCCGGTACGCCCTGCGGGCCGGTGTCACCCTTGGTGCCGGGATCGCCCTTGGCTCCCGGGTCGCCCTTCGGTCCGGCTTCCCCCGGCCTGCCGGCGTATTTCTTGGCGATCTTGGTGACTTCTTTCTTCTGCTTGGAGGTCAGCGTGCCGGCGGCGTAGGCGCCGCCGAGCATCGCGAAGACGAGGGCGATCACCGCAACGGTGAGGCCCGCCTTGCCGAAGGGTTCGCGGAGGCGGCGGCCTGCGCGCTTGCGTAGCGGTGAGAGCATTCGATCTCTTCTCCTTGTCCCATGAGCCCCTCTGCCTGCCGCTCCCTTGCGGCCCTTTGTGGCGGACTCGGTTATGTCTTCCCTGTTTCGCCGGTTTGGTTGCAGAGAGTTCCTAGAAGGTTGTCTCTGTACCGGCTAAGCAAGGAAAGCACCCTGTGACGGAGTTGTCAAGGAAAGTTCCCAAAAGAAAAGACGTGTTTCTAGTCACGTTCCCTGAACGGATACACCGGTACCGAAGAGGCTGAACCGACGCAAGAGCCGGCGTCGCGGCTACCAGACGGTCTTGGGGCCATGGGCGAGGATCGCCGGGTCCCGGGTCACGATCGGGAGCCCCTCGACTTCGGCCTGGGCGACCAACAGCCGGTCGAAGGGGTCGCGAAAGGTGCTGCCATCGACTTTCACGTACGGCAACCCTCTATAGGCCTGTGCATGAGCAATGGAGATCGGCAACAAGCTGAAGCCCTCCGCCATCAGCTCCTCGGCCCACTCGGTGGGAACCTCGAGCTTGCCCAAGGATGACTTGATGGCTACCTCGAACAGCGTGCAGGCGCTGAGCAGCGGCTCCTCGGCGGCCGCGAGCGCATCTCTTGCCTCGGCGGAGAGACGCGGATCGTCCTGCAGCCACCACAAGGCCGCGTGGGTGTCGACAAGAAGTCTCAGTCGTCGATCCCGAGGGCCCGGGCGATGTCCTCAGGCCAGACGTCGAAGTCGTTGGCCAGCTTGATCCGGCCTTTGAGCGCTCCCGGCTTACGCCGCGGGACGTCGGAGCTGGGCAATGCCACCAACCGAACGACAGGCTTGGGACCGCGGCGCAACTCTACGCGCTCTCCCTGCTCTGCCAATGCGACGAGCTTGGAAAGGTTGGTCTTCGCCTCGCCGATGCTGTAGACGCGCGCCATGAGGGAAAGGTAGCAACTACTTGGCCAACTTGGCTAGGTGGGTGGCTTCGGCGGCTACCTTGCGGTGTTCTTCCCAGTCATTTCCTCAAGCGCCCGTGTTTCTTGCGCGCCTTCTTGCCGCACCCCTCGCTGCGCAGGAGGGGACCGGAGTTAAACCGCTTGCCGTTGTGGCCTTCGAAGCGCACGTTGGCCCGGTTGGCTCCGCCGCAGAGGTTTCTGCTGTTGACGATCAGGCCCTTCTTGCCGCCCTGCATCTTCAAGACGACCTTGGAGAGCGGCGCGTCGGGGGAGTCGGTGAGCGTCGCCCTGATCCCACCCCTGGCGGAGTCGAGGCGGACCGAGACCTCGACGTCGACGAGGCCGTGCAGGTCGAAGACCAGGTCGGGCAGCTTGTGGTTTGAGGACCGCAGCCAGACGGGGCCCTGCAGCGGCTCTTCGAGCAGCGGGGTGAAGGCCTTGATGTAGCCGTACTGGGCGGCCGGCGGGCAGCTGTCTGCGGCGAACTGCACCCTGGTGCAGATCGTGCGGATGTGGGCCTGGTCGAGGAAGGCCGACCTTGGCAGCCTGACCACCAGGCCCTTGATGTTGGCATCGCCCGCCCGCGGCTCATAGGTGGCGGTGAGGGCGGGGTGCCCGCCTCGCCTGGTGCCGCCCTTGAGCGAGAGGTCAAGCCTGGGTTTGAAGCCGAGGTTCAGGCAGTTGGCGGCCTGGTAGCGGGTCGAGAGGTCGACGGGGACATCATCGGCCGGATTGAAGACGTCCAGGTAGGAGCCAAAGACGGTCGCTTTGACGCTGGAGGGATCACAAGAGGTCGGGTTCAAGATGAACTGGGGCCTGTCGACGTAGACGCGCAGGTCGCGCAGCTTCAGCGGGATGCCCTTGAGGATGTGGGGGATCGGGTCCGATGCTGCGCCGTCGACTTCGACTTCGGCGGTCCTCGGGTTGAGCGTCAAGGCCTCGCGGACGACGACGGTGCCGATGTCAAAGGGCCCGGCCACCGCGGGGGTGATCGCGACCACGCTCAGCGGGTCGCCGTGGTAGGGGCCGCCGAGGTAGAGCTTGCC
>Ga0075423_10003199_pt1 | contig 15065 bp, 13 predicted proteins | sample SoiMethybrSBSTD2_FD_80114 | JGI IMG/M metagenome (GOLD analysis project Ga0075423, IMG submission 80114) | Bulk soil microbial communities from a Populus tree surrounding site in Tennessee, USA - Soil MetaG P. TD hybrid SBSTD2 | ecosystem: Environmental > Terrestrial > Soil > Tree plantation...
AACTCGTCGATCAACTTGCTGCACGCGTACGCCCAGCGATGCTTCACCGTGGCGCCGAGCACCACTTCCGCACCCTCGCGGAACGGCACCGCCGTGCTCTTGCCGTAGACCTCGGAGGTCGAGGCGATGAACACCAGCTTCTTCTTCTTGTTGGCGTGCTTCAGCACCACCTCGGTCCCGTGTACGTTGGTTTCGATCGTGTGCACCGGCTGCTCGACGATCAGCTTCACGCCGACCGCGGCGGCAAGATGGAAGACGACATCGCTGCGATCGATCAGTTCGGCGAGCAGCGGCTCGTTGGTCACCGAATCGATGGCGTAGCTGAAGCGCTTGTCGCCTTTCAGATGGGCGATGTTGTCGATCGAGCCGGTCGACAGGTCGTCGATGATCTCGACCTCGTGGCCGTCCTGAAGCAGCCGCTCCGCCAGATGCGAGCCGATGAAGCCCGCGCCTCCAGTGATGAACGCTCTCACGCCGATCCAGATCCTTTCACGAATGCACCGATCTCGTGCGCGATGGCCGTCGCGTCGGCGTCGGCGAGCCGCGGGTGAAGCGGCAGTGACAGCAGCGTTCGCGATGCCTCCTCGGCTACCGGACACGGCGCCGACACGTAGTTGGTGAATGCCGGCATCTCGGTCAAGGCGGCCGGGTAGTGAACGAGCGTCTCGATGCCTGCTGCCGACAAGTGCGCCCGCAGACGATCGCGATTGCCCGCGCGCACGGGAAAGAGATGGTACACGTGTCCGGCGTCTCTCTCCTCAATCGTCTGCACGGTCGATGGAAGCTCGCGTCTGTAGATCGCGGCCAGCTCGCGTCGCCGGCTCGTCCACTGCGGAAGCCTGGGCAGCCGCGTGCGTAGGATTGCTGCCTGCAATTCGTCGAGACGGCTGTTGATGCCGGGCTCGACGTGACGATACCGCTCGGCTTGTCCACCGTTGCGAAGACGTCGAATGCGTTCCGCGAGCGACGCATCGTTGGTGGTCACCGCGCCACCATCGCCGAGGCATCCGAGATTCTTCGTCGGATAGAAACTGAACGCCGCCGCGTCGGCGCGCGTGCCGACTGGAACGCCTTGTTCCGTGGCAAGGTGTGCCTGGCAGCAGTCCTCGACGATCGCAAGCGACGTACGTGTGGCGAGGCGCCGCACCGCATCCATATCAGCGGGCTGCCCGTACAAGTGCACCGGCACGATCGCGCGCGTGCTCGGAGTGATCGCACGCGCGCAGGCGTCGATGTCGATGGTCAGCGTTCGCGGCTCGACGTCGACGAGCACCGGCCGTGCACCTGCCGCGATGACGGCGAGAGCCGTGAACGGCGCAGTCATCGCCGGCACGAGGACTTCGTCGCCTGCGCCAATGTTCAACGCGCGCAATGCCAGCGCGATGGCATCGGTGCCGCTCGCTACGCCGACAGCGAAGCGGGCGCCGCATGCGGCGGCGAACTCGGTTTCGAACTGTTCGACTTCCGGCCCGAGCACGTACCATCCGCTCGCGATCACACGATCAATCGCGGCGCGAAGCTCCGGCTCATCGTCAGCGGGATGTAAGTCGGCGAACGGAAGGCGCGAGCGAGCGCTCACAGCGCGGCGACGTCGGAGGGCGTCGTCACGTAATGCGAGAGGTTCGCGCGATAGAACTCGACGGTGCGTTTCAGGCCTTCGGCGAGTGCGACAGTCGGCTGCCAGCCAAGCGTGCGCGCGATGAGCGACGAGTCGGCGTGGAAGTCGCCGATGTCGATCGCTTTCTTCTCAGGCGGCCACTCGACGAAGCGATAACGGCCGGTGCCGGCGATCGAGATCAGCAGCTCGACGAGATCCTTCAACGAGATCGCTTCGATGCCGCCGACGTTGAAGACCTGGCCATTGCTGGCATCGCTCGCCGCCGCGCGCAGGAACGCGTTCGCGGCATCGTCCACGTACACGAAGTCGCGCAGCTGACGGCCGTCGCCGTAGATCTGGATCTCGCGATCTTCGACCGCCTGACGAATGAACCAGGCGATGAAGCCTTGCCGATTGTGCTTGAGCAGTTGCCGCGGGCCGTAGACGTTGGTCAGCCGCAGCGAGCAGGCACGTACGCCGAACACCGAGTCGTAGACGAGATGATAGTACTCGCCCGCCGCTTTGTTGATGCCGTTGATGTCGGTGGGGCGCACCAGGTGCTTTTCGGTGATCGGCAGCGTCTCGGGCCGGCCGTACACCTGTCGCGTGCCGGCGAAGACCACCTTGACCGACGGGTTGTAGCGTCGGCACGCCTCGAGCAGCGAGAGCTGACTGCGGCAGTTGATCTCGAGGTCGGTGTACGGATCCTCCATGCTGTCGATGTGACTGACCTGACCGGCGAGGTTGAAGATCACATCGTGGTTGCGTACGAGATAGTTCATCGTGCTCTGCTGCCGGATGTCGGCGATGTTCACCTTCACGCGGTCTTCAATGCCGCGAATGTTGAACAGGTTGCCGCCGTATTCGGGGATCAGCGAGTCGATGATGAGGATCTGCGCGCCAAGATCGACGAGGGCGCGGGCGAGGTTGCTGCCGATGAAGCCGAGCCCGCCGGTGATCAATACGCGGCGGTCGCGGTAGAACGCGCGCAGGTTCTCGGTCTTCACCGGATCAGCAGCTGACACGCGAGCATCTTACCAGACGGTTCAGCGCTGTCCTCGGCTGACCACCATCAGCTCGATCCACATGATCGCGAGGTCGAGATAGGTGCGGAAAATGCGCCCGGGGGTGAAGAACTCCGACTCGCCCGAACGGCGCGCGAAGTGATGGACCGAGACCTCCCGGAACTGTGCTCCAGCGCGCTGCGCTTGCTTCACCAGCTCCACGCAGATCGACCCGCTGCTGCTCTTCAGCGTCAGGCGCTCGACGATCGATCGGCGGATCAGTCGGAAGTCGCAGTCGACATCGGTGACCGGCAGCCAGAACATCCACCGCGTGACGAATCGATGCAGGTTGCCGAAGAACACGCGATAGCCCGGATCTCGACGCGTCATCTTCATGCCGTTGACGAAGTGCGTGTCGTCGGTGAGCAGCATCAACAGGATGGGGATCTCGCCGACGTCGTATTGCCCATCGCCGTCGGTATAGAAAACGAAGTCTTTGGTCGCGTGGGCAAAGCCGCTGCGCAGGGCCGCGCCGTAGCCGCGATTGACATCGTGCGTCACGATGCGCAGACGATCGACGCGTTGGGTGAGCGCGCGCAGCACTTCGGCGCTGTTGTCGCGCGAGCCGTCGTTGACGACGATGATCTCGTGGTCGTCGGTCAGGCCGCGCAGTGTCGCGTCGGCGGTGAGCACGAGATCGCCGATGGTGGTCGCGTCGTTGTAGCAGGGGAAGAACGCGCTGATGGACGGTCTGGGCACGGGGGCAGGCAATTATCACCGACCCGGCCGCGGGCGCGCGGCCAGTCGCCACGGAAGGACGATCGATTCGCCAATCACGTGCCCCGATAGCTTCGAGCTCCCTTGCCGACGCTCGACGAAGGTAATCGGCACTTCGACGATGCGACCGCCGGCCTCGCGCGCTTCCCAGGTCATCTCGACTTGAAACGAATAGCCGTCGGACACGATCCGATCGAGCGGCAGGCGGCTCAGGAGATCGCGGGACCAGCAGCGGAATCCGCTGGTGCAGTCGTGGACCGGCAGCCGCGTGATGCTCCGCACATACCAATTGGCCACGCGGCTCAGAACCACGCGATGCATCGGCCAGTTTCGCAGCGCGCCTCCCGGCACATAGCGCGAGCCGATCACGAGATCACCCGTGGCGGCCGCGTCGAGCAGTCGCGGGAGCTCCGACGGATCGTGCGAGAAGTCGGCGTCCATCTGACAGATGTGCGTCGCGTCGGAGCGCAGCGCCGTCTGCATCCCTTCCACGTACGACCGGCCGAGCCCCCGTGGACCGCGGCGTCGCAGCACGGACACGCGTCCACCGCTGGCGGCGGCGATCGCCTCGGCGGCGTCGCCGGTGCCATCAGGCGAGTCGTCGTCGACGACAAGTACGCGCACCAGCGGATTCGCCAGCAACGCGGTGATGAGCGGCGACAGGTTCTCGCGTTCGTTATAAGTGGGGACGATGACCAGCGGGTGCATGTGTGCGCGCGCAGTCACTCCGCTACTGGCGCCCGTGGCCGTCGAAGCGCAGCGACGCGACCTGTTCGGAGACGAGCCCGACGAGAAACACCAGCGCTGCGAACAGAATGAGAATTACCGCTCCATTCGGGATGCGGCCGGTCCACACGAAGTTGCCGATGCCGTACAACGCGCCCATCGCGAATGACAGCGCGCTGATCGGCACGAACACGCGCAGCGGGCTGAAGATGGTGATCACTTTCAACAGGATCAGGAAGAAGCTGGCACCATCGCGAGTCAGCTTGATCTTCGAATGCCCGATGCGCTGCCGCGCGGCGATCGGCTCGAAGCCGACGTTGTAGCCCGCTTTGATGAACGCGAGCGTCGTCGTCGTCGGCGTCGAGAATCCGTTGGGCAACAAATGCAGAAACTCGCGGAGATGCTGGCGCCGTGCGCCGCGGAACCCGGAGGTGAGATCGGGAATCGGCCGCCCGGTCAAATAGCTCGCGAGCCCATTCAGCGCTTCGTTGCCTCGTCTCCGTACCGTCGTCGCGTGCGTGGCGGCTGCGCGCGCGCCGATGACGAGATCGTATTCGCCAAGGCGAGCGACAATTCGCGCCGCATCGGACGGCTGATGCTGTCCGTCGGCGTCGACGATGAGCACGAATTCACCCTGCGCGTAGCGGATGCCGGTCTTCACCGCCGCGCCGTTGCCTTTGTTGTACGGGTGGCGAAGGACGCACGCGCCTGCGGCCGCGGCCCGCTCGCCGGTCGCGTCGGCAGAACCGTCGTCGACGACGATGATCTCGCGCCACGGCGCGGCGTGGCGAAGCTGTGCGACGACGTCGCCGATCGCCTGCTCCTCGTTCAGCGCAGGAATGACGATCGAGACTGTCGACGGATCAGCCAACGAGGCGCTCCACGACACCGTCCCACGTAATCTGCCGCGCGCGTGTGAGACCGGCACCCCCGAGGCGCGCCGCCAGACTGCGATCGCTGGCTAGTCGCGAGACCGCCGCGCCGATCGATGCCGGTTCGGCAGCGCACACAAATCCGTTCTCGCCGTCGACGACGAACTCCAGCGTGCCCCCAGAGTCGGTGCAGGTGACGACGGGCTTGCGGCTCAGGAACGCTTCGAGCGTCACGTAGCCATAGTCTTCGTCGAACGGCGCGTAGATGACGGCCAGCGCGCCGGCATAGAGCGCGACCAGCTCGTCGCCGTCGACGTGTCCCTGGATCCTGAGGCGATCGCGCACGCCGCATTCTACGGCGGTGCGCTCGATCGCTGCGCGCTCCGATCCATCGCCGGCGAGCACGATCGAGATCGTGCGGGGAACGTGCGCCATCGCGCGGATTGCGAGATCCACTCGCTTGACGCGCTCGAGCCGCCCCACCACGAGCACGTAGTCGCCGTACGCGCCGCTTCGCAAACGATCGGCGATGAGCGGTGGATGGTACAAGCCTTCGGCGGCGACGCCATTGAAGGTTCGTAGACGCTGTGCGGTGTTGCGCGAGTTGGCGAAGACGTGTCGGCATTCACCCAGCATGCGCGCATCGAGCTCGAACAGCCGCTTGCGCAGGCCGACGTCGCGTTCGGTGTGCTGGAATTCACTGAATTCGGTGCCGCACAACTCGTAGGCCGCGCGATGTTGATGAATCACCCACGCGACCTTGCGCGGGTGGCGCGCGAAGTACGTGGGGAAGCGCGTCGCGATCAGCAGATCGATCGGCTGCGCGTTGGCCGATGACAGATCGAGCAGCCGCCACGCCGCTGCCTGCGCCAGCAGTTCCTCTTTGGGCTGCGCGCGAAATGGCAGCGACACGATGTCGGCCTGATAGCCGCGCCGACGAAGTACATCGACGAGGGCGCGCACGTGGAGCTCGGCGCCGCCCTGCACGAACGGCACTTGCGCGTCGGCGACGACGATGCGTCTGATGTCGCTCATTTCGTACGTAGTGTCCGCCTTTAGGCGGACCATGCGCGGTTACGTCGCGAAGCGGAAATTGATGATGTCGCCGTCCTGCACGACGTAGTCTTTGCCCTCGAGCCGCACTTCGCCGTGCTCGCGGCAGGCGTGCATGGAGCCGCGCGCAATCAGCGCATCGTAGGCGACGACCTCGGCGCGGATGAATCCGCGCTGGATGTCGCTGTGAATCTCGCCGGCCGCAAGCTGCGCGTGCGTGCCGCGCGCGATCGACCACGCGCGGCATTCGTCTTCGCCAACGGTGAAGAACGAGATGTAGCCCAGCAAGTCGTAGCTGGCGCGAATCACGCGATCGAGCCCCGATTCGTTCAAGCCGAGATCGGCGAGAAACGCCTTCGCATCCTCGCCACCGAGCTGCGCGATCTCGAGCTCGATCGTCGCGCACAGGGCGACGGCTCTCGTCGCGGCATGGGCGAGGAATCCGCTCAATCCCACGGCTGCCGCCGCGCGCTCGACGTCCGCACCCACGCCGGCAACATCGGCTTCATCGAGATTGATCACGAGCAGCAGCGGCTTCGCCGAGAGGAATTGAAAGCCGCGCAGCCGTTTCAGATCGTCGCCGGCGAGCTGCAACGCGCGCAGCGGCGTTCCCTCTTCGAGCGCGGCGCGGCAGCGAAGCACCAGCTCGCGCTCCTTCGTGAGTTCCGCCGACAGTCCTTTCTTTGCGTCCTTCTCGATTCGCTCGAGGCGACGCTCGACGATGCCGAGGTCGGCGAGGATCAGCTCGTCTTCCATAGCCTTGGCATCGCGAGCGGGATCGATCGAGCCCGAGGCATGCGCGACCGATTCGGATCGAAACGCACGCACCACGTGCACGAGTGCATCGGCGTTCTTGTAGCCGGCGACATCGACGAGCGCCTGCGCGCCCGCGCGCGCCGCTTGAATGATGTCGGTGAACTCGATCGTGGCGGGCACGCGCTTCTTCGGGTTGTACATCGAGGTCAGGACGTCGAGCCGTGTATCGGGCACCTTCGAGATGCCGATGTTGACGTCGCCCTTGCCGCGCGGTGCGTCGCGAGCGCTGGTCATGAGCTGGAAAAGCGTGGTCTTGCCGCTGGCAGGCACACCGATGAGCGCCGAATGAAGCATGAGCGTTTCAGCCTACACCGGGTCAGGTCTGGGGTCAGGCCTGGGGTCAGGCCTCGGACCAGGCCTGCGGCCTGACCCCAATACAACGCGTGTCAAGGTTTCGGCCACACAACCGCATCGAAATATTGGCGAAAGTTTGGCGTAACTTTCGACCGATAAAGAGTTTGCGTTTGACATCCCCACCGCTGCCGCTTACTATCCCTGTGGATTTTTGTGGCCGACTGTGGACCAAAAGGGCCTACGTGGGAGCGCACCAGCCCGGATCGACGACAAAGGCCGGCTGAAGGTGCCAACGCAGTTTCGTGGGGTCATTCACGACCAACCTGGGCCGGATGTGTTCGTCACCAGCCTGACGGGCGAGTGTGTGCGCATCTATCCGCTCCAGGTCTGGGTGGAGATCGAGCAGAAGCTGAAGGCCATGGCTGGCAACCATCCCTCGCGCCTGAAGTTTCTCGACCGCGTGAACTACTACGGGCAGGAAAGCGAGCTCGACGCGCAGGGCCGCGTGGTCATTCCGGCTCATCTCCGCGACAGCGCGACCATCGTCGGCGACGTACGCGTCTTCGGTCGCATCGATTACCTCGAGGTGTGGAACGAGGAGCGATTCGTGCAGAAGCTCGCGCGCGAGGCGTGGACGGATGAGGACGGGCTTCGGCTGTCTGAGCACGGGATCTGAGTGAGATGACATTGTGCACGAGCCGGTCATGGTTGCGGAAGTGCTCGAGCATCTCGAGCCTGCTCGCGGGGGCGTTTTCCTCGACTGCACGGTCGGTCTCGGCGGTCACGCGCGTGCGATCCTCGACGCAGGAGCCACGAAAGTGATCGGGATCGACCGCGATCGCGATGCGCTCGCTGAGGCCCGCATCCGATTGCAGCCGTACGGCGATCGGATCGAGTTCGTGCACAGCGACTATCGCCGCATCGGCGACGTGCTCGATGCGCGCGGCGTGGCAGCAGTGGATGGTGTGCTCGCCGATCTCGGCGTGTCGTCGATGCAACTCGATGCGCCCGGCCGCGGCTTCAGCTTTCGACGCGACGAACCGCTCGATATGCGCATGGACACGTCGAGCGGCCCGACTGCCGCGGATCTGATCGGCGAGGCCGATGAGCGGACGATGTCCGACGTCATCCACGAGTACGGCGAAGAGCGGCACGCGCGCCGGGTGGCGCGGGCGCTCGTAGAGGCGCGCCGCGCCGGACGTATCGAGACCACGGGTCGTCTCGCCGATGTGGTTCGACGAGCGATTCCGCGGAAGGGCTACACGCGCATCGATCCGGCGACGCGGACGTTTCAAGCGATCCGCATCTGGGTGAATCGCGAGCTCGAGGATCTCGATGGGTTCCTCCGTCGCGCGGCCGGCCGCCTCGCTCCCGGCGGCCGGCTCGTCGCGATCACCTTTCACTCGCTCGAGGATCGCATCGTCAAGCACACGCTGCGATCGCTGCAGAGCGACGGCGCGATCGCGATTCGCACCAAGCGGCCGGTCGTGCCGAGCGAGGCGGAAGTCGATCGGAACCCACGCGCACGGAGCGCGAAACTTCGCTCCGCGAATAGGTTGGAACTGGGGCCTGAGGCCGGCGGCCTGGGGCCTGATCGATTGGCGGTGCGGGGATGATCGAGGCGTTCGAGTACGCGATCAAGAAGGACGTCCGCAACAACCCAATCGTGCGCGAGGTCGATCGCGAGCGGCATCGCGAGATGTGGCGCTCGACGCTGATCGGCGTGTTCCTGGTCGTAGTGCTGCTGTTCTCGGCCTGGCAGCACTTCGAGTTGCTGCGCCACGGCTATCGCCTCGAGCAGATGCAGCAGGAGCGCGCCGCCGAGGAGGAAATCAACCGGCACTTACGGCTCGAGATCGAGACGCTCAAGTCGCCGGCGCGGATCGAGAAGCTGGCCATGGGCCGGCTGCACATGGTGGCGCCCGAGTCCGATGACGCTGCGGTCATCGAACGTGTGATCCCGGCACAGGCGCCGCCGCGGTCGGTCGTCGCACGCCGGTAGTTAGAACGAACGGAGTTTCGGTGGCCGACCCCCCAGCCAACGACTGGCGTCCCACGCTGAAGCGCCGCATGGCGACGGCGCTTGGGCTGCTCGTGCTCTGGGCGATCGGGATCGAGGCCCGGCTCGTCTATCTACAGGTGGTTCGCTACAGCGACCTGGCCTCACGCGCCGAGCGTCAGCAGTCGTACACGATCAAAGCGCCGGCCAAGCGCGGCGACATCGTCGATCGACGCGGTCGCATCCTCGCCTACAGCGTCGACGCCGACACGATTTACGCGGTGCCGAGCGAAATCGCCGACGCCGATCGCACCGCGGCCGCGGTGTGCGGCGCGCTCGGCGACTGCGATGGCAAGGATCGTCAAGCGATCGCCGAAAAGATCCGCAAGGGCAAGTACTTCGCCTACGTACGCCGACAGGTGTGGCCCGATCAGGCCAAGCGCGTCGCCGATCTGCAGCTCGACGGCATCGGCTTCATGAAGGAGAGCCGGCGCACGTATCCGAATCGCGATCTCGCATCGCACGTGCTTGGCTACGTCGGCGTCGACAACGGCGGCCTGAGTGGAATCGAAGCGACGTACGACTCGCTCATCGGCGGCCGCGCTGGCACCGTGCTCGTCCAGACCGATGCGCATCGTCGGGCCTTCAGCCGCGTGGAGCGTCCATCGACTTCCGGCGCGTCGCTGGAGCTGACGATCGACGAGTACCTGCAGCACGTGGCCGAGAAGGAGCTCCGCGACGGCGTTCAATCGAGCGGCGCGTCGGGCGGATCTGCCGTGATCATGGATCCGTCCACGGGCGAGATCCTCGCGCTCGCCAACGCGCCCGATTTCAACCCCAACGACTATCGCGAGGCGCGCGAGGACACGCGCCGCAATCGCGCCATTCAAGATCTCTACGAGCCTGGATCGACCTTCAAGATCGTCACCGCAAGCGCGGCATTCGAAACCAAGTCGGTCACGCCGAACACGATCATCGATGCCAGCGCCGGCAACATCCGATTCGGATCGCGTCTGATCAGAGACGATCACAACTACGGCGTGCTGTCGTTCACCGATGTGATCGTCAAGTCGAGCAACGTCGGTGCGATCAAGGTGGCGCTGAAGGTCGGCCCCGAGAGGATGGGCGACTACGTCCAGCGCTTCGGCTTCGGCAAACCGAGCTCGCCGGATTTCCGCGGCGAGAACCCGGGCATCGTGTGGGACGTGTCGAAACTGAGCGACAGCGCTCTGGCGTCTGTGGCGATGGGCTATCAAGTGGGCGTGACGCCGCTGCAGATGGCCGCGGCCGTGAGCGCGGTAGCCAATGGCGGCGAGCTGGTTCAACCGCGCGCGGTGCGAGCGGTGATCCGCGATGGCAAGCGCTTGACCGTGCCGCGCAAAGTGCTCGATCGCGCGATCAATCCCGAGACCGCCGCCACGCTCACAGCCATCATGGAAGAAGTGGTGGTGCGCGGCACCGGCACCAAGGCACAGATTCCCGGCTTCACGGTCGCGGGTAAAACCGGTACTGCGAAGAAGCTCGTGAACGGGAGCTATCGCGGTCACTCCGATTACAACGTCTCGTTTGTTGGTTTCGTCCCGTCGCGCAAACCGGTGTTCGCGATCGTGGTCGTCGTCGACTCACCGCACCGGGTGTCGCCGTACGGCGGTGTGGTTGCGGCGCCGATCTTCCAGAAGATCGCCGCGGCGGCACTCCGGCACGAAGGCGTGCCGCAGAACATCAACGCGCCCGCGCCACTGCTCGTCGCGCGCCGCGATGAAACGACGCAGCAGACCTCCGGGCCAGTGACGCCGCCGCCGATCGTCACGCTGGCAGGCGGGGCGCCGGTGTTTCCCGATCTCACGGGCATGAGCGCCCGCGAGGCGCTCCGTGTGCTCGCGCGATTGGGCCTTTCCGTGCGATTGCACGGCGCCGGCGTGGTCGCATCGCAGATGCCGGCGGCCGGAACGCCGATCGATGCCGCCGTGACCGCCGTGCTTCGACTCGAACGCCGCGCGCCAGAAGAGGAAGGCGGCGTCGCGAAGCCATGACGGTCGCCGAACTCGTTCGCGTGCTCGGGCCGATGGCAGGCTACGTGCCGCCGACCACTGGGTTGCGCGGTCTCGACGTGACCTGTACTGGAGTGACGCACGACTCCCGTCGCGCCGCGCGAGGCACCGTGTTCGTGGGCTTGCGCGGGTTCAAGGCCGACGGTGCGGTGTTTGCGCCGGCCGCGATTGCATCGGGCGCTGCCGCGATCGTCGCCTCGGAGCCGCCGTCGAACGACGTCGACGTGCCGTGGTTCGTCGTCGAGGACGCGAGGCTGGCGCTGGCACTGCTCGCGGCCGAGTTCTACGGTCACCCGAGTGCGCGGATGAAAGTGGTCGGCATCACCGGCACGAACGGCAAGACGACGACGAGCTATCTGGTGAACGCGATGTTCGATGCCGCCGGCGTCACGACCGGCCTGATGGGCACCGTCACGTATCGCATCGGATCGCGCGCCGTCGATGCGACGCGCACGACGCCGGAGGCCCCCGATCTCCAGGCGATGATGCGTGAGATGGTCGATGCCGGATGCGGCGCTTGTGTGATGGAAGTGTCGTCGCACGCGCTTGCGCTCAGGCGCGCCGATGGGATTCGGTTTGCCGCCGGCGTCTTTACCAACCTCACGCGCGACCATCTCGACTTCCATGCCGGCATGGACGATTACTTTGCCGCCAAGCGGCGGCTGTTCGAGTTGTTGCCCGCCGATGCGCCCGCCGCGATCAACATCGACGATCCACGCGGCGCCTCGCTCGTCGAGATCTGCGATCGGCCCGTAACGTATGGCATCAACAAGACCGCCGTCGTCTCGCCGGGGCGGCTGTCGTTCTCGCTCGATGGTCTGACGTTCGACATTCGATCCCCGCGCGGTTTGGTGCGTGTGGAGTCACGGCTGGTCGGCAAGCCGAACGTCTACAACATCCTCGCCGCCGTGGCCACCGCATCGGAGCTCGACGTGCCGATCGGCGCCATCGAAGAAGGCCTGCGTCGCCTCACGGGAGTGCCCGGTCGTTTCGAAGTGGTGTCGAGCGCTGACGACGACGTGACCGTGGTCGTCGACTACGCGCACACCGACGATGCGTTGCGCAACCTGCTCGAGACGGCTCGGCCGATGGCGGCGCGAAGACTGATCACCGTGTTCGGCGCCGGCGGCGACCGCGATCGCATGAAGCGGCCGCTGATGGGAATGGTCGCGGCGCGGCTCAGCGACGTGGTCGTGATCACGTCCGACAACCCGCGCAGCGAGGATCCGAAGCAGATCATCGAAGAGGTAAAACGCGGCGCGGATCCCGAGACGAAGCAGCGCGGCGCTGAGGTGCTGTCGATCGTCGATCGTCGCGAAGCAATCGTGCGCGCGGTGCAGGTGGCAGGAGCTGGCGACGTCTTGCTGATCGCTGGCAAGGGTCACGAGAAGTACCAGGAGGTCGCGGGACGGACGATGCCGTTCGACGACATCGAGGTCGCTCGCGAGGCGCTCGAGACCCGGCGCCTCAAGTCGGGGGCCGGGTGAGTGAAGTCGCGCTGACGCTGGGCTGGGTGGCACGTGCCGTCGACGGCACGCTTCGTTCGGGTGATCTCGAAAGTCCGGTCGGCGAGATCGTCACCGACAGCCGCACGCTGCGTCAGGGCGACTTGTTCATCGCGCTGCGCGGACCGCGCTTCGACGCGCATGCGTTTGTCGACGACGTGATGTCGCGGGGTGCTGCAGGCGCGATCGTCGAGACCGGCCGGGCCAGCGGGCCTGGATTGATCGAGGTGGCCGACACGTTGATGGCCTTGCAGGCGCTGGCACACGCCGTGCGGCGCTCGGCAGGGACGCAGGTGATCGCGATCACCGGCAGTGCGGGAAAGACGACGACGAAGGAAGCGATCGCAGAGATGCTCGCCACCCGCCGTCGAGTAGTGAAGAACAAGGGCAACCTGAACAATCACATCGGTCTGCCGCTGTCGCTGATGCAGCTGCGCACGGGGCCGGATGTCGCGGTGATGGAACTGGGCATGAACCACGCCGGGGAGATCAGCACGCTGGTGGCGATCGCCGAACCCGACGTCCGCGTGTGGACCAACGTTGGCGATGCCCATCTCGGCTTTTTTGCGTCTCCCGATGCAATCGCCGATGCGAAGGCGGAAATCCTCGAGCGATCCACCGCTCGCACCGTGCTCGTCTGCAATGCCGATGACAGCCGTGTGATGAGCCGGGTGCGTGGGTTTGCCGGACGGACATTGACCTTCGGCATCGTCGAAGGCGCGACCGTGCGCGCACACGAGATCGAAGACCGCGGCATTGCTGGTACCCGCGCGACTGTGGCCACTCCAGCGGGGGAGGCCGTCGTCGAAACACCGCTTCTGGGGCGCGGGAATCTTTCCAACGTGCTGGCGGCAATGACGGTGGCAATTGATAACGGTGTTCCTCTGGATGAAGTCACGGCAGTGGCGGCGCGGCTTCGTCCGGCCGATCGACGCGGTGCAGTGAAGCAGCTGCGCGACGGCGTGACACTCATCGACGATTCGTACAACTCGAGTCCGTCGGCGCTCCGGCGCGCGCTCGAGGTCGTGGCGAAGGAATCAGGTGCGGCCCGCAAAGTCGCGGTGCTAGGCGAGATGTTGGAGCTGGGCGATCACGCACGTGCCCTCCACGAGGTGTGCGGCCGTGCGGCGGCCGCGGCAGGAGTCGGCCGGCTCTTTACGGTCGGCGGAGGCCCCGCGCGAGCGATGGCCGATGCAGCGATCGCTGCCGGCATGGCGGCGGCATCGGTGCAGTACTTCGAGAAGAGCGACGAGGCGGCGCCAGTGGTCGTCCAGGCGATTCGGCCCGGCGATCTGGTGCTCGTAAAAGGATCGCGCGGAACGCGCACAGACATCGTGGTGGATCGAATTGCCGCGGAGCTCTCCTGATGCTCTTCTATCTGCTGCCGCGACTCGCGGGAGCCGCGTCGTTTCTCGGCGTGCTGAACGTGACGCGCTACATCACGTTCCGTACGGCGGCGGCGAGCATCACGGCGTTCGCGATCAGCATGCTGTTCGGTCCGTGGCTGATCGGGAAACTGCGCGACTTTCAAGTCGGACAGATCATCCGGCAGGAAGGTCCGCAGTCACATCGCGCCAAAGCGGGCACGCCGACGATGGGCGGTCTCCTGATCGTGACCGCATCCATTGTGCCGACGCTGTTGTGGGCGGATCTCTCGAATCCGTACATCTGGATTGCGGTGCTGGCCACCGTGGGATTCGCGATCGTCGGCTTCCTCGACGACTACCTCAAGATCACGCGGCGTTCGCATCACGGACTGATCCCGCGCTACAAGATGCTGGGCCAGGTCATCGTCGGCATCGGCGTGGGTCTCGCCGTGCTCTGGTTGTCGCAGCTGCCGAGTCCGCTCTACAACACGCGGCTGATCTTTCCGTTCTTCAAGAATCTCATCCCGGATCTCGGCTACGCCTACGTTGCGTTCGCCGTGCTGGTGCTGGTGTTCGCCAGCAACGGCGTCAACATGACCGATGGGCTCGACGGCCTGGCGATCAGCACATTCGCGGTGTCGGCGGCCGCCTTTACGGCCCTCGCCTACGTCACGGGCCACGCGGAGTTTGCCAACTATCTGCTGCTGGTGCGATTTCCTCCCGCGGGAGAGCTGACGATCTTCTGCGGGGCGCTTGTGGGCGCGAGCCTCGGCTTCCTTTGGTACAACTGCTACCCCGCCGAGATCTTCATGGGCGACGTCGGCTCGTTGGCCTTGGGCGGCGCGCTCGGTACCGTCGCCATCCTCATCAGGCAGGAGCTGCTGCTGCCGATCGTGCGCGGCATCTTCGTGCTCGAAGGGATGTCGGTGATCATCCAGGTCGCCTCCGTCAAGTTGACGGGCAAGCGCGTGTTCAAGATGGCACCGCTCCATCATCACATCGAG
>Ga0075423_10003206_pt1 | contig 15046 bp, 13 predicted proteins | sample SoiMethybrSBSTD2_FD_80114 | JGI IMG/M metagenome (GOLD analysis project Ga0075423, IMG submission 80114) | Bulk soil microbial communities from a Populus tree surrounding site in Tennessee, USA - Soil MetaG P. TD hybrid SBSTD2 | ecosystem: Environmental > Terrestrial > Soil > Tree plantation...
CCAAGATCTCCGGAGCGACGATCAACGAGACCAACACGAACCTGCTCGTGGCGGCGGGGCGGCTGATGCTGGCGCTCAGCCCAACCACCAACCGGGTGGGCTTCTACATCGCGGGCGGACCGGCGCTGCTCACTCGCGGCCACAACACGTTCGACGATGACCGCAGCCACACCGACTTCGGCGCCAACCTCGGGGCAGGATTCCGCTTCGGGCTCGGCCAGAGCAACAATGCCGCGGTCCGGTTGGACCTCGAGGACTACATGTACAACGGCGACTTCGGTGGCGGAGACAAGTTCCAGCACGACCTCGTGGCATCCCTCGGCCTGGCGATCCCGATCGGTGGGCACTCGGGCGAGAAGGATACGGGTGTCCGGTAGCGGCACGCACTCTCATCCCTGATGGCAGCGAAGGGGGTATGACCTCGGTCATGCCCCCGAGCTACATTCTCCCTCCGCCGAGCCTGGACGGGCCGACCGGTGAAGACCCCATGTCCGTGAGCGCCAGCTACCGAGCCTACGTGCTGGACCAGCTGCAGCCGGTCGGCACGGTGACCGCCAAGGCGATGTTCGGCGGCGTGGGTCTCTATTGCCACGGGCTTTTCTTCGCGCTCATCGCCGACGACACGCTCTACCTCAAGGTGGACGACCTCACTCGCCCCGAGTTCGAGCGGATCGGATCGAGCCCGTTCCGCCCCTACGGCGGCGACTCGCCCGGGATGCAGTACTACGAGCTGCCGGCCGACCTGCTCGAGGATCGCGAGGAAGCGCGCCCCTGGATTGAGCGGGCGCTTGCCGCGGCGCGCCGCGCGGTGGCCGCGAAGGGGAGATCGCGGAAGCGGTGATGCGTGTGGATGATCGTACGTCTTCTGCACAGAAATTCCTACATAGAAGCCAAGAAATCGCATATCCGTAACGAACGCACTCAGATATTTGCAATTTGAGCGGATTTCGGGTTACACTTTGACAGCCACAGCGATCCCTCTCCCGCTCCCGAGCCCCCATGCCGCCCGCACCCCGCAAGATCGTCTTCAACGTCCCCTCGCTCGTAAGCGAGGAACCGGCCCGCCGACGCACGGAGCCTGCAGCCAGCACGGAGCCGGTCTCCTACTCGCCCCCGGAGCCCGCGGCTCCCGGCGCCGAGGCGCCGGCGGACGGAGACGTGCGCAAGCTGGCCACGCTGCTGGAAGTCAGTCAGGCCCTGGCGGGCAGCCTCAACCTGCAGACCGGGCTCTACGGGGTGCTGGAGGTGCTGGAGCGCCGCTGCGGTGCCGGGCGCGGGGCGGTAACGCTCATGGAGGAGGCGAGCGGGCACCTGGTCGTGGAGGCGGCGCTGGGCTATCCGCGCAGCGCGAGCCGGGTCCGGTATCGAGTGGGCGAGGGGATCACGGGCCGGGTGGCGCAGCGGGGCGCGCCCGAGGTGGTGCCGCACGTGAGCGAGGAGCCCGGGTTCCTCCACCGGGCCGTCTCGCGGGACGCCCGCGGCGGGGAGGACGCTAGCTTCCTCTGCGTCCCCATCCTGATGGACGGCCTGAGCGCCGGGACGCTCGCCGTCGAGATGCCGGTGATGTCCGAGCGGGACGCGGAGCGGATGATCAAGGTCCTCCGCATCACGGCGGCCCTGGTCTCGCAGGCGGTGCGCATCCACCGCCTGGTCGAGGGCGAGCGCCAGCGCCTGGTCGAGGAGAACACCCAGCTGCGGGAGGAGCTGCGCGAGCGCTACGAGTTCACCAACATCATCGGCAACAGCGGACCGATGCGCCGGGTCTACGAGCAGGTGCACCAGGTGGTGGGCACCACGGCCACGGTGATGATCCGGGGGGAGAGCGGCACCGGCAAGGAGCTCATCGCGCACGCGCTGCACCACCATTCGCCGCGGGCGGGGAAGCCGTTCATCCGGGTCAACTGTGCCGCGCTGCCCGAGACGCTGGTCGAGGCCGAGCTGTTCGGGCACGAGCGCGGGGCCTTCACCGGCGCCCAGGCGCGGCGGAAGGGCAAGTTCGAGCAGGCCGACGGCGGCACGCTCTTTCTCGACGAGATCGGTGAGCTGAGCCCCTCCACTCAGGCCCGGCTACTCCGCGTGCTGCAGGCCAGGGAGTTCGAGCGCCTGGGCGGCAACGAGACGCTCCGGGTGGACGTGCGGCTCATCACCGCCACCAACAAGGATCTCGAGCGGGCGCTCGCCGAGGGGACCTTCCGGGAGGACCTCTACTACCGGCTCAACGTCTTCACCATCTATGTCCCGCCGCTGCGCGAGCGGAAGTCGGACGTGCTGCTGCTCGCGGACCACTTCGTGGAGAAGTACGCGCGGGTGCACGGGCGGATCATCAAGCGGATCTCGACGCCGGCGATCGACATGCTGATGGCCTACCACTGGCCGGGCAACGTGCGCGAGCTGGAGAACACGATCGAGCGCGCGGTGCTGGTGTCCGACACCGACGTGATCCACGGGCACCACCTGTCGCCCACGCTGCAGACGGCGGAGGCCTCGGGGACGGTGGTGTCGCGCTCGCTGAGCGAAGCGGTGGGTGTGTTCGAGAGCAACCTGATCCAGGACGCGCTCAAGAGCTCGCGCGGCAACCGGGCCAAGGCGGCGCGGCTGCTCAACACGACCGAGCGGATTCTCAGCTACAAGGTGCGGCGGTACGGGATCGATCCACGGCGGTTCCGGGCGTGAGGGGCCGTCGCTACCCCCCGGCCTCAGGCTTCCCTAATCCCACTACTCTCCGTTGTCCGACCAGCGAATCCCCGACAACACTGCGTGTCGCATCCGCCGGTCCCGACAAATCCGTACCGGTTCGGGCTGGATCGCGCCCGGCCACGAAATCTGGCGGACACCGCTAACTCCCTAACCTGCAGTACGTTGCCCACTTTGCCTCTGGCCGGGCTCCCCCCAGGCCCACGAGGCACGCGACTTGTCATCCTCCTCCACTGCGGCGTGACCATCACGCGACGCCTCGCTGACCGGCTCGATGCGGGCGCGGCGGAAGTTTCTCTCCGCATCCGGCATTGGTCGGAGGCGTCTCACACCGACAGGAGCATGACATGTCTTTCCGGTTTTCCCTGCTGGCCGCGGCGCTCGCCCTTGGGGCCGCCGCCGCACCCTCCGCTGCCCAATCGGCCGTGGCCGACGCGCCGGCGGCACTCGCGCTGACGGCGGCCTTGGTGCCTGCGCCGGTGCCCCTCGCGCTGAAGGCGGCGTATCGCCTGCATCTCACCAGCACCTGGCCCCAGTACATCGCGAGCGAGGGCTGCCGCAACGGCGGCGAAGAGACGCTCGACGGCGTCCTCACCCGCAACGCCGACGGCACCTACTCGGGCCGCTTCGCGCGGCACACCGAGCTGCTCTTCTGCGGCGCCCATGGGCCGGCGGCGGCCGGCTGCTCGCTGGTCCTGGCGGGCAACGGGGCGGTGGCCATGACGGGCGTGGTGCTGAGCGACGAGGCGAGCCCCAGCGGGCGCTCCATGCGGGTGACGTGGACCCCGGCACCCGAACACGAGGCCGCGGTGACCGGCCAGTGTGCCGAGGGGTTCAAGCTGGCCGTCCGGCAGATGTACCTCACCACACTGCACGCGGCGGAGTTCCCGCTGACGACGGTGGGATCGGCGCCGCGGACGGAGCGGCTGGACAGCTATGCGTGGAAGGTGGAGCTCGAGTGAGCGGCGGAGGACGCTCTTCATCCCGAGCGAAGCGAGGGGGGAGGCCGGACCGCCACTGCGTTCTTTTGTGGCGGTCCGGCCTCCCCCTCGGTTCGCTCGGGATAGAGAAGCGGTCTACAATTTCAAATTCACGTCGATGTCCACCATGATCGCCGGCGGCGTGTCCTCGAAGACGATCCGGCGGTCCACCGTCCGGATCACCATCTTCTCGAGCGGGCCCTTGCCCTTGCCGCGGCCGTGGTTGCCGGCGCGGTAGTAGACCACCTGGGTCGCGCCGACGCGCTGGATGCGGACCACCTCGAAGCCCTGGCGAACCAGCACGGTGCGGGTCACCGAGACGGCGCGGTCGGTGGTGACGGTGTAATGCTTGGGGCCTTTGGACTTGCCCTGGGCGTGGGCAGGGGCGACGGAGACGGCGAGCGCGGCGACGGCGAGCGCCAGGCCGGCGGCGAAGCGGCGCGGGTGCATCGAACCTCCAGGGTGCGGGGACGGGGTAGGTTGCCCCTGGAGGGCAAGAACTGTGCGGGTGGGGCTTACTCTTCCATCCTCGTTTACCTGCAGCATTTACGGCGATCGGCGATCGCGCGCTGTGTCAATTCTTGCAGCGCTACATGCCCGCGACGACGGAGGTCGCGAGGATCTCACCCCTCCTTCCGCACCTCCTCCGCCGACTTGTCCTCCCGGAGCCCCAGGAATCTCGGATGCCGGAGCAGCCCCGCCGGCGTCCACTCCCCGAACCCGATCTCGACCACCAGCTTGGGCGTGACCCACTGAACCTCGCCCGCGGGCGAGGGGCCCGGCGCGAACGGTGATGTCCGGCGATGGAGTGGCGCCAACTTTCGCTCCAGCAGCTCCAGCGCCGCGCGGTCGTACCCGGTGCCGACCTTGCCCGCGTAGCGCAGTGTGCCGTGCTCGTAGTAGCCCACCAGCAGGGCCCCCAGGCTCTCGCGCGAGCCCTTGGGCGCCGTATAGCCGCCCACGACGAACTCCTGCTGGTGGACGCACTTGATCTTGAGCCAGTCGGTGGACCGCGCGCTCACGTACCGGCTCTCCGCGCGCTTGGCGATGATCCCCTCCGCACCCTTCGCGCACGCCTCCCGGAGCATTGCCGCCGAGCCGGTGGTGCGGAACGGGGTGAACCGGATCGGGTCGTCGTACCAGACCACGTCCCGCAGCACCGACTTCCGGTCCACCAGCGGGAGACGGGTCAGATCGATCCCCTCATAGAACATGCAGTCGAACAGGTAGAGCTCGACCGGCACGTCGGCGGCGCTCGCCCGCGCGCGGAGCTCGTCGCGGAGCTGCATCCGGCGCTGGAGCCGCGAGAAGCTGCTCTGGCCGGTGCGCGGATCCACGGCCACGACCTCCCCGTCGAGCACGGCGTCGCCCCGCACCGCGAAGGAGAGCGCGTCCACCAGCTCGGGATACGCGCCGTCGAGCGGCTTGCGATTGCGCGAGAACAGCCGGACGTTGCCGCCGTTGCTGTAGATCAGCACGCGCACGCCGTCGAGCTTGGGCTCGTAGAGCCACCCACCCGCTCGCGGCGGCGCCTCGACCAGGGTCGCGAGCATCGGCGAGATCCACCCCGGCTGCGCGCGGTAGCGCAGCCGCGCGTTGGCCGCCTTGGCGAGACCCTCGAGCCGGCGGGTCATGCCGCGCCGCCGGCGCCGACGGTCTCCGCGAGGTTCTGCCGTGCCTCCAGGATGTCCGCCCATGCGTCGCCCTCCGCGTCCAGTCGGTCCGGCACCGTGTGCAGGGTGAAGTCGGTCGGGTAGACGTGCTCCAGCTCGTCCCAGGCGATCGGCATGGAGACGGTCGCGGCCGGGTGGCGCCGGGGCGAGTATGGCACCGCCAGCGACTTGCCCCGGCTGTTCTGGTTGAAGTCGAAGAAGATCTTCCCCGTGCGGCGGCGCACCGCCCACTCGATGGTCACGTCCTTGGGCCGCTCGCGCTGGACGTGGACGGCGATCGTCTGGGCCACGCCGCGGGCCGCGTCGAAGTCCAGGTCGCGCACGATGGGGAGGTAGAGGTGCAGTCCGGTCCGGCCCGACGTCTTGATGAAGGTGCGGAGCCCCAGACCCTCCAGCACCTCGCGGATGCGGAGCGCGAGCGTGCGCGTGCGGGTGAACGCCCGGCGATTGAGCTCAGGCTCCTCGCCCCGCCCCTCCTTGCCCGAGTAGAGGTAGGGATCCAGGTCGAAGACGATGAAGTCGGGGTAATTCAGGATGGACTGCTCGAGGGCGGCCTCCGAGCCGGTGAACTTGCGGCTGCGGCCCACCGCGTCGGGCGCGGGGTTCGTGCGCGAGAACCAGGCGTGCAGCTCGAGGCCGGCCATCTGGCCGAGATAGAGCAGCGTCGCGAGGTTCTCACAGATGAGGTACGCGCCGTCGCGCTCGTTGTGCGTCGAGTGGATCTCGACCGTGCGCGCGAACGGCGGCGCGGGCTCCCAGTGCTTCTGGAAGAAGCTCTTGCCGGTGATCCCGTCCGGAAACCGGGTGACGAAGAGCGGCCGGTCCGCCAGGTGGGGAAGCAGATACGGTGAGACGCGCGTGAGGTAGCGCAGCAGATCGCGCTTGGTGGCGCCGCGCCGCCGGCCCGCGCCGGGCCAGAGCTCCTTGTCGAGGCTCGTCACGCTCAGCTCGTGGCCGTCGACCGTGAGCGTGGCGCGATCCTCGGCGGTGGCGAGCTGGTCGAGGACCGGGCGGACGCCCTTGCCGCGGCGAGGTTTCGTCATCGTTCACCACAGAGGCACGGAGGACACAGAGAACAGCAGCAAAGTTGTTCCTCTCCGTATTCCTCCGTGTCCTCTGTGCCTCTGTGGTGAACGTGACGAGTCGCGGGCATGTCAGCTCACCTTGCGCGTGCGCCGCCGGGCCGGCCGCGTCTGACGGCGCGCACCCTTCGCGGCCGGACGCGCCTTGCCGCCCTTCCGCGCCGCCTCGACGCTCCGCCGGAGCGCGTCGGCGAGATCGAACACCTTGGTCTCCGCCGCCTCCGGCTCCGACACGATCTCCTTGCCCTCGAGCTTGGCCTCGATGAGCTGCTCCAGCGCCTCACGGTAGTGGTCGTGGTACTCCTCGGGATCGAACGGCTTGTGCAGCAGCTCGATCAGCGTGAACGCCATGTCGAGCTCCTTGTCGCTCACGCGCACGCTCTCGAGCTCCACGCCCGTCTCCTGCCGCACCTCGTCCGGGTAGTAGAGCGTCTCCAGCATGATCACGCCGTTCCGCGCCCGGATGGCGCAGAGCTGCTCCTTGTTGCGCATGGTCACCGTGGCGATGGCCGTGAGCGCCTTTTTTTCCAGCGCCTTGAGCAGCAGCGCGTACGGCTTCTGCGCCCGCTCGCCCGGCTCCAGGTAGTAGCTCTTCTCGAAGAACACCGGGTCGATCTCCGCCTCCTCGACGAAGGCGCTGATCTCGATCGTGTGCCGGCTGGGCAGCGGGAGCTTCTCGAAATCCTCGTTGGTCAGGACCACGTAGCGGCCCTTGGTGTACTCGTAGCCCCGCGCGGTCTCATTCCACGGCACCTCCACCTCGTCGGTGGGGCACCAGCGGATCTGCTTGAGACGCGTCCCGTCCTTGGCGTGCAGCAGGTGGAACCGGATGTCCTTGCTCTCGGTCGCGCCGTAGAGCTTCACCGGGATGCTGACCATCCCGAAGCTGATGGAGCCGCTCCAGATCGCTCTCGCCATGCGCCCTCCGCAGGGGTCCGCGCGAGTTTTCCACACTCGCCACCGGAATATCCACAGGGTTATCAACATAAGCTGTTGATAAATAACAACTTACGGCGCTGGATAATCTATAACAACGGAGGGGCCCGCAGTGGGATGAGTCACAGGGGTGCAGGGGGCGACTTAGGGCTATCGACCGTCCTTTGCGCCGCTCACGGCACGGAGAATCTTCTTCATCGCCGAGTCGCCCTTCGGGCGGGTGGCGCCGCCGAGGACTGCGCTGGGCAGGACCGGCGCGGCGACCTTCATGTCGATCCGGGGCGGCGCGACCGCCCCAGAGTCAGCGGCTGTGTCGGGCTTGGCGACCGCCTTGGCGGGGGCGGGGGCGCTGACGATAGCCCGCGGCTCGAGCGCCGGCGCGAAGCCCGAGGAGGCCGGTGGCAGCGGTGCGTTACTCACACGCGCGGGGGAAGTCGCGGGAGCAGAGGCTGGCTTCGGCAGCGGTGTGGTACTCGGTCGAGCAACCGCGGGCGCGGGGGCTGGCTTCGGCGTCGGGGTCGCGGCGTGAGGCGGCGCGCTCGCTGCCGGCGCAGTCCTCGGTGCAGGAGCGGGTGGGGCAGGGGCCGCGGGCGACGTGGTCGGCCGCGACGTTGCGGGCGCGGCAGGCCGCTCGGCCATGGTGGTGGCCGCAACGAACCGGTCGTCGCTTCCCCCGAGCGAGAGCAGCGTCGTCGACGCGTATCCGCCGAGCGCAAGCAGCACCACGGCGCCTGCCAGGTGAAGCGGGCGCCGCCGGCGCGACGTGTTCGACGAATGCTCCGCGACCGGCTCCTCCAGCGGAATGATTTCCGGGTAGCTGATCTTCGGCAGCTCCAGCACCGGCGACGCGCTCACGGGTGGGATCGCCGGCGGCGAATGTGGCCGTTCAGCCGGCGTTGGCCATTCAGCGGGCGTTTCCACGTGCTCAACTTCGATCACATCCGCGGCCTCGACTACTGGCGCGAAGCTGACGGGTGTACGCGCGATCGGCGCCGGCTCAACCGGCGCCTTCGCCCACGGGAGATGAACCGGCGGCGGAGCCGGCGGTAGAGAAGCGGCCGGCAGAGAAGCCGTCGGCGCAGGAGGCGCCGGCGCGGGAGCCGCTGGCGCAGGAGCGGGCGGCGCAAGAGCAGCCGCCGGTGAAGACTCCGGCGCAAGAGCAGCCGCCGGAGAAGACTCCGGCGCAAGAGCAGCCGCCGGAGAAGACTCCGGCGCATGAGCGGCGGGCGGAAGAGAGGCGGCCGGCAGAGAAGCCGCCGGGGCAGCAGCGGCTGGCGGAGGCGTGGGCGGCCCGGCAGCGGCCGGAAGAGAGGCGACCGGCGCATGGGCCGCCGGGGCCGGCGCCGGCACGCTCGGCGCCAGCGGCACGTTCAGAAAAGTCAGGGTCTCGGGCCGGAGATGGTCCGTCGGCTTCGGGGCCGGCAGCTTCGGCGCCGGCGTCTCGGACGTGCGCCCGGCCAGCAGAGCGAGCGCGGACTTGTAGTGCGGATGAAACTCGATGGGCAGCCACTTCTCGGAGGCGCCGTGGTAAATCCGCGCCTTCGACGTGATGAGGCCGTTGCGCACGCCGATGGCCAGCTCCTCGATGGTCCGAAAGACAGTGACCTCGCCGGGCGCCAGCTCGATCCGGTACATGCTGCATCCTCAGAAATTATGGGATGTGGGGTCTGACTTAGCCTGCCAAATTCGTGCGCGCGGCGGCTGCATGTTCCTGCATTGATTGGATGTCAGCCGGGGAGGTGCTCGGTGTTCCACCGGCCGAGCTGGTTGGCCATGGAAGCCGCGGCAGACGGCGGAGTTATGCGGTCTCGTTCCGGAGTCCCACGTTTCGCGGCAGAGGAGTGCACGTGGGTGCAGGGGTCAGCCGCCACTCGAGGTGCCTCGTTTTCAGGCGCTGGACCCTCGTAGTTTGCCAGAGCGGCGCGGCGGCGGGGCGGGGCGCGCGGACCCCCGGTTCCGCGTAAGTTGCCCCGATGCACGACGCCTCCGCGCTCGCCGCGCGGGCAGTCTCCAAGCGGTATGGCCCCGTGGTCGCCCTCGACCACGTCACGCTCGAGGTGCGCCGCGGCGAGTGCGTGGCGTTGATCGGTGAGAGCGGCTCCGGCAAGACCACGCTGCTCCGCTGCTTCAACCGGTTGACCGATCCGGATGAGGGCCAGGTGCTGGTGGACGGCGCGGACGTCGCCTCGGGAGATCCGATCGCCCTCCGTCGCAGAGTCGGCTATGTGCCGCAGGACGGCGGACTCCTCCCGCACTGGCGCGTGCGCCGGAACGCCGCTCTGGTGCCCTGGCTCCATGGGGCCGCGGATGCCGACGCGAAGGCCGATCGCGCGCTGAGCCTCGTCGGCCTGGACGCCGCGGCCATGGCCGGCCGGTGGCCTCGCGAGCTCTCGGGTGGCCAGCGCCAACGTGTCGCGGTGGCCCGCGCGCTCGCCGCGAGCCCCGACATCGTGCTTTTGGACGAGCCGTTCGGCGCGCTCGATGCCCTCACGCGCGCCGACTTGCAGGGCACGTTCCGCGCGCTGCGCCGGGAGCTCGGACTCACCACGCTGCTCGTCACCCACGATCTCGCCGAGGCGGAGCTGCTGGCCGACCGGATCGCCGTGATGCACGGCGGGCGGCTCGAGCAGATCGCGGCCCCGGCAGAGCTGCGCGACGCGCCGGCGACCGACTACGTGCGCGCGCTGCTGGCGCGCGCGAGGGTGCGGGAATGATTCGGCGTGTCGGTGCGCTCTCGCTGGCCGCGGCTCTCGTCGCGGTCCTGCCGGCTGCCGGCCGGCCGCAGGCCACCGGCGGAACGCCGCGCCCGGTCATCGTGGCCTCGAAGCCGTTCGGCGAGTCGTACCTGCTCGCGGAGATGTTCGCCCAGCTGCTCGAGGCGCGCGGCATCGCCGCCGAGCGGCGGCTCGGCCTCGGTGCGACCGAGATCGCCTTCGCCGCGCTTCGACGCGGGGCGATCGACGTCTACCCGGAGTACACCGGGACCGGCCTGCTCGCGATCCTGCACGAGCACCCGAGCGCCGACCCCCGCGAGGTGTACGCCCGCGTGGCCCGCGAGTCCCGCGAGCGGTTCGGCGTGCGCTGGCTGCCCCCGCTCGGCTTCCAGAACACCTACGCCATCGCGGTGCGCCGAGAGACGGCCGACCGACTGCACCTCCGCACGCTGAGCGACCTCGCGCGCGTCGGACCCACGCTCCGCGCCGGACTCACCCCCGACTTCATCGGCCGGGACGACGGCCTCCCCGGCCTCGGACGCGCGTACGGCCTCCGCTTCCGCGAGGTCCGGGCGCTGCTGGCCGCGGTCAAGTACCAGGCGCTGGCGGCGGGCGAAGTGGACGTCATCGACGGCTACAGCACTGACGGGTTGATCGTGAAGTACGACCTGGTGGTCCTCGAGGACGACCGCGCCTTCTTCCCGCCCTACGAGGCGGCCCCGGTCGTCGCCCCCGGCCTCGCCGAGCGGCGTCCGGACGTGGTGGCGGCGCTCACCGAGCTGAGCGGGCTGCTCCGAGAGCCCGCCATGCGCGGCTTCAACCGGCGGGTGGAGGTGGACGGCGAGCCGGTGGCCCACGTCGCGGCCGATGCGCTGGCCGGGCTGGGGCTCACCCGCGCTGCGGCGGCCGACGGGGACGACAAGCACGGGCGCCGCGCCGGGCCTGCCAGGGCGGGACTCCTGCCCTATCTGTGGGCCGAGCGACGTACGCTGCTCGGGCTCACCGAGCGGCACCTGCTGCTGGTCGCGGTGTCCCTCCTGGCCGCGATCGCGCTGGCCGTTCCGCTCGGCCTCGTGCTGGAGCGCGCGCGCCGCGGCGCCGAGGCCGTGATCCGTGCCGTCGGCGTGCTCCAGACGATTCCCGGCATCGCCCTGATCGCGTTTATGATCCCATTGCTCGGCATCGGCGTGGTGCCCGCGCTGGTCGCGCTGTTCCTGTACTCGCTGTATCCGATTCTGCGGAACACCTACACCGGTGTCCGAGACGCCGCGCCCGATGCGGTGGGCGCCGCGCTGGCCCTCGGCATGACGCCGCGCCAGATCCTCCGCCACGTCCGCCTTCCGCTCGCGGCGCCCCTCATCATGGCCGGCGTCCGCACGGCCGCGGTCATCAACGTCGGCACCGCGACCCTCGCCGCGTTCATCGGCGCGGGCGGCCTGGGCGATCCGATCGCCTCCGGCCTCGCCCTGAGCGACACGCGCATGATCCTCTCCGGCGCCCTCCCCGCCGCGGCGCTGGCGCTGGTGGTGGACGCGGGGCTGGGTTTATGTGAACGGGTGGTCAGGCCAGGGGGTTAGAGGACGGAGAAGACGGAGAAGACGGAGAGGACGGAGAGGGTCGAGCAGCCACCCTCTCCGCCCTCTCCGTCTTCTCCGTCCTCTCCGTCTTTTCACCCTCTCTTGCCCCCCCTTGCCGCCCCCGCTAGCATGCCCTCCGATGCGTCTCCATCCGTTCAGGGCCCTCCGTCCCGCGCCCGAGCTCGCCGAGCAGGTGGCGTCGGTGCCGTACGACGTCGTAAACCGCAGCGAGGCCGCGGCGTTGGCGGCGGGCAACCCGCACAGCTTCCTCCATGTAGGACGCTCGGACATCGATCTCCCGGCGAACGTGGATCCGTACGACCCGCGGATCTACGCCCAGGCGCGCCGGGCGCTCGAGCGGTTCGAGGGGGACGGGACGCTGCTCCGCGAGGCGGAGCCGTCGCTCTATCTCTACCGGCAGGTCATGGACGGGCGGGCGCAGACGGGCGTCGTCGGCTGCGTGCACATCGACGACTACGAGCGCGACGTGATCCGCAAGCACGAGAAGACCCGGCCGGACAAGGAGGACGACCGCACCCGCCACGTCCTCACCCTCCGCGCCAACGCCGAGCCGGTGTTCCTGACCTACCGCGGCCGGCCGCAGATCGGGTCGCTCGCCGCTGCGACGCTCGAGGGCGCCCCCCTCTACGACTTCACCGCGCCGGACAGCGTGCGGCACACGGTCTGGCGCATTGCCGATCCGGGGCTGTTCATCGAGGCGTTCCGGCAGGTGCCGGTCGCGTATGTGGCCGACGGTCACCACCGCTCCGCCAGCGCGTGGCGCGCCGGGCGTGAGCTCCGGAACGCCCCCGCACAGCACCGCGGCGAGGGCGAGTACAACTGGTTCCTCGCCGTGCTCTTCCCGGCCGACGAGCTCCGGATCCTCCCTTACAACCGCGTCGTGCGCGACTGCTGCGGCATGGGCCCCCCGGAGCTGCTGGCGCGGCTCTCGCACGTGGGCCACGTCAGCGTCACCGACGACCCGGTTCCCGGGAGGCCGGGGACCTTCTGCTTCTTCCTCATGAACGCCTGGTACCGCCTGGAGCTGGACGAGGCGACGATCGACCGGTCGGATCCGATCGCGTCGCTCGACGTGTCGCTGCTGCAGGACCGGGTGCTCGGCCCCGTTCTGGCGATCGGCGACCCGCGCACCGACAAGCGCATCGACTTCGTGGGAGGGATCCGCGGCACGGCTGAGCTCGAGCGCCGCGTGCGGTCCGGCGAGATGGCCATCGCCTTTTCGCTCTATCCGACGACGCTCTAGCAGCTCATGGCGGTGGCCGACGCCGGGCAGGTCATGCCACCCAAGAGCACGTGGTTCGAGCCCAAGCTGCGCAGCGGGCTCTTCGTGCATACCTTGTAGGCTCACTGCGCACGGGTGGAGCGGCGTCGCATGAAGGTGCTGATCGCGGACAAGTTCGAGAAGGTGGGCGTGGACGGGCTCAAGGAGCTCGGGTGCGCGGTGGTGTCGCAGCCGGACCTGAAGGCGGAAGACCTGCCCGCGGCCATCCGGACCGCGGATCCGCACATCCTCATCGTCCGCGGCACCAAGGTGACGGCCGACGCGCTCAAGGCCGGCACCGCCCTTACCCTGGTCATCCGCGCCGGCGCGGGCATCGACACCATCGACGTGGACACCGCGTCGAGCCTGGGCGTGTTCGTCTCCAACTGCCCGGGCAAGAACTCGATCGCGGTCGCGGAGCTGGCGCTCGGGCTGGTGCTCGCGTGCGACCGCCGCATCCCGGACCAGGCGGCCGCGCTTCGCGCGGGGACCTGGAACAAGGGCGAGTACTCCAAGGCGCGCGGGCTGCACGGCCGGACGCTCGGCATCGTCGGGCTGGGGCAGATCGGGCGGGAGGTCGCTCTGCGCGCCAAGGCGTTCGGGATGCGGGTGGTCGCGTGGTCCCGCAGCCTCACCCACGACGAGGCCGACCGCCTCGGCGTGGCGTACGCGCAGACGCCGCTCGAGGTGGCCCGGCTCTCGGACGTGGTCACCATCAACGTCGCGGCGAACGCGGAGACGGAGCACCTGGTCAATGCCGATTTTCTGAGCGCGATGCGCCCGGGCGCCTACCTCATCAACACCTCGCGCGGCTCCGTGGTGGACGAGGCCGCGCTGGAGCAGGCGGTGCGCGCCAAGGGACTCCGCGCCGGGCTCGACGTGTTCGAGAACGAGCCGGCGGCAAGCACCGGGGCGTTCGGCAACGCGATCGTGAAGGTGCCCGGGGTGTACGGCACCCATCATGTGGGCGCCTCGACCGAGCAGGCGCAGGTGGCCATCGCGCACGAGGTGATCCGCATCGTCCAGGCGTTCCAGGCGACGGGTGAGGTCCCCAACGTCGTGAACCGGCTCGCGCGGAGCTCCGCCTCCCACGTGCTCTCGATCCGCCACCGGAACCGTCCAGGGGTGCTGGCGCACGTCTTCGGCGTGCTCGCGGGCGGAGCGATCAACGTGGAAGAGGTGGAGAACATCATCTACCACGGCGCGCAGGCCACGCTGGCGCGGATCCACCTCGACGGCGTGCCGGATGCGGCGGCGCTCGAGCGGATCCGGACCGGGAATCAGGACATCATCAGCGTCGAGCTGAGCGAGATCGATGGCAGGACGGAACGGCGGAAGGTGGGCAGGACGGAAGGACGGAAAGACGGACGGACGGAGACCGAGGCCGCGCGGTCGTCCTGAGCCAGGCGAAGGACCGATTCGCCGATCGACGCATACATCGAGGGAACCAGCCATGACCGACCGGATCCACAACTTCAGCGCCGGCCCCGCCGTGCTGCCCGAGCCCGTCCTCCGCAAGGCGCAGGAGGCGGTCTGGAACGTGGCCGGGAGCGGCATCGGCATCATGGAGCACAGCCACCGGGGGAAGGTATTCGACAAGATCCTGGCCGAGGCGGAGGCGAACTGCCGCGCGCTGGCGGGGATTCCGGACGACTACGCCGTGCTCTTCCTCCAGGGCGGCGCCTCGCTCCAGTTCTCGATGGTGCCGATGAACCTGCTGCCGGCCGACCGCACGGCCGACTACCTGAACACCGGCGTCTGGTCGCAGAAGGCCATCAAGGAAGCCAAGATCCTCGGCGCCAAGGTGCACATCGCCGCCAGCAGCGAGGGGACGAGCTTCGACCGCATCCCGAAGCCGGAGGAGATCAAGTACTCGTCTGGCCCCGCGTACGTGCACCTCACGACCAACAACACGATTTACGGCACCCAGTGGAAGAGCGAGCCGGCAGTGCCCGCGGGCGTGCCGCTCGTGGCCGATACCTCGAGCGACATGTACAGCCGGCCGATCGACGTGCGCAAGTACGGCCTGATCTACGCGGGCGCGCAGAAAAACCTCGGCCCGTCGGGCACGGTGCTCGTGATCATCCGCAAGGACCTGGCGGACGCCG
>Ga0075423_10003210_pt1 | contig 15040 bp, 12 predicted proteins | sample SoiMethybrSBSTD2_FD_80114 | JGI IMG/M metagenome (GOLD analysis project Ga0075423, IMG submission 80114) | Bulk soil microbial communities from a Populus tree surrounding site in Tennessee, USA - Soil MetaG P. TD hybrid SBSTD2 | ecosystem: Environmental > Terrestrial > Soil > Tree plantation...
ATTATCGCCGCGTAACGGCGAGATCATACCCGAGGACCAGATCACTCAAGACTGCGACCGCGCGGACGTGTCGGCACGTGACCGGATCTCCGACGCGATCTCTCGTGCCAGAGCAGCGAGCAACCGGTTCATCCCTTGGACGAGCGCCTGGTAGCCCTGCCCGGCCACAGGCTCGTTGATAGTGGAGCGTTTCAGGGCGAGCTCGTTGCCGTCCTTACCGACAAGGCGCCACCGCGCGTCCAGGGTCGCCTGCCGCCCGGGCCAGCCGTCGAAGCGCAGTATCACGACGACCACCTGATAATCGAGCACTCGCGCGACTCCGCCGCGCCACGGAAAGACCGCGATCCGCTCGCTCCCCACGTGCGCGCCGAGATTGTCGGCGAGCACTTGCGCGATACCGTTCTCGAGCGGTTCCGCCCAGCGGTCGTACATCGCGACGGCAACCTCGTCGTTTGCGTCACGCGTGACGATCTGCACCCGGTCGAGATAACCCGGCATCAGCACAGGACCGACGCCGATGGCGACACTTGACGCGGCGGCGGGCGTGGGCTCGTGCGACGACGTCGGCGAGAGCAAGTAGTACTTGGTCGGATCGGCGACCGACATGCAACCGGCCAGAACCAGCACACCGGCCATGAGGATCAGCGAGACGAAGCGGCTCGCCTGGGTGAACATCATCGACCTCCGTTCGCGCTCGGACGGCGAGCCCCGTAAAGTACGGCGCTCGGATTACGCTCCAGGGAGTCGGCCAGCGATCCCAGCGATCGTAACGTCTCGCGCAGCTCCTGCAGCGACTTGACGAGCTCGTAACCGAGCGGCGTGTCCTGATTGAGCGTCCCGTCCACGCCGGCAAGCGTCACCTGCGCGCGCTCCAGGGTGACGCCAGCGGTATCCGAAGACTTCTTCAACGAGACGAGCAGCGGCTCGATCTGTCCGTCGATCTTCGCGACGACGCGGCGGACGTCCGCGACGAGCGCGGGGGCCTGGGCGAGCGTCGCCTGGGCGGACTTGAGGGTGGCCTGGGCTTCGGTGGAGAGCGGCCCGACCTGGTCGTTCACGTTCGCCGCCAGCTTGTCGACCCGCCGGACGAGCCCGCGGCCATCGCTGAGGACCCCGTCGAGGTTCTTCAGCGAGCTGGCAACTTCCGGAGACTTGAGGATGCGTTTCGCCTCGTCGACGGTCGCGATCACGGAGCGCGCGAGCTCGTCGAGTGGCAGTTTGGCGAGTGCATCGACGACCTTCTCGAGCTTTGCCGTCCAAATCTCGATGTCGGTCGGAACGGTCGGCACCTCGTGGACGTCCTTGTCGAGGCCGCGTAGCACGATCGGCGTGCTGCGGAAGTCGTCGAGCGCGACATAGAGGACACCGGTCACGAAGCTCTGCATGCGGAGCTGCGCGCGCAAATTGCGCTCCGTGACCGCCCGATTCATCGCGCCGTCGAGGTCGCGGGGCCGAACTCCCTTCAGGGAGTCCGGTTCGAGCTCGGCATACACAGTGGCGAGCCACGTGCCCCAACGCACATTGACCTCCGTCACCTCGCCAACGCGAACGCCGCGCAGCAGGACCGGCGCCCCCTTTTGAAGACCGGTCACGGCGGAGTCGAAGTACATCACGACACGATACTTGGGCCTGAACATCCCTGTCCCCCCCCAGAGCAGGAGGCCCGCCAAGATCAGGATCGAAGCGCCCACGACGAAGGCGCCGATGACGGCCGGATTGGCTCGCACACTCATGACGTGTTACCTCCTGCCGCGCCGTCTGCGTTGCCGCGCCGCAGGAACGTCCGCACCGTGGGGTTCGGACACTCGTCGCGGAGTTTTTTCGGAGGACCGCAGGCGATCATGGTTCGGGTTTCGGCGTCGAGAAACACCGCGTTGTCGGCGATGGTGAAGATGCTGGCCAGCTCGTGGGTCACCACCACCATGGTGGCGCCGAGGCTATCGCGTAATTCCAGGATGAGATCGTCGAGCCGGCGCGAGCTGATCGGATCGAGCCCCGCAGATGGCTCGTCGAAGAACAAGATATCGGGGTCGAGCGCCATGGCCCGCGCGACACCGGCGCGCTTGAGCATCCCGCCGCTGATCTCGGAGGGATAGAATTCTTCATAGCCCGCCAGGCCCACTAGCGCGAGCTTGAGCGAGACGATCTCGCGGATCTGGCGCGCCGGCAGCCGCGTGAACGTCTGCAGCGGCAAACCGACATTCTCCGCCAGGGTCATCGAGCTCCAGAGGGCACCTTGCTGGAACGACACGCCGAAGCGCCGGCGCAGCCCCTCCTGCGCCTCGGACGACGCGCCCCAGAAGCTCTCGCCGTCGTAGACGACGTTGCCTCGCGCCGGCGCCTTGAGGCCGACCATATGGTTGAGGAGCGTGCTCTTGCCACACCCGCTCCCGCCCATGATGACGAAGACCTCGCCCTGCTCGACGGTGAAGTCGAGGTCATGCTGGATCACAAAGCTCCCATACGCCATCGTCAGGTCGCTCACGTGAATGCGGGGGGCCCGGTTAGAAGCCGAGGACATTGAGGATGACCGCGAAAATCCCGTCGAGGACGATGAGCCAGACGATCGACGTCACCACCGCGGAGGTCGCCGCCAGGCCGACCGCAGCCGCGCTGCGGCCCGACTGCATTCCCCGCAGGCAGCCGGCGAGCGCGACGACCACGCCGAACACCGAGCTCTTGGTGATACCGATCAGGAAGTCGCTCACGTGGACGGCGGCCCGAGTCTGCTCGAAGTACTCGGTGGGACTCAGACCCAGCATCCCGATACCGACCACGGCACCGCCCAGGATACCCACCAGGTCCGAGTAGACCGTAAGCAACGGCATCATGGCGATGAGCGCGAGCATCCGAGGCAGAACCAGGAATTCCATCGGCGAGATGCCCATGGTGGACAGCGCGTCGATTTCTTGATTCGTGTTCATCGTGCCGAGCTGAGCCGCGAAGGCAGCGCCGGTTCGGCCCGCCATGACGATGGCCGTCATGATGCAGCCGATCTCGCGCGTCATCGCGATCGCGACCAGGTTGGCGACGAAGATCGAGGCGCCGAACTGCTGGAGCTGGACGGCGCCGACGAACGCGAGGATCAGACCGATCAGGAAGCTGATCAGGCTCACGATGCCGAGCGCGCGCGGACCGCAGTCCTGCACGACCAGGACGAGGTCCGAGATACGAAACCGCGCGCGCCGACGCACTAGGGCCCCGAGCGCGAGCAGGCTCTCGCCGAGGAAGGCGAGTCCGACCGTAACGGCTGTTGCCGTCGCGATCGCGCGGGCGCCGAGGCGCGCCAGCCATGGCGGCCGCGCGCCGGTGCGCCCGGTCTGCCGTTCGGGCACGGCCTCCGCCATCGCGATGAGCCGGCGAACGCCGTCGGGAAGGCCGGCGCGGTCGGTGGCGACGCCCCGGGCCGCCATCTCGCCGAGCACCTTGAGCACGAAGGTGACCAGCCCCGAATCCCACGCGGTGATCTGACGGGCGTCGAATCCGACGTGACTGACCCCGGCTGCGCGCAGGTCCTCGAACGCGCTGGACGGCTCGGGCAGTCCGCGCTGGCTGAGCCAGGGGCCGCCGAACTCCAGGACCGCGCCGTCCGGCTCCTGGTGTCTGACCGCCAGCGTCGTATTCATGTCGGGCTTCCCTCGCCGTCAGATTTCCCAAGTTGTGCCGGACCGCAGTGAGGACTGACCATGTCGAGATGAGACGGGGCGACTCGGACGATGGGCTCGACGGCGAATCCGGCGCGGCGCCAGCCCTCGAGCCCATCCCTGAGAGGGTGGAGGTTCTTGTAGCCGCGAGAGCTCAGCCGCAGGGCCATCCGAGCACTCGTCCCCTCCCGCGGTTCTGCGCAGTAGAAGACGATCTCGCTGCCTTTCCGGATCATCCGATGCGGATCGCGCAGCATCTCCGGCGGAATCCAACGTGCTCCAGGGATCTTGTATGGAGTCGTCTCGAGGTCCAGCTCCGTTCGCAGGTCGACGATCACGAGCGGGTCGCCGGCGTCCATCCGTCGCTTGAGCTCGATCGCTTCGATGCGAGCTTTCAGAAGATGACGCAGGAAGCGGCGGCGCATCGCGTACTTGAATGCGACGTAGAGGATCAGCGCCGCCGCGATGACGATGACCAGCGGCCGCCCGAGATGGGCGACCGCTGTCACGATGACCGCGATGACATCCGCGCAGAGATAGCCGAGGATGATCCAGGCACCGGCCCAGAGCAACGATCCCACTGCGGCGTACAAAAGAAACGAGCTCGGGCGGATGGCGACTACGCCGGCGAGACCGGCGGCGAGCGGATTCACCCCGGGCAAGAACTTGGCCACGATGAGATATCGCGCCCGATGCGCGGTAAACCGCTCCTTGGCGTGACGGATGAGTGAGTCAGGGTCCAGGGAGAATCGACCCAGGATCTCGAACACTCGAAGGCCGTGCGACCGGCCCAGCCAATACCAGAGCACGTCGGCGCCGACCGTGGCGGTCATCGCCGCAAGTATGGAGAGCGCGAGATTCATGTGACCGGAGCCGGATAGAGCGCCGGCTCCAACCAGCATCGGCACGGCTGGCGCAGGCACTCCGGCCTGCACGGCAAACGCCCACGCGAAGACGACAGCGACGCCGTACTCGGCCAGGAGATCAGGCGCCGGGGCCACTGGAAGCCGCCGCGAGAGTGGATTGGATCAACCGGGCTCGCTCCACATCCACGTTGGTCTTCAGCACCGTCCCACCCAGACCGCGAATTGCATGCAGGATCACCCCCATGTCGCCTCCGCCGTCCAGCACGAAGACGGCGGACGTTCCCGGCTTCATCAGCCCCTGCACCTCCGTGACGAACTCACCAGTGATGCCGGTCGACACTACAGTCATGACCGTGCCCGCGCCTCCGACCATCGCCCCGATCGTCGCGCCGACCATTGGCATGCCGAGCACGAGGCCCGCGAGGAAGCCCACCGCAGAACAGCCCAGAATGTTCGCAGCGCTCGGGAACCGTTCTCGGTCGAGCGTGAACGATCCGTCGTGATGCCGCACGACCACCGCCACGTCGTTGAGGACGAGATATTTCTCGTCCCACCCCAGGCGGATGATTTCGTCGCGCACCTGATGGGCGCGCACAATGTCGTCGAAGGCGACCGCCCACAAGTGCTCGCTGTTCGTCATTGTCGAATCCCCCATGGCGTGAGGTAGTCGCTCAACGGTTCACTCCGCCACGATCGCACGCGCGCGAGTTGGGCTCGAACGCCCATCGCTCTCGGCCAGCCGACTCACGGCGATGGCGAGCTCGCGGTACAGCCCGAGCGCTCCCTCACCCGTCGCGTGCTCTCCAGCCGCGTCGGCGCGTGCCGCGGCGATCGACCGCTCGAAGGCGGCGAGCGAGCCGCTGACAGCACTAGAGGATGCGACCCCGCCCGATCCGATGCGATCCGCCAGCGCCTCCAGGATTACCGCCACGTCCTGGTCGACTCGTGTCGTCGCCGCCCGTACGGCGTCCGGACGCCCGGCGGCTGACGCCGCGTCTCGTGCAATGGCCAGCAGCACGAGGAAGACGGCCTGGGCATCGGCGGTCAGTCGTTCGACCGCCTGCGCATCCGCCGCGCCCGCGCCGGGCTCGAATTTCGACGACTCGATGAACCCCTGCACGTCCATCACCTGCTGCGAGATCAACCGGCGGCGCGCGTCCACGTCGCCCTGGTCGTCCAGGGGTCGTGAGGCCACGCGGGCGAGTGCCGCAAGGGAGCGAAAGACCTCGGCCAGGCGCGCATGCATTCGATCGGCCGCCCGGACCGGCCACAACAGGTGCTCCACGACGCCGAAGACGGTCAGCCCAAAGGCGACGCCGATCAGTCGGTCGCGAACGACGGTGGCACTCATCGCGGGCCCGAGATCCTGCAGGATTGCCTTGTAGAAGGCCAGCCCGCTCTGATATCCGCCATAGGAGATCCGGGGACTGCCGAAGTTGATCCACGCGGCCACCGCGGTTCCGCTAGCGAAGACCAGCCAGAATCCTCCGAGACCGTCCACGTTTGGAAACGCGTACACGAGCGCCCCCAGGCCCATCACACCGCCGACAGCGGCTCCCCCGAAGCGGAGCACACCCTTTTGATTGCTCGAGCCGATGGTCGACAGCGACACGACGAAGCAGGTGACCACGGAGGTGTAGATCCCCGGATAGTCGAACCCGACGAACAGGACGTAACAGATCAGCGCCGCCAGTGCGCCCTTGATCGCGAACTGCACGTACTCCGGATTGGTGGTGGCATCGGGTAGCAGCAGATGCCGCCCGGGCTCTTTGGTCGTCGGGTTCGTCGACTCGATGCGGGTGACACTCGACAGCTGCTCGAGCGTGCGCGCCATGTCCACCAGCGGCCGAGGCGCCGCCGCACTCAGATCAGCGGGGATCGATCGAGCCGGCGCCTCCGTCTGGGCCCCCTCGCGCTCGAGCGCTTGCCGCGTGCGGGCGCAGGCATCCGCCACACGTACGAACGTCTCGTTCACCGGTGCACTCGGAGTCGATGACACGAGGAGCCGTAGCGCGCTTGCGTCAGTCACCAGTCGATCGACGAGCGTGATAGCCGTAGCGAGCGCCTCGTGCCGCTGCCGGGCCCGGGCATTCGTGACCGAGGCGGTCTTGAGCAATGCGAGTGGCCGCGTCATGCCGGCCGTGGCGAACGCATCGAGCGACATCGCGGCCGGCGCCGGAGCGACGTTGCGCGCGCCGCTCAGCTCGCGAAGAGCGTTCTCGACGAGGCGCAGCCTCGTATCGAGCTCGCGCTGCAGCAACGTCAAGGGCTCACCCTGCGCCAGCAGGAGCTGCACCCCGAGGTTGACGGCGAGCCCCAGCGTCACGCACAACCAGAGCCAGAGCAGGAATTCGACGAGACTCTCCGGCGGCAACGGCCCTACGTCCGGCAGAATCATTGCGAGGGACGCCGGGACGCCGATGGCGGACCCGAGCGCGCCGATCACCAGGACACGCTTGAGAAACAGTCCGACGAAGAGGAAGCCGACGAAGCACACGATGCGCAGCCAGGCGATGTCAAGGACGACCATCCAGACCAGCAGCGCAGCGCCCAGGCCGACGGTGACACCGAGCGCGCCGAGGACGGAGCCCATCAGAGTCGCGGCGGTGTCCTCCTGTGTCACGAGGTACATGACGATCATCACCACGAGCGCATGCGGGATGCGATGGGTCAGGATCGGGATGGTGGCGATCACACACGCCAGCGTCAGCCGGAAGGTCGCGCTCCCACGCCCGGGCGTCGGCGCGAGCTCGCGGCGGAGGAAGCCGGCGAGCGCGGCCGCCGTCATTGGCTCACGGTCCTGAGCGTGCCGTGCACCGTCGCAACCGCCGAGGCGCCGATGCGGAAGGATTCGTCCGGATTCTCGACCTTGATGCGCACCGGAAAGCGCGCCGCGAGCCGGATCCAGTCGAGCGAACGGTCGACGCGCGGCAGTCCGTTCACGCTGGTTCCGTTCTCGGGCAGCACGGCCCAGCCGAGCCCGACGACCGTGCCGCGGAAGCGCCGTCCGGGGTGGGATTGGAGATACAGATCGACGGGCGCGCCCGCGGGAATGTGACGCAGCTGCGTCTCCCGGAAGTTCGCCATCACGTACCAGGTGCCGGTGTCGACGAGCGTGAATACGTCGGTCCCGATCCTCGCGAAGGCGCCGGTCGAGATGTTGAGATTGACGACCCGTCCGCTGAACGGCGCGCGCACGCGGGTGAACTGCAGATCGAGCTCGGCCGAATGCACCGCGGCCTCCGCCGCGGCGAGGCGAGCGTTCATGTTGCCGGCCACCTGGCCCACCGCGTCCTCCGCCCGGGCTCGCTCGGTCTTGGACTGGCGCAGCGCGGCCTCGGTCGCGACGTGCTGAGCGCGCGTGGACGCCAGCGTGGCCACGGCCCCGCGCTTCTTTGCGCGGGCTTCGTCAAGGGCGGCGTCGGCGGCCAGCACCGAGGTCCGCGCCTGCTCGGCGGCCATGGCGGCCGAAACGCGCTTCGTACGCGCCTCGTCCACGCGATCCTCGGTCACGAACTTCTCAGGCAGCAGAGGCTCGAGACGCGCGAGGTGATCCTCGGCGTTCCGCAGCTCGGCTTTCGCGCGAGACAGTGCGGCTTCCGACGAGACCCGCTGCGCCTCCAGGCGCGCGATCTCGGCATCGGCGGAGATCGGATCGGTCTCACGACGCACCACGTCCGAGGCCGAGGCATTGAGCTGGGCGGACGCGCGGGCGATCGCGGCATCGGCGGTCGACACGGCGTTCCGCAGACCGTCGACCTCCTTGCGCGTCAGCGCAAGGTTGGCCTGCGCGCGCGCGACGGCGATCTCATACGGTCGCGGGTCGACGACGAACAGCAGGTCGCCTTCGTGGACCTCTTGATTGTCCCGGACACGGAGCTCGACGATGTGACCGCTCACCTGAGGGGCGATGCCCACGAAATTGGCACGCACCGTTGCGTCGTCGGTCTGCGGTCGAGTCTCCCATTGCAGCAGCGTAATGATTACGGCGACGGCCGCGCCGGCGACGATCAACGTGCCGAGCACTCGCCCCACGACACGACGTGCACCCGAATCCCCAAGCTCACCGCGCTGTGCCATTGGCCTACACCCTGAACAACGTCACCCAGAGGACGAGGGTGACGAGAATCGCGAGGCTCGGATAGACGAGCGCTCGCGGACCGAGGAAAGGATCCACGCCCACCCGGAGGAAGATCGCGCGCGCGAGCAGGGCGACCCCGATGCCGATCGCGGCGCAGAGCATCCACGAGGGGAAGAACGAGCCGATCACGTTGATTTGCGGTCCCAAGGTTCCCCCCTATCGATCCGGCGTCGAGCGGGCGTCCGGGGCCTCGCCGGTCGTGAACGCGAGGGCCGCCGAAGAATCCAGCAGCTGGACCTTCGTGTCAAGCTCGACAAACCGTGCACGACTCAACTCGCGGCGGGCGGCGAGCAGGTCGGTCAGCGTGCCCAGCCCCACGCGATACGACTTGAGCGAATCCTCGTACGACTGCTGCGAGGCCTCCACCAGGGCGGCTGCGACGTCGAGGCGCCGGAACGCCAGCTTGACGTCGGTGTACGCCTTCCAGACTTCACTGACGGCGCGGTCGCGTGTCGCCGTGATCTCGTCCTGGGCGGTCCGACGCGCCGACTCGGCAAGCTCGACCTTGCGCCGCCGCGCTCCACCATCGAAGATCTCCCACTCGAGCGACAAGCCGATGCCGTAGCTGGGTTGGGTGGCCCCGAACCATCCGGTCGACTTCCCATCTGCGGTGACCCGCGCGCTGCCCAGGATCGAGCCCACATCGCCGACCAGGGACAGAGTCGGCCAGTAGGCGGCCCGCGCCCGGTTGACGTCGGCCTCGGACGCGCGCAGGGCCGCGACCCGGGCGATGAGGTCGGGCCGCTTCTCGAGCGCTCGATCGATGGTCTTCTCGACGGAATCCTGGAGCTCAGCCGGTGGCGGCAACGCCGAGAAATCGGTCACCTGGATCGGCGTCGTGGGCGTGGTGCCGATACTCTCCGCGAGAGTCACCTGCGCGTCTCGCTCCTTGTCGAGCACTTCCTCGAGCTCGAAGGTGGCCTGGGCCGTTTGCTGTCGCGCGAGCGCGAGCTCGGGACGCGTGGCAAGCCCGTTTCTCAGACGGCTCTCGGTCGCCTCCTCCACCGCGCGGGCGGCGTCGAGTGAGCTCTGAGCGACCGCGATTCGCGCGCGGACGCTAGTGAGGCCGAAAAAGGCGCGCTGCACGCCAAAAACGATCTGTTGGTGCTTCCGATTGAAGCCGAGGTTCGCGGCCAACACGCGCTCCTTGGCCGCGTCCCACGCACTCCCGCGACGACCGAAGTCGAGCAGCAGCCATCGCAAATTCAAGGCGGGAACCGCCTGGGCCAGCTCGAAGCGGAAGAAGCCGTCGGAGACGAGGTTCTGCGGAATGGGAACCCCCACGCTCTTGTAGCCGCCGAGGGCCGAGATCGCCAGCAACGGAAAGTATTCGCTCTCCACGAGCCCGACGGCGAGCGCCGCTCGACGGGCTGCCTCCCAGGCCACACGCGTCTCGGGGTTCACCCGTTGTGCGAGATCGATGAGCTGCGGCAGCTCGTAGCGCTTGTTCGGATCGATCAGCGGAGCCTCGGTCGATTTGAGGACGCGGGTGTAGTCGCGAAGCGCGGGCGCTTGCCAGTACGTGCTCGGGGCCGGTGCAACCTGACGACGATAGCGCTCCGGTATGTCCGTCGCGGACGGTGATTCCCGAGGCGGCTCCTGCCCCCACGAGGACTGGACGCCGCACAAGAGAAGGACCGCGCCCATCGTTGCGGTCGCGGATGCCGCGGCCTGTCGAAACTTGAGAAAGCCAAGACTCATGCCCATTCCCCGTGAAGACAAGAATCTGAAAACTCGACGGGTTTCATGCAGTCACCGACGGGCGACCACATCTTACGGCTTCACCGGCGGGGCGTGATTCCGCGTGGTCGACCGAGGGCGCGGCCGTGAGGCCGGGATCGCGCATCCGGGTCCGAACCGCTGTCATGAGCCCAGAAGTCAGCAAACCCGGGGCCAACGCTAAGGTCCTCTCGCTATTGCGCTTCTCGGTATTAGGCTCGCGAATTTCTCGCGAGAACTCGCGAAATTCGACGGCGGCAAGGTCGGCGGCTCGGGTCACGCGGGCGGATCGTTCGCGAAAGAGACCGGCGGCGCTCGCGGCGCTGACCGCGGTCGTGCTCGTGCGGAGGACGGGGACCGGCGCGGAAAGCCTCGCGACGAAATCCTCAAGCCGGACAGGGATTAGCGCGAGCTAGTCCCTGCGTCCTCGACGGCTTCGGTCGCACGGGCGCGGCGTCCGACGAGCCTGGAAAGGAGACGCGTCCCGGGACGAATGAGCGTCGAGGGCAACGTGGAGTCGGAAGCGGGCCCAGTTAATGCACTAGCAGGCTGCCGGGCGCACTCGCGCATCGAGGCGGTGCGGACCCCGTGCGATGACGACCGGGGCTGGTGGCGTTCCGTTTTCAGAGCCTTTTAGAACGTATGAGGCGAGGCACATTTGCCATCGTGCTGGAGGACGCTCAAGTGGAACAAGCGCTAAGCCCTGACACCACGATGAGTTCCGTATTCCGGCATGACGGACCCGGCGGCGACGCCGACCCCGAGTGCGCGCAGGACTCGCGAGCGAAGGACTCTCTCCGCGAAAGCGACCAGCGCTTTTGCGCCATGGCCGACGCGGCCCCGGTGATGATCTGGATGTCCGGCGTCGACATGCTGTGCAATTTCTTCAACGAGCCCTGGCTCGCCTTCACCGGCCGCACGACGGAGCAGGAGCTCGGCAACGGATGGGCAGAGGGCGTGCACCCGGACGACCTCCAACGTTGCCTCGAGGTCTACACGTCCAGCTTCGAAGCGCGACGACCGTTTTCCATGGAGTACCGATTGAGACGCGCCGACGGCGAATATCGATGGATCCTCGACCGGGGGATCCCGAGATATGCGCCGGACGGCGGATTCGTCGGCTACATCGGCTCGGCCGTCGACGTCACCGATGGCAAGTTGACCGAAGAAGCGTTGCGTACGGCTCGGGCCGAGCTCGCGCACATGCTCAGCCACGCGCAGTTGCAGGGTGGACCGGAGCGGCTCAAGCTTCTGCTCGAGCTGACGAACCGCATGGTGTCGACCCTGGATCTGCGCGAGGTGCTGAGCGCAGTGATGACGACGTCGCGCCGCGTGATGCGGTCCGATTCCGCGATCGTGATGCTGCCGGACGTGAGCGGCGACCAGCTGCGCGCGTGCGCGGTGTCGTCCGGGGGAAACGGGGAGATCGTCCAGGAAGGCGCATTGGTCCCCATCGAGGGGACACTCGCCGGTTGTGTGTTCCGCACCGGCGCGCCGTGGGTCGGCCACGTCGATGATCTTCTCAGGATGGGTCTGAAGGACGATGCGAAGTGGAGCACCTCAGGGTTCAGGGTGGGATGCGTCCTGCCGCTTATCAGTCGGAATCGGGTCCTCGGGACGCTGGGACTCGGTCGCCGCGACGAGAACGCCTACGTCGACGACGAGGTTCAATTTCTGGTGCAGGTCGCCAATCAGATCTCGATCGCCGTCGAGAACGCGCTCGCCCACGGCGAGATTCGAGCGCTCAAGGACACGCTCTCGCTGGAAAAGCTCTACCTGCAAGACGAGATTCGAAGTGATCGGCAGTTCGAGGACATCATCGGCAAGAGCGGGGCACTGCGGAAGGTGTTGAGGCAAGTGGAAACCGTCGCCCCGGCGGATGCCACCGTCCTGATCTACGGTGAGACCGGCACCGGCAAAGAGCTGATCGCACGGGCCATCCACAATCTCAGTCCTCGACAGCCCCACGCGTTCGTGAAGCTGAACTGCGCGGCGATTCCCACCGGGCTTCTCGAGAGCGAGCTCTTCGGTCACGAGCGTGGGGCGTTCACCGGCGCCATCGCGCAACGCATCGGTCGCTTCGAATTGGGCAATCACGGAACGGTATTCCTCGACGAGATCGGCGACCTGCCGCTGGAGCTGCAGCCCAAGCTGCTGCGAGTGCTGCAGGACCGGGAGTTCGAACGGCTCGGCAGCGGCCGGACGCTCCGGTCCGACGCGCGCTTGATCGCGGCTACCAACGCGGATCTGGGCGCGATGGTGGAGGCGCGCCGATTCCGCGCTGACCTTTTCTACCGGCTGAACGTGTTTCCCATTCACATCCCCCCGCTTCGGGAGCGGAAGGAAGATATCCCACTCCTCGTGCGGCATTTCGTCCAGGGCTTCGCCCGACAGCTGAACCGGACGATCGAGACGATCAGCTCCGATACCCTGGAGGGCCTGACCCGTTATCCGTGGCCCGGGAACATCCGCGAGCTGGAGAACATCATCGAGCGGGCGGTGATCCTGTCGTCGGGGCCGATCCTCAAGGTCCCGCTGGAGGATCTGCACGGCTCGATCGCTCCCGGCCAGGCCAATGGAACGCACGAGACGTTGGAAGAGGTCGAACGGGAGCACATTCTGGCCGTCATGAAGGAGACGAAGTGGGTGCTCTCCGGACCGCGCGGGGCGGCGACCCGGCTCGGGATGAACCGATCGACGTTGCAATTTCGGATGAAGAAGCTCGGAATCGTGCGGCCCGGCAAATAAGGTTGCCGCGTCTCGAGGTCCCGTCGTTAGTGCCAATGGGCTGGCACCTGCTAGTCGCTCGGCACGACGCGGTTGGCACCGGCGTAGCGCGCGGTGCGGCTGCTCGCCCGATCGCCCGCTTTCCTTGAGCTGTTTTCGTGATCCTCGAGACTTGGCATCCGGATTGCGCTTGCTGCTCACTGCCGGCCGCGTGACACGGCCACCTTCGGGTTCTCGATGGGAGGCTCATGCTCAAGATCACGGTACGACACGGCGCGAACGAGGTCAGGTTGGTGCTCGAGGGCAACCTGGCTGGAGTTTGGGTGACCGAGCTGGAGGATTGCTGGCGATCGACGCGCGCGATTCTCGATGGGCGCTCGTTCCGCGTGGATCTATCGGCGGTTGACCGAGTCGATCAGGCCGGCCGGTACCTGCTGGTCCTCTTGCGTCTCGACGGGGCGCGATTGATTGCCTCCGGAGTGGCCATGACGGACCTCGTCAGGAGCCTGTCGGGAGATTGGCCCTCAGTGAGGCGATCCGCGCGCCGTGATCTTGCCCACCCCCCGACGAACGCTTGGCCGGCCACATGCAAGGAGGACCAGGACCAGACCGTGCCGAGGTCGTCGCGCACGAGGAGGTGAGCTGACGCGATGGATGCCATCGCCGTCGTCAACGCCGGCTCGTCGAGTCTCAAATTTTCGCTGTTCGCCGTGCGTGGCAATGCGCTCGAGCTGGCCGTCCACGGGCAGGCCGAAGGGCTCTACACCGCACCGCGGTTCGTGGCGAAGGACGCGTCCGGCGGCATCCTCGACGAGAAGTCATGGGCCGACGGCATCGCGCTCGGGCACGACGGAGCGCTCGATCACCTGCTCGCGTTCATGCGCGGCCAGCTCGCGAACCACCGACTCGTCGGCGTGGGGCATCGAGTTCTCCACGGGGGTCTCGACTACTCCTTGCCGGTGCGCGTCGACAAGTCCGTGCTCGCCAGGCTCGAGACATTCATCCCGCTCGCGCCGCTGCATCAGCCGCACAATCTCACGCCGATTCGCGACCTGCTCGTACGGTCTCCGCAGCTGCCACAGGTCGCCTGCTTCGACACCGCGTTCCATCGCGCGCAGCCGGCGGTCGCGCAGGCCTTCGCGCTCCCGAAGACCATCACCGATCGCGGCGTGCGTCGCTACGGCTTCCATGGCCTGTCGTACGAGTACATTGCCGGCGTCCTCGGCGCACACGACGGCCGCGCCGCCAGTGGTAACTCCGTCGTGCTGCATCTCGGCAATGGAGCAAGCATGTGCGCGATCGCCGAAGGGCGCAGCGTCGCCACGACGATGGCCTTCACGGCGGCCGATGGTCTCCCGATGGGTACGCGCTCTGGCAGCCTCGATCCCGGCGTGATGCTCTATCTCATGAACGAGCTGCGGATGGACGCGCGGTCCATCGAGAAGCTGATCTATCAGCAGTCTGGGCTCCTCGGGGTGTCGGGTATCTCGAGCGACATGCGCACGCTACAAACCAGCGCCGACCCAGCCGCCAAGGCCGCGATCGACCTGTTCATCTACCGGATCGGGCGCGAGCTTGGATCGCTCGCCGCGGCGCTGCGGGGCCTCCACGCCATCGTGTTCACGGGGGGCATCGGTGAGCACAGCGCGAGTCTGCGCGAGCGTGTTTGCCGGGACGCCGCGTGGCTCGGCGTGGACTTCGATGAGCGCGCCAACGAGGCGAACGGGCCGCGGATCAGCACCGCGGCGAGCCGTGTGGCGGCCTGGGTCATCCCAACCGACGAGGAGCTCATGATCGCGCGCCACACGCGAGACATCCTGGCGAAGAGCTGATGGCCGATCGCCGCCTCGTCGCGGAGGTGCGGATATGCGGGTCGCAATGTTCAGCGCGAAGCAGTACGTGCGCACACTTCTCGAGGACCTCAACGCCGGTCACCGGCACGA
>Ga0075423_10003211_pt1 | contig 15036 bp, 12 predicted proteins | sample SoiMethybrSBSTD2_FD_80114 | JGI IMG/M metagenome (GOLD analysis project Ga0075423, IMG submission 80114) | Bulk soil microbial communities from a Populus tree surrounding site in Tennessee, USA - Soil MetaG P. TD hybrid SBSTD2 | ecosystem: Environmental > Terrestrial > Soil > Tree plantation...
CAGCGAGCCCTTCCCATACCGGCGTCACGATCTGCGCGGCCCCCCAGCGGAACTGGACGTCCACCGCGTCAGCGATCATCCCCCACACGTCGTGCTGCCGCTGGTCCCAGGCGCCGTTGCCGATCCGGACCGGGCGCGCCCCCCGGTACCCGGACAGGTGGTCCAGGGTCCGTTCCGTCAGGTCGCGTTCCCCCCCGATGCCGTACATGATCTGGAGCTCGAGATTCCGGTTGAGGTCGCCGCCGCTGACCGCGTCGATGATGAACCCGAAGTATTCGAACGCCTCCCAGTTGAAGCCGAGCCGATAGAGCGCGCGGAGCATGAACGCCGAGTCCCTGATCCAGGTGAACCGGTAGTCCCAGTTGCGTTCCCCGCCGGGCGTTTCCGGCAGCGAGGTCGTCCCCGCGGCCATGATGGCGCCGGTGGGCGCGTAGCTGAGCCCCTTCAAGGTGAGCGCGCTGCGGTCGAGGTAGGGCTTCCACGGGTGGTCGGGAATGTTGGCCGCGCTCAGCCAGTCGCGCCAGAAGTTGACGGTGGTGTCCAGGGCCTCGGCGGCCTCCGCCAGGCTGGCCGGGGCCTTCGCGTCCCCCCAGGACAAGACCGTGAATGCCGACTCGCCCTGGCCGAGCGTGGTGCGCCCGTAGCCGCGGGCACCAAGCACGCCGAGCTGGATGCTGCCCGCCAGGTCAAGCCGGGTGTTCCCCTCGTGCGGGGCGATCGTCATGGCGGTGTACCCGTCACCCTGGTAGTTCCACGTGCCGCCGGCGGTTCCGTAGTTGAACACCGGGGCGCAGTTCACCATGACTTCGACCCGGCCGCTGAGGCAGGTCGCGATCCTGACCAGTGCGCCGACCGCGCCGAAATCGGCCGGGGCCCGGTGGTAATCCACCCGCCGGGCCCCGTCTGTGGCCGGCCCCACGGCCAGGAAGTCCTGCACGATCATCCATCCCGTGGGGGTCTGCCAGGTGGTCTCCAGCACCATCGTTCCCGGGACGTACCGGCGATGCTGCGGCACCTGGGTGGTGCTGGGACCGATCCGGAAGGTGCCGGCGGCCCGGTCCAGCAGCGCCCCGAACACGCTCGGGGAGTCGGGGCGCGGCAGGCACAGCCACTCGACGGCGCCGTTGGGCGCGACCAGGCAGCTCTGCTCGCAGTTGGACAGGAACCCATACTCGGCAATGGGCGGAAATGTGCTCATCGGGTGCCCCCCGGCCTCTCGCACTCAAGATCCCTTGGGTCCCGCATCTGTGGGACAATGCGACCGTAACGGCTGATCCCCGCCCTGTCGCCACCTCGCCGGGGTGAGCCGGGACAGGCCGGGTAAACAGCCGGATCACGCGATCCCGGGTCCGGTGCCGGGAGGCTAGGCAGCGCGAAGCCTGACAGTGGGGGCCGGGTAACCGTTGAAGGCGCTGCGGCCGGAGTAGCAGGTGGTGTAGGCGCCAGCGTTGCCGATCAGTACGCGGTCACCAGCGCGCGGAGTGGGCAGCCGTACCTCGTCGAGGATGGTGTCCTGGCTGTCGCAACTGGGCCCGGTCAGCGTGCAGGGGACGATCGCCCTATCCCGGACGCCGGGGATGGTGACAGGGAAGCGCAGCTCGCGGCCGGATTCCAGCGCTTCGATCAGCCCGTGGAACGCGCCCGTGTCCAGGCTGACCCGCAGCCTGCCGTGTCGCCATGCCGTGCCGATGACCGATGCGATCATGGTGCCCGCCGGGGCGGCGATCGCCCGCCCGGGTTCGCAGGCTAGCCGCACCGGGTAGGGCAGCCGGGCGGCCGCGTCGTTGATCGCGGCGGCGTAGCTCGCCAGGGGCGGCGGGTCGGTGTCGTAGCGGGCCGGGAAACCGCCGCCCACATCCAGCATGGCGATCTTGATCCCGTCGGCGGCAAGGACGGTCATGACCTGGCCGCACTCGCGGATGGGGCCATCCCAGGCGGCGGGGTCCATGGTCTGAGACCCGACGTGGAAGGCCAGCCCATACGGGTTCAGGCCCAGTGATTTGGCCAGCCGCGCCAGTTCCGGGGCCCGCCCGGGCGGGATTCCGAACTTGCCTTGGTCGCCGAGCGCGCCGTCGGCGGCGGTGTCCAGGCGCAGCAGCACGGCGGACCCGGGGGCGTTCCCGGCGATCTTGTGCAGCTCGGCGTCGCTGTCGGCAGCGAACCGCCACACCCCGGCCCGGTGGGCGCGGGCGATGTCGCCGGCGGGCTTGACGGGGTGGGTGAAAAGCACCGTGGACGGCTCTGCACCGGCCCGGATCGCCGCGCGGACCTCCGCCCACGATGCGGCCTCGAACCGGCACCCGGCCGCATGCAGGCAGGCCAGGAGCCGCGGATGGGGGTTCGCCTTGACCGCGTAGTGGACCGCCACCCCGGGCAGCGCCGCGGCCAGCCCGGCGAAGCTGTCCTTGGCCCGGGCGAGGTCGAGCAGCAGATACGGGGTGGCCGGCTGGGCGGCGGTGACGGTCCAGGGCACGCGCCCGCGGGGAGCGGCCTTCATGCCGTGCCACGCCATGTCCGCGGCGATCTTGCCGACGGCAAACCCCAGCAATGCCCTGCCCGTCAGCGCCGCGCCCCTGCCCCCGCACGTGTTCATGCCCGTTCCCCCGTGATCCGGAGCTCCCCGCCCAGCGCGGGCAGCCTTCCCGCTGTGCAGGGGGACCGCCGGCGTGCCCTGATACACCCACCTCACTCCTGGCGGGGGAGGCGCCCGGCCCGGCGATGCGCCACCGTGAAGCGACACGGCCGGCGGCGGGGTGCCGCCGGCGAGGCGGCGCGCCCGGCGCGCGGGTGGGCGGATGAGCGCTTCCGATCTGGCGATTGTGGCGGCGCTGGTATTCACGTGGGCGGCGCTGTCGGCCCGGCTGGAGCGCTTTGACGTCACGGCCCCTATTGCGTTCGTTCTCGCGGGCCTGCTGCTGACCCATGGGCCGCTGGCGCCCCTGGGGTTTGCGCCTTCCCACGAGCTGGTCAAGACGCTGGCGGAGATCACCCTCGTGCTGGTGCTGTTCTGTGACGCGTCGCGGGTGGGGCTGCGAGACCTGCGAACGGACATGGGGCTGTGCGTGCGCCTGCTGGCGATCGGGCTGCCGCTGACGATCGGCCTGGGCACCCTGCTCGCGTTTGGCATGCTCGGGGAGTCCAATCCCTGGCTTGCCCTGCTGGTGGGAGCGGCCCTGGCGCCCACGGACGCCGCCCTGGGCGCGGGCATGATGGTCAATCGTGCCGTCCCGGTGCGGATACGCCGGCTGATCAATGTCGAGAGCGGCCTCAACGACGGGATCGCCACGCCGTTCGTGCTGATCGCGCTCGCGGGCGCGCAGCCCAGTGGGCACACGGGCAGCGTCGGTCCCGCTGCCGCCGCCGCCGAGCTGGCGCTGGGCTTGGGCATCGGCGTGGTAGTAGGGGGCGTCGGCGGGTACGTGGTCAAGGTTGCCAGTGACCGCGGCTGGGTCGCCGGGAGCTTTGCTGGCTCGGCGGTATTGGCGCTGGCGGTGTGTGCCTACGCTTGCGCGCTTGCACTCCACGGCAATGGTTTCATCGCCGCGTTCACCGGCGGCCTCGCGTTCCGGTCGGCTGGCGGCTCGCGCGGCGAGCGGCTGGTTCCGTTTGTCGAGGAAACGAGCGCCCTGGTTTCGCTGCTGGTGTGGCTTGCGCTCGGAGCCGTCGCGGTCGTGCCGGCATTCGAGAGCCTGACGTGGCTGGATGTGGCGTACGCGGTGCTCAGCCTGACAGTGATCCGGATGGTGCCGGTGGCGATCGCGCTGGCGGGGGCGCGGCTCGGCCGGACCACCGTTGCGTTTATCGGATGGTTCGGTCCGCGCGGCCTTGCATCAGTTGTCTTCGCGCTGCTGGCGCTGGAGGAGATAGGCGAGCATGCTGCCGGGTCCGCCATCGCCGTCATCACCTTCACGGTGCTGCTCAGCGTGGTGGCACACGGCGTGACCGCCGACCCGCTGGCCCGCCGCTACGGTCCGTCGATGACCCGGGCCCTGGTCCCGGGCGAGGATCCCGGGGTCCCGCCGCCACCCGAGCGCAGGCTCATCCGCCGGGCCTCTTGACCAGCCGCCCGCGGAGATGCCGCTCCTGCGGCAAGCACGGATTTGGATGCCTAACGGCCCGTCGTGGATGCACTGCGCCCGAACCGGGCGGCGATCGGCTCACTGATGGGTGTTGCGGCGGGATGGGAGCTCCACGCGCAGGACGGTCTCGCCCGGCCGCGAGTCGATGGAGATCTGGCCGTGGTGACGCTCAACGACGATGCGGCGTGCGATGTCGAGGCCAAGCCCGGTGCCCTTGCCGACGTCCTTGGTGGTGTAGAACGCCTCGAACGCCCGGGCCTGGACCTCGGCGGACATCCCGCGGCCGGTGTCCGCGATCTCGACGAAGACATGCCCGGAATCCGCCCGGGTCGAGATGCGGAGCGTTCCGTGGGCGTCCATGGCGTCGATGGCGTTGTCGATGATGTTCGTCCACACCTGGTTGAGATCGGCCGGATTCGCCTCGATCCGGGGCACGCCGGGCTCGTAATCGCGGATGACGGCCACGCCATCCCCCAGCTTCTCCCCCAGCATCACCAGGGTGCTGTCGATACCCTCTGTGACGTCGGTGAATTGCAGGGAGGCCCGGTCGAGCTGCGCGTAGGACTTCATCGCGGTCACGAGGCCCGAAACCCGCTCGGTTGCCTCCTTTACTTCAGAAAGCAGCACCGCCGCCGACAGCGCGCTTGCCACCCATTCCAGGCCAGGCTCGAGCGTGCCGCCGTCGAGCACCTGCCCGGCCCGTTCGCACCAGGCAACGTCGGCTCCGGCGGCCGCAAGAGCGGGAGCGATATCCCAGACGGCGGTGACCCCGTTCGCCGCGAGCCAGTCAGCGAGCGCTTCTTCCCGATCGGTGAGCGCCAGCGGGCTCACGCTGGCCGTTCCGGTGCCAAGCTCGCGCCGCAGCGCGTCGAGGGCGATGAACTGCCTGGCCGACAGGGCCCCTTCGGCCAGGCGCACGAGGGAGGACAGCAGCACATCGCCGGTGTCCTGCAACGCCCAGGCCGCGCGCACGGCAGCGGACGCCGGATTGTTCATTTCATGCGCCAGGCCGGCCGCGAGCGTGCCGAGCGCGGCGAGCGCCTCCTGCTGGCGCGTGAGGGCTTCCATGTTGCGCACCGTTCTGAAGAAGCCCTCAATCAGGTGCACGCCGAACGGGAACCAGGCCTGCACCCGTTCCCCGAGCGCCTTGGCGGGGACTCGCAGCATGACGCCGGGGCTGGCCGCGCGGCCGGTGGCCATGTATCCGGCCTCGTCGGCCCACGCGCGGAAGCCGCCCGCCCAGACCCCGGGCCGTTCCATCACCCCGGCTACCGATTCCTCCCACCTGGTGCGGCGCAGCAACTCCACCCGCCCCGCCAGCAGCACCCACCAGAAGTCGGCGGACTCGCCCTCACGGAACAGCACATCCCCGGTCTTGAAGCGCACCTCATCGCCGACCGCGATCAGCTCACCGAGCCGCTCATCGCTGAGTCCGTTGAACAAGAAGACATCGCGTAGATCATCGATGAGCATCAGCCGAACCCGCCCCAGCCTTTCCTCGCGCCCTTGTCCGTAGACGCTACCAAGAAGGTTATTCGGTACCTGCTGGCTGGCTGAGCGTGGTCGTGAGCGGCGGCGCGTCGAGGCCGCAGTGGAGGCACTCTTCGGGCGCGGGCGCGCCGGCCGGCCGGAGTGCCCGCGCAGGGTTGGTGATCGTGAACGCGGCGAGCAGGCCACCCGCCACGCACGTCGCCGCGGAGATGAGCACCGCGGTCCGGAAGCCCGCGGCGAGCGCGTCCGGATGCAGGTAGGCCGTGCCGGTGATGCCCGCGAGCGCCGGCAGCACGGCGACGGCCAGCAGGCCGCCGAACCGGGCCACATCGTTGTTGATCGCGGATGCGATGCCCGAGTGCTGCGGGGGCGCTGAGCTCATCGCGGTGGCGGTGAGCGGCGCGACCGTGATCGCGAGCCCGAGCCCGAAGACGATAACCGCCGGCAGCACGTAGAGCGCGTAGTTGGGCCCGGAGGTGGCCAGGGTGAGCATGGCCAGGCCCACGCCGACCACGACCGGTCCGACGCTCATCTGCAACCGCGGCCCGATCCGGGTCGCGAGCTGCCCGGACCGGGCCGAGAGCGCCAGCATGATCACGGTCAACGGCAGCAGCGCCAGCCCGGAGGCCAGCGGGGAGTAACCCCAGACGACCTGGAGCATCACCGGCAGCAGGAAGGTCGCCCCGGTCAGCGCCGCGTACACCAGGAACGTCACGGCGTTCGTCGCGGTGAACTGCCGCTCGCGGAAGACCGACAGCGGCAGCATCGGCGAGGCCGCGGTGCGCTCACGGACCAGGAAGGCGACTAGGCCCACGATGCCTGCCAGCAGCATCGCGAGAACGGCCGGCGACGACCAGCCCAGCCCCGGGGCCTCGATGAACGCGAACGTGATCCCCGTGAGGAACACCACCAAAGCCAGCGCACCCGCGTAATCGATCGCCCCGGTCACGTTGGGGTCGCGCGACTCGGGGGCGTGCCGCAGGCCCAGCGCGACCACCACTACCGCGACGGGCACGTTGATGAAGAAGATCCACCGCCATGACGCGGCCGAGATCAGGTACCCACCAACCAACGGGCCCGCGGCCACGGCCACACCGCTCAGGCCCGACCAGGCCCCGATCGCCCGGGCCCGGTCGGTCGGCTCAAACGACGCTTCCAAGATCGCCAGGCTTCCCGGCGTCAGCAGCGCCGCCCCCACGCCTTGGAGCACGCGGGTAATGATGAGGAACACCACGCCGGGGGCAAACCCGCACGCCACCGAGGCCACGGCGAACCACACGACGCCGATCAGATAGACCTTCTTCCGGCCGAACCGGTCGCCGAGCGACCCGCCGATGAGCAGGAACGCGGCAAGGGTCAGGGTGTAGCCGTTCATCACCCACTGCAGGGCGGCAATGCCGGTGTGAAAGTCGCGGCCGATCGTCGGCAGGGCGATGTTGACGACGGTGGCGTCCAGCGAGGCGATCCCCGAGCCGAGCACGGTGACCAACAGCACCCACCGCCCCGGTGCCGAGGAGTACGAGAGTGCGGGAGCGTCTGCTGTGGTCATATGGGAGGAGAGTAGCCCCGGCACCCAGCGGCCGGCCAGGTGGCTCCCCGGGGCCAGGGCCGCGTCGTTCCCGGCAAGATCCCTCATTTAGTCTATCGTTAACAAAAGCTCGCGAAAGAGGACGAAGTTAATGACCGTCCTGGTCGGCCGCCGCGAATCATTCAATGCTGCGCACCAGCTGTGCGATCCGGGCCTGTCGGATGACGAGAATCGGCGCTTGTTCGGGAAATGCGCCAATCTGCACGGGCACAACTATGTCCTGGAGGTGGTCGTGGCCGGCGAGATCGACCAGGCCAGCGGGTACGTCCTGGACCTGAAATGGTTGTCCGACGTCATCTGCAGGCAGGTCATTCACGACGTGGATCACCGCAACCTGAACACCGACGTTCCGTGGCTCAAGGGGTGCGTACCGACCGCAGAAAACCTGGCCCGGGCATTCTGGGAGCGGTTGCGGCCGGAACTTCCCGACGGGCTGCTGCGCTCGGTCCGTGTCTGGGAGACCGACAAGAACTGGGCTGAAGTCGGTGACCAGGCCTGAGGCTCCCCTCAGCGCGGGCGCGGAAGGCTCAAAGGTTCCGGCCGGGGCGGGGAGGGAACTGCGGATGCGGTACACGGCCGCGGACTTGGGCGTGTTCACCTGCGAGGAGGCACGGCGGTTTGTCCCGCAGGGTAGCGGTGATCCGCAAAACGACGTCGTCCTGGCCTGGGAACTGCTGTACCGGCTCGAACCGGAGCTCTATGACCGGCTGTCCAGCGCCGAACGGCTCCACCCGGGGGTGGTGGGCTGGCTGCCGCGTGCGGACCGGATTGCCGAGGTCGGCGCGGGGACGGGACGGCTGACGATGGAGCTCGCCGAGCGCGGGAAGCGCGTCGTGGCGGTGGAGCCCGCGCTGCCGTTGCGCCGGATCCTTCGGCGCAAGCTCGCGGCCGCCGGCCACGGGAGCCGGGTCCGGGTGGCCAAAGGGTTCTTCGACCGGCTGCCGCTGCCCGACGACTTCGCCGACCTGGTCGTGGCCTGCTCAGCTTTCACCCCCTCGCCGGGGCATGGCGGCGAGTCCGGCCTAGCCGAGATGGAGCGGGTATGCAGGCCGGGCGGGCACGTGGCCATCATCTGGCCGAACCACCTCGACTGGCTGGCCGCCCGCGGCTACCGGTATGTCAGCTTCCCCGGGCCGATGTCCGTGGAATTCGAGAGCCATCGCGAGGCGGTGGAGCTGGCCGAGATCTTCTTCCCCAAGGCGGCCGACAAGGTTCGGCGCCGTCGCTGGCGGAAGGTTCCCTTCGACGTGCTCGGCATCAACCCGCCGCGCGACCTGGCCTTCAAGGTGCTGACCGCGTGAAGATCGCGATCATGGCACCGCTGGTGACGGCCATCCGGGAGCCTCAGCGTGGCGGCTCGCAGGCGTTCGTGTCCGACCTGGCCCGCGGCCTGGCCGGCCGGGGCCACGATGTGCACGTCTACGCCGCCTCGGGATCGGAGATCCCGGGGGCCGAGGTGATCGACACCGGGGTCGACCCCCGGTCCCTGGCGGGCACGTTCTACCGGGCGTTCGGCCCATCCCCCGGCGAACCAGGGGAGGCCGGGCCGGCGGCGGCCGAGTCCGCGTTCCGCACCGCGTATGCGGCCATGCAGGCGACCCGGTATGACGTGATCCACAATCATGCCTTCGATGCGCCCGCCATTCAGCTCGCGACCACGCTGCAGGCACCGGTGGTGCATACACTCCACCTGCCTCCGGACCAGGCCGTGTCGGCGGCGCTGCGCCAGGTCGCACAGCGCGGCAGGCCGCCGGCGGTGGCTGTTGTATCGGTGTTCCAGGCCAGCGCCTGGCGCCGGGTGGTCGACGTCGACGCCGTCCTGCCGCCGTACCCGCCCACGGGGGCCATTCCCTGGTCGGGGACCGCCGGGACCGGCGCGCTGTTCGCCGGTCGGCTGAGCGCAGAGAAGGGCGCGGCCGAGGCGATCGACATCGCCCGCGCGGCCGGGGTGCCGATCGACGTTTACGGCGACCCCTACGATCCCGGATACACCCGGGAGCAGATCGACCCGCGCCGGAACTGGCCCGGGGTGACCTTGCACCCGGGGGTGCCCCGGGCCGCGCTGTGGGAGGCCATGGCCCGGGCGGCCGTGGTGCTGTGCCCCTCCCGCTGGGACGAGCCGTTCGGCCTGGCCGCGGCCGAGGCGCAGGCGTGCGGGACTCCCGTGGTCGCGTTCCGGCGCGGCGGACTCAGTGAGGTGATCATGGATGGCGTAACCGGGTTCCTGGTGCATCCGGATGATGTCCTGGCCGCCGCAGAGGCGGTGCCGAAGGCGGCCGGTATTTCGAGGACGGCCTGCCGTGAGCACGCCGAGGGCCGGCTTGACCTGGGACTGAGCCTGGACGCGCACGAGCGCCTCTACCGGCGAGTGGCTGGTGAGTGACGTGGCGCGGCGCCCCGATGTCTCCCCGGCCAGCTGGCTGGCGGGTCGGCTGGCCGTCGTTACCGGGGCCAGCCGCGGGATCGGGGCGGCCACCGCCGCGGCCATGGCGGCGGCCGGCGCCCATGTCGTGCTGGCCGCCCGGGACCAGCGGGCTCTCGACGACGTGGCTGGCCGGATCAAGGACGCGGGCGGCCAGGCCACGCCGATGCCTACGGACGTGAGCGACGAGGCCGCGGTCGGGCGCCTGTTTGCGGAGATCGCCGGCGTCGGCGGGCTGGACGCGCTGGTCTGCGCGGCCGGGGTGCTTACGCCTGCGCGGTTCCCCGAAACGACCTTGGCAATGTGGGACGAGACGCTCGCGGTCAACCTGACGGGCACCTTCCTGTGCTGCCGCGCGGCATTCACCGCCATGGTGCCCGCTGGGGAGGGCCGGATCGTCAACATCGGGTCGCTGTCTGGGGTGTACGCCACCGAGAAGTTCCCGGGGCTAGCCGCCTACAACGTGTCGAAATTCGGGGTGATCGGCCTGACCGAGGCGATCGCGGTCGAGGGCAAGGAGCACGGCATCAGCGCCATTTGCCTGAGCCCCGGAGCCGTCGATACCGAGATGCTGCGCCGGGCCAATCCGGCGCTGCGCCCGGGCCTGACCCCGGACGATGTCGCCGAGCTGATCGTCGCGCTGCTGGACAGTCGGCTGGCTCCGGCCAGCGGGGCGAACATCCCGCTGTTCTCGAACGCCTAGGATGACGCTTCGGCGTCCGCCAGTGACCACAGGTCGGTGCGGTCGTCGGCGAGCACGGCCGGGGCCGGCCGGGCTCGCGCAGCTACCAGGCGGGCGGACGCCGCCATCTCGCTGTCGAGGTCCAGTTCCGGATCACCGCCGCGGTCGAGGCCGACAGCGGCCCGCACCACCCCGCCCACCAGGTAGAAGCCGATCAGCTTGGCCTCAGCCACGCTGCCGCGGACCACGAACTCATCCCACCTGGCGACGTGGCCGACGTACTCGATCTTGTGCTCGTACTGATCGGACCAGAAGGTGTACAGATAATCGTAGGGGTCCGTTGCGCCGAGCATGGATCTGGCGGCGGCGGCGCCCTGCTTCTCCGCGTTGTTGTAGTGCTCGACCCGGACCCGCCCGAACAGCGGATGGAGCTGGTTCGCCACGTCACCGGCCACGTAGACGTCGGGCTCGCTGGCCCGGCAGAGCTCGTCGGCGAGGATCCCGTTGTCCTGCGTTACCGGCACGGCCGGGATGTGGGGCTGGATGCCGATCCCCGCCACGGCGAAATCGCAGGGGATGCGGTGGCCGGTGGAGGTGACGGCCGCTTCCAGCCGTTCGTTACCTTCGAAGGCGGCGACCTCTACACCGGGCAGCAGCTCGACCCCGTTCGCGCGGTGGAAGCCGCCGATCAGCGCGCCGACCTCGCCGCCCAGGACCCGCGCCAGCGGGATCCGGCCGGGGAAGACCGTGGTGACCTCAACGCCGAGTTGCGTCAGCGAGGCCGTCACCTCGCAGCCGATGAAGCCCATACCCACCACGACCGCGCGCCGGCCCGGCCGGGCTTCCCGCTTGATCGCGTCGCACTCGGCCACCGTGCGCAGGTAGTGAATCCCGGGCAGGTCGGCGCCGGGGATCTCGAGCCGGCGGTTGCGTCCCCCGGTGGCGACCAGCACCTTCTGGTAGCCGAGTTCTTCCCCCGAGTCCAGCGTAATCGTGTGCGCAGTGGGCTCGATCGCCGCCACAGCGCCGCTGCGGAGCTCGACGTCGTGGTCGGCGTACCAGTCGGCCGGCCGGACGTACCAGGCGCTGAGGTCCTCTTCCGACCGCAGGTAGGTCTTCGACAGCGGCGGACGGCCGAATGGGACACTCGGTTCCGGGCTGATGAGCGCGACCGGCCCGGGGAAACCCTCCTCCCGGAGTGTGGCGGCGGCGTTGCCGCCTGCGAGGCCGCCGCCGACGATCACCATCGGGTTGCTGTTAGGTCGCCCAGACACGCAGTACATTCTGCCGCGTGGGAACGCGACGGCGGCGTCCCGGGCTATACGTAGTGCACCTCGGCGTGGCGCGGCTCGTGCTCTATGAGCTGATCGCACGTCGGGCAGTACCAGCGCGCCTCGATGGGGGTGCCGCAGGTGAGGTGACGCGGGGTGTCCGCCGGGTCCGTGTGCCTGGTCCCCCACTGCGCGAGCAGGCGGAGCGCCCCGGCGAGTTCGGTGCCCTCGGCGGTCAGCTGGTAGGCGGCCCGGGGCGGCCGCTGGGAGTAGGGCCGGGCCACCAGCAGCCCGTCGCGCTCGAGCCGCTTAAGGCGCTCGGACAGGATGTTCGCGGCGATGCCCGGGATCTGGCCGAGCAATTCGTTGAACCGGCGCGGGCCGGGCAGCAGCGCCTCAACGACCAGCAGTGTCCACCGGTCGCCGACCCGGGCCAGCGCCTCGGCGAGGGGTGAGGAATCCAGCTCGGATTCAGCCATGGGCTGATCGTAACCCCGTTGACTTGCCGTCAGTTAGTAGTAATTTGCAAGTTACTACTCACTGGAGGTGGCGGGTATGGCAATCCTCGATGAGGTCGGGGCAAGCATCAGGCAGCTGGCCGGGGGCGCGGGGGCCTCGGTCGTGGGCATCGGGCAGCGCTGGGGCGTCGGCTCGGGCGTCGTGCTCGGCGAGGGCCGGATCCTGACAAACGCGCACAACGTGCGCGGCGACCAGGTGACGGTTACCTTCGCCGACGGGCGCACCGCGGAGGGGACCGTGGCAGGACGCGACGTCGACGGCGACCTGGCCGTCATCGACGCCGACACCGGCGGGGTCCCGGCGCTGCCGTGGGCCAGTGGCACCCAAGCGGAGCTCGGCATGCCGGTATTCGCCCTGGCTAACCCGGGCGGGCGCGGGCTGCGGGTAACGTTCGGGTTGGTCTCCGGCATCGAGCGGTCCTTCCGCGGCCCCCGCGGGCGGCGCATCACCGGCAGCCTCGAGCACACCGCCCCGCTGCTCCCCGGCTCCTCGGGCGGCCCGGTCCTGAACGCCGACGGGCAGCTGCTCGGGATCAACACCAACCGTCTCGGCGAGGGCTTCTACCTGGCCATACCCGCCGACGAGGCGCTACGGGGCCGGGCCGAGGCGCTCGCCAGGGGGGAATCAGCATCATCGCCAAGGCTCGGCGTGGCCATAGCACCCGGCCACGTCGCCAGGCGGCTCCGCCGTGCCGTCGGCCTGCCCGAGGCCGACGGCCTGCTCATCCGCGAGGTGATGCAGGACACCCCGGCCGCCCGCGCGGGCCTCGCCCAGGGCGACCTGATCGTTTCGGCTGCGGGTCAGCCGGTACGCACACCCGACGACCTGTTCGATGCGCTCCAGGCCGCAGCCGGCGGCACCATCGAGGTGGGCATCGTCCGTGGCACGGACGAGAGGGTCATTCAGGTCGCCTTCGGCGGTGACGCCCAGCCGGGCCAGGACGCGTAGCTTGCGCATCCACGGGCGCGCCTGACACGCCAGCCGGACCAGGACGCGTGGCTTCCCGCCCACCGGCACCTGACACGCCCGGCCGGAACCGGGCACACTGGTGATGTGCGGAACATCGCGGCGGTGCGGCGGCCATGAGCTTCAACCAGTTGCTCGCCGACCAGCCCGAGCCTCAGATCGCCGGTTCGGCGGTAATGCTGGGCGACGTCCACGTCGGTGCTGGTGCGATCCTGGCGCAGGGGCTGGTGGTGCGGGCGCACGGCGCAGCGGTCAGCATCGGCAATTACTCGGCCGTCCTGGAGAACGGGGTGGTGATCGGCACGCCCGAGCATCCGGTCCGGGTGGGTCAGCGCACCGTGTTCGGCCACCGCGCCACCATCGTCGGCGCCACCATCGGCGACCTGTGCGAGATCGGCAATGGCGCGATCTTGATGCCGGGGTCCCGCCTGGGCGACGGCTGCATCCTTGGCGAGGGCACCCTGGTGCCGCTGGGCACGGTGATTCCCGCCGGCTCGGTCCTGGTTGGCCGTCCGCCGCACGTGATCAGGTCGGCTACCGACGCCGACCGTGAGCGACTGGCGGTGCTGCGCCAGCACCAGACCGGCCTGGCCGACTACCCGGGCACGGTCGTGCGCAGGCCGATGCGAGCGGGAGAACGCATGGGGACGCTGTATGCCTACCGTGGTAAGACCCCATCGATCGGGGCGGGCACGCTGCTGTTCGACTCCGCGGAGATCACCGGCGACGTGGTTGTCGGCGAAGACTCGCTCATCGGTGCCGGGGTAAAGATCATCGGCGACTCGCACGGCCCGGTCCGCATCGGCTCCCGGGTCCAGATCCTGGAGAACACGGTGCTGCATCTGCTGCCCGACAACGAACTGGTCATCGAGGACGACGCGGTGATCGGCCCGGGCGCGATGATCCACGGCTGCCATATCGGCCGCGGCAGCATCGTCGAACCGGGCGCGATCGTGTGTGATGGCAGCGCGGTCGGGGCCGAGTCGGTGGTGCGCGCGGGTGCCTGTGTCAAGCAGCGCGACCGCTTCGGTGACCGCTCTATCCTGGACGGTTTCCCCGCCAAGCTCGCCGGAACCCTGACCGGCCCGCCGCCGCGGCCGGGCTGGGCCCTGCCCCCCGAGGCCGCCGCGGCTCTGCGCCGGGTCCAGCGATGATCACCACAGCACGGCGTGGGGCGGGTTGACCGGATCGCAGGCCGCGTCGATCGCACGCGGTTGCGGGGGCGGCGCACCGGCTTGCTCCGGCGCCTGATCGGTTGCGGAAGGCGCCGCTGGCCGGTCTCCGGTCGGCCTACCAGCGCCCGGAGTTCGTGGTACCGGACGCCATGACCAGCTACAGCCCCGCCCGGAATCACGTCCCGGCGGTCGTCGACGTCAGCGCGGTGGCCCGGGCAGCCCGCTGACCGATGCTCTGGGAACCACACAGCGATGCAGCGCGGGTGACGATCGGGGCGGCTTGTCCAGATCTTCCCGGTGGTTCATCCTGGTTTCTGGAGTGATCGCTGCGGCAGGCGGGTGGGGGCGAGCGGCTCGATGACCAGCTTGGGAAGGCGCCTGTGACTAGCAGGGCTTGGGTCCGTGGAAGGCGGGCGTCAATTCCGTCTCCGGGACGGCAGGTGGCGCTGCGGCGAACGGAGGCTAGAGTCTGGAACGCGTTCTGCCTGGGGCAGGAACTCGACCTGAAGACCTGGGACGCCGGCCGGCCCGGCAATGGGCACGGGATGGTGATGCGTACCTCGCGCGCGCCGGCGGTGCGGGCCCAGGTGCTCGCCGCAATGCTGCGCGGCGACGGGGGCTCTCTGCAGAATCCACGCCTGGTATTGAGCGGCGCCCACGTTACCGGGCATCTGGATCTGAGCTACGCCCGGATCGGGCATCCCATCATCTTGCGGCGATGCGTACTTCTCACCGATCTTCAGGCTGCGCCCCCAGCCGCCAAGATCCAGTGCCTTCACCTGGGTGATCATCGGCGTGATAACGGTCGACGCGAACTCCGCGGCCGTGTTGACGAGGTCAATC
>Ga0075423_10003215_pt1 | contig 15028 bp, 5 predicted proteins | sample SoiMethybrSBSTD2_FD_80114 | JGI IMG/M metagenome (GOLD analysis project Ga0075423, IMG submission 80114) | Bulk soil microbial communities from a Populus tree surrounding site in Tennessee, USA - Soil MetaG P. TD hybrid SBSTD2 | ecosystem: Environmental > Terrestrial > Soil > Tree plantation...
GTTCATCTCGATTCCGGGCGTCGCTTTTGCGCGTGGCGGAAACTTTGCTTTCCTGCAACTCGTTTTCGGCTACTTGCTCGGACGCGTCGTCATCTCGCTACTGTTCATCCCTTCTTACTTTCGCGGTGAACTGCTGACCGTTTACCAGCTTCTCGACCAACGCTTCGGTGGGAAGATCAAGATGATCGCCGCCTCGCTGTTCGTCGTCATGCGCAACATTGCCGACGGCATTCGACTGCTCCTCACCGCTATCGTCCTGTCAGCGGTCTACGCTGCGTTTCAACCGGCCGCGAATCCCGAAACCATAATCATCGCCTCGATTATTCTGATCGGCCTGGCGATGATAATCTTCACCTATTTCGGCGGCATGGAAGCCGTGATCTGGGTGGAAGTGGTCCAGCTCGGCATCTACATCGCCGGCGCGATTGCCGCCGCGGTCGTGCTCATCAGCTCGATTGAAGGCGGTCTCAGCACGGTTAACTCATTGGCAACTCAGTTCGGCAAGTACTCGATCTTCGATTTCACTCTCGACCACACACGGCTCTATACGTTCTGGTCAGGTCTGATCGGCGGATGTTTCCTGACGATGAGCACTCACGGCACCGATCAATATCTGGTGCAGCGTTATCTCTGCACGGATCGACCGCGTCGCGCGATCGTCGCGCTGCTGACGAGCGGTGCGATCGTGCTGGTCCAGTTCATCGGATTTCTCTTTATCGGAGTGCTGCTGTTTGCGTTTTATCACCCGTTTACGGATCCGGGTTACGCGACGGCGGCGTCGACGGCGTTTCCGTTCACGGGCGGCGACCGCGTTTTCCCCGACTTCATCACGAAGTACATGCCCACGGGACTTTCCGGTTTGGTAGTGGCGGCGATCTTTGCGGCAGCGATGTCGTCGTCGCTCAATTCGATAGCCGCTACGGCGGTGAATGATCTCTACAAACCGTTTCGTCCGAATCGACCGGACAAGCACTATCTAAAGGTTTCGCACTTGCTGACGCTGATTTGGGGAGTCGTTCAAGTCGGCGTGGCGTTGGCGGTTCGCAACCAGCCCGGATCGGCGCTGAGCATGGCGCTCTCGATCGCGTCGCTGATCAATGGTCCGATTCTCGGTGTGTTTTTAGTGGGGACGTTTTTGCGTCGCGTCAGCCAGCCACCGGCTTTGATCGGCATGCTGGTGAGCATCGGCTCGATGCTCTACGTTTTCTTTGCGACGAAGATTGCGTGGACGTGGTATGTGTTGCTCGGGAGCCTGATTACGTTTGTAGTTTCCTGGCTGGCCAGCTTTGCTTTTTCTCGACCCAGAGAAAAAGCTCTTGAGAGTGAGAACCTTCAGAATGCATAAGCTCAACCGGTATTTTTCGGTACTCTTAATCCTCGTTTTGCTCGGCCTGTGTGCCTTGCCCGTCACCCCGCACGACGCGGGCAAAGTGCGCCCGTTCAAGCGCGACCCATCGAGCAAGGCGGTTAAGTGGGCCAACGATGAGCTGCGCAAGATGTCGCTCGAAGAGAAGATTGGCCAATTGATTTCGGTCGGTATCAATGCGACTTTTCTCAACCAGGACTCCGACGCTTATCGCACACTCAAGCATCACATCGAAGACAACAAAGTCGGCGGCATCATTCTCTTCCGCGGCAACGTTTATGAATCCGTCATCCTCGTCAACCGCATGCAGCAGTTGGCGCGTTATCCTTTACTCGTCTCGGCGGATCTCGAAGCGGGAGCCGGAATGCGATTTGAGGACACCGTCAACTTTCCCTGGAACATGGCCGTTGGCGCTACGGGAAATCCCGAATACGCGCGTCGCCAGGGCGAGATAACCGCACGCGAAGCACGCGCGCTCGGCGTGCAACAGATCTTCGCGCCCGTAGTCGACGTAAACAACAACGCCGCGAATCCTGTCATCAACGTGCGTTCGTATGGAGAAGATCCGGCGGCGGTCGCTCGCTTTGCTGCTGCGTTTACAGAGGGCGCGCAGGCAGCAGGCGCAATTGCCACCGCGAAACATTTTCCGGGACACGGCGATACCGCGGTCGATTCGCATCGCGGCTTGCCCGAGATCAACGTCAGCCGCGCGCGCTTGAATACGATTGAATTTGTTCCGTTCCAGGCGTCGGTGAATGCCGGCGTGGGCGCGGTGATGGTGGGCCACATCGGCTTGCCGCAGATCGACACGACCGCGGTCAAACCGCTGCCCGAGAACTTGAGATCCGCGCCAACCGATACTGACGAAGACGGCGAGATTGTCGCAGAGAAAGCGACGATGCCGGCGACGATGTCGCCGGTGATGGGTGAGATACTGCGCAAGGATCTGAAGTTTCCCGGGATGATCGTGACCGACGCGCTGAGCATGAGTGGGCTCACGATCTATTTCACGCAGGAAGAAGCGGCGGTGCGCGCGCTTGAGGCAGGCGCCGACATGCTTTTGAAACCTGCTGACGTTGATGCGTCGTTTCGCGGCGTGCTCAATGCGGTGAAGAGTGGACGCATCACGGAGCAGCGTGTCGAGGAGTCGGCCCGCAAAATACTCGCCGCTAAATACGAACTGGGACTGCTGGAACAGCGCATCACTCCAGTTGAAACGATCGATCGCGTCGTCGGCAGCAGAGACGTAGTCGCGTTGGCCAATGAGATTGCGGAACATGCCGTCACGCTAGTTCGCGACGAAGACAAGCTGGTCCCACTGAAGCTGAAGCCTGAGTCGCGCGTGTTCAATCTTGCCGTGACTAATGGCGACGACCGTGCCTGGATCGCGAGAGGGTTTGCCTGGAAACTCAAAACCAGCGGCTTGAATGTGGAGACGATTGTCCTCGATGAGCGATCACCGGATAAGGACGTTCAAAAAGCGATCGAGAAGGCGCAGGCCGCCGATGTGGTACTGGCGTCGTTGTATGGGCGCGTGCGTTCGGGTCAGAAATCGAGTGTGGGCATACCGGATGCTGGCGCGCGTGCGTTGTCGGCTGTGATTGCGGCGAAGAAGCCGATCGTTGGAATCAGCTTCGGCAATCCGTATTTGCTTCAGAACTTTCCCGGGCTGCGAACTTACCTCGTCGCGTATGGCGACATGCCGAGTTTGCAGCAGGCGGTTGCGCGCGCGCTGGTTGGCGAGATTGATGTGGTGGGGCGGCTTCCGATTTCGTTGCCCGGATTGTATCCACGAGGGACGGGAGTTCAGTTGAAGGCGATAAAGTAGTTTCACGCAACGGCGCAAAGGAAGCAAAGGGCGTCCTTATTCAACTTTGCTTCTTTGCGCCTTTGCGTGAAAGGTAATATCCGACTCAATATGCGCTCGATTAGTTTACGAATCTTCGTAGTCATCTTGCTCGCAGCGCCGGCGGCGATGGGACAGTTGCCGCTGGTGCGGCCGGAGTCGGTCGCGGTTTCTTCGGAGCGCTTGGCGGAGATGGATGCGGCAATCGCGGAGGAGATTGCCGAGAAGAAGTTGCCGGGCGCCGTTGTCGTTGTGGGTCGGAAGGGGCGCGTGGTTTGGCGTAAATCGTATGGTGCGCGAGCGCTCGAACCGGCGCGCGAACCGATGACTGACGACACGATTTTTGATTGTGCGAGTCTCACGAAGGTGGTTGCGACTGCCACCAGCATCATGATTCTTGTCGAACGTGGCAAACTTCGTCTCAGCGATCCGGTTTCACTCTACATTCCGGAGTTGAAAGGTGAGGGAAGGGAGCGAGTCACAATCGAGCAACTGCTCACCCACGTCAGCGGTTACGCGCCCGACTTCGACTTGCGTGAGCGTTGGACCGGCTACGACGAAGCAATCAAACGACTCATTAAGGAGCCGCTGCGTAATCCTCCGGGCACACGCTTCGTCTACAGCGACATCGGATTCATCGCGCTCGGTGAGGTCGTCGCGCGCGTTGGTAAGATGTCGCTCGATCAGTTTGCACAGAAGAACATTTTTGGACCACTGCGCATGACAAGCACCGGCTTTCGTCCGAGTCACGAGTTGGAATCGAGAATCGCGCCAACTGAAAAACGTCGCGGTCAACTGAGCTATCTTGGCGACACTGCCGCAAACGTCGGAGCGGAAGGCGACGTGTGGCTGCGTGGCGAGGTCCACGATCCAACGTCGTATCGCATGAACGGCGTTGCCGGACACGCCGGGCTCTTTTCCACCGCCAACGATCTCGCAATCTATTGCCAGATGATTCTGAACGGCGGCTCGTACGGCGGCGTGCGCGTGCTCGCGCCTCTGACTGTCGCGCAGATGACGCGCCCGCGAATCGTTTCGAGCAGCGGCAATACGCGCGGGCTCGGCTGGGACGTCAACACCAGTTTCTCCACGAATCGTGGCGAACTGTTTCCGCTCGGCTCGTTTGGTCACACCGGATTCACGGGAACGTCGATCTGGATCGATCCGGCGAGCGAGACCTTCGTCGTGTTCCTAAGCAATCGTGTGCATCCGGATGGCAAAGGCGATGTTGGACCGTTACGCGGACGCGTGGCGACGATCGTCGCCGGTTCAGTGACTGATGCAGCCGCGGTTGAACGCGCGCGCGAGCAGTCTGCAAAGTATTACTCCGAGATGGTTAAGACGCAGCGGCAATTTGGTTTTCGCGACGAAGGATCGGGAAGTTCGGCAAAAGTGCTGACAGGGATCGACGTGCTCGAGCGCGACAATTTCAAACCGCTCGCGGGCATGCGCATCGGGCTCGTCACGAACCACACGGGACGTAATCGCGAAGGACGTCAAACGATCGACGTGCTCAACAAAGCGCCCGGCGTCAAACTCGTCGCACTGTTCTCGCCCGAACACGGAATTCGAGGACTCGCCGACGAAAACGTTTCTGATTCAAAAGATGACGCCACCGGGCTTCCAATTTATTCGCTGTACGGCGAGACGCGCCGGCCCAAACCCGAGCAGCTCAAAAATCTCGATGCGCTCGTGTATGACATTCAGGACGTTGGTGCGCGCTTCTACACGTACATTTCCACGCTCGGCAACCTGCTCGAAGAGGCGGCGAAGGCGAAGCTTGCTGTGTTCGTTTTGGATCGTCCGAATCCAATCGGCGGCCTCGACGTCGAGGGGCCGATTGCTGACAGCGATAAACTGTCGTTCACCTCCTACCACACGATTCCGACGCGGCACGGTCTCACAATCGGAGAGTTGGCCCAACTCTTCAACCGCCAACGAAGCATCGGCGCTGACTTGCGCGTGATCAAGATGGAAGGGTGGCGGCGCTCGATGTGGTTTGATGAGACTAATCTCACGTGGATTAATCCATCGCCGAACATGCGCAGCCTGACCGAAGCGACGCTCTATCCCGGTGTTGGTCTACTCGAGACGACGAATGTTTCAGTGGGGCGTGGCACTGACACGCCGTTTGAAATAGTGGGCGCGCCGTGGATTCAGGGAGACAAGCTGGCTGAGTTTTTGAATCAACGCGGTCTGCCGGGCGTGCGATTCGTGCCGGTTCGATTTACGCCGAATGCTTCGGTGTTCAAAGACGAGCAGTGCGGCGGCGTGAATATCATCGTTACGGATCGCACTTCGTTTCGGCCGCTGCTCACGGGCATCGAAATGGCGCTCGCGCTCCGGAAGCTGTATCCAAATGAGTGGAAGATTGATAAATACCTGCGGCTGCTCGCGAACGCCGACACGCTCGAACGCGTGAAGCGTGGTGAGAGCGCGTCGGAGATTGTTACGTCGTGGAATAGCGGCTTGCAGGAATTTCGGAAGGCGAGATCTGAGATCTTGCTTTATTAAGCCGCAGATGAACGCAGATGAACGCGGACCCATTTTCTGACGGAGTTAATCAAATAGAATTTTTTCGCGTTTCGCAGTTCCTCAATCGTAACGACGCGCTCCTTGATTTTCCCCTCAGCCAGTAACTGCTCGCGAAACGTTCCGGGCAGCAGACCCGAACTGATCGGCGGCGTGAACAGTTGTCCCTCGATCTCGACGACAACGTTCGCGATCCTCGACTCCGTCACCTCACCACGCTCATTCCAAAAGATCACATCCTCCACGTAATAATCCCTCAACGTCGTCTTGTGATACAGAAACCGATCCATCGAATCGACAGGCTCTCGCGCGAGCGCAATCTCCCTATCCAAATCCGCGTTTTCAATCCGCGAAATCTGCGTTTCAATTTGTCCATCCCTCCAAAGCACCAATCGCACCTTGAATGCGCCTTCAGTAGGTATGCTATCGAGAGCGGATTTGATCGCTTGTTCTGGAAACGCAAATCCAAAAAATTCCGCCGAATTCCTCAGCCGTTCAAGATGACGCTCCAGCAGAAAGTACTCCCCATCCTCCAGTAGCATCGACTCAAACAACTGAAACTCCACCGGCGACGTGCGCAAAAACCGACTCTTCACCAAACACTCTTCATACTCACGCTCAGCAGTCGAATCGATCGTCACTCCACCACCAACACCAAACGTCGCCTGCTTCGTCTGAGTATCAACAACCACCGTACGAATCGCGACATTGAACACACAATCGCCGCCCGGCTTCAGCAGCCCGATCGTCCCCGTGTAAACGCCACGCGGGAAACGCTCGAGCTCGCGAATGATCTGCATCGTGCGAATCTTCGGCGCACCGGTGATCGAGCCACACGGAAACAACGCGCTCATCAGTTCCACAAGGCTCGTGCCGTCCTTCAAAGTTGATTCGACTGTCGACGTCATCTGCCAAACCGTTTCAAGCCGTTCGAGATCGAATAACGACGAAACGCGAACACTGCCCGGCACGGAAACCTTCCCGAGATCATTACGCAGCAGGTCGACGATCATCACGTTCTCAGCGCGATCTTTCTCCGAATGTTTGAGCCAGTGCGAAAGGTCCTGATCTTCTACCAGCCAGCGTCCACGACGCACAGTACCTTTCATCGGCCTGGTAATGATGCGATTTCCGCGACGCTCAAAGAACAACTCCGGCGACAGGCAAAGCACCTGATAACGACCGAGATCGAGATAGACGGAGTACTCTGCATTCTGAGCCAGGCATAAATCTCGATACCACGCGAGTGCGTCACCGTTGATTACGGAAGTTAACGGGAATGAGTAATTGACCTGGTAAGTATCACCTGCGGCAATCAGGTCTTTGATGCGCGACACAGAGCGATCGTACTCATCGCGATTGACGAGAGGAATCCACACGTTTGCGACAGTAGATGAATGCTCGTCAGGTCGATCACATACGTTCTCAACAGTTGCGGCCCAGGCAAGAGGAAAGTCCGAAGGTGCGTGCGTGATCAATGCTGAATCAAATGCGGGCGCGGCTTCGTAACTGAGCAGCACGGCGACATGAGAACCGTTACGTGCTTCATTCTCCGCAAACTCCAACACGGAGAGAACGTCGTCGACTCTATTTGCGATCCTGACTGTCACGCCCATCAGCATACAGGAAGGTTAGCCACAAAAAGGCACAAAGGCACATAAAGGTGAATGAGCGAAGGCGCCCAATTCCCAAAGGGAAATGGGCGCCTTAACTTTCTTCCCGCGATTCTTTTTTCCGCTTTTTGTGCCTTTTTGTGGCTAACCTTTCTTTCGCGGTTAGAACTGCAATTTGAGCGCGAATTGGATCACTCGCGCGGCTTCGCCGGTCTGCACGATCGTTTGTGTCGACGGCGGCGCCACTGCGGCGCAGCACGTCTGTGCAAACACACTCGACTGAATGCTTGGCGAACCAACCGAAGCGTCGCGTGGGTTGTCAAAGTTTGCATGATTGAACGCATTGAACATCTCGGTTCTAAACTGAAGCTTCACACGTTCAGTTAATGCAAACGTCTTGATAAAGCCGAGATCTACGTTCCAGTAACTCGGCGCTGTAAAGATGTTTCTGCCCGCGCCTTCCTGACCCGGCGCCGGCAGACAGAACGGTTGCGTAAGATCAACGCCACACGTAGTCAGCGTCACCGGCTTAAAGAGAACGGGGCCGGCGAATGTTTGACCCGGCAGCTCCTGTAACTCCGGTTTGATCGCAGCCTGCACGCCCGCACGTGACTCATGACTTCCGTTGGCAGTAAATGAGCCGCTGCGAACGGCGAATGGTTCGCCGCTCATGATCGTGAAAATCGAGTTGATGGTCCAACCGCCGAGTATCTGATTTATGACGCCCGGGGGTGAACTAAGAAATCTCTTACCGCGACCAATTGGAACCTCCCAAACCGTGGCGCCCGTGAATGCGTGCGTACGGTCAAAGTCTGACCGCGCTCGTTCCTGCCGGAAATCGCGAATATCACTCGGCGTGCGCGAATTGGTGGTTGACAAGCCGCCTCCCGAAGAAGCACCGACAGGATCGACGGATTGGTTATCGATCGACTTGCCGAACGTGTATGCCATGCTGATGCCCAGCCCGCTGCTGAACCTGCGCCGCAACGTAAACTGCGCGGCGTGATAATTCGAGTCGCCACTATTGTCCAGATACGTAATGACACCAAACTGCTGATTCGGACGGAGCTTGAAGAACAACGTCGTGTCTTCAATTCTTCTGGCCGTACCGCCGATATTGTTGGTGTTCAATTCTCCTTGTGTGGTTGTTGAATTAACAAAAGTGGCGTTGATGCCGGTCCCGTTCGCGAGCAACGGAATCTGCGATGCCGCAAAGACGGGAACGCATGTTGGATTACCCGGCGCGGTATTGCGCGTCGCGCCACTTGGCAAACAGTTGGTGGCCTTATTATTCGCCTGTAGCATCAGGAATGACTGAAGAATCGGTTCCACCTTAATCTGGTTGATGTCGTATGCCATGAACAGGTGTTCGCCGCGACGCCCGATGTAAGACGCTTGCATTACAAACCCGCCGGGCAGTTCTCTTTGAATACCCAAATTCCATTCGTGAACTGTAGGCAATTGCATCTCCGGCGCAAAGACGGTGATTGGCTGCGCGTTGCCTCGAACTTGTGCTGCCGGCGTAAAGAAGGTAGAAGGGGCCTTTGAAGGTGGTGGAAGCTGAATGGGAAATCCACCAGCTACCGTTTTTAAAACGTCCGGCGAACTTACACATCCATCCGGCGTGATCGTAGTGAACGGAAAAGTAGTGGTACAGGTTTGAACGAGACCTGGAGTTCTTCCCGCCGCCGCTGTGACTTGAAACGAGGAAATCGTGTCAAACGCAATTCCGTATCCCAGTCGAATCACGCTCTTGCCAGAACTTCCGAACAAGGTCTTCAAAAAGCCCGAGTTAAATTCCGGGCTGTATGCCAAACCTAATCGCGGTCCGATCGCCCACGTGAAATCACCTTCATACCAATGCTTCGCCGGGGCAAATGTAACTGCACTGCTGGCGGCTATCGGGGAGGTCGCAACAAACACGTTCTCGTTAGGAGATGTGTTTGCCGGCGGATTTACTTCCCAACGAGCACCGTAGTTTAAGGTCAGGTTTGGACGCACCTTCCATTCATCCTGGAAAAAGAAATTGTATTGATCGAGGTTGTGTTTCTCGGCGTACAGCGTGACGTTGTCTCCGGTCTTGAACGGAAGGAATTTGTCGTCTTTCAGATTGGAGATAAACGTTTGTGCGATTCGCGCGGGCAAACCGTAAAGCGTATTAATGAGGTTGCCCAGTGTGGCGGCATCGTTCGAGGCGTTGATGTTCTGGGCGGCCGCGAACCCATCGTTGGTAAACGGATTTCGATTCGCTTGAGAGAAGGTTACCGACGGCGTGACGTTGATGCCGCCCGGTTGACCTCGCTGGTCGACGTGCCGGTAGAACCGGAAATTGATGCCGCCACGAAACACGTGTGCACCGTGCACGACGCTTAAGTTATCCAGAATCTGAGGTGTGGTTACCCAACGTGCCGTGCGCGGCGTGTTGAGCCATGGCTCGCTGAGACTTGTGAAGTCGTAGGGTGGTATGTCGGGCCATGCTGGATTCGCTTCGCCCTGAGTGAATAAAAATCCAAACCGGCCGTATCCGGCTGTCAGCTCGTTCACAACTCGCGGCGAAATTACTCGACGCCAACCGATTGCAAGATTCGAAGTTCGACGAAAGACTTCGCCCTGCGGTGGATTGTCGGGATAGACCTGCGGGCGACCGTTGAGAGGATCGCCTTGCAGCGTGTTGTAGTCGGACCAAAGGTAACGAGCAAACACGCTGTTGTTGTCGTTGAAGTTGTGATCGACGCGAACGTTGATTGCCGGTCCGCGGATAGCAGTCGGCGGGTTCCAAAGAAATGTGGCTGTGTTCAATCCGTCGCCCGAGGAAAAGTTATTCGGAAGCGGGAACAGATTGAGCAGGCCTGCAACTGCCGGGTCGAGTGGTTTGGAGGCGTTATTGCCGTTCCCTGGTCTCGTATCGTATACGCGAACACAACCGATACTAGTTGGAGTTGCGCAGACGGGAACCTTCAAGGCGCCTGTATTTGGATCCACCAGTAGCGGGGAGTTACGGAGTATCGTGTTGCCTGCAAATTGCACTGGATGAGCCGGATCCGGGACGAAGTACCGGAATATGCCCTGGCGCGCCAGGCCCGTGTAGACGATGGGAATACCAAACGTCTGATCGATGGGTTGAGTAAAATCGACGCGGTTGTACTGCCAGCTTCCAAAGAAGAAGCTCTTGTTTTTCTTGATTGGCCCTCCGAGTTCAAACCCGTATTGGCCCATCCGTATAATTGGCTTCGGTGTCTTTTGCGCGTTGGCAAACCACTCATTGGCGTTCAACGCATCGTTACGGAAGAAACCGAATACTGTCCCGTGGTATTCGCTCGTTCCACTCCGAGTAGCGATCGAGATCGAGGCGCCGCTGTTTCGACCCTCTTCCGCGGTCGCGTTGTTGGTGGTTACCTTGAACTCCTGCACGTTGTCAGGGTTGATGCGATAAAGATTCGAGACCGGGTTTGGGACACTCGACTCGTTCGCTTCAATACCGTCGATGGTGACGTTGTAGGCACGATCGCGCGAGCCGTTTACGTGAACGCCTGAGCCGGCGCCGCCGAACGAGCGTTGCACCACGCCGGGCTCGAGCAGCAATAGCGTCAGTGGATTGCGGCCGTTGAGTGGCAACGTTTCAATGGCTTTCTGCTCGACCACGTTGCCCAGCGTTGCATTTGCCGTTTGCAACTGTTCCGGGCCGCCCTGGACCGTCACGGTTTCAGAGACCTGCCCGATCTCGAGGACGATGTCGACGGTCAGGGGAGTATTGACTTCAAGATGGTTTCCGGTCTTCACCAGTTTCTTGAAGCCGTTCTGTTCGACAGTGATGGTGTAATCGCCGACAGGTAACGCTTCAAAGGCGTAGACGCCGGCCTCGGTCGTGGTCTGTGTTTGCGAAACGTTGGTGGCTTCGTTCGTGATGGAGACACTGGCGCCGGCGATCGACGCTTGCTTCGTGTCGAACACGCGGCCGGTAATTCGAGATGTGCTGGTTTGTGCTGTTGCCGTAATGGCGCAGGCAGCAAACAAGGTGACTACGAGTATGTGTCGTAGGGTGCAACGCGGCATTGGAAGAGACCTCCTTCGTTTGAACGGCAAGAACTTTTGGTGCGAGCCGCTTGAAGCGGCATGGGAGGAAAACTATTTTCGATGGCGGCAGTATATCTCCATTCCTTCGTCCGTCAAGTTTTTCTCTGCGGCGGTCGGAAAGTGCAAGTCAGGACTTGCTCCATCTTTCCTTACTGTTCTATCTCTCCTGGCTTGTTCTACTCCGAAATCTATGTATCAACTATTCTTATCAAACAGATAAGAACATTTAGCTATTATTATTCCAGCCTGAGGCCTATAATCCTCAGTCTTCATCAGGCAATCTCGTCGTTAAGTGTCATCGTGCCTTTGTGGTTAGACAAAACCGGCATAGCTGAGCATGAGCTTGTTCCTAAAGTCTGCCGCACTACTGGTAACTGCACTGGTGGTCGTGTGTCTGCTGTTGGCGCGTCATCCCGTTGACGCGCAGGCTCCCGCTTACGATCTACTCATTACAAACGCACGCATCGTCGATGGCAGCGGCAATCCGTGGTTTCGCGCGGACGTGGCGATCAAGGACGGCCGCATCGCGCGCATCGGTCGACTTGGCCCAGAGACAGCCACCAGGACCATCGACGCCCGGGGGCAGATACTTGCCCCCGGATTTATCGACGTTCACACGCACGTCGAATCGATCTACAGCCTGCCGTCCGCCGAGAACTTTGTGCGCATGGGTGTGACGACGCTCGTTACGGGAAACTGCGGTTCGTCCACGACCGACGTCGCTGAGTTTCTCGGCCGGATCAAAGAGAAGCCGCTGGCGGTCAATCTCGCCACTCTCATCGCGCATGGTTCGGTGCGTCGTCGCGTTGTGGGCCTCGACGACCGCGCGCCGACGCCGGACGAGCTCAAACAGATGGAAGCCCTCGTTGAGCAAGGCATGAAAGACGGCGCGGTGGGACTATCAACCGGACTGATCTACGTTCCGGGAACGTATGCCAAGACTGACGAGATAGTCGCGCTGGCTCGCGTCGCCGCACGGTATGGTGGTCTGTATGCGACGCACATGCGCAACGAAGGCGACAAGGTCGCTGACGCGATTCGCGAAAGCATTCAGATCGGCGAACAGGCCGGACTGCCCGTCGAGATTTCTCACTTCAAGATCAGTAACAAGAAGCTTTGGGGACAGAGCCCGATGACGCTGGGCCTCGTTCGCGATGCGCGTGCTCGCGGCCTCGTAGTTACGGTGGACCAGTATGCGTACACCGCCAGTTCCACCTCGCTCGATTCTCGACTCCCGTCGTGGTTGCGCGCCGGAGGTCTTGAAGAAGCAAAGAAGCGGCTCGCCGACAAGGCAACGCGCGAACGTGCGATCAGTGAAACGAAAGAGACGCTGAAGAAGAGCGGTTTCAAAGACTACTCGTATGCCGTCGTTGCTTCGTACGGCCCGGACAAGTCTTTCAACGGAAAGTCGATTGCCGAGATCACGAAAGAAGTGAAGAAGAAGTCTGACGTCACCAGCCAGATCGAGCAGATGCTCGAGATGTATGAAGCCGGCGGCGCGAGCATGATCTATCACAGCATGGGCGAAGAGGACGTGAAGCGGATTATGCAGGAGCCGTTCACGATGATCGCGTCAGACAGCGGCGTGCGACAGACCGATGAGACCGTTCCACATCCGCGCGGTTACGGCAACAACGCGCGTGTGCTCGGGCGTTACGTTCGTGAGATGAAGTTGATGACGCTTGAAGACGCGATCAGGAAGATGACGTCGCTGCCGGCGCAGACGTTTGGGTTTCGCGATCGTGGTTTGATTCGCGAGGGCTTCGCGGCTGACATCGTGATCTTCGACGAAAACACGATCATCGATCAGGCGACATTCGATAAGCCGCACCAGTTTCCGTTGGGCATCAGTTACGTGATCGTGAATGGCGCACCGGTTTTTGAAAACAATCAAATGACCGCCGCTCGCTCGGGCGTCGCCCTGCGCGGCCGATGAGGAGGAACATATGTTGAAATCGTTATTGATATGCGTGACGCTGCTTTTTTGTTTGCCGGCATTGAGCAGCGCGCAGACCGTCACCGGAACGCTTCAAGGCACTGTGAGTGACTCGAAAGGCGCGGTCATTGCCGGAGCTGACGTCGTCATTCGCAACCTCGAGACCGGTCAGGAGCGCAACCTCAAAACCGGAAGCGAAGGAACATACCTCGCGGCGTTTCTTCCACTCGGACGCTACACGGTTACGGCCTCGAACGCCGGATTCAACAAGGTCGCACAGGAAAACATCGAGGTCACGCTAAACCAAACCATCGTCGTCAACTTCACGTTGAACCCGAGCTCGGTGACCGAGGCGGTCGTAGTCACATCCGACGCAGCGCCAATCAACACCACCAACTCGGAAATCAAAGGCTCACTCAACGCGCAGGAGATTCTCGAGAAGCCGACGTTCAACCAGGGCAGCTTCCTGACACTCGCGGACACGTTCACCGGATTCCAGGAAAACCCGACGAGTGGTCAGAACAATCCGACTGCCTCGTCCGGTTCTTCAATCAACTTCAACGGCACCGGCACACGCGGCGCGACTTTCCAAATCAACGGCGTCAACAACGACGACTCTTCAGAAAATCAGAACCGCCAGGGCGCGTCGCTTTCGACAATCAAAGAATTTCAAGTAATCACGAACAACTTCAGCGCCGAGTTTGGCCGTGGCTATGGCGCGGTTGTGCTGGTCCAGACCAAGTCGGGGACCAACAAGTTTCACGGCGACGTTTACTGGTATCACAATGACAGCGCTCTGAACGCGACCAACAATGCCGTCTCGCCCGGCGCAAGGAAGGGAGTCACTCGTCGCAATCAATTTGGGTTTACGTCGGGCTTCCCGCTGTTCAAGGATCGACTCTTCAGTTTTATCAGCCTGGACCACACGGAGAACTCGGGAGCGAACGCTTACAACCGCGACGTCTTCACTCCGTTCGAACGCAATCCGGACAACTGGTTTAAGCTGGTACCCGGCAACGAGACAGCATCAAACCGCGCGTTTGTTAAGAGCGTCATCGATCGCTTTGCCAACGCGGTTCCGAACGATCCTGCATCTGGTCCGCGAGTGTTTCGCGGCCAGCAGGGATTCGATTTTCCGGCGCGAGATTATTCCGGGCGGCTGGATTGGAATGCACGCGAGAAGGACAACTTCACCGCCCGCTGGCAATACACGCGGCAGAAGTTTTTGGCTGACGATATCATCATCGGCGAACGTGCCGATCAAAATCACAAACAACAGAACTTCGGAATGACGTGGACTCATATCTTTTCGGCAGCGTCGGTCGGCGAGTTTCGTTATGGTCTTGGTCTGCGGACCACTCTCGTAAACATTGCTGCCGGCAACGACACTCCGATCCTTCGCTTCTTCAATCCGAATCCCGTCACGAACGCGTCGACGATCGGCAACGCCGGCAACTTCCCGATTCAGCGATATCAAACAGACAATCAGTTTGTTTACAACTTGACCTCCGTCTTTAGCACGCACCAGGTACGCGCCGGAACGGACATCCGGCGCCAGCGACTTGACGATCTGGCTGACAACTTTTCACGTGGCTTTTACAGCAGCACTGTCGCGACGTGTAACGGGTTCAACTACGGCAACGGCTTTCTTCAGTTAATCA
>Ga0075423_10003216_pt1 | contig 15022 bp, 11 predicted proteins | sample SoiMethybrSBSTD2_FD_80114 | JGI IMG/M metagenome (GOLD analysis project Ga0075423, IMG submission 80114) | Bulk soil microbial communities from a Populus tree surrounding site in Tennessee, USA - Soil MetaG P. TD hybrid SBSTD2 | ecosystem: Environmental > Terrestrial > Soil > Tree plantation...
CAGGCCCTTCCGCTTCGGCAGAGGCGGGACATTGGGTTTGAAATCCTCGAAAAGTGAGAGACCCAAGGGGCGTTCCCGGTCCGGGGCAGCCATGCGCTGAAAATAGTTCAGCGCCGCCTTGTCCAGATCCCTCTGGTCGATATCACCATTAGGACTGACGCTCGGCTTGGCCGATCCCGATTTCACCGCCCATGTCACCATGGACGGGACCAGGAGGGTCGCCACCAGAGCCAGGGCTACAAGAATCGCCCCCTTCCCGCTCTGAGCAGTGAAACGACTAGGCATAACTTCCTCCTAAAAGGGTTACATGGCAAAGGTAGGGATGGATGGCAAGAGATAGAGACATTCGCGCTCGGAAACCTTCTAGCAACAAAATCGCTGTGAGTAAACCGCTATGTACGTTCAACGGACACACCTGTCAAGGGAAAAAACGGACCGATGACGCAGAACGTTGGAGGATGGGTAGGCGTCTTGACCTCCTCGAGAAGACGGGTGAGTTGTCGGCTTTCGCCACTAGAGAGAGCGTAGTCATCCTGGTTCTGGATGGCAGCCCGGAATATACCGTGAAAGAAAGCGGTGTCAAGCAAAAAATGTCACTGCGTCATTTTTCTGGCTGGATACCGCAGTATTCAGCTATCCCAAAGCTATTGACAGAGATAGGCGATCGGGCCTAAGATTCAGGCCCGATATTGAGGGAGTGAGTCGCAATTCTCAGCGATGAATGGGTTTAGGCGTCAGGAGGCGGTGATCTCGATGGCGAGAACGATGAACGAGTCGAGTCGATCGGCGGGACTTACAGATCCGGCTCAGTTAGTGGCATTCTCATCGAAAGTGGTCGGCTTTGCCTTGCTGCTCGCATTGAGTGCCAAAGTTTCCTTTCCCGTGCCCGGAACCCCGGTCCCAGCCACGCTCCAGGTCATGGCTCTACTCGCTACGGGAGCCTTCCTGGGTCCCTGGGGAGGACTGGTCTCGGTAACCACCTACTTGCTCTCCGGAATCGCCGGTGCTCCCGTCTTCGCTTTCGGAGGGGGCCCCGCCTATTTGATGGGACCCACCGGAGGCTACCTGATTGGATTTCTGCCCGCGGTTTACCTGGCTGGGTTGCTCGCGCAGCGCTCGCGAGGCTTTTGGAGTCTGTTCGGAGCCTTCGTCCTATCCTGCATGATCATCCATCTATCGGGTTGGGCTCAGCTGTCGGCATTGGGCGGGCCGGCCGCGGCGTTCCAGGCAGGAGTACTTCCCTTTGTGTTCCTTGATCTGCTCAAAGCTTTCCTGACGGCGGCTTTCGTGCAAAGTGTCCACTCACGCGGGCGGCGCTGAGTCAATCCGGAGTCCCAGTGCCTGTCCCCCCTTCCCCAACCCTCTCGAAGCTCCGGGAAATTCTCGCCGACATCGGACCGATGGCGATCGGTTTTTCTGCCGGGGTGGACAGCACCTTTCTGCTGAAAGTCGCATTTGACGTCCTCGGTGACAAGGCCGTGGCGATTACCACGGTCTCGGCATCGCTTCCCGCCTGTGAGAAGGAGGAAGCCATCGCCCTCGCGAAGCTCATCGGGGCGCCGCATCGTCTGGTGTCTTCCAGCGAGTTCGACGATCCCCGCTATCTGGAGAACTCCTCCCGTCGATGCTACTTCTGCAAGAGCGAGCTGTTCAGGATTCTCCGCCGGGAGGCCGATGAGCTGCGTCTGAGTGCGATTGTCTACGGTGCCCAGAAAGACGATCTGGGGGAGTTCAGGCCCGGGATGGAAGCTGCCAGGGAGTTCGCGGCGCGGGCACCCTTGCTCGAGGCGGGCCTTGGCAAGGAGGAAATCCGACTCCTGAGCCGCGAGTTGGGACTCCCCACCTGGGACAAGCCGGCCATGGCCTGTCTCGCGTCCCGCATCCCGCACGGAACGCCGGTGGTGGAAACGGATCTGGCCCGGGTGGATCGAGCCGAGCACTCGGTGCGCAACGAGGGGTTCCGGTTATTTCGCGTGCGAGCTCGCGGGGGGGAAGCCCGGGTGGAGATCGCCAGGGAAGAAATGGATCGGCTGACCGATGCCGCTCTGCGCAGTCGGGTAGCCCAAGGCATCCTGGACAGCGGGTTCAGTTCGGTATCGTTCGATCCCCAGGGATACCGTCCGGGAGGAGGCGCCACTTTCCCGGACGCTCCGGAAGAGAGGGGATGAAGCCGATTGGCCCGTTGCTTGCGGCCGGCCCGCCGGCGGCCCGCAAGGGGGGAACGGGACGCAAGGACCTTTTGAAGAGTCTTCTGGAAATCGCCTCCGCCCTGACAAGCAAGGAAGACCTGCCGGGAGTTCTGGGCGCCATCACGCGAGAGCTGAGTCTGCTCGTTCCCATCGATCAGGCGAGCATCGCCCTGCTCGAGGACGGAGCCAGCCAGCTCTCTCTACGCCTCACCTACTGCCGAGGGGAAACCCTCTTCCCCACCGAAGGAAAACAAGTCCCCCTCACCATGGACAATCCTCTCGGATGGAGCGTCCTCCATTCCAGGCCGTTGTGGCGCAATGATGTTCCATCCGATCTGAGGTTCCAGCAGGCGCCCTCGGGGGATGACATGAAAAGCGAGATGGTGGCTCCTCTCCTGATCCGGGAGCGGACCCTGGGGACTCTCAATCTCGCCTCGGCCTCGGAGCGGGCCTTCACCGCCGCCGATTTCGAAGTCTTGCAGCGCTGCGCCCAGCTGGTCGCCGTGGCGGTGGAAAACAGCCAGCTCTACCGGCAGACGAGGGAGATGTCGCTCATCGATGCCCTCACGGGCATTTACAACCATCGCCACTTCAAATTCCTCCTGGGAGTCGAAGTTGGGAGGGCCGAGCGCTACTCGAGGCTGATGGCGTTGATGATGATCGATGTAGACAATTTCAAGAAGGTCAATGACACGCTGGGCCATCCCATCGGAGACCAGGTGCTCAGGGGGGTGGCGAGAATTCTCGGAGAGGGACTTCGCCGCTCCGATGTCATCGCCCGATATGGAGGAGAGGAATTTGCCGTAATCCTGCAGGAGACCGAGGTTGAAGCGGCGCGCCTCGTGGCCGAGAAGCTGTGCCGGGACGTGGAGGCGCGGGCCTCGTTCCCGGACGGCCGCGGCGGTCAGGTCCGCGCCACGGTGAGCATCGGTTTGGCCTTTTACCCTACGGACGCAAAAGACGAAGCCACTTTACTTTCACTCGCAGACGCCGCCTTGTATCGGGCGAAGCAATCAGGTAAGAACCGAGTCTCCCAGTAGCTCCATACCCGCCATCAGCCCAGTCTCGAGCGCCTCGGATCGGCGCATTCTCTGAGTCCGTCGGCCAACAGATTACAAGCCAGCACCGTGAGGAAAAGAGCCACGGAAGGGAACAACACCAGCCACCAGGCGGGAGTGATCTGATTTTGAGCTTCGGCGAGTATCCCTCCCCAGCTGGCCGTGCCGGGAGGGACTCCCACGCCGAGAAAGCTCATCCCTGATTCCAGCAGGATTGCCTGCCCCACCGAGAAGGACGCGGTCACCAGGATGGGCGCAAGAGAGTTGGGAAGGAGATGGCGGAGCAGCAGGCGCGGCCGGCCGGCGCCCGCTGCGTGGGCCGCATCGATGTAGGTAAGGCCTTTCTGCCGCAGGACCTCCGAGCGAAAAAAGCGGGCGATGCCGCTCCAGCGGGTCAATCCGATGGCGGCGACGAGACTTCCCAATCCCGGCCGGGTCGCAGCCGCGGCGAGCGCCAGCGCCAGGATCAGCGTCGGAAAACAGGCCACCAAATCCATCAGCCGAGTCAGTTGCAGATCCACCCAGCTTCGGGCCAGGCCGGCGGTCCCGCCGGCCAGGATTCCGATCATCAGGGAAAGCATCGTTGCCAGCCCGCCCACCAACAGGGCCACCGGAAATCCATGGATCACCCGGGAAAGGACGTCCCGGCCGAGGGGATCGGTGCCGAGGTAGTGGCCCCGTCCGGGGGAAATCAAAACCGCGTCCAGATTGGTGGCTTCGGGATCGAACGGGACCGGCGCGCTCAGCAGAATCGAGGCACCCTCGGGAAGCGGCCGCGCTCGCCAATCGATCGAACTCTGGGATGGGCAAACTGCCCAGGCGGCGCCGGGATAGGCGCTCAGCGCAGGGGAGCAGAGGCCGCCTTTCACAGAAGCCAATAGGGGCGCCTCGCTCGCCAGGAGTGGAGCGAAAAGGGCGGCCGCCAGGGCCGCCACCCCCATGGCTAGGCCTGCCTTGAGGCTAGGAGAGACGGCCATGAAAACCCTGCTCCGGCTCGACGCGCGGATCGGCGATGCAATAGAGAATGTCCGCCAGGAGAGAGCCGGCGAGCGTGAGCAGTGCGGTTACCACCGTCAAGGCAAGAACCACTGGGTAGTCACGATTCAGCAGCGACTCGAAGTAGAGCCGTCCCATTCCCGGCCAGCTGAATATCGTCTCCACGAGCACGCTCCCTCCCAGCAGCGCCGGCACCAGCGCCGCCAGCAGCGTCACCAAGGGCACGACGGCGTTCCTGAACGCGTGCTTCCAGATGAGCACGCGCTCGTCGACTCCGCGGGCGCGCGCGGCATCGACGTAGGGACTGTGAAGCCCCTCCAGCACGCTGGCCCGGGTGAAGCGCGCCAGGTAGGCCAGGGATCCGTATGCGAGGCATACGACCGGCAGCACGAGGTGGGATGCGAGGTCCCAGGTTTTCTGAAGCAGCGGCGCGGCAGCCGGCAGACTCGAGACTCCCTGGAGGGGAAGCAGCCGCCAGCGCACGGCGAACAGGTATTGCAGGATCAAGGCCGCTGCGAAACCCGGAAAGGCGTAGAGCAGGTAAAGGAAAACAGTGCCGACTCGATCGCGCATCGATCCGGCAGTCACGGCCCAACGGGTCCCCAGGGGAATGGAGATGGCCAGCGCCAGAGAGAGGGCCAGAAGATTCAGACTCAGAGTTCGCGCCGCGGTCTGGCGGAGCGTGGAAGTCACGGGGCGATGGTCCAGGAGCGACTCCCCGAGATCCCAGCGACACAGGCGAAGCAGCCACTGCCCATATCGCGTGAGAATCGGCTCATCCAGGTGATAGGTCTGGCGCAGACGAACCAGCGTCTCGGGGGAAGGGAGATTCGACTCGCCCGCACCCGACAGCGCCATCTCCCTCCCGGGAAGGATCTCCAGCAAGAGAAAGGTCACCAGAGTGATTCCCAGCAGCGTGGGGAATACCGAGAGAATTCGCCGAAATAGATAACCGCGCATCTCCCCGCCTTTCCACCGGAGGGACTACATGGGCCCTGTGCGCTTCTGCAGCTGGGTCGGCACAAACCATCGCAGGGGGCCGGGGTAGGGTTTCAAGGGGCTCGCTACCGGGCTGGCCCGCACATCGTGAAATCGTGAGTCCAGGGCCACCCTCGACACAGGGAAAAAGAGCAGTGTGTAGGGTTGATCCCGGGCCTGCAGCTCCTGTATCCGGCGATAGATTCCCTCCCGCTTTGCCGGATCCGTCGTATGGCGGCCGTCCAGAAGGAGTCGATCCATCTCGGCGTCGGAATACCCGACGTAGTTCGAAGCGCCCAGGATCGGGTCGGAATGGAGCAAAGCAGTGGGATCGGGATTCGAGCTCAGGACCCATCCGGAAAGCACCGCCTCGAAATCGCGGCGATGCAACCGCTCCAGCAGCGCCGGAAAATCCACAGCCATGATGTCCAAGGTGACTCCCATCCTTCGCAGGCTGTCCGCCAGGAGCGAGGCGATCTGCTGCTGCATCGGATCCCCCTGGAAAATCAGCAGCGTGAATCGGAATTCCCGGCCGCCACGGCGTCGAAGTCCATGGGAATCGCTAGTTTTCCACCCGGCCTCATCCAGGAGCCGTGCTGCCTGCTGGGGATCGTAGGGAAGCGGCTGTCGCGTGGCATCGAAGCCGAATTGTCCTGGATGAAAGGTGCCGGCCGCGGCCACTCCCGCTCCTTTGTACACCTTCTGGACGAAGCCCTGCCGGTCCAGGGCGAGCGTCATGGCCTGCCGAACCTTTGCGTCGGCGAAAAATGGGCTCCGCTCGTTCCAGCCGATGTAGTGAAGAAACAGGGCGGGATACTCGAAAATCTGAAAGCGCTTTCGGAACGCGGGTTGGGCGGATTGCTGCTGCCACTCCGAGGCGGGAATGGAGGACCAGTCGGTCTCACCGGTCAGCAGCGCCTGGAGCTGCGTCGCCGGAGAAGGAATGACCCGGAAGACGATGCCGTCCAGGTAAGGCCTGCCCAGAAAGTAGTCGGGGTTCGCGTCGAGCACGATTTCCCTGCCGCGCTCCGAACGCACGAAGCGGAAGGGTCCCGTTCCGATCGGATGGGCGGGTGCACTGGCCTTCGTGCCGTTCGAGGCCTCGGAGAGGTGCTCGGGGAGCAGGGGCACCTTCCACATGTCCAGGGCGAGCACGGTCGGCACGCGCAAGGCAACTCGCACGGTGAAATCGTCGGGGGCGGTCACCTCCGCTACGTCCTGGAATTGATCCGCCCGGGCTCCGGAAGCGGGATCGATTGTCCGCCGGTAGGTATAGAGGACGTCGCGGGCGGTGAATGGAACTCCATCGTGCCAGCGGACTCCCCGGCGCAATTGAAAAGTGAGCACCCGACCCGCCTCTGAGAATTCCCACGATGACGCGAGGCGGGGGACGGTCTCCAGGTTCTCCCCTTCGTCCACCAGGGAATCGGCCACGAAGCGGGCCACCAGAAGGCACCAGGCATCCGTGCAGGTCAGGAAGTCGAGAGAAGGGGGATCGGAATTGATCGGAATGACGAGGCGATCGCCATTGACAGGATGATCGGCGACGACCGGATGCGTCCGCTCGGATGTCTGACCCTGGCACCCAACGAGCAGAAGGGCAAGTGCCAGCAGGCTCCCCGCCCGGGTCGTTCGCTGCCGCAATGGATCGGCTTCCCTCTTTTTCCGTAGACTCAGCCGCCGGAAACCAGGACCTTGGCGCTGCCTACATTCCCCTCGGTGTCGGTCGCCTTCAACAGGACCGTGTGCTCTCCCGCGGGCAGTCGTTCCATCGGGATGCGGTACTGCTCCTGGGAAGAGTCGCCTACTCCATCCGTGGGCACCGCCAGGATCCAGCGCGCGGCATCCAGGGAGAATTCCAGCGTTTCGATATAGCTCACCGAGTCGGTGGCCTTCACATCCACGTAGAGCGCCGAACCCTCCTTGCGCGTGACGGCTTCCACCAGGGGGGGAGTGTTGTCGACGACGAAAGCCGGGCCCGTGTCCTCGGTGTCGCGCGCTTCGCCGGGTGGATTGGACGGGGTGTCACTGGCCGCTACTTTGATTCGATAACGTCCATCCGGCATCAAGGTGGAGTCCCAGCTGAAATAGGCCTCCCTCAGCCCGTGAACCAGCGGCTTCCATTCCTTCTCACCGTCCTGGCGAAAGAAAAGATCGAAACGGAGGCTGTCTCCGTTCGGATCGGAGGCCGTCCACGAGACGGACCGCAAGCCTTTTTGAAAGATCCGCTTCCCGGGGAAGGCTGGAAAAGGGGAAGCGAACTCGGACCCCGACGGCGCCGACGGAGGCATCGAGAAGGCGGTCTCCTGGCTGAACGGTTCTACCGGAAGGGGAGGCTTCAAGATGACGATGCCTGGAGGATTCACCTCGATTTTCTCCAGCTTCGGCGGAAGGTTCGTGGGCAGGTAGGTCAGTGAGACCGCCTCGAGGAACGGCGAGACAGACTTGGATTGCCGCGACAGCTGCGCTTTCCATTGAATGAACCTGGCCGAGGGGCTGACGACCTTGCTGCCGGCGGCGGCGCCGTAGGCCGTGGACCAGTTGCTCCACGTGTTGTCCGGCAGCGCGCTGTTGCCGGAGCGGGTGAACAGCTCCACCTTGGCGCCTGCTGGCGAGTCGCCGATCCAGCGAATCTGTCCCCAATGGGCCAGGCTCGTGGCGTCCCTGGGCGGTGAAAGATAGGTCCCGGAATCGGCAGGTTCCTTCTCCAGGGCGAAGATTCCGCCCGAATTGCTGGTCGCGGCGAACAGCGTTCCATCCGGAGCCGCCAGCAGGGAGGTGACCTGGGTCGCCGGCAGCCTGGCCACGAGGGACGAGCCGCCATTCTCATCGAGGCGCCGGATTTTTCCCAGATCGCCCGTTCCCACGTAAACCTCCTTCGTGCCTGGAACCGCGAGCGAAAAGACCGTCTCGTCCTCGGAAGTCCAGAGGGTGGTCGCGACGCCGTCGGGATCCACCCGATAGAGGATGCTCTTGGCTTTGCGGATGTCGGCATCGGCAGCCTCGCCGCTTTCATCGCGAGAGCCTTGCGCTTCCAGCTCCTCGAGGGTCGGCACGGGCTTGGGCCCCACCACCAAGGTCTCGCCGCCGCTGTCCGGGGAGAGCGGCTTCACGCGAGCGGCTTGTCTCGACGACGGCGATTCGGGCTGGATTGCCGATGCGTAGACCCGCCCGCTGGTATCCAGGGCCACGGCGTTGACCTCCTTGAGAGCGGTATCCAGAAGCACGGCGCCCTTCCCATCCGGACTGATGCGGTAGAGCAGCCCTTTTCCCGAAGATCCGGCGAGCAGGTTTCCCTGGCGGTCGAAAGCCAGGGTGACGATGTGCGACTCCATGCTGTCGTAAAAGGAAGCGCCCCGATTCTTGTCCGTAACCTTGTAGATGATTCCGTGCTCGCCGGTGGCGGCATAAAGGATTCCGGACGGATCCACCGCGAGCGCCCAGATGTAGCGCTCCTCGGGATCGAACCAGGCTTCCGCTTTGCCATCGGGAGTGATGCGATAAATCTTGCCGTCCGGCGAAGTCCCGGCGAACAGGTTGTCTTTGGCATCCACGGCCAGCGCCTGGACCGCCAGATCCCCCGAGGAGAAGAACAGGCTCCCCTCGCCCGACTTGGAGACTTTGAAGATCCGGCCGTCGTTGCCGCTGCCGATGTAGAGCGTGCCCTTGGAGTCCAGTGCCTGGGCCCAGAGAAAGGGCTGGGCATCCGATTGAAGCTCCTTGATCGGAATCTCCCGCACCGCCCGGGCCAGGAGAATCCCCCCCCGCGCGGCCACAGCGACCCCTTCGGGCTTGCCTTTCTCAAAATCGGCGGGAGTTTGCTGAGTCCACACGATCGGGCCCGACGCCAGAAGAGCGCCCGGAGCGACCATGAAACACAAGAGCAGGAGAGCGATCCGGTGCCGGTTGGGGAAGGCGGCGCGCCGGGGAATCATCGGTTCGGATCCTCCACTTCCAAGGTGAGTGTCTTGTAGCCTTCAATGGCGAAGTCGGTTGGAATCGATTCTTCGGCAATTCCGCGGAATCCCACCCGGAGATAGTTTCCTTCGGTCTGGGGACGGACCATCACCAGGGCCTTGGAGGGGGGCAGGTCCGGCATCCTGGCGCCTTGCAGGAGGACGCCATTGTCCGGTCGGGTGAGAATCACGTAGAGCTTGTCGTTGGAGCGGACGTGGTTGATGAGCCAGATGAGCTGCGCCAGGTCCTTGGGGTGGAATTCCCCGGCGGTCTGCTCTTCCTTCCGGCTCACCGTCTGTCCGTCCCCCACCTGGAGGTAGAGCTTCCCCGGGGTCAGCTCTTCGGGGATGGTCAGCTCGAAAGTCCGGGTGATCTCTTTGCCGCGGAAAGGCTGCAAAGTGACGGTCAGCGGAACCTTTTCTCCGGGGCGGGCCCGCTCCCGGCCGCACCAGACCCGCTCGACGCGCGCCACCTTTTTTTCATCCGAGTAGGTGAGGTCCAGGTTGATCCCGGTAATCCTGGCCGGACGGTACTCGTTGTTCAGGATGAGCAGGGAGATATAGGCCACGGTGCCGGAGGTGTAAAAGGAGGCGTAATCCCCCGAGAAGAAATTGTCCAGCTTGATGTCGTCGTACCCTTCGACCTTGACGACCGATCCTTCCAGGATTCGCAGGGTGGCCTCACCCAGATCCTTCTGGGCGCTGCTCAGGATGCCGTTCAGCGCGGCGTAGATGAGATAGGGAGTCAGAAAGGAATCCTCCATCACGTCGAAGGCGAAGTGCTCCGTGCGGGGGGTGTTCCCCGATATCTCCACCCGGACCGGGATGAGGCGAGGCGGAGCCGAGATGGAACCCGCGACTCCCACGGTGCGGTCCTGGCTGATCGAGCCGACTTCATCGGAGGCGGGGGAGGCGATCTTGAATGAGGATTCCAGTGAAGGGAGCACCGAGTGAACGTAGGCTCCCGACAGGGGGATGGAAGTAGGCCCCAGATTGAGGAGCGGATGGCCGAATCCGATGATCCGGTCGCCGTCACGGTAAGTCACGGTCCCCACCGCGCTGATCTCCACGTCTCCCCGCACCAGCTTGACGGCCATGGCCGAGCCGGGAATCAGGTTGTCCGAGGCGCGGCCGGATTTGCCCGCCGAGCCGGCCTGCACGGGCAACAGCCCCGCCGCGGCCAGGTCCGGATCGAGCCGGCTCAGCAGCGAGGCGGGAAACCCGGAAAACAGCAGGGGAGTCGGGATCGGGCGCAGTGTCGACATGGCCTCCATGCGCAGCCCGCCCACACTGAGGTAGTGATCGAAATGCCGCACCAGCTCGGAGGGCAGAGTGAGGGCTGAGAGTGCCGACATGCCCGGCAAAGTCGGGGCGGCGCGGGAGCGGCCCGGTGCGCCGGCTCCCCGGCGCGGCACTTCAAGCATCTCTTCGATCGGGGTGACCCCCGCGATGGCGTCCTTGGAAAAGGGCCAGCTGTAGGCCACGGCCCCGATGACGCGGTCGCCGACGTAAATCGGTGAGCCGCTCATTCCCTCCTGGACTCCGGTCTTGTCGACATGCTCCCCGCTGAGCCGGACCAGGATCAGGTTCCGCTTTGGGGCGATGTTCTCCATCAGGCCGATCACTTCGGCGTTGAAGCGGGCGATCTCGTTTCCCTGAAACACTGAGCGCCCTTCTCCCTTCATCCCCACTTTGACTTCACTGAACGGCAGGATGTCGTCCGCCAAGACCGTGGTGGTGCCCAAAGTGCACAAGGCTGCGATGAAGATCGCCAAACCGAGGATCAAATGGCGCAATGGCGGGCGAATCCGCTCAATCGGGGGGGGAACGAAGTTCAACGTGGGGTCCTTTTGACAACTGTGCCTACAGCGCATCTTCCATGATAACACAGGGTTGCGACAATCCCTACATGAGCGAGGGAACCGGAATCCCCATCCGATCCAGCAGAGCGGTCATCTGCCGGCGGAAAAGGTAGGTCACCAGGACCCGTCCCCGCCGGCGATTGGGATCGGTCTCCTGCAGGACGGGATTGCGGTGGTAGAAGCCATTGAACTTCTGCGCCAGGACGAAGGCGTATTTGGCCAAAGATGAAAACTCCAGACCGGCAACCGCCTGCTCGACCATCATCGAGTGCCTTCCCATCAGCGACAGCAGCTCCCATTCTTCACTTTTGGCATCCGCCTCGAGGAATTCCAGCTGCGCATCGGCGGCCCATCGGGGCAGCTCGTCCCCGGGCACGCCCAGAGCGGCGGCCACCTTCCCCAGAATTCCCGCCGATCGAACCACTGCGTATTGCACGTAAGGACCGGTTTCTCCGTCGAATGACAAGGCGTCGGCGAAATCGAAGGCGATGACCTTGTTGCGGGTGAAGCGCAGCATGTAGTAGCGCAACGCGCCCACCGCGATGGCGTGCGACACTTCCGAGAGCGTCTGCCCGGGGAGATCCGAGTTGCGCATCCGAACTTCCTCTTCAGCACGCCGGACCAGGTTGTCGAGCAGATCGTCGGCCTTCACTCCGATCCCCTTGCGTCCCGACATCTCCAGGAACGGCCGCAGCTGGTCGTCCTCCCCCACGGCGATCCCCATATCCCCGGCGCAGCGTGGTGAGAGCGCCACCATCTCGTAGGCGAAATGGATCGATCTCTGAGCTTGAGATTCGGCCCCGAGAAGGCGCAGGCTTTCCACCACGATCTTCTGCAAGTAAGACTGCCGCACATCGATGACGTTGTAAATCGTCTCGCCATTCCCGAACGGGGGGTGCGCATCCTGCCCCTCTCGGGAGGTGGTCCACAGTAGTTTGCCCTCGGGATAGGTGAGGTAGGGGCGGTAATGGAAATCCGCTCCGAGGAGCCCGAATTTCCACAGCTGATAGGCGATGTCCTTCCCGACATAAGTCACCGTGCCGTTGGAGCGGACCAGGATCTTCTCTCCTTCGGTGAGATTCGCGAACTCGTCGCTCCCCGAGAGATCCATGACCCAGCAGCCCGAGCTCTTTCCTTCCATAGCGAGGGTGACCTTCCCGGTGGCCTTGAGCCGCTCGAAGGCTTTGTCCCAGAAATGGTGCGCCAGGATGTCGCTTTCCCGGGGCAGCAGGTCGTAGCGCACGCCGATTCTCAGCATGGTGGCGAGATGGCTGCGCACGATTTTGTCGGCCAGGTAGGCTGCGATTCCGGCGAGGGATGACGTGCCTTCCTCCATGGCGTGCAACATCTCGCTCCGCAGCCGCTCTTTGAGACTCTTCTCGCCGGGCGGGGGGGGCTCGCTCGCCTCGTACATCTGGGTGACGCGCGAGTAGAGATCCCAGCAGTAATGATCCAGCGGCACGCCCCTCCGCTCCAGCTCGGACTCCAGTCGCTTCACCCCTTCCAGGTCCAGCTTCTCCATCCTGGTGATACCGATGATCAGATCGGCCACCTGGACGCCGGTGTCATCGATGTAGTTCTGGACTTCCACCCGGCGACCGAGGAACCGCAGACAGCGCGCCAGCGTGTCGCCCAAGGCGGCATTGCGCAGATGCCCGATGTGCGCCGCTTTGTTCGGATTGATGTTGGTGTGCTCCACAATGATCTTTCCGCCGGAAGGCGCGGCGGGGGGAGCGTGGAGATCCTCGAGGAGAAAACGGGCGTAGCTGGGGCGGTGAAGGTAGAGATTGACGTACCCGCCTCCCGCCACCTCGGCCTTCTGCAGACCCGTGACGCCGGAAAGACTCTCGACCAGCTCGCCCGCCAGGAGGCGCGGGGGCAGCTTCGTCAGCTTGGCGAGATCGAAGGCCACGGGCAGCGCCAGGTCACCCAATTCGGGCGTCGGCGGAAACAGGAAGACGGGCGGAGCCAGCGAGACCTGGTAGCGATCCCGGACGAAATCCACGATTCGCCGGGACACTTCCGCCTTGATCCGATCCATGGAGGTTTCCTCTCGCTGAGGCCTCGGGGGAGGCTGACGGGCGCAAAGTATAGCCTACAGCAAACCGACGCAGAATCCGGTCATCCAGGAGATGGCGGCCACTCCCGCCCAGTAGGGCTCCAGATCCCAGAAGACGTAAAGCACCAGGGCCAGCAGCGCGAGCCAGCAGCAGACTCGCGCCGTCCAGGCGAGGACTCTGAAGCGTCGCAGCAGTCGCCGAGCGCCAAACCGGGCAATTGCCGCGCCTGCCAGCACCAGCGTGCCGTAGAGCACCAGTACGACACTCCAGAGGAAGATCTTGGCGCGCCTGGCCGCCGGGGTACTCTGGTACACACCCCGAGGTGGCCAGTGAATCGTCAGGTTTACCCAGGGCGGAGTAACCTGCCAGAGGAGGGCGTTGCGATTCCAATAGAACTGCCGGGCACTCAAATCCGGCAGGAGCCTGGAGGCATCGTGCAAAGTCAAGACCCGTAAATCCGGCTGTTGGGACACCCATTCCAGAATCGTATCCAGATCCGGCAGACGTAGCCGGCCCGCCTGGGGGTCGTTCTCCACGAAATCATAATGATGAAACAGGACCACCACCAAAGGGTCGTCGGATGCGGATTCGCGGGCGGCGGAGACGGCGCTCTTCACGTCCGGAAGGTCGCAGGTGCGGGGGAGGAAGTGCAGTGAAGAAGCGACATTCACCGGGCCCCGTCGCGCCGCGGAAAACGTGCGGAACCCCAGGTCTTCCAAAACCCTCAGCGTGGTCAAATCGTAGCCGTTCCAGGGCGGGACGAAGGTGTCGGCACGAATCCCCAGCTCCCGCTCCAGGATCTCCCGCCCCTCGAGGATTTTCTTGCGCTGGGTTGCTTCGTCCACCCCGATGAATTCGGAGTGGTAACGGCCGAAAGGCTTCAGGAAGGCATTGCCGATCTTCCGGCGCACCGTCTGGTGCGAAAAGCCGTGTAGAGCCACTTCGATTCCGCCGCCATCCAGAGCTTGCCGTAGAAGGCGGATTTTGTCTTCAGGGAGAGGGACCCCGGTCTGCGGAGCGGGGTCGAAGGCGCTGCCTGCGGCCACCCGCGGGATCACCGACACGGTGAGCGGGGTGTGCGTCCGCCGAAAAGCTTCCAGGATCGCTTTCTCCAGCGTGGTGTCGCTCTTGGCGGAGTAATCATCGAAGCGGAACACCAGCGCGATGGCCTCGCGGCGGGCCACGGCGGCTATCGGGGACGCCGCCAGCGCGGGGACGAATCCGGCGCAGGCAAGCACGGCGGCACCCAGAGCCAGGAGTCTGCTAGCATGCCCGGCTGCGGCAGGCCTGGCGTTTCCCGAGGGCCGCCTGGGGTTGCGCCGAGCGGTGTGGTCCAGCAATCCTGTCACGGTGGCCGGCCTCATTGAGTCGGGGAGTTGAGATGTCCCGGGAGGAATCCTGCCCGCACGCTCTTCGTGGGCAGGTATCTTAGGCCAACTCAGGAGCGATCCGGAAGCGGCGGGCGAAGAGATCACGCGGCCGGTGAAGCATCCATGCAAAGCAAGAATCGATTCCGACGGCTCGGGCTTCATCCGCGAAGCCTGACGCCTCATTGCGGGAGAATGGAGTGAAGGTGGGCTCTCACAGCGCCGGACCGACCGCGCACTTCCGGCAAGGGAGGCTCCTCGACCGGCTCGTTCCACTCTTCTATCTGTTGATCTCCTTCGCTTTGAGACTGCCCTCCTTCTACTGGACCTCAATCGACTGGGACGAAAGCCTCTACTTTCTGATGGCGAAGGGCCTTCTCCACGGGGATTCGCTCTACCTGAAAGTCTGGGAAAACAAGCCGCCGGGTATCTACCTGGTTTTTGCACTGTCGCAGCTGGCTTTTGGCTCCACCGTCTTCGCCGCCAGAATCGCCGCCTGCATCGCCGTTGCCATCACCGCATCCCTGCTGCAACGCTTCGGGCGTGACGTGCTGGC
>Ga0075423_10003218_pt1 | contig 15014 bp, 11 predicted proteins | sample SoiMethybrSBSTD2_FD_80114 | JGI IMG/M metagenome (GOLD analysis project Ga0075423, IMG submission 80114) | Bulk soil microbial communities from a Populus tree surrounding site in Tennessee, USA - Soil MetaG P. TD hybrid SBSTD2 | ecosystem: Environmental > Terrestrial > Soil > Tree plantation...
CGAGAATCATCTGATCTTGAGTGGCAGCAAGGTGCGCGAGATGCTCACGCGCGGCGAGATGCCGCCGCCCGAGTTCAGCCGCCCCGAGGTTGCACAGATCTTGATCGATGCGTATCGCCAGGAACTGCGGGTCGAGGAGCCGGCGGAGGCACCTGTGCAGCCCAAGGCTGCTGTGCCGCCCGTGGCCCCGCTAGCCAAGGAGATTACGATGGAAACAGCTACTGGGACCGAGAGCAACGCCCGTGGCCGGCGCATGCTGGTGATCGGGCTCGACTGCGCCGCGCCGGAGTTGGTCTTCGACGCCTGGCGCAAGGATCTGCCGACGATCAATCGGCTCATGTCGCAGGGGGCCTATGGCAAGCTCGAAAGCACCATCCCGGCGATCACTGTCCCGGCCTGGTCGTGTATGATGACTGGCCGCGATCCTGGGCAACTCGGCTTCTATGGCTTCCGCAATCGCGCGGACTATTCCTACGAGCGGATGACGATCGCCAACGCCAAGGCGGTGACGCATCCGCGCGTCTGGAACCTGCTCAGCGATGCCGGCAAGCGCGTGGCGACGATCGGCGTGCCGCAGACCTACCCGGTGCAGCCGATCAACGGGCAGATGGTCAGCTGCTTCCTGACGCCCAGCGCCAAGAGCCAGTACACCTACCCGCCCGAATTGAAGGAGCAGATCGCCGGCTGGATCGATGGCGAGTTCCTGGTCGATGTGCCCAACTTCCGCTCGGAGGACAAGGACCAGATTCTCAGCGACATCTATCGCATGGCCGAGCAGCACTTCACCGTCTGCAAGCAGCTGCTGGCACGCGAGCGCTACGATTACTTCATGACCGTGGATATGGGCGTCGACCGCATTCACCATGCGTTCTGGAAGTATATGGACCCGGCCCACCCCAAGCACGAGCCGGGCAACCGCTTCCAGCAGGCGATCCACGACTATTATGTGTTCATCGACAACCAGATCGCCGAGGTGCTCAAGCTGGTGGACGACGACACGATCGTGCTGGTCGTCTCCGATCACGGCGGCAAAGCGATGGTCGGCGGCCTGTGCATCAACGAGTGGCTCATGCGCGAGGGCTATCTGACGCTCAAAGAGTACCCCTCGCAGGTCGTGCCGATCGAGAAGTGCGAGATCGACTGGTCGAAGACCAAAGCCTGGGGCGCGGGCGGCTACTATGGCCGGCTGTTCATGAACGTCAAGGGCCGCGAGCCGAACGGCATCATCGACCCGGCCGATTACGAGCACGAGCGCGCCACACTGATGCGCAAGCTCGCCGGCATCGCCGACCCCGATGGCCGTAATATTGGCTCAGTGGCGTTTAAGCCGGAAGATGTCTATAATGAGATCAAGAATATTCCGCCGGACCTGGTGATCTATTTCGGCAACCTGGACTGGCGCTCGGTGGGCAGTGTCGGGCACGATGCGATCTGGACCTTCGAGAACGATACCGGCCCCGACGACGCCAATCACGCGCAGTACGGCATCTTCATCCTGCATGATCCGCGCAACCCCGGTGGCGGGAAATATCTCGAAGGGCTGCGGATCTACGATGTGGCGCCAACGCTGCTGAAGTTGCTCGATCAGCCAGTGCCGGAGGGTATTCGCGGCAAAGTCATCGATCTGTAGGCGCGGTATCGCGGACTCGATTTCACTATCAGGAGTTGCATAATGACCACGGGCTTTACTATCTGGTTTACGGGGCTTTCGGGCGCTGGCAAGTCGACGATCTCCGAGCTGATCGAGCAGGAGCTGCGCGAGCGCGGTCACAAGGTTGAAGTGCTCGACGGCGATGTCGTGCGCACGCATTTGAGCAAGGGGCTTGGGTTCTCGCGCGAGGATCGCGATACGAATATCCGGCGGATCGGCTGGGTGTGCCAGGTGCTGACGCGCAATGATGTTGTCGCGATCGCTGCGGCGATCTCGCCCTATCGCGATGTGCGCGACGAGCTGCGCGGGCAGATCGAGCGGTTCGTCGAGGTCTATGTGGAGTGCCCGATCCCGACGCTGGCCGAGCGCGATGTCAAGGGGCTGTATAAGAAGGCGCTGGCCGGCGAGATCGGCAATTTCACCGGCGTCTCCGATCCGTACGAGCCGCCGCTGAATCCCGAGGTGATCTGCTACAGCGATGGTCGCGAGACGCCACAGCAGAGCGCGGCGAAGGTGCTCGCCAAGCTGGAGGAGCTGGGCTATAGCGTGGGCCGCGCGCCGGCAGTCGCCGCCGTCGATTCGGTTTACACCGACGAAGAAGAGGACGAGGTGACTGATCGCCTGCGCGATCTGGGCTATCTGTAAGGATTTCGACGAACGGCGATGTCCCCTGTCTTAGCACCAATACTTTTCAAATAAGGCCAGGCCACCTTCCGGGAAGCTTGCTCCGGCGCTTGAAATGGCGTTGGCCAGCTTCCCGGAAGGTTGTGGGAGCGATAAATTTCTGTTTCTAAGGAGGGCAAAATGCGCCTGCTCGATAAACTCCGTGGCGGCAAACAGCGCAAGAAGCGCGTCGTGGTGATTGGGATCGACGGCGTGCCCTACACCTATATCCAGCAACTGTTCCAAGCGGGCGAGCTGCCGAACTTCCGCGCGCTGGCGGAAGAGGGCAGCATGGTGCAGATGGATACGACGCTGCCGAATGTCTCATCGGTGGCCTGGTCGTCGTTCATGACCGGCCAGAACCCCGGCAAGCACAACATCTACGGCTTCGTGGATCGCCAGCCTGGCTCGCTGAAAACCTTCATCCCGACCTCGCGCAACATGCGCACTCCCGCGATCTGGGAGCTGCTCAGCGTCGCCGGCAAGCGCGTTTTCGCGATGAACGTGCCAGTGACTTATCCGTCGCGCCAGGTGAATGGGATCGTCGTCGGCTGCTTCCTCAGCCCCAGCGTCGAGAAAGCCGCGCCGAACGCCGAGGTCGCCCAGGCTCTGAAGCGGCTGAACTATTGCATCGACGCCGATCCCTGGCGCGCTCGGCAGGATAAAGACAGCTTCCTGCCGCACCTCGACGAGGTGTTCGAGCGGCGGATCGAAACGATGCGCTATTTCTGGCGGCAGGAGCCGTGGGATTTCTTTATGGCGCATATTATGGAGACCGACCGGCTGCATCACTTCTTCTGGGAGGAGATGGAGCAGAACCATGCGAAATACGCGCCGGCGTTCCTCGACTTCTACAAGCGCGTCGATCATGTGCTTGGCGAGATACGCAGCTGGCTCGACGAAGATACCACGCTGATCGTGCTGTCGGATCACGGATTCTGCTCGATCAAGGAGGAGGTCTTTGTCAACACCTGGCTGCATTCGACGGGCTACCTGAACTATGCCAAGGAGCAGCCCGAGGGCCTGCAAGATATGGCACCATCGAGCGTCGCATATAGCCTCGACCCCGGCCGGATCTTCCTGAATCTGAAGGGGCGCGAGCCGAATGGCCGCGTGACGCCGGGCGACGAGTTCGAGCGCCTGCGCCGCGAGATCGCCGAGGCCGCGCTGACGATGACCGACCCCGCCAACGGCGAGTCGATGGTCGAGCGCGTCTACACCCGCGAGGAGTTGTACCACGGCCCCTACGCGGCAGCGGCCCCCGATCTGGTGCTGGCGATGCGCGATGGCTATGACCCCAAAGGGCCACTGGGTAAGCCGAACCTGACCTTCAAGGGCACGGCGCTGGTGGGCATGCACACGACCCCCGACGCCCTGCTGTATATGCGTGGCGTGCCCAAATCCAATCGCCGCCCGTATATCGCCGATGTCGCGCCGACGATCCTGGAGCTGCTCGATGTGCCCATCCCAGCCGACATGGATGGACGAAGTCTGCTGAGTGTCTAGGCACAAGCCTACGCATCTAGAGCAATCCTATGTGATGGGTAAACGTGACGATAGACGATAGACGATGGACGGTGCGCACGTATCGTCTATCGTCTATCGTCTACCATCAGGCCAGTTTACTGCTGATGTAGGTTCGCTATAGTCTTATCTGATTATGGAGAGGCGCGTGTGAATAAACAGCCGAATGTCATCCTGCTGGTCATGGATAGTGTGCGCGTGACGAACCTCTCGTGCTACGGCTATGACCGCCCGACGACGCCCAATATCGATGCGCTTGCCAAGCAAAGCACGCTCTACCAGCAGGCAATTTCGCCCGGTTGCTGGACGCTCCCAGTCCATGCGTCGCTGTTCACTGGTTTGTATGCGCTGAATCATGGTGTGACTGTCTCGAAGGATGCCTTACCGGAGCAGTTCCCGACGCTGGCGCGGCGGTTGCAGCAGGCTGGCTACCAGACCGCCTGCTTCTCGAACAACGCCTATATCAGCGATGCGACTGGGCTGGATCAGGGATTCGATACCGTCGAGGATGTCTGGCGGGCCACTAATCCGCGCGGCATTGAGCGCACGAACATGTCGAAGCGCATCAAAAATCTGCGCAGCAAGGGCGCATGGACCAAGCCGATCATCGCGCTGCTGCACGGGGCGATGCGCGCGCGCGCGGTTGTGAAGACCCGGCGCAGCCAAAAGGATAGCGGCGCGCGGCTCACGAATGCGAAGATTCAAAGCTGGCTACGCGAGTCGCGGCGACCGGACGCACCGTTCTTCTTGTTCGTCAACTATATGGAGTGCCACGAGCGCTACAGCCCGCCATATCCCTACAATCGGCGCTTCATGCCCGCGCGCTTCTCGCCCTGGCGTGTGGCGCAGGTCAGCCCGATCAAGGCCGAAATACTGAACGGCTCGGCGAAACGCCGCGCCGACGACATCGAGATCATGCGGGCGCTCTACGACGGCGCGCTGAGCTATCTCGACGATGTGATCGGTGAGCTGGTGCGGTTCGTCGAGTCGCTGGGCGTGCTGGACGACACGATTCTGGTGATCACCTCCGACCACGGCGATAGCTTGGGCGAGCATAATCACCTGGGGCATCGGATGACCTTGTACGAGCAGTTGGTGCATGTGCCGCTGGTCGTCCGCTATCCAGCGCGCTTCGCAGCCGGCGCGCAGGTTGCGCAACAGGTGCAGCTGGGCGATCTCTTCTCGACCTTCCTGGAGTTGGCCGGTGCCGATATGTCCGATGTCGATGCGAATGGCTTCCAGAGCCTGCTTGATCCGCCGCCGGCCGCAGCGCGGTCGTTCACGGTCGCCGAGAACACCGAGCCGATCAGCCTGAATAATACGAAAACGCGCATGATTCGCACCGACCAGTATAAGTACATCTGGAAGTCGAATCACCAGCACGAGCTGTATGATCTCACCGGCGATCCGAGCGAGACGCAGAACGTGGTCGCCGCGCAGCCCGAAGTCGCCCGTAGCCTGCTCGAACAGCTGGAGGCGTGGGAGCGCTCGTTGGAAGACAAGCACATCGAGACGCGACGGGCGGAGTACGACGAGACGACGCTCCAGCGCTTGCGCGGGCTGGGCTATGTCGCGTAGCGCGTGCGCCTTAACGTGAAAATAGTCGATAGCCGATAGTCGTCAATGACAGGAGTTACGCGGTTGGAACACCTGCCTGGCCCATAAATGGGCAGGCTACGTGTACGAAGGCCACCTTCGTGGCCTAAATGAGCCCGCCGGGTACCCTCTGGGTGCCGGGCTTTGTAACCGTAGCCGAGGGCTTCAGCCCGACGGTACCGCCCCACGGTGCAAGTCCTGTCAATGAGGCGTGAGACGCAGCCCCACTGCTAACAATGTGGTACGAACTGTGAAAAAGTAGGTTTGATAGCATATGGCTTCCATGAATGGACATGGCCCGCAGCAGCTCGACTACGACCTGCACGGTCTCGCGGGCATCCGGCTGCTCAACCCATCGCCGAGCGACGCCGCCGCTGTGACCCGGCAGCTTGGCCCGATCCAGGCACCGCTCGCCCGCGACCCGGATATCGTCATCCGGTTTGTTGAGCGGCTGCCGCTGACTTCGCGCGTCCGCTATCTCGGCGTGGACGAGGCCGGCTTTACCGACGATGCCTTCCTGGTGCTGCGGAGCAAACACAAGGCCCGCGCCAAGGTCCAGATCGCGTTCGAGCAGATCGGCAAACAGTGCGAGATCATCTGCGAGAGCGGGCTGCCGGCGGTGCCGCTGCTCATCCCGATCCTGAATCTGACCGTGTTGAGCAAGGGCGCGATTCCGCTGCACGCCTCGGCGTTCACCTATAATGGCACGGGGGTGCTGACCACCGGCTGGTCGAAGGGCGGCAAGACCGAGACGCTGCTGGCCTTCATGGCGCGCGGGGCCGAGTACATCGGCGACGAGTGGGTCTACATCACTGCGGATGGTCAGCGGATGTATGGCATCCCCGAGCCGATTCGGGTCTGGGATTGGCATTTGCAGGATCTGCCACAGTATCGCGCGCTGGTCGGCCGCAGTGACCGCGCGCGATTGGGCGCGATCAAGCTGGTCCAGTCGATGGATCGGGCGTTGCCGAAGCGCGCCGGCAATGGGTTGCTCCCCGTCAAAGTGATGAACCGCGTGCTGCCGGTGCTGAAGCGCCAACTCTTCGTGGATATGCACCCGCAGAAGCTGTTCGGTCGCGGGTTTGGCGCGCTGGCGGGCAACCTGCAAAAGGTCTTCTTTGTCGTCAGCCACGAGACGCCCGACGTGACGGTGCAGCCGATGGACCCGCAGGAGATCGCGCGGCGGATGGTCTTCTCGCTCCAGCACGAGCGACTGGATTTTATGTCCTACTACCTGCGGTTCCGCTTCGCCTTTCCCGATGCCTCAAATGAGCTGATCGAGCAGGCCGAGGAGCTTCAGCGCGCGGTGCTGACGCGGGTGCTGGCCGGCAAAGATGCCTACGCGGTCTATCACCCCTACCCGGTGCCGATCCCGTCGCTGTTCGACGCGATCAGCCCGCTCTGTACACAATGACTGCATTAGAAAGGACATCAGCCGTATCGTCCGCGCCTGCCGCAGAGCTGCATTCCGATGCGCTGCTTCAGGCATCGCGGCGGCTGGACTGGCGTTTTCTGCTGCCCGACCCCAGCCTGCAGCAGATCGCGTATAGCGGGCCGGGGCGTGGGGCGCTGCTCGATTCGCTGCGACTGTTCAGCGAATCGCTGGCTTTGCTCGAGCCAGCAGCGGCCGATGGCGCGCAGTATGATCTGGTGGTGGCTAGTGCGCCAGCATACCCGGCGCTGACGCGGGCGGCGGCGGCGGTTCGACCAGGCGGCTTCCTGTATGTCGAGATCTATCGGCCATTCCGCCTGATCCAGCCGCGCGTGCGCAGGGCAGCCGCAGGCGCTCCGCAGCTGCGTGACGCCACTGATTACGTTGCTGTCATCGCACGCCAGGGGTTCGGCGAGGTCGCAGCCTATTGGCATTGGCCGAATTTCGAAACATGCGCCGAAATTGTCCCGCTCGACGACCGGGCTGCCATACTGTTAGCCTTCGCACGCCGCCGGAGCGGTGCAGCAGCGCGCTTGAAATCGGCGTTCGGACGCGGCCTGGTGCGTAGCGGGCTGCTTGCCTGGGCGGTCCCGTGCTTCAGCGTCGTGGGGCGCAAGCACACTGCTGCGTAATAAATACTTACTCATCTGCGCGCCCCACTATTGTTCACGAATATTCATCTGCGACGATTATTATTGGCAAATGAACAACACGGTCTTAACATTCCTTGAGGCCAATCGTCAGCGCCTCGACCTGGAGCGCTTCGGTGCGACGGCGCCACTGTCGTGCGTCATGATCACGCCGCGTTTCCGGGCTTCCAGCCATGTCGTATTCCTGGTGCTGCCGAAGGGCCGGCCCGACCCGGTGCTGGTCGCCAAAGTGCCACGGCTGGCCGGCGCAAGCGCGAGCATCGAGCGCGAGGTGGCCAATCTGCGGGCGGTCCAAGCGTTGCGCGCGGGCGGCTTCGACTCGATCCCACGGGTGATCGCTTTCGAGGAGTATTGCGGTCGGCCGATCCTGGTCGAGACGGCGCTGATCGGCCGGTCGATGGACCCGGCAACGGTTCGGCACCAGCGTGCGGGCTGCTGCGATGCTGTGGCTGGCTGGCTGACCGAGGTTCAGCAGCCGGCGAATGGACCCGTCGATGCGGAAACAGGCTGGTTCGAGCGGCTGATCGCCCAGCCACTGCGTTTCTTTGCAGAGACATTTCCGCTCTCCGATGCGGATGCGCAGTTGCTGGAGCGCACCTGGGAGCTGATCGCGCCGCTGCGTGACTGCGCGCTGCCGCTGGTGGTCGAACACGGCGATCTGAGCAATCCCAACATCATGCTGATGAAAAACGGCGGCCTTGGCGTGGTCGATTGGGAATTGGCGGAGCCGTACGGCCTGCCAACCTACGATCTGTTCTTCTTTCTGACGTATGCGGCGTTCGCCGTGCGCAACGCCCGCTCGAATAACGACTATTTGGCGGCCTTTCAATCGGCCTTCTTCGGCGCGGCGGCCTGGGCGCGACCGTACATCCTGGCCTATGCCGAGCGGCTCCAGCTTTCGGAGAACCTACTCACGCCGCTGTTCGTTGTATGCTGGGCGCGCTACATCGCCGGCCTGCTGATGCGCCTTGGCGATGCCACCGGCCCGCATGGCCGCTTCGGCACGGATACAGCGGATTGGTTGCGCGCGAACCGCTACTATGCGCTTTGGCACTATACAGTTGCCCACGCGAACGATCTCGATTGGCGCTCACAGCAATGACCAGGAGCATCTAGCATGCGCATCCTCTATTTGACAAATGGATTTCCCTACCCGCTTACAAGCGGCTATCTGCGCCACTACTATCTGATCAAGGAGCTGTCGCGCGAACATGCGATCACGCTGCTTGCGATCGTCGGGCCGAACTTCGCCGCCGAGAACGTGGCGGCGCTCGAACCGTTCACCGAGCAGGTGCAGACATTTGTTTCGACCAGTAAAGCCGGCTCGCTACGCAGCAAGGCGATCGGGCGCGTGCGCTCGCTCGCCGGCAGCGCCCAAGCCGATGAGGCGGTTCGCAAGATGCGCGCGGCGATCGAGCGCCTGTCGAGCGAGGAGCGCTTCGACGTAGTGCTATTCAGCGGGAAGCGCACCTTCCCGGCGATTCAGAACATGCCCGAGCTGCCGCTCGTCGTCGATATGTGCGATGCGACCTCGACGAAGATACTTGGGAATATGCGTTATGCCAAGCTGCCGCGCCTGCCGGTGCTGCTGCTCGATTATGCGCAGGTGCGCAGCGCCGAGCGGCTGCTGATCCGCAACGCCGCGCACCTGCTGTTCGCCACCGCGCGCGACCGCGAGGCGCTGATCGGGCGCGCACGCAATCATGCCACCGTCGTGCCCAACGGCGTCGATCTCGACTTCTGGCGGCGCTCATCGCGCGAGCGCGGCACCGATACGATCGTCTTCACTGGGGCGATGGAATATCCACCGAACACCGACGCAGCGCTCTACTTGAGCGAGGAGATCTTGCCGCTCGTTCGGCGCACCGTTCCTGGCGCGCAGGTGCTGATCGTCGGACGCGACCCGCCGGCCCGATTGCGCGCCGTCGGCCACCGTCCCGGCGTCACCGTGACTGGCTTCGTCGATGATGTCCGACCCTATCTGGATCGGGCGACCGTCTTTGCCGCGCCATTGCGCTTCGGTGCCGGCATTCAGAACAAGCTACTTGAGGCGATGGCGATGGAAGTGCCGGTCGTCGCCTCGCCGCTCGCCGCCGATGGGCTGCGAACCGAGGATAACCAGCGCCCGCCGGTCCAGGTTGCGCACAACCGGCAGCAGTTCGCTGATCTGATCTGCGAGCAGTTGGCGCGGCGCGCGAGCGATCCCGCGCCGGATGCCGAGGCGCGGCGCTATGTGGCGGCGCATTTCGTGTGGAGCAGCAGCGCTGCCCGGCTAGATCAAGTGGTCAACAGCGTCGTGAGTCTAGTGAAAGGTTGAGGAGCATGTTTACCGTAGCGTTGATCGGTCCGGATGGGGCGGGCAAGACCACGATTGGGCGGCGGCTTGAGCATGCGCTCCCAATGCCGGTAAAATACGTCTACATGGGCGTCAACCTCGATTCCAGCAACCACATGCTGCCAACGACGCGGCTGATTCACGCGATCAAGCGGGCGCGCGGGGCGCAGCCGGATGTCGCCGGGCCACCCGATGCCAGGCGCGTCAAGCCGCGTCCGAAGGGCGTCGTGAAGCGCACGGCGGCGGGGCTGAAATCGGGGCTGCGGCTGACCAACCGGATCAGCGAGGAGTGGTTTCGGCAAGCGCTGGCCTGGTATTATCAGCGCCGTGGGAATATCGTGCTGTTTGATCGGCACTATTTCTCGGACTATTACGCCTATGATATCGTGAAAGATGGCACGCGGCGACCGCTCAGCAACCGGATTCATGGCTTTATGCTCCAGCATATCTATCCCAAGCCCGACTTGATCATCTATCTCGACGCGCCGGCCGAGGTGCTGTTTGCGCGCAAGGGCGAGGGCACGATCGCGGCGCTGGAGCGGCGGCGTCAGGATTATTTGCAGCTGCGCGATCTGGTTTCGCACTTCGTCGTCGTCGATGCGACCCAGCCCGAAGACGATGTTGCGCGTGATGTCACCCGGCTGATTTGGGATTTCTACACCGCCAAGACCGGCAAGACGATGAAGGTACGCGATGTCCGGGGTTAAGCGCTCGGTTCCAACAATACTGGTGACCAACGCCGGCCTCGGCAGCGCGATCGCGATCATTCGCTCACTCGGTCGCAAGGGCTGGCGCGTGATCGCGGCCGACTCGAACGCACGTAGCCTCGGCTTCCGGTCGCGCTACGCACAGGAGCAGCTACGCTACCCTGCGCCCGAAACCGCGCCGCGCGAATTCGTCGCCGCGCTGCTCGACGCCGCCCGCACGCGTGATGTCGATCTGATCATCCCGGTTACAGATGCTGCCATCCTGCCGCTTTCGGAGGCACGCGCGCAGTTCGCGGGCATCTGCAAGCTGGCGCTGCCCGACGCAGATGCGCTGACGGTGGTGACGAACAAGCTCAAGACGCTCGATCTGGCCGAGCGGCTGGGCGTGCCTGCGCCGCGAACCAGCCTGGTCCATACGGTGCAGGAAGCCGCCGCGCAGGGCGACTCGTTGAGCTGGCCGGTGGTGCTGAAGCCCCAGGCATCGCGATTGTATCGTGAGCAGGCAGCGATCGAGGCTTTTACCGTCTGCTACGCCGAGAATCGCGAGCAGCTTGCCGAGCAGATGCAGCGCTTCGAGGGCCGCTGCCCGGTCCTGTTGCAGGAATACTATCGCGGTACCGGCCACGGCGTCGAGCTGCTGATGTACGAGGGCCGGCCGCTGGCCGCGTTCCAGCACAAACGGCTACGCGAGATCCCGATCAGCGGCGGTGCCAGCGCATTCCGCGAGAGCGTGCCGATCGACCTGGAACTCTATCGCTACTCGGTGCGCTTGCTGGAGGCGTTGCGCTGGACCGGGCTGGCGATGGTCGAGTTCAAGGTCGGTGCGGATGGCCCGAAGCTCATGGAGATCAATGGCCGGGTGTGGGGTTCGCTGCCGCTGGCCGTGCGCAGCGGGATGGATTTCCCGGCGCGGCTGGCCGAGCTGGCCCTGTATGGCCCGCCGAGCACCGACGTCGTGCCCGTCTCGCGCTACCGCGTGGGAGTGCGGGCGCGCAACCTCGAATTGGATATGATGTGGATCGCCTCGGTGCTGCGCGGCAAGCGGCGCTATCCGTTCCTGGCGATGCCGAGCCGGCGCCAGGGCATGGCCGCGCTGCTGGATCTGCTGAATCCTTCGTATAAGTTCGATATCTTATCGCTGGAAGATCTGCGGCCGGGCCTGGCCGAGATCGTCAAGATCGTCGCCAAGTTTCGTACCAAGATGAAAGAGGCGGCGTAGGTGCCTAGAAGAGGTGCATGTTGGTCAGGCGGATGACTAGGTTTGCAATACAGAGCCCAGCCTTCGCCACATTTCTGGCGTTGCTTGAACGCGTCAACGATCCGCGCCCGAACGTCGTGCGGGTGCTGACCTATCACCGCATTGATGAGCCGGGCGCGCGTCCGCAGCTCAATCCGGGCCTGATCAGCGCAACGCCAGCGACCTTCGATCAGCAGATGCACTATCTTGCAGCCAACTATCGGGTTATATCGATGCCCGAGCTGCTGCACGCTTGCCAGACCGGCACGGCGCTGCCGCCGCGCGCAGTGCTGGTGACCTTCGACGATGGCTATTGCGACTTCGCGGAACACGCCTGGCCAACGCTCAAACGCTACCGCCTCCCGGTGACGCTGTTCGTGCCGACGGCATACCCCGATCAGCCGACGCTGACCTTCTGGTGGGATCGTTTGTACCAGGCGCTGCACGGCGTCACCGACCATGCCGATCTCGACACGCCGCTCGGTCGCCTGCCGCTGGCCACGGCGGCGCAGCGCAGCCAAGCGTTCGTCCAGCTGCGCGATAGCGTGAAGGGGCAGCCGCACGCCGAGGCGATGGCGCTGGTTGAGCAGATCTGCGCCCAGCTCGGCACAGCCCGCCCGCAGCAGCATGTGTTGGGCTGGGACGCCCTACAACAGCTGGCGCATGAAGGCGTAACGCTGGGCGCGCATAGCCGCACGCATCCGCTGATGAATCGCATCTCCCCCGAAGAAGCGCGCGACGAAGCGGTCGGGTCGCTGCATGATCTTGAGCGCAGAATCGGCGCGACTCTGCCGATCTTCGCCTACCCGAGCGGCGCATTCGATGCCGAGACGGTTCGTGTGCTGGCGCGCGCGGGCTTTCTTTTAGCGTTCACAACGACGCGCGGACTCAACGACCTGCGCCACGCCGACCGGCTGCGGCTACGGCGAATCAACGTTGGGCAGCGCACATCGCTGGCAGCGCTGCGCGCGCAGCTGCTGCCCTGGTCGGTCTATTTCAACCGGTGGCTGCCGCTCGCGGGCGCATGACCCATGCCGTTTGATTATTGAAAGAAGCATATGCCTACGACATTAGCGAATCGATCATCACTGCCATTCGACCTGGCCGATCAGCCCTTCCTGGTGACGGGCGGTGCCGGCTTCATCGGCTCGCATATTGTCCACCGGCTGGTCGCGGGCGGCGCGCGGGTGCGCGTGCTCGATGCCTTCACCACCGGCCAGCGCGCGAACCTCGCGGATGTGCTTGACCGGATCGAGCTGATCGAAGGCGATGTCAACGATATGGCGCTGGTGCGCTACGCTGTTTCGGACGTGGCATATGTGCTGCATCTCGCCGCACTGGTATCGGTGCCGGAGTCGGTCGATGCGCCGGAGCGCAACTTTGATGCGAACATTGTCGGCACGCACAACCTGCTGCTAGCAGCGCGCGATGCCGCTGTGCGCCGGTTCGTGTTCTCCTCCTCGTGTGCGGTGTATGGCGATCACGCCGCTCCGCATCACGAGGAGCTGGCACCGCGCGCGTTCTCGCCCTACGCCGCCGCCAAGCTCAGCGGCGAGCAGTTCTGCCGCTCGTTCACGAACGTCTACGGTCTGCCGACCGTGTGCCTGCGCTATTTTAATGTGTTCGGCCCAGCGCAGAATCCGCGCGGCGGCTACGCGGCGGCGATCCCACTATTCATGCTGGCGCTGCTCGACGGCAAATCGCCGCAGATATATGGCGATGGCCATCAGTCGCGCGATTTCGTCTATGTCGCCAACGTCGTCGATGCGAACCTGCTGGCGTGTGCTGTGGATGCGGCGGTTGGCGAGGTGTTCAATATTGGCACGGGGCGCGAGACGCAGCTGCTTGAGTTGCTGGCGATCCTTGGCGAGCAGGCCGGCCAGATCGTCGAGCCCACGTTCGCGCCGGCACGCGCCGGTGATATTCGCCACTCGTATGGCGATATCACGCGCGCGACGAAGATCCTGGGCTATCGGCCAATGATCGATCTCGCCACCGGCCTGCGTGAAACGTTCGATTGGTATCGCACGCATGCTGCGAATTTTTAAGCTGCATACTTCCTTGCCCTACTGCTGAAGGAACAGCCGATGAATATACCAAGCCGCAAGGCATTCCGCTGGTCATGGCCGCTGATTTTGCTCGTCGGCGTGGTGCTGGGCGGCGCGATCGTCGGCGTCTTCGCCGCGCAGCCACACAGCACAGCCGTCGTGCCGACCAGCCGCCCAGCGCCGACCAGCGCAGCGGCCGATCTACCGACCAGCGCACCGGCGAGCGCACCGGCGAGCGCTACCGCTACCCTGATACCGATCGATGTGACGCGCTCACGCCCATATAGTGATGCGAGCCCCTGGAACACGCCGATCATAGCCGCTCCCCGCTATGATCCGCACTCCGACAAAATGGTCGCCACACTTGGGCTCGACAACGACGGCCAGATCAGCGCCGACACAGGCCGCTACAGCTATACCGTCTACTATGTCGATCAATCGACGCCGCGCTGGGATATTCCCTGCACACGCTATAAGTGTACGATCTACGCGCAGGGCGACGTTCGCAAGACGGAGATGCTCACCGGCGTGCCGCTCCCGCCCGACGCCAAGCCCTCCAGCGGCACCGATATGCAGATGATCGTCATCAATAAGCAGACCTACGAGGAATATAACTTGTGGGGTATCCAGCGGACTGCCGACGGCTGGATCACGCGCAACGGCTCGATCTACAACACGCGCCTTGATGCCATCCCGACGAACTTCGGCTCGCGCGGCGCGGGCGTGCCCTACCTGGCCGGCCTGGTTCGACAGTGGGAGATTGAGCAGGGGCATATCGATCACGCGATCTCCTTTTCCTATTCCTATCCAGCCGAAGATCGCTGCACCTTCCCGGCCTCGAAGACCGACGGCAACAGCTCGCTGCCCTACGCGATCCCCGAAGGCGCGCGGCTCCAGCTCGACCCAACGCTGACCGAGGCCGATTTCGATCGCATGGGCCTTAACCGGACCGGCAAGATCATCGCGCGCGCGTTGCAGCAATATGGCATGATTCTGGTCAACTTCGGCGGACATGCGAAGATCAATGTCGAGAATCTGGCCGACAACCCATTTGCGACCGCCCAGTGGTCTGACCCACAGTATGATATGACGGGTAAAACCATCGCCAATATCCCATATACGTCTTTCCGTGTGCTTGCGCTGCCCGACGCCTATTGGAATCCCACTCCCG
>Ga0075423_10003219_pt1 | contig 15013 bp, 12 predicted proteins | sample SoiMethybrSBSTD2_FD_80114 | JGI IMG/M metagenome (GOLD analysis project Ga0075423, IMG submission 80114) | Bulk soil microbial communities from a Populus tree surrounding site in Tennessee, USA - Soil MetaG P. TD hybrid SBSTD2 | ecosystem: Environmental > Terrestrial > Soil > Tree plantation...
CGAGGTCAGGTTGGTCGTGTAGTTCTTGATCGGCAGCGCGCCCATCTTGGACAGGTTCACGACACCGGGGAGCGTGCCGTACTCGTAGAGCGAGCGCGCCGAAGCATCGGTCCGGAGATCGTGGGACATGTCCTCGGCCGCCTGCATCAACCCGCGCGGATCCGCGGCGCGCAGCGCCTTCGTGCCCTTGACGATCGCGACCGCCTTGAGCCGCTTCTTGCCCATCACCGCGCCGCAGCCGTTCTTCGAGGCAACGTGACCGAAATCGCCCTGGATGGCCGCGAACTTGACGAGATTCTCGCCGGCGGGGCCGATCGAGTAGACCGAGAGCTGATGGCCGACGAGCCCGGTCTCACGGTAGAGCGCGTTCTGCGTCTCCCAGGTGTCCAGGCCGATCAACGACTTCGCGTCGCGAAGCTCGATGACGTCGTCGTTGATGTAGAGGTAGACCCAGTCCTTCGACTGCCCCTGGATGATGATCGCGTCGTAACCGCAGTACTTCAGATTCGTCCCGAAGAATCCGTTGGCCTGCGTCGAGGTCGGGCCGTTCGTGCCGGGCCCGATCGTGCACACGGTCAGACCGCCGGTGCCCCAGACCGGCAACCCCGCGAGCGGGCCCGTTCCCAGCACGAGGCGATTGTCCGGATGGTCCCACGCGACGTTCTTCTTGCCCCCCTTCACCGCCGTTTCGCGATAGAGGATCATCGCGCCGAGACCGACGCCGCCGAGCTGCTCCCGCATTCGCTCCGGGCCCCAGGGCTCGGCCCAGCACTTGCGACGCGTGAGGTCGACGCGCAGGAGATTGCCGGCGAATCCGCCTGGGCGCGCGGCCGTGAGGGGTTTCGATTTGAGCTGCTTGGGTGCGCTCGCGGTTACTGGGCTCATACGGCCACCGGACTTTCCCCGGGCGCTTTCGACGGGCGTCCCAGGATGGTTTCGGGAAGCAAGGTGCTCGTCGTCTTCGTGGCGATGAACGCGGGCTTGATGTCGAACGGGTTCTTCTTCAGGTGCGCCTTCCAGGCGCCGAGTGAGATGCCCGACTGCACGAGCCCCTTGAGCATCCCGACGTCGTTGGTGGTCCAGATGTCAGTCGAGGGCCCGAGGATGATCGCGCCGGTCAGCCGATCGCCCCGCCACAGCAGCTTGCGATACGCCGGCCGGTCGGCCTTGACGCCGCTCATCGTCTCGGCCTTCGCGTCGTCCCAGGCGCCGAACGACGCGACGTCGAGGTGGCACACCTCGACGATGTTGATGATGAGACTGCCGCGGTAGCGAACGTCCTTGCCGGCCATGTTCGCGCCGACGATGCGGCCGTGCTCCTGCGCGGTCGGCTCGATGGCGTGGACCGCATTGGTCTGCGAGATCAGGTCGCGCCCCTCGGCGACGTCGCCGGCGGCGTAGACGTTCGGGACGCTCGAGCGCAGGTGATCGTCGACGACGACGCCCTGGTTGATCTTCACCTCGGAGCCGTTGAGCCAGGCGAGGTTCGTCCGGATGCCGGTCGCCATGATCACGACGTCGGCGACCAGATCACCGCCCGCGGCCATCTTGAGCCGCCGCCGGCCCTTCACCTCGTCGATCCGGGTGAGCTTGGCGCCCGTGCGGACCGCGACCCCATTCTTTTCGAGCCACGTCTGGACCAGAGCCGCGCCCGTGTCGTCGATCATCCGCGGCAGGATACGCGGCGCCACCTCCACGATCGTCAGCTTGGCGCCGAGCGAGAGGATCGAGTTCAAGATCGTGAACGCGATGAACCCCGCGCCCACCATGACGACGTGGCTGCCCGGCCGGATCTGCCCGAGCACGCCGCGCGCCTGCTCGAGGGTCCAGAACGAGTGAACCCCCGGCCCGTCGGCGCCCGGAACCGGGGCCCGGACCGCGGAGGAGCCCGTCGCGATCAGGCAGTCGTCGTACTCGACGGCCGTGCCGTCGTCGAGGGTGCACACGTTCGTCTTCGTGTCGAGCGCGGTGGCACGCTTGCCCAGGTGCGTCGTGACGCCCCAGTCGGCCAGCACCCTCGCGGTCGCAGTGAACACGTGCGACTCGGCGATCGAGCGATCGAGATAGTACGGCAGGACCATCCGCGAATAGGGTTTCTCCGCGCTCACCAGGGTGATCGTCGAGCGCTCGGTCTCTTCCTCACGAATCGTCCGCATCGCGTTCATTCCGGCGGTGCCGCCGCCGATGATCAGGTGCCGGCGCGCCATCAGCGTGCCTCCACGAGCACCCGCGCGGTCCGCTCGCGGGCGAAATCGCCGAGCCAGTCGGCGGTCTCGACGTCCTCGTAGGTGATGGCCGCGGTCGGGCACGCGTCGGCGCAGGCCGGAGCGCCCCCGCAGAGATTGCACTTGAAGGCTTTGCGCGTGGATGTGTCGTAGAACATCGTGCCGTACGGGCAGGCGATCGTGCACAGCTTGCAGCCGACGCAGAGATCGTCGACCACGTCCTTGGCGCCGACGGAGCTGATCGTGATCGCACCCACCGGACACGCGGTCATGCACCAGCCTTCGGCGCACTGGGTGCAGGTGTAGGGCGCATAGGAGGTATGGCCCTCGAAGGGCGAGACACGGATCACTGACTTGGCTGGCTGGTAGTCGCCGGTCTGCATGTACGAGCAGGCGAGCTCACAGCGCAGACAGCCCGTGCACTTCTCCGGATGGATCTTGAGAACCTTCAACGCCTCTTCCTTTCGCCGCGTCGGCGGGCCGTGCCGCGCTCCAGCCGTCCGATGAATTCGTCGAGGGGGATCGCCGCCATCGTCATGCCGGCGACGCCCCCGCGAGCGCCGAGCTCGACGGACACGCGCGAGATCGTCGCGTTGTCCGGCGCCTCGATGATGGTGACGAAATCGTACGGGCCCAGCACCGCGTACTGGGCGACGACGCGCGCGCCCATGCGCTGCACGTCGGCGTTGACCTTGCGAATCCAGCCGGGACGCCCGCGGAGGACCTTGCGTCCCGACTCGGACAGCGTGCTCAGCATCACGTACGTCGCCACGATGGCCCTCCTCCGCCGCTCACGCCCGGGTCAGCATATCAGACCGGTGATTCGCGGCTTGATGCTCTGAGGAACATATAGATCGACGAGAAATCCTTGCGCCCGAAGCCGTGGGACGACGCGAGCCGGAGCGCCTGCTGCGCCGCCGGCGCCACGAGCACCGGCACCCGCAGCTCGCGGGCGGCGTTGACGACGAGCCCGAGATCCTTCGCCATCAGGTCGGTGGTGAAGCCGGGCGCGTAGTCGCGGCTCGAGGGCGCCTTGCCCACGAGCCCGGGCACGGGATGCATGTGCTCCATCACCCAGGTGTTTCCCGACGACTTGGAGATGACGTCGGTCAACACCTTGGGATCGACGCCGAAGCCTTCGGCGATCCGGAACGCCTCGCTGACCGCGACCGCCGCGACACCCGCGACCAGATTGTTGCAGAGCTTGGCCACCTCGCCTGCGCCCACCGGCCCGACGTGGATGACGTTGGCACCCATCGCCGCCAGCACCGGCCGGGCCTCCTCGAAGTCTCGCGCGTCGCCGCCCACCATGATGGCGAGCGTCCCGTCGGTCGCGCGCGGCACGCCACCGGATACCGGCGCGTCGATGAAGCGGGCGCCGCGCTTGCTCACGGCGTCGGCGACTCGCCGCGACACGCTCGGATCGATCGTGGACATGTCGATGCACAGACGCCCGGCGCCCACGCCCTCGAGCACGCCCCCCTGGCCGAGGTAGGCCGCCTCGACGTGCGAGGACGACGGGAGGATCGTGATCACCAGCTCGCTGTCCCTCGCGGCCGCGGCGGACGACGCGGCGCGCGTGGCGCCGGCCTTGACCGCGCCGGCCAGCGCGGCCTCGATCACGTCGAACGCGACGACCTGATGGCCGTGCTTCACGAGGTTTGCCAGCATCGGCTGGCCCATCGCGCCGACTCCGATGAATCCGATCTTCATGGAAGACTCCTTCGTGGCTCCGGTGCGCCGGGTGGTGCGCGCCCGCTGCGGCGGGCCGTTCAACAGATGGTTTCGAGAGGCCGCGAACGATGCCGCGCCCGAGCTATGATCGCGGGGTGCATCGAGCGCGTCAAGCCCCCCGGACCGTCATCGGTCTGGTCCTCATCGCGCTCGCCGCGATCTCCTGGGGCACGAGCGGCTCGGTGATGACCGTGCTCGCCGAGCGCGCCGCGGCGAGCCCTCTGCTGGTCGGCGTCGCGCGCCTGTGGATCGCCGCCGTCTTCCTGCTCGTCGCCACCGCGGTGACCGCCCGCGGGGTCGTCGTCGCGACGAGTGACCGCTGGCGCTGTCTCGCGATGGGCGCCTGCATGGCTGCCTACCAGGCCGCGTATTTCACGGCCGTCACGCTCGCCGGGATCGCCGTCGTGGCGCTCGTCGCGATTTGCTCGGCGCCGCTCATGATCGCGGCGCTCGCGCCCTGGCTGCTCGGCGAGCGTCTTCCGCCGCGCGTGGGCGGCGCGCTCGTGCTCGGCGTGCTCGGCACCGCCCTGCTCGTGGCCGCGCCGGCCGGGACGCTCGACCTGTCGCCGCGATTTCTCGCCGGCGTCCTGCTCGCGTTCGTCGCGGGGCTCGCTTATGCGCTATACGTGCTCGCGGCGAAGGCGACGCTCCGGCGCTCGGCGCCGCTTCCCGCGACGGCGCTCACGTTCACGATCGGCGCGCTGCTGTTGACGCCGGCCCTCGTGTGGACTTCCGCCCCGTTGACCCAGCTCGCGCTCGGCTGGCCCTGGCTCTTGTATCTGGGGGGCGTGGCGACGGCGGCCGCCTACGCGATCTACACGCTCGGTCTGCGGAGCGTGCCGGCCTCGGTCGCCGGTGTCACGACCCTGCTCGAGCCGTTGACGGCCACGATCCTGGGAGTGGCGCTCTTCGGGGAGCGGCTCGGCGCGGCCGGGGCCGTCGGCGCGTTGCTCCTGGTGACCGCGCTCGGGCTCTTGCTGGCCGACCGCGGACGATCTGGCTCGTAGGCGCGCCTCGGCCGGCGAGCCCCCCGCGGCGGCCTGAGGCACGACTGCCGTCAGCGTCCGCTAGAGCGGTCGGATCGGGCGCGAAACGGCCCGACTGAAGGTGCAGTTCGGAACGACGGCCGAGTGCTTGCCCGGGCCGCCCGCGACGATCACCATCACGTCCTCGGGCGACGGCACCTGCGGCAAGAGCGCATTGTCGTCGGTGACGGCGTTCATCCAGCGGGGCCAGTCCTGGATGCCCCACATGCCGCCGAGCTTCAACGTGCGCAGCGGTAGGCGCGCGTTCTCGAACACGAAGCGCTGGACGTCCGCCCGGCTCAGTCCGTCGCCGGCGATCGTCTTGGCGTGCTCCGGCCCCAGCACGATGAGCAGCTGGCTCTGCGAAAAGTACCAGCCGACGTTCGACCCGAGCGAGACCGCGGTGTCGGCCACCGTCGCGAGAATGCCGGCGGCCGTCGTCGACACGTGGTCGTTCACGTTGTGCGGTGGCTCACCAGCGAAGACGGTGACGACGTTGTCCTCGTGGAGGGCACCCCAGGGCGACGCGTCCGCGCGCTCGGCGATGCAATAGGAGAATTTCGCCGGGCTCCCCTGGGTCGCCATATCGTGGCGACCGGGCCAGGCGCCGCCGACGTTCAGCAAGATGAGCCGGATCGCGCGCCCGATCGTCGCGTTGCCGCGAAAGCCGGGACCGAAACATCCACTGCCGGAGTGCACGCCGAGCTCGGCGGCGATCGGTCCGTGGACGATCAGGAGCGGCGCGACCGAATGGGTCGTGGCCTGGACGCCGTAAAGGTTGAACGATGGGTCGAGCATCGCCTCGACCGCGGCGACGATGAGCGGGAACGCCGCGGGCTCGCAGCCGGCCATCACCGCGTTCACCGCGAGCTTCTCGAGCGTCGCGAGCCGCCAGAGCGGCGGCATCACGCCGAGCGAGCGCGCGCCGGGCGCGCCTCCCAGCATGGCCTGCACGCGCTCCTCGGTGGGTGGAATGATGGGCAGCCCATCACACCATTGACGCTCGCAGAAGGCCGCGAGGACTGCCTCCGGCGTATTGGTGACTGTAATTGTTGTAGCGGGACTTGTTGTAGCGGGGGCCGTGAGGCCGGCTTGGACCGCGGGTGGCCTGAGTGAGGTGCTTGCCGGCTCCGCTCGCCCGATCTCGCGCGCGCCGATGCTCGCTTCGCCGAGGAGGCCTTTGATCTGGTCGACGGCCTGGCGGGCTCTTCGGGCGACGCCCTCGCTACGCTCGCCGCCGAGCGGATGCTCGATCGCGACCATGGAAAGACCCGAGACGCCGAGCGCCCGCATCTCGCTCTGGGCGAGACCCTGGAAGACCGTCGTCCCGATGACCGCACTCGGGGTTCCCGCCTTGGCCAACTCGATGGCGTCGTGGAGACTCCACGATGTGCAGGACCCTCAGTCGGCCGAACCGGCGAAGACGATGTCGCAGTCTTTCGCCAGGCCCGCGAGAATCTCCGGAGCGGCCGGTGTCGCGGCGTTCGCCTTGCGCCGGCGGATGACGGTCTTGACCCCATGCTCGGCGGAGAGGATCGCGCCGATCTCGTCGGCGAGGAGATCGAAGTTCGCCTTCCGGTTGTCGATGAAGCCGATCGTGCGGCCGGCGAGCGATTTGGGCAGCGGCGGCACGCTCAGCGTATCGCCGGCTGCCACACCGACTGGGCTCAGAACTTTGATTTGGTCCATGACGTTCTCCGTGTGATCCCCGTAGATACGGACTCGACCGGTTCGGGACCCCGCGGAGGCGAGAATTTCCCCCGCCTCCGGCATGGGGCTATCTTAACTCAGTGGTCATCGCGCTCGACGTCGGGACCTCCTCCGCTCGGGCCGCGTTTTACGACGGCGATGGTCGGCCGATCGAAGGGCGCTCCCATCAGGTCACGTACACGCCGAGGCTCACCTCGGACGGCGGCGTGGAGCACGACCCGCACCGACTGCTGGAGGCGGTCGTCGCATGCCTGGACGCGATCCATCCCAATCGGCCCCCCGAGGAAACCCGAGGGGTCGGTGTGGCGACATTCTGGCATGGGCTTCTCGGCTTCGACGCGGGCGGGCGCCCGATCACTCCCGTCTATATGTGGGCGGATACTCGAAGCTTCGCCGAAGCCCAGGTGCTTCGGGCGGCGCTCGACGACGACGCGATCCACGCGCGTACGGGATGCCATCTGCACTCCTCGTACTGGCCCGCCAAGCTGCGGTGGCTCGTCCGTGAGCGCCCGGCCGAGGCCAGTCGCGTGGCGCGGTGGGGCTCGTTCGGGGAATTCCTCGAGATCAGCCTGTTCGGCGAGGCGACCACGAGCGTGTCGATGGCGTCAGGGACCGGCCTCATCGACCAGGAGACCGCGCGGTGGGACGTCGAGGCCATGGCGGCCGCCGAGGTGGACGAGCAGCGGCTCTTTCCCTTGTGCGATCGCACCGAGCCTCGACACGGGCTGCGCGCCCCGTGGGCGAGTCGCTGGCCCGCACTGCGAACCGCGAGCTGGTTCCCGGCAGTCGGCGACGGGGCCGCCAGCAACGTTGGGTCCGATTGCGTCGATCCCACCCGGGTTGCCCTGAACGTGGGCACCTCTGCGGCACTCCGGGTCGTGACCCGCGATCAACCGCCCCCACCGCGTGGGCTCTGGCGCTACCGGGTCGATCGCAAACACGCGATCCTGGGAGGCGCGACCTCCGAAGGCGGTAACATCTATGCGTGGTGCCGTCGAGTGCTACAGCTCGGGAGCGACGAGGAGATCGAGGCGGCTCTGGCCGCGTTGCCGCCGGATGGCCACGGCCTCACGATCCTCCCGCACCTGGCCGGGGAGCGGGCGCCGGGGTGGCGCGACGGGCGCCGGGGAGCGATCAGCGGCCTTCGCCTCGACACGAGCGGCATCGAGATCGTCCGGGCCGCGCTGGAGTCGGTGGCGCTCCGGCTCGCGGCCGTGTACGACCTTCTGGCGCCCTGCGCCTCGGCTGGACATGCCATCGTTGCCTCGGGCGCGGCGCTTGGGCACTCCCGCGCCTGGACCCAGATCATCGCGGATGCAATTGGTCGCCCTATCACCTGGTCCGTCGAGCCCGAAGCGACGAGTCGAGGCGCCGCCTTGCTCGCCCTCGAGGCACTCGGGGTTCTCCCCGATCTGTCATCGGCCTTCCACGCCACCGGGGAGACCTTCGTGCCCAATACCGCACATCACATTCGGTACCGAGAAGCGCTCGAACGCCAGCACCGGCTGGACGAGAGGGTATGATCTGATCATGGCTTCCGACGCCTCCCTGACCGTATGCGCGGATCCCGCGGCGCTCGCCGAGACCGCCGCCAACCTCATCATCGACGTCGCGACCGAAGCCGTCCGAGAGCGCGGGCGATTCATGCTGTGCCTGGCCGGAGGCGAGACGCCACGCAAGACCTACGAGCTCCTGGCGCTGCCTGCGTTCAGCGAGCGCGTGCGCTGGGATCGCACGTGGGCGTTCTTCGGCGATGAGCGCGTGGTGCCGCCGGGCCACGCCGAGTCGAACTACCGCATGGCGAATGAAACGCTCCTGTCGCGGGTGCCCATCCCGCCCGCGCAGGTTCTTCGGATGCGCGGCGAGGACACCGACGCCGACAACGCCGCGGCGGCGTACGCCGCCGTGCTCAGCGAGGCGTTCGGCACGCGTCGCGGCGAGCTGCCGCGCTTCGATCTCGTGCTCCTCGGCCTGGGCGTCGACGGGCACACCGCGTCGTTGTTCCCGGGCTCTCCGGTGCTGCGCGAGGTGTTCCGCACCGTCGCGGCCGTCCACGTCTCGGCGGCGCAGATCCCGCAGCGTCTCACGCTCACATTCCCGGTGCTCAATGCCGCCGCGCGCGTGATCTTCCTGGTCGCAGGCGCCGAGAAAGCGAAGATCGTGAAAGCCGTGCTCTCGGACCAGGCTCTGGTGCCGGCGGGAATGATCCGTCCCACTGAGGGCGAGCTCATCTGGCTGGCCGACCGGGCGGCGGCGGCGCTCCATCCGATCGGCGGGGCTCGCTAGCGATGCCCGCGATGTCCGACGAGCCCTTCACGCTCGTCATCTTCGGCGCCTCGGGCGATCTCACGCGGCGGAAGCTCGTCCCGGCCCTCTGGAGCCTCTACGCGGCTCGCACCTTGCCCGAGCCGTTCGCGATCATCGGCAGCGCGCGCAGCGAGGTGACCGACGACGAGTTTCGCAACCGCATGCGCGACGCGGTGCGCGAGTTCGCGCGCGTCAAGCCGCCGTCGGCCAATGTCTGGGATCGCTTCGCGGCGTCGTTGTCCTACGTTAGCGGCGACCCGGCCAATCCCGCGCTCTACGGCTCGCTCGAGCGCGCGCTGCGAGACATCGAGAAGGACCGCCCCGGGCCCGCGAATCGTCTCTTCTATCTGGCCACGCCCCCGAGCCTCTACGAGAACATCGTCGAGAACCTGGGCGCCTCCGGCCTGGCGCGCCCGCAGGGGGGCTGGACCCGCATCATCGTGGAGAAGCCGTTCGGGCACGACTACGAGAGCGCCCGCACGCTCAACAGCCGGCTCGGGCAGGTCTTTCTCGAGGAGCAGATCTACCGGATCGATCACTACCTCGGGAAAGAGACCGTCCAGAACCTCCTCGTGCTCCGTTTCGCCAACGGCATCTTCGAGCCCTTGTGGAATCGGAGCCACGTGGCCGAGGTCCAGATCACCGTCGCCGAGACGATCGGCGTCGAGACGCGCGGCGCGTACTACGAGGAAGCGGGAGCGCTGCGCGACATGATGCAGAATCACCTGCTCCAGCTGCTGTGCCTCATCGCGCTCGAGCCTCCGGTGACCTTCGACGCCGGCCCGGTCCACGACGAGAAGAACAAGGTCATGCGCGCCATCCGACCGATCGACCCGCGCAAGGTCGACGAGGTCGCGCTCCGCGGCCAGTACGGTCCCGGATTCGTCGGCGGCAAGCAGGGACCGGGCTACCGGCAGGAGAAAGGGGTCGCCCCGGACTCGAGGACCGAGACGTACGCGGCCCTGCGGCTCACGGTCGACAACTGGCGCTGGGCAGGCGTGCCCTTCTATCTGCGCACGGGCAAGCGTCTGGCCAAGCGCGTGAGCGAGATCGCGATCCGCTTCCACCGCACCCCGCACATGATCTTCCACCGCGACCCGGCCGGCGGAGTCGATCCTAATGAGCTCGTGATCCGCATCCAGCCGGACGAGGGAGTCGCGCTGACGGTCGCCGCGAAGATGCCCGGCCCGGACCTCAAGCTCCTGCCGGTCGGGCTCGACTTTCGTTACGGCGAGGTCTTCGGCGCCGAGCCTCCGGAGGCGTACGAGCGTCTCCTGCTCGACGCTGTGCACGGGGATTCGACGCTCTACGCTCGAGCCGATTGGGTCGAGCAGGCCTGGTCCCTGCTGGGCCCCGTACTGGATGCCTGGGCGCACGACGGAGCGGCCGGGCCTTACCTGTACGAGGCGGGGACCTGGGGGCCGCCGGAGGCCGACTCGTTCATCGCCCGCGACGGCGGGGCCTGGAGAACTCCCTAGCGGCGACACCGGGTCGGAGGATCGTCTCCCCCGACCCGGAGTGGCTCGTTACTTCGTCGCTTGCTGTTGCGCGCGGCTGGCCGTCAGCTCGACGAACGTGTACCACCAGCCGTCGATCAGGTGAACCTCGAGCGAGCTTCCCGACTTCTCGTAGACCTGCGTGATGCCGTGGTCCGCGGTGGAGGTGCTGCTGACCGGGCGCCAGCCGTTCGCCTCCAAGGTGGTCCGCATCGCGACGCTGAGGCTGTCGACCTCCAGCCGTCCGCGATAGACGAGCCGCGCGGCCTTCACCGAGGGCGATTCGATCACCGTGGACTTGCTGGGCTGATACGTCAGCCCCTTCGGCACCGGAATGTCTTCGAACTCGCTTCGAGCGGCTCTGGACGACGTGGTCGCACATCCGGCCGTGAGCGCGAGGACGAGGAACGCGGCGAGTGTTCGTTGAATGCTCATGTTCGGAGCCTAGCAGGGGCCGCTGCAGCGTCACAAAGAAATTCGGCTCGAATCACCTCGACGAGGACGTTCTCGCGGCCGAGAATCAGCGGATTCTCAGGGCTGCGGCGGATCGACCAAATGGTACCAGCGGTGATTTCGCGTCCAGTCCGCTCGGCTCGTGGATTCGGTCGTCAGCCGAGCACGGAGTAGCCGCCGTCCACCGGGATGGCGGTACCGGTGACGAAGTCGGAGGCGGGGCTCGCCAGGAACACCGCGACGCCGGCCATGTCCTCGAGGGTCCCCCAGCGTCCGGCGGGAGTGCGCCTGAGCACGTTGTCGTGGAGCTCGGTAACCTGGCGACGCGCGCCTCGGGTCAGCTCGGTGTCGATCCACCCGGGAAGCACGGCATTCACCTGGATGTTGTCCTTGGCCCAGGCGGTCGCGAGCGACTTGGTCAGCTGGACCAGCCCGCCCTTGCTCGGACCGTACGCGGGTGAGAACGAGACGCCGAAGATGGACATCATCGAGCCGATGTTGATGATCTTGCCGCCCCCGGCCGCCTTCATCGGCGCGTACGCTGCCCGCGAGCACAGAAAGGCGCTGGTCAAGTTGGTATCGAGGACGTGATGCCACTCGGCGAGCGTGTAGTCCTGGGGCTGCTTGCGGACGTTGGTCCCCGCGTTGTTCACGAGGATGTCGAGACGACCGCACCGGTCGACCGTGGACTTGATCAGCGCATTGACCGACGCCTCGTCCGCCACGTCGACGGCGATCGAGAGCGGCTGGCCGCCGAGCTTCTCGAGCGTGCGCACGGCCGCGTCGGACTTCGTCTGGTTGCGGGCGGCCACGACCACGCGAGCGCCCGCGCTCGCGAGCCCCTGGGCCATGCCCAGGCCGATCCCGCCGTTACCGCCGGTGACGATCGCGACTTTGCCCTTGAGATCGAACATGAATGCCTCCGGGGCTGCATCTTACCCGAAGTCGTGAGACGGAACGTGGTGGCCGAGCGCCGGAAGCCCCTGGGCACGGCGCGCGCGCACGGAGATGACGCCGTCTTGTCGCTGCGCGATCCCGTCGACCAGGAGATAGGGCTCCGACACCAGCGCCAGGCGATGCCGCGCGAAGATCGGCGGCGTCACGATCACGTTCGCGATCCCGGTCTCGTCCTCGAGGGACAGGAAGACGAAGCCCTTCGCGGTGCCCGGACGCTGGCGGACGATAACGCTCCCCGCCACCTGCACCTTCGCGCCGTCTTGCACCGCGGAGAGCTCCCGCGCGCTCAGCACGCCGCGGGTCCGGAGCGCCGCGCGGCGCAATGCCATCGGATGGCGCCCGAGCGTCACGCTGGTTCCGCCGTAGTCGGCGGCGAGCCGCTCGACGTCGGTCATCTCGCTCAACGGGCTCGGCTCCCGTGGCGGATCCGTGAACAACGGTCCGGGATGCGGCGCCGCCACGGTCCAGAGATTCGTCCGGCGCGTGCCGCCGAGAGGGGCGAGCGCTCCGATGGCCGCAAGGGTCTCCAGCTCGTCACGGTCGAGCTGAGCGCGGCGAGCGAGATCGTGGGTCGAGCCGAACGCGCGCGCCTCGCGCGCCTCGACGATCGCGCGGCCCACCCGCTCGCGCAGTCCTCGGACGTACCGTAAGCCCATCCGCATCGCCGGGCCGCCGCGGTCGGTCGGCTCGATCGTGCACAGCCACTGCGAGCGCGTGACATCGATCGGCAGGATACGCAGCCCGTGTCGCTGTGCGTCCTTCACGATGGTCGCCGGATGATAGAACCCCATCGGCTGGTTGTTGAGCAGCGCCGCGTAGAACGCCGCCGAATGGTGGACGCGCAGATACGCGCTTGCGTAGGCGAGCAGCGCGAAGCTGGAGGCGTGTGAGTTGTGGACAACCAAGTCGTTCGCGAGAAAGTTATGCTCGCCTTCGATATGAAGATCGTACGTCTCCCGGACGTCGAGCGCGTCAATCGCCAGGATTCGATCCCAGTACAGGTCCGATTCGGCCAGGCGAGCCAAATCGGGCGAGTCAAAGTATCCGGCCAATCGGCCGATCACCCAGCGACGATATCCGCGCTTCGAAGTATCTGGAGAGACCAGCGCCCTCGGTGAGACTCCGGCTCCATGTCTGACCTCATGCCAGGTCACCCTTCGGTGCTGCCGCTCACGATCGATGAGAGCTTTGACTGCGACCGGAACGACATCACGGGAGGCCCGTCGCTGAGCAGTCTCCCGCACGAGGACTCTCGCTTTCAGCCGCTTACGTTGGTCAAGGAAACGGCAGGCGATGCGTCGGTAAAACCACTTCAAGTTCTCCTGACCGGTGATCGTGACGACGAAGCTGGTGACGCGGCGCTCCCGGTACAGGTGTGAGCGAGTGTAGAGCCTCGACACGATGCCGAGTCGCAAAAGGAGATGCTGGACTTCGATCGCCAGGCGACGAGAGGCTGTGTCGTACGACGCATGACTCGATGACGACAGCGAGCCATCGCCCTCCCAGAGGCGAGCGAGCAGCAACGCAAGATCCGCCGCGCGAAGCTCGAATACCTCCGCCGGGAAGTGCTTCGCACCCGCGTTCGCCCCCCAGATTCCGAGTGCCCGCGCCCATTCAACAGCTCCGATCCGGCCCGCCTCCCCGTTGCGGCGGACGTGCACGCTGTAGCAGTTCCGATGGCGCGCGATGGTCGCGCGCGTATTGGAAAAACATTGCACGGCGTCCACGAACTCGTCACGGTGCCGCGGATCGGTCGTATAGAAATAGAACGTCGCGGGATGACAGAGGTTGCCTTCGGCGATGAGGTCTGCGAGCACGATGAGCTTGTACCGCGGCCAGCGCCTTCGCCCAAGCGCAGGAAGCGCGCGCGCGGCTGCCACGTGATCGCCGACACGAAGACTCGCAAGTGCGCGCCATCCGCTTATCGTGAGTAGAGGATGCTCGGCTGTCGCCATGAGCTCCCGGCCGAGGGCCGTGCGAACGCGAAAGACCATCCGGGGCCCGCTCGGCGTCGCCGCGAGCACGCGGCGCTTGCGTAGTCGCATATGCTCGTCGCACGCCAGAGTGCTCTCGACCCGGACGCGTCCGCTCACGATGTCCTCGATCGCCACCCAGCGCCCGGTATCGGCGTCGATCACCCGCGTGTCACCGACGACACACTCAGGAAAACCGTAAAGCGCGAACGCCGTGATCGCGTGGACGATCTCCTCGGCGGCGGTGCCGTGGATTCCCTGCCGCGCCATGCCCGCCCGCAGCTTCGTCTCGACCTCGGCCATGAGGCGCTCGCTGCGCTTGAAGCCGAACGCGCGCCGCAGCTCCTCCGCCTCCGTCGCCGTGAATCCGGCGGTCACCATCGCCATCTTCAGGAGCTGCTCCTGGAAGAGCGGCACGCCGAGCGTGCGACGGAGGATCGGCTCGAGGCTCGGATGCGCATACGTCACGGGCTCGCGGCCGCGCCGGCGTCGAATGTAGGGATGCACCATGTCGCCCACGATCGGTCCGGGGCGGATGATCGCCACCTGCACGACGAGGTCGTAGAAGCGCTCGGGCCGGACGCGCGGGAGCGTCGCCATCTGGGCGCGGCTCTCGACCTGGAACACGCCGATCGTGTCGGCCTCTTGTAAGCTCCGATACACGGCGGGATCGTCCGGGGGCAGCTGCGCCAGATCGACCGAGCCGCCCGTCTCGCGCACCAGGGTCAGCGAATCCTGGAGCACCGACATCATTCCCAACCCGAGCAGATCCACCTTCACGATGCCGAGCCCCGCGCAGTCGTCCTTGTCCCACTGGACGACGACCCGACCCGGCATCGTCGCCGGCTCGATGGGCACGACGTCGTCGAGCCGGCCCGCGGCGATCACCATCCCGCCCGAGTGCTGGCCGAGATGGCGCGGCAAATCCTGGATCCGCGTCCAGAGCGTGGCAAAGCGCCGGATGCGCGGTGAGCTCGGATCGCAGCCGGCCTCGGGCAGATGCTTGGTCAGGAGCTCTTCCGGATCCTGGTAGCCCCAGTTGGCGACGAGCTTCGCGAGCCGATCGCGCATATCGCTCGGAAGCCCGAGCGCCTGGCCCACTTCGCGCGCCGCGCTCCGGCCTCGGTACGTGA
>Ga0075423_10003220_pt1 | contig 15011 bp, 10 predicted proteins | sample SoiMethybrSBSTD2_FD_80114 | JGI IMG/M metagenome (GOLD analysis project Ga0075423, IMG submission 80114) | Bulk soil microbial communities from a Populus tree surrounding site in Tennessee, USA - Soil MetaG P. TD hybrid SBSTD2 | ecosystem: Environmental > Terrestrial > Soil > Tree plantation...
CTCGCCCTGCAGCTGGCCGACGCCGTGGCCGCCGCCGCGACGGCGATGGAGCGCGCGGGAGATCGTGCCTTCCGGACCTACGGGCTGGGGCATCGCGCTCACGTAGCGCTCGCCGCAGTGGACGAAGCCGGTCCTGATGGTGCCCGCCCCAGCGACGTGGCGCGGCGCCTGGGCGTGTCTCGCCCGGCCGCGACCACGTTCATTCAGCGCCTCGAGACCAAGGGCCTGATCGAGACCACCCCCGATCCCGAAGACGACCGCGGCGTGCGGGTCACGCTCACCCGTCGCGGTATCGAAGTGCTGTTGCGCGTCGGTCAGCTCGAGCGCCGCCTCGCCGCGCGCACTCTGGAGGGCCTCCCGGCCTCGTCCATTCAGCGCGCCGTGCATCTGCTCGAGGAGTACCGGCGGCGCCTGGAAGGCCGCCAAATCGAGATCGTCCGCTGAGCGATGTGCGTATCTTTATTCACTAAAGAGGAAGCAGCGCAGCACGGCCGGATTGGGTGAGAATTGGCTTGAACCTGTGGTTCTACCCATCCTTTCCACAGTGAGTTAGCACATCGAAACCGGTCTCTCCCTGCCCGGCAAGGCAGCAGGGATGCGCGCAGATAAGATGAAGGACTTATCCACACAAGACCTTCCTTGAAAGTATGTGGATAACTACCCACATGGAGACTGGTGAGTGATTCGACGCACGAAGATCGTTGCGACCCTGGGGCCGGCGACGAGGGAACCGGAGCAGATCGGGGCCCTGCTCGATGCCGGGGCGAACGTCATCCGGATCAATGCCTCCCACGGCACGCCCGAGCAGCGGGGGCAGTGGATCGACGCGGTGCGCGAACAGGCGGACGCGCGCGATCTGCCGGTCGCCGTCCTGGTCGATCTCCAGGGACCGCGCATCCGGGTGGGCGGGCTGAAGCAGCCGCGCAACCTCGAGCCGGACCAGATCGTTGTCCTGGCACCGGAGGACGACGCCAGGGGCGACGAGCTTCCCACCACCTACGAGGACCTGGCCAAGGATGCGCGCGTGGGGGCGAAGATCCTCCTCAACGACGGCCTGCTGACGCTCGAAGTCACTCGCATCACCCCTCCCAAGGTCGAAGCCCGCGTGCTGATCGGTGGCGAGCTGACCTCTCACAAGGGGATGAATCTCCCCGGGCTGACGGTGAGCGCGCCGGCGCTGACCGCCAAGGACCGGGAGGACGTGGCGGCGGCGGTGGAGCATAAGGCCGACTACGTCGCGCTCTCGTTCGTGCGCCGCGCCGAGGACCTGGTGACGCTGCGCGCCCTGGTGCCCAAGACCACGAAGCTCGTTGCCAAGATCGAGAAGGCCGCGGCGCTCGACGATCTGGACCGCATCCTCGCCGCGTCCGACGCCGTGATGGTGGCGCGGGGCGACCTGGGGGTGGAGCTGCCGTTCGAAACCGTCCCCCTGGTCCAGAAGCGCCTGATCCGGGAAGCCAACCGCAGCGGCAAACCGGTGATCACCGCGACGCAGATGCTCGAATCGATGGTGCACGCGCCGCGGCCGACCCGCGCCGAGGCCTCCGACGTCGCCAATGCCATCCTGGACGGCACCGACGCGGTCATGCTGTCGGCCGAGACCGCCGCCGGAGAGTACCCGGTGGAGTCGGTGCAGGCGATGGATCGCATCATCCGTGAAATGGAGCGACAGGGAAACGACGCGCGGGATGAGCGGCGCCGCGTGGAGCCGCGTCAGGGCGTCGCGGTCGAGGACGCCATCGCGCTCGGCACCGCGGCGGTCGCCCGCATGCTCGATACGCCGCTCATCGTCACCCTCACCCAGGGCGGCTTCACCGCCCGCAAGGTGGCCGCGTTCCGTCCGCCGGTCCCGATTCTCGCGGTCACGACGGTGCCGCTCACCTACCGGCAGCTCGCCCTGGTGTGGGGCGTGGTGCCGGTGCACGTGGACCGCGTGCCGGGATACGACGCCATGCTCGAGGTGGTGCGTGACCTCATCCTGAAACTGGATTACGCCAAAGCCGGCGACCGGATCGTGATGACGGCGGGAGTCCCCTGGGAAGTTTCGGGCAGCACCAACCTGATCAAGGTCGAGGTGATCTGACGTGCGCCTGGTGCTGCTCGGCACCGGGACCTCGTTCGGCGTGCCGCAGGTCGGGTGCGGCTGCCGAACCTGCACGTCGGCCGACCCGCGCGACCGGCGCACCCGCAGCGCGGCGCTGGTCGAAACCGGCGGGCGCCGGCTGCTGATCGATACGCCGCCCGAGCTGCGGCTCCAGCTCGTGGCCCACGGCATCGATCGCCTCGACGCCGTGTTGTTCACCCACGCGCACGCCGACCACATTCACGGCATCGACGACCTGCGGCCGCTCACGAAGCGGCGCAAGGACGGGTTGCCCGCCTTCGGGCCTCCCGAGACGCTGGCCGATCTGGCGCAGCGCTTCACCTACATCTTCGACGCGAATCACGTAGCGCGGCCGGGCACCAGCATCCCGCATCTCACCGCCACCCCGCTCGCGGCCGGCCAGCAGGCCGACGTCGCGGGCGTGCCGGTGCTGCCGCTCGCGCTGCCTCACGGCGACCAGGAAGTGTACGGCTACCGCATCGGCGACCTGGCGTACCTGACCGATGCGAAGTTGGTACCCATCGCCGTCCGCGACCGCCTGCGGGGACTCGAGGTGCTCGTGTTGAACGCGCTGCTGCCGCGCCCGCACCCGTTACACCTCTCGATTCCCGAGGCGGTCGCCACCGCGCAGGCGATCGGCGCGCGCCGCACCCTGCTCACGCACCTCACCCACGAGTCGCCGCACGCGGAGCTCGAGGCCTCCTTGCCGGCCGGCATCGAGCCGGCGTACGACGGCCTGGAGGTCGAGATGGGCGGGGAGTAAATCGTGAGTGGTCGTGCGTGAGCGCTGTATGATCCGTCGGCTGAAGCCGCGGCTCGGCGCTCGCGCGAGGTGCCCTGAAGGGCGACGTTCGCGTCCTTTCAGGACGCTCCGCCCGCAGGGCGCCGAGCCGGGGCTTCAGCCCACGGAAAACACGCGGCGCATGCAGGATTCCCGTTGCGCACTAGATTCGCGTCCCTGAATGGCGCGTGATGTGCGGGGCTGGCATCAGTCGGTGTTGGGCGTCGCGAAGCGCACGCTCGAATCCGCCTACGAAGACAACATCCCGTTCCTGGCGAGCGCGTTGTCCTTCGACGTCATTCTCACCGCCATTCCGTTCCTCGTCCTGTTGCTCGGCGTCGTCGGTACGCTGGTCGCCCACCAGATCACCACCCAGCAGATCGACCTGGCCGAGCTGCTGCGCCGCTTCATGCCGGCGGGGGGCGGGGCCGGCGGCGACGCCGTGCGCGACGTCGAGAACGTCCTGGCGGGCGTCGTGGCCAGCCGCGGCCAGCTCACCCTGTTCGGCATCCCGCTGTTTCTCTACTTCTCGACCCGGCTGTTCGGCGGCCTGCGCGCCGCCTTGAACGAGGTGTTCGACACCGAGGAGCGCCGGCCCTGGCTCAAGGCCAAGCTGCTCGACCTGGTCATGGTGCTGATCACGGGATCGCTGCTGCTCCTGTCCGCGTTGCTGCCGGCGCTCGAGGTGAGCACGAGCCGGGGGCTCGAGGACGGCTTCCTGGTCCAGTGGCTGTACCGGCTCAGCCTCGAGATCGTCGCGTTCGTCTTCAGCACGGCACTGTTCTTCGTGGTGTTCAAGGTGCTGCCCAGCCGCCGCATCGTCTGGCGCACGGCGCTCGTCGCGGCCGTTATCTGCGCGCTCGCCTTCGAGCTGGCGAAGCGGCTGTACGCCCTGTACGTCGCCCACTTCGTCACGCTCGACAAGTTCGCCACCACGTCCAATGCGGGCGCGTTCCTGCTCTTGATCCTGTGGGTCTACTACACGAATTGCGTGTTTCTCATCGGCGGCGAGATCGCCGAGGCGTACGATCTGGCGCGCATGCGGCGCGCCCAGCGGGTGACGCTCCAGTGAGCGTGGCTTCCCCCGCCGCCACGATCGACCTGCGCAGCGACACGGTTACGCGTCCCTCTCCGGCGATGCGGCGCGCCATGGCCGAGGCCGAGGTGGGGGACGACGTGCTCGACGGCGATCCCACCACGCGCCTGCTCGAGCGGCGCACGGCCGAGATTCTGGGGATGGAGGAGGCGCTGTTCTTCCCCTCGGGCACGCAGGCGAACCTCACCGGTATCGCGCTCTGCACCGAGCCGGGCACCGAGCTCCTGATCGAGGCCGACGCGCACATCGTCCACTACGAGGTCGCGGGCGCCGCCGCGGTCGCCGGCGCGCAATTCCGGACCATCCCGACGGCGGACGGACGGCTCGACGCGGACCGGGTCCGGCAGGCGCTGCGGCCGCCCGACCGGCACCAGCCGCGCCAGACGGCCCTCGCCGTGGAGAACACCCACAACGCGGCCGGAGGCCGGGTCTTGCCCCCGGCAGATATGGCGGCGATTGTGGCGTTGGCGCACGAGGCCCGCCTGGCGGTCCATTTGGACGGGTCCAGGCTCTGGAACGCCGCCGCGGCCCTGGGCGAGCCTCCGGCACGCCTCGTGCGTGGTGCGACTACTGTTATGGTGAGCTTTTCGAAGGGGTTGGGGTGTCCCGTAGGGTCGTGTTTGGCATTCGATGCTTCCCGCAGGGCCCGTGCCTGGGAGATCCGAAAGCGTCTGGGCGGGGGGATGCGGCAATCGGGGGTGCTCGCGGCGGCCGGGCTGTACGCGCTCGAGCATAACCTGGCGCGTCTGCCCGAGGACCACACGCGGGCACGGGACTTTGCCACGCGGATCAGGCACTGCCCGGCAGTCCGGGTAGAAATGCCGGAGAGCAACATCGTCATGATCGACCTGGTACGAGATGGGGAAACGGCCAGCGCGGTGATCCCGCGCCTCGAGGCCGCCGGGCTGCGCGTGACGCAGTTCGGCGAGCGTCGCATGCGCGCCGTCACGCATCTCGACGTGGGCGATCCCGACGTCCGGCGCGCGGCCGACATCGTTCAGGCGGTGCTCGCGTGACCGAGGAGCGCTCGTCGGAGGCGATGGGTCTCCACCTCCAGCGCGTCCTGCCGCTGTCGCAGTCGGTGCTGTGGCACCCGACGTCGCCCGGCGCGGGCCCGCGGCGTCCGCCCTCCGGCGCCTATCCGGTCTTCTTCGATCAAAAGGCCATCAGCGCCATTCACGGGCACTACGAGGCCGCTGGCCGGCAGGGCATGATCGGGTTCCTGGTCGGCGACCTGTTCGAGTGTCCCACCTCGCACACCCGGTACGTGGTGATCGATTCCACGATCCGGTTGAATCAGGCGGTGTACGGGGACAAGACGCTGGTCATCGTGTCGCGGTTGTGGGAGCGGATCCAGGAAGAGCTGCGCAAGACCGACGGCCACCTGATCGGCTGGTATCACAGCCATCCGCCGCTCGGGATCGAGCTGGCGCACGGCGACGTCGAGACCCATCTGCAGTACTTCAAGCGACCCTGGCACCTGGCCATGGTGCTCGGCGCGGAGCACGAAGGTCCGGTGGCCGGCATGTTCCGGCCGCGACCCGGCGAGACCGCGTCGTCGCTGCCGTTCTACGAGCTGATCGAATCCGACGAAGCCTTCTCGGGCGGGAAGAAGCACTCGATCCTGCCGTGGATCAACATGCTCACCGACGACACGTCGGTGGTCTACCTCGAAGCCGGGCCGCAATCGCAGGCGCCGCTCCCCCCGGTGCCGTCGGCGGGTGGAGGCGGGGGACGCACCGTCGAAGTCGTGCGCGCCGCGAAGTCGTCATCCGCCCCCGCCCCCGCCCCCGCTCCCGCGGCATCGGCGACCCCGACTCCGCCCCCGAGGCCGGCCGTTGCAGCGCCGTCTCCCCCGGCACCCGCCCCGGCGGCAGCCGCGGCCGCGAAGCCGGTCGCCGCACCGCCTGCGAAGCCGACTCCTCCGGCGCCCGCGGCCCGCCCGGTCGCCCAGGCTCCAGCTGCTCCGCCGCCAGCCGCACCGGCTCCCCCCCCGCCGGCCCCGGCGGCTGCGCCTCCCGCGCCTCCCGCGTCGACGGGAACCGTCGCGCGTCCGTCGATGGGTGGCCGCATGCCGAGTCGCCGCGACACGCAGATGAAGCCTCCCGCCAACGCGCTCTCGAACCTGCCGCTCGTCGCGGCGGGCGGGTACGACGTCGGCGAGCTGGAAGCGCGCGGGTCGGATTCCAAGGTGATGACGCCGCGTCACACCGATGTTCCACCGGTCGCACCGCCACCTCCGCTCCACCGATCGACGCAAGGACAGAAGCCGTTCGCGCCCGCGCTGGCCCCGCGCCCGACTGACGGCCATCCCGGCGTCGTCGCGGCGGTGCTGTTGCTGGCGCTCGCCGCCGGAGGCGGGGCGGGGTGGTATTTCTTCCTGCGGCCCGTCGCCGCCGATCAGGGTGTGGGCCAGACGAGCCCCCCCTCGACAGCGCCCACGACCGCGACTCCCGCACCCGCCGTCACGCCCATCCCGCCGCCGCCCGACACGACGTGGCTCGCGTTCGATCGCGCGTCGGATTCGGTCGTCGTCCACGTGAAGGGCTACAACACCCGATCACAAACCTCGGCAACCGGGGCCCTCGGCTGCAGCACGCTGTCGGAATCCCTGGTCGGCGTCGAAGACAGCTGGACGGCCTACAATGTGCTCAAGCGGAAGCAGCCGTCCCTCGATACCTCCCGCGCGACGCGGGATGCCGGATTGTACGCCTCAGTGGATTCGGTCGAGCGGCATTACGACCGGTCGGGATGTCAAAGGCCATGAAACTAGCGAAAACAGTGAAGAATGCGGAATTAAGAGTGATGAATTTCTCTGCGTGGTCATTCTGCACTCAGCACTCTGCACTCATCATTCGACTCTCCCTCGCGCTCTTTCTGCTCGTCTTCGCAGCCAGGCCCGCCACCGCCCAGACGGAGCCCCTTCGGAAGACCGATCTCATCCGCTACCTGAGTGGCGGCAGCATGACCACGACGCAGATCGCGCAGCTGGTGCAGCGCAGTTGCGTGTCGTTCAACCCCACGACGCGCGACCGGCAGAACCTGCTGGCGTTGGGTGCGGATACGATGGTGCTGAACCGCATCGATGACTGCCTCCAGGCGCGACGGGTGGCCGCGGCGGCGGCCAGCGCTGCCCCCCCTCCAACGACGCCGGCCGCCACCCCGCGTCGCCCCGTCTCACGTCCTCCGTCCCGGCCCGTCGTGACGCCGACCCCGCCGCCATTCGACCCAGACCCGGTTCCGGCCCGGCTGGTCGCCGTGCCGATGTTGCGGCGCGTGCAGGCGGTCGTCGGCGGCACGGCCAACGTCCGCGTGGCGTTGAAGCGCGGCGTGACGGCGGTGAGCGGCGCGCGGCTCGTGCTGCGCGGCAGTGGGAAGGTCGCTGGTCCCGGCGCCGGCGACGCCGAGGCGGAGACCGATGCGCGCGGCATCGCCGAGTTTCGGTTTCCGGCGGGAGGCTCCGCGGGCACCGCTCGGCTCACGATCGAAACCCTGACCGGCGATCCGCTGAGCGAAGTGGCGGGGGTCGAGCTGACGACGGTGTTGCCCGCAACCCCCCCGGGCCCACCCCCGGCGCCGCGTCCCGCGCCGGATCGCACGGGGTTCGTGCAGGGTACTGGACAGCGGGGTCGGGCGGGCGAGGCGGCCTCGGTGCCGCTGGTGTTCGAGGTGCGCGACTCGGCGGGGCGCGCGATGCCCGGACTCACCGTGGGACTCGCGGTGATGAACGGCAAGCTGGCGGGGGAGCCCACGGTCGTGACGACCGACTCGAACGGACAGGTGAGCCTGCACCTGACGTTCGGCGAGCGCGCCGGCCAGCCCACCGTGGTAACGGGCAGCGTGGGCACGATCGTGCGCCAGGCGATGCTGTACCCGGGGCCGGCGGCGCCACAGCAGCTCGTCGTGCTGCTGGACGGCAACGCGGTGACGGGCCAGGTCGTGTTGTCGAAGACGCGCACGTCCGTGTTCCGGATCTTCAGCCGCGACTCGTTCGGCAATTCGGTGCCGGTGGTGGGGCTGAAGGCTACGGCCGGCGACCCGCGCATCGTCAAGATCACGGAGGTGTCCGCCGACAGTCTGGGCGGCGTGATCACCATTACAGCGGGGAAATCGGGAATGACGAACTTGATGATCCAGGGCTCGGGGTTACGGCAGGACTTCAGCGCGATGGTGCGATAAAGGCCCGTACGTAACTGGGTTTCGAGGGCCGATTCGGGTATCTTGGGGATGTGCCCCAGGTCCGTGGGGCTTCCGCTCGTGAACCGCGTCAGGCCCCCGCAGGGAGCAGCGCTTAGCGATGCCGGAGGTCGCTGCGGGGTGCCTGGGGCATTTTCCTGCGGACGAGAGAGAGCACCTGAAGAAAAAAGCAGCCGCCGCGCCACAGCCGCGCCGCTCCCGCCCCAGTCGGCCCCCCGCCGTTCGGCTCTTGTCGATCGAGGACGATGTGGCTATGGGTCAGTTCTTGAAAGCGGTGTTCGCGGCCCAGGGATTTACCGTCGAATGGGCGGGTGACGGTGTCGAGGGCCTGAAGCTGGCCCGCAAGCGGCGGCCAGACCTCGTGATCCTCGACCTGTTGATGCCCTACAAGAACGGGTTCGAGGTGTTGCGCGAGCTGAAAGCGCACCCCGAGACGCAGGGCGTCCCCGTGATTATCCTGTCCTCCAACAGCCGTGAGGAGGACATCGTGAAAGCGCTCAATGCCGGCGCGGACGACTTCGTGGTCAAACCGTTTCGCGCGCGGGAGCTGGTCGCCCGGGCGCGCAAAGTGTTGGGGCAGGCGCGCGAAGCCTCGTGAGCACGCCGACGCTGATCCGGTTCGTCTGGTGGGTCACCGCCGTCGTTGGGAGTCTGTTTGTCCTCGTGCTGCTCGTCACGCTGGGTCACAAGCTGTACACGCAGATCCGCTGGGGCTACGAGCGACGCCAACGCCTGCGCTTCCTGCCGCGCATCCAGGTCTACCTCACCGCGGAGAACGGCCATTTCAGCGAATACGTGCCGGGCCCCCTGGGCGCCTGGGACCGGCGCGTCATCCTGTGGACCCTGCTGGAGCAGATCCGGTTCGTGAAGGGCCGCACCCAGGAGCGCATCAGCACGGCGTTCGAGGAGCTGGGGTTCGTGTCGTCGGAGCGCAAGAAGCTCGGGGACCGGCGCTGGACCCGGCGCGTGGAGGGCGCGGAGAAACTGGGCCGCATGATGAGCCGGCAGCCGCTGCCGGACCTCGTGCGCCTGATGCAGGACCCCGTGCCCGAGGTGCGTATCCGCGCGGCCAAGGCGCTGGGCGCGATCGGCGGGCTCGAGGCGGTGGAATCGCTCCTGGGCGCGCTGCGCGACACCAACCGCTGGTCGGCGCTGCGCATCGCCGACATCCTCTCGGGGCTGGGGCAGGCGGCGGTGCAGCCGCTGTTGCAGGAGTTCCGCCGGCTGCCGCCGCGCGCGCGCGTGCCGGCGATCGACATCCTGGGGCGGCTGCGCTCGCCCGACGCGGTGCCGCTCCTGGTGCGGCTCTTGTCGGACGCCGATGAGAACGCGCGCGCCCGCGCCGCGCACTCGCTCGGCGTGATCGGGGATCCGCGCGCCGCGCCCGATCTCATTCGGGCGCTGGCGGACCCGGCCTGGCCGGTGCGCGCCATGGCCGCCAAAGCGCTCGGCCTCCTGCCCGGCACCGAGGGGATCGGCGCGCTGGAGCTGGCGCTCTCCGACCGCGAGTGGTGGGTGCGCACGAACGTGGCCGAAGCGCTGCGGCAGAAGGGGGAGCCGGGGCAGCGCGCCCTCGTGCGCCTGCTGGACGGCGCCGACTCCTACGCCGCGCAGAAGGCCGCCTGGATGCTGCAGGAGGCGGGCGTGCTCGACGACTATGTCACGCAGCTCGTGGAGGGATCGGCGCCCGAGCGCGCCGGCGCGCGGGCGCTGCTCGGCAAGCTGGTCGGGCTGCAGCGGACCGATCTGCTGACCGACATCGGCCAGCGCCACAAGGACCCCAGGGTCCGCGTCGCGGTGACGGATCTCCTCGTGACGGTGTCGGCCACGGCATGAACTGGCAGCTCTGGGTCGTGCGGGCGATCGAAGGCCTCAACGCCTTCATCCTCGCGTATTTCCTCGCGCTGAACGTCTCCTACATCCTGCTGTTCTTCGTGTCGCTGCGCGAGGTGCTGCGCTTTCTCAAGCGCACGTTCTTCTCCGACTACCAGCAGATCCTGAGGTCGGACATGACGCTGCCGATCTCGCTCATCGTGCCGGCGCACAACGAGCAGAAGACGATCGTCGACACGGTGCGCTCGCTGCAGATGCTCAACTACCCGGAGTTCGAGATCGTCGTCGTCAACGACGGCTCCAAGGACGACACCCTGGCGCGGCTCCTGACGGCGTACGAGCTGCGGCGCGTGGACCGCGTGTACAAGCGCAGCCTGCCGACGCGCGAGGTCAAGGGGCTGTACGCCTCGCCGCTCGTGCCCAACCTCACCGTGATCGACAAGGTGGGCGGCGGCAAGGCCGACGCGTTGAACTGCGGCATCAACCTGTCCAAGTACCCGTTGTTCTGCTCCATGGACGCCGACTCGGTGATCGAGGACGACGCGCTGCTCAAGGCGGTGAAACCGTTCATGGAGCGGCCCGAGGAGACGGTGGCGGTGGGCGGCATCATTCGCTGCGTCAACGGCTGCACCGTCACCGACGGGCGCGTCACCCGCATCGCGCTGCCGCGCCGCTTCCTGCCGGTGTTCCAGGTGGTCGAGTACCTGCGCGCGTTTCTCTCCGGCCGGCTCGGGTGGTCCGCCCTGGAGGGCCTGCTGCTGATTTCGGGCGCGTTCGGCGTGTACCGCAAGTCGGCCGTGGTGGAGGTGGGCGGCTACGACCGCTCCACCGACACCGAGGACCTCGAGCTGGTGATGGCGCTGCACGAGGTCAACCGCGCCAAGAAACGGCCCTACCGCATCGTGTTCGTGCCGGATCCCGTGTGCTGGACCGAGGTGCCGGGGGACTGGCGCATGCTGCGGCGGCAGCGCAACCGCTGGCACCGCGGCATGCTGCAAAGCATCAGCCGGCACCGCAAGATGATGTTCAATCCCCGATACGGCGTGATCGGGATGGTGGTGATCCCGTACTTCCTGTTCTTCGAGACCATGGGCCCGTTCGTGGAGACGCTGGGCTACATCTCGGTACCGCTGGCGTGGGCGCTGGGCCTGTTGAACACCCAGTTCTTCCTGCTGTTCTTCGTGCTGGCGATCGCGTTCGGCGTGTTCCTCTCGATGGCCGCGATTCTCCTGGAGGAGATCTCCTACCGGCGCTACCCGTCGTGGGAAGACCTGTGGAAGCTCCTGATCTGCGGCGTGCTCGAGAACTTCGGTTTCCGCCAGGTGCTGGCGTTACTGAAGATCCAGGCGTTCTGGGAGTATCTGCGGGGCCTGCGTCGCTGGGGCAAGCTCGAGCGCGCGGGCTTCGGCAAGGAGCCCGTGCCGCGTCTCTCCGCCGAAATGGTGCGGGCGTCGGGAGAAGCAGCGAGAATTTCGAGCGAGATGATTCCCCCCCGGGCGTCGGTGGAAGTCACGCAGGAAAGCGGGAAGGGTGTCGCTTAGGCACAGACGCAAAGACGTCGCGGGAGACGCCAAGCCGCCGAGCCGCCGAGTGGACGCCCAGGAATTGAGGCGACAGGAATGTCCTCAACCCTGGAGACCTCGCCGTCCACTCGGCGGCTATGCGGCTCGGCGTCTCCCTCACCGTCCAAGCGTCTGTAGTAGATTCTCCTCATGATCGCCCTCGCCCGGAAGTACCGCCCCAAGCAATTCGCCGATCTCATCGTCCAGGACCACGTGGCCAATGCGCTGCGCGGCGCCGTGGCGAGCGGGCGTGTAGCGCACGGGTACCTGTTCGCGGGGCCGCGCGGGGTGGGGAAGACGACCGCGGCGCGCATTCTCGCCATGGCCCTGAACTGCGAGAATCGCCAGGCGAGCGGTGAGCCGTGCGGCGTGTGCGACTCGTGCCGCCGGGTATGGACCGGGCAGGCGAACCTCGACGTGGTCGAGCTGGACGCCGCGTCGAATCGTGGGGTGGACGACGCCCGCGAGCTGCGCGAGCGCGCCATGTACGCGGCGTCCGGCGAGAACCGCTCCAAGGTCTACATCGTGGACGAAGCGCACATGCTGACGCGCGATGCGTGGAACGCGCTGCTCAAGGTGCTGGAGGAGCCGCCGCCGCGCGTCGTGTTCGTGTTCGCCACCACCGAGCCGCAGAAGATCGCGCAGAGCGCGGCGCCCGTCCTGTCGCGGCTGCAGCGCTTCGATTTCCGCCGCATCGGGCCGCACGCGATCGCCGAGCGGCTGCGCGCCGTGGCGGTCGAGGAAAAACTCGAGGTGCCCGACGAGGCGCTCGCCCTGATCGCCAAGAGCGCGGACGGCGGCATGCGCGACGGCCTGTCCTTGCTCGACCAGGTCGTGAGCTTCGGCGAGGGTCCGGTCACGGCCGAGCGCGTGCGTGAGGTGCTGGGCCTGATCCCCGACGACGTGTACGGCGAGCTGCTGCGAATCGTGGCGGAGCGCGACGCGCGCGCCGTATTCCCGCTGGTCGATCGCCTCGCCGAAGCCGGGGCGGACCTCACCGAATTCGTCGCCGGCGCGGGCGAGGTGCTGCGCGCCGTGATGCTGGCCGGCCTGGGGGGCGAGCCCGAGGGACTCACCGACGCGATGCACGGCCTCGTGATGCAGTATCGCACCCAGCTCCCCGCTCCCGACGTGCTCAGACTGCTCACGGTGATGGGCGAGATCGAGCCGCAGCTCCGCTCCACCGGCCAGCCGCGCCTCGTCGTCGAGGTCCTGCTGCTGCGGTGGGCGATGATGGATAGGACGGTTGAGATCGGGCAGGTGATCGAGGCGCTGGGCGCTACGGAGAAGGGGGAAGGGGGAAGAGGGAAGGGTACGACAAATCCGGCGCCGCAAGCTCCGCCGCAGCAGATGCGCGACTCCGCGTCTGCCTCACCCTTCCCCCTTCCCCCTTCCCCCTTCCCCGAAAAGGGCCCTCTCACCATCGCTCGCTTGCGCGCCGTGTGGCCTTCGATCGTGGCGCAGGCTCGCGGGGCGAGCCCGATGATGGGCACCCTGCTTTCCGACACCGAGATCCGCTCGGTCGCGGCCGATACGGTGACGCTCGGCTCGGCGGGCCACGCCGAGGGGCTGGAGCACAAGCGGGACGCAATTGGGAAACTGCTCGCAGCCTGGGTAGACGGTCCGGTGAAGGTCGTGGTGGAGCGGGGCCCGGAACCCGGGCCCCGGAATCCGGGACCCGCATCTCCCAGACCCGAACGGCTCACTGAGAAGAGCGCCAACGCGGAACGTCTCAAGGTGCTGCGGGAGAAGGACCCGAGCCTGGGGAATGCGGTGGATGCGCTGGACTTGGAGTTGATTGAATAGAGCTATCAGCTACTAGCTATCAGCTATCAGCTTGAAACAAGAATGCCCTCGGGTGCTGAAACCGAGGGCGTCTTGCTGATAGCTGAAAGCTGATAGCTGATAGCCAAGTCGTTGATAACCCCGCCCCCAGCTTATACGTTGGGCCCTATGCCGCGCCCCTGGCGGGTCCTGGTTTTCGCGGTCTGCTGCCTCGCGTCGCGCGCGGCGGCGCAGGCCGAGCCGCTGCAGGCCCTGCGCAAGACCGATCTGATCCGCCTGCTGACCTCGCGCACCTCCCGCCAGGACATCGCGGCCCGGGTGCGCCTCCACTGCCTCAGCTTCGTTCCCACTTCCCGAGACCGCACCGACCTGATGCAGGCGGGCGCCGACTCGGTCGTGCTCGCCGCCATCGCCGACTGCACGCCGCGGCCCCCGACTCCCGTGCAGCTGCTGGCGCCGCCGCGCATCTTCGCGATCACGGGCTCCGAAGTGACGATCGTTGCGCAGGTGGTCCGGGGCACCACGCCCGTGCCCAAAGTGCCGCTCGTGCTCCGCGGCGTGTCCGCGATCCCGGGTGCCAGTCGAGACGATCCCACGGCGATCACGAACGCGCGCGGCGCGGCGCCGTTCCGGTTCCTGGCGGGCCTCGCGCCGGGCACCTACCGGCTGCAGGTGGCCAGTTTGGCCGGGATTGCGCCGGCAGTGCCGGTCGAGCTGGTGACGACGCTCCCCTCGGTGGTGCGCGTCGACATCGCCACGCCCGTGGTCACGGTGCGGCAAGGCTCCCGCGGGGGGGGGGGCGGCGTGGCGCAGGTGCACGTCACCGACAATCGCAGCCGCCCCGTGCCCGGTCTGCGGCTCAGCCTCGAAGGCATCACGGCCGAATTCTCGAGCGACGCGGAGCTCCCCACCGTGTCGACCGACGTGGCGGGGAACGCGTCGCTCGCCATCCCGTCGGCCGCGGTGCGGCGCGGCGGTCAGGTCGGATTGCTGGTGGGCGGCACGCGCGTCGCCGCGTTCACCATCGTGCTGGAAACGGTGGCGTTGCACCCCGAGCGGACTCAGTTCATGGGGTCGTTCCAGGTGCGCGGCGTCGTGGCGACGCAGCTCGTGACGCCGGTCGTGTTCCAGGTGCGCGATACCTCGGGTCTCGTCGTGCCCGGGTATCCCGTGACCTTCACGGTGCAGAACGGCACCGCGACGCCCCCTCAGTCCCTGACGGACGCCAACGGCGTGGCGCGCGCCGTCGTGACCCTGGGCGAGCGCTCCGGCCCCGTCGTGATCACGGCGCGCGCGGGCCGGGTGTCGAAGGAAGTCACGCTGTACGCGACGCCCGCGGAGCCCGAGGTGCTGATCGCGGAACGGGGCGGCGAGAAGGTGACCCGTCTCGATCTCACGACCCGCGACACCGTCGCGCTGCGCGTCGTGACCCGCGACCACTTCGGCAACGAGGCGGCGCAGAGCAATCTGCGGGTCCAGATGTTCGGCGGCGCCGCCGCGCTGCGCGAAACACGCGCGACCGCGGCGGGCACCGTCGTCCTCCTGCCGCGGCGCAACGGCACCACGACGCTGCAGCTCCAGTCCTCGGGACTCGTGACCACGGTGCCGATCACCGTTCTCCTGCCCGTCACGCTCAGCGGCTGGATCTACGAC
>Ga0075423_10003221_pt1 | contig 15008 bp, 15 predicted proteins | sample SoiMethybrSBSTD2_FD_80114 | JGI IMG/M metagenome (GOLD analysis project Ga0075423, IMG submission 80114) | Bulk soil microbial communities from a Populus tree surrounding site in Tennessee, USA - Soil MetaG P. TD hybrid SBSTD2 | ecosystem: Environmental > Terrestrial > Soil > Tree plantation...
AACGGCAACGGCAACGGCAACGGTCACGACAAGAACAAGCAGACTCCGCCGGGCCTGACGCACAAGCCGACTCCCGAGCCGGAGCCACACGACCCCTCGAGCCACGGACCTCCGACGACCATTCCGCCCGCCCGCTAGCGGCGGCGTTTATATCGACTACCCCTTCCTCTCGTAGGGCCGGGCCGAAAGGTTCGGCCCTCACATTTCGCTTGGACGTAACGTTTCCGACTCCGCTCGCGGTTTACTCGCAAGCGGCAATGAAGCGCACGGGATGGAAGACCAGTGTGGCGATCGTCGCCACCGTGTGGCTGATGGCGTGCCGGCAGTCCTCGCCTGTCTCCGTAGTGGAGTCCCCTTCCGCGACATCGTCATCCGTGGCCACCACAGCGTCGCCGCCTGCGGCGTCGCCGACTCCCCCTCACGCCTACCCGCTGCCGACGCCGACACAGCGAGGCAGTGTGTTCGGTGCTTGCCGGCTTCCCGTGGAGGTGCCCGGTGACGACGATCGGCCGCTCGGCTGGCTGGATGTCCCGGCCGGGACATTCACGCCCGACCCAGCTGGTGCGGCGGCGGTGATCGAGGAACGCAAGTCTTCCGTTCAAGTAGTGGGCGATTTGACCTGGGATCCCGCCGTCGGCAAGTGGTTGCCGGCGCTCCCGCGGTGGATATCGCGGGACGGCACCAGATACGTGTCAGGGAATCTGGAGGTGGTCGATGCTGCGACCGGAAGAATCGTGCATCGAATCTCGACGACTCCGTTCCCGAACGAGGTGGTCGCGTATATCGGCTCAGCCATCTACATGCAAGCCATCGGCAAGGACCCACCGCCAGGGCTGTGGAAGCTCGACACCGCCTCCTGGAGGCTGACAAAGATCTCCTCTGCCGATGCCAATTGGGAGCTGGTCGATACGCAGTCCGCGTGGGGCGTCTACGGATTCACCGTCAGGCGACTCGACCTCTCCACCGGCAAGGTCACCGATCTCTACCGCGGAGATCCAAACAGCGACTGGAGCGTGTCTCTTCTTGGCTTCGTGGGATCGGGTGTGTTGGTCGTGACGACGTATCAGGGCATCTACGGCATCCAGGTCCATGCGATGGTCGTTCTCCACGCCGACGGTTCGACAGCGCCTATCGACGTGCCGCCAGATCTGCAGGACGCAACCCTGGACGGTGTCCAGGACGGTGCCGCCTTCATCTTCACTGTCACCTACCCTCTGTCGCCGGGACAGCCTTCGGCGTACCCGCTCGGCTATGGCCTTGCTGCTTGGGATCCGGACCGCGGGCTGCAGTTCGTGATGACCAAGGCGCCAGAGGGTTACTCCATCGCCGGGCCATGCATGGCCGTATAGGCGAAGAGGACCCAGCCGCTGCAACCGGATGGCTCGGCGCGTTCCCGAGCTTGGCTTCTCGCCCGCGATGATGTCGCGCCTCTCCTTCCTCTATCTCCGTGTCAGCGCCTGACCTTCTGGCCCGCGGGCGTGTCGATCACGGTCACGCCCAGCCGGCCAAGCTTGTCCCTCAGCTGATCCGATAGCGCAAAGTCTTTCGCGGCGCGGGCTCGATCGCGAGCCTCGAGCAGCTCGGCGGCTCCGGCCGGCAGTTCGGGGGCGGCGCGGTCAAGGTCCAGGCCGAGGACGGAATCCCATCGCTTGAGCAGGGCGGCCTTGGCCCTCGACGGCAGCGACGACCGTCCGAGCTCCGCGACCAGGGCCATCACCGCCGGAAGGTCGAGATCGTCTGCGATGGCGGCGCGGAATCGGCCATCCCACGTCGCGTCGAGCTCGGCGCCGTTCGACCATTCGGCGACCCGCTCCCGCAGCTGGCGAAGCGCCCGGTCCGCGCCCTCGAGACCGTCGGTGCTGAAGTTCAGCGGCGCCCGGTACTTCGTCTGGAGCGCCATGTAGCGAAACGCCAGCGGATCGAAGCCCTCCTCCTCGAGCTCGGTGATGCGGAAGAAGTTGCCGGCCGACTTCGCCATCCGGGCGCCGGACAGCAACAGCAGGCCTCCGTGCATCCACAGGCCGACCACCTTGTGGCCGGTGACGGCCTCGGACTGCGCGATCTCGGCCTCGTGGTGAGGAAACACGTTGTCGGCACCGCCGGTGTGGATGTCGAACCGCTCGCCGAGCAACGACAGCGACATCGCCGAGCATTCGATGTGCCAGCCGGGGAAGCCCTCGCCCCACGGACTCGGCCAAACCTGAAGTCGATGCTCACCGGCAGCCTTCCACAGGGTGAAGTCGCCAGGGTGCCGCTTGCGCGGGTCAGGATCGCCTCGGACCCCGGTCAGCAGCTTGTCGGTGGTGTTCCGCGACAGCTTTCCGTAGCCCGGAAACGTCGCGATGTCGTAGTAGACCGTGCCGTCGATCTCGTACGCGTGGCCCTGTGCGAGGAGCCTCTCGATGAGCTCGAGCATCTGCGCGATGTAGTCCGTCGCGCGCGGATAGAGGCCCGCGGGCCGGATGTTGACCTTGTGGATGTCGTCGAGGAACGCCTCGGTGTACGCGGCCGCGATCTCGTCCGTGCTCTTGTTCTCGAGTCGCGCGGAGACGAGCATCTTGTCCTCGCCGCGGTCGAACGTGTCGTCCGTGAGGTGGCCGACGTCGGTGATGTTCATCACCTGCTCCGTCCGGTAGCCGAGGTACTCGAGGCTGCGCCGCAGAAGGTCCGGCAGCATGAACGTGCGCAGATTGCCGACGTGCACGTAGCGGTAGACAGTCGGACCGCACGAGTAGATCCGGACGAGGCCGTCCGTGAGCGGCCTCAGGTCCTGCCTGGACCGCGTCAGTGTGTTGTAGAGGCGGACGAGGGGCATTTCCATACCGTCTCTATCCTCTCTCTACATGCGTGCGATCCGTCTCCGAGGAAAGGCCGCGTCAGCCTCAGATATAGAAGGACGCGTGCTCGTCCACGACCTCGGCCCTGACCTGCGCAAGGGCGCGGTGCTGAACGAAGGCAACCTCGATCGCGTCAGGCAGGGTGGTGAGATCCACCTCGTCGAACTCGAGCCGGGCGACCTTCACGAGGATGCGGCGGCGGCCAGGCTCGCCGCAGCGCTTGCCGGCCCAGGGCTGGTGGCGAAGCCGCCGGTGCAGAGCCAGGCACGTCTTGTCGCGGCGCACCGCGGCCTGGTGAGGGTGCGCGGCGAGGTGGTCGACGCCGTCAACCGGCTCGGCCACATCTCCGTTTTCACGCTGATGGACGGCCAGGCGGTGGCCGAAGGCGAGGAGGTCGCCGGTTGCAAGGTCACACCGGTCGCGGTGCCGGGCTCGCTGATCGAAGAGGCGGAGAGGCTGATCCGTGAGCATGGGCCGGCGCTCGATCTGGTGGCCTTCCGCCCATTGAAGACATTCGTCGTCGCGACCGAGCGCCTGAAGCCGAAGGCGCGCGAGCTGTTTCGGGCCGCGGTGACCGCGAAGCTGGGCTGGTACGGCGCCGAGGTCCTCGCGGTGCGCGAGGTCGCGCGCACGCCCGACGCCGTCGCGGCTGCGTACCAGGAGGCGGTCGATTTGGGAGCCGAGCTCGTCCTTTTCGCCGGTGCGTCCGCCATCGATCCTCTCGACCCTGCCTACGCCGAGCTCACCCACGCGGGTGGCGATCTCCTCCAGCTCGGCGCGCCGATGCATCCAGGAAGCATGTTGTGGCTGGGACGGCTGCGCTCTGCGGCCGTCGTCGGCGTCGCGTCGTGCGCCGGCTTCGGCCGCAACAGCTCGCTCGATCTCCTGCTGCCGTTCGTCTTCGCGTACGGCCGCGCCGAGGCTGCGGACCTGTTGCGGTTGGGCCACGGCGGCCTGATCGAAGCGGGTGCCGGGCGGCGCTTCCCGCCCTACTCGTAAATCAGGCCTGGGTGACGAGGACCGGCACGTATGCCCACTGCGCGGGTGAAGCGGTCACCTTGTCGAACCAGAACTGCTGGTTCTTGAACATCTCGCCCTCGAGCACGACGTGGCCGAAGAAATTGGGCGTCACGGTGACGGTCACGGTGGCCGATGCGCCGGGGGCGACGTCGCCGGGCAGCCGGAACGAGTTGCTCGTCAGCCAGTAAGCCATCTTTGCCGTCCCGCCGGCGTAGGACGAGAAATGGATGTTGAGCATCACCGGGTTGGTGCCGCTTCCGGGCCACGTCACGTTGCCGGTGTTCGTCACCGTGACCGAAAACGTGCGGGAGACACCCTTAGTCCACGTCGTCGGGAACGTCGTGGTGTTGATCACCGCCTTCCAGCTGACGTTCGCGACGTAGACCGGCTTGGCTGCCCACTGGACCGGCGACCGCGTCACGGCGTCGAACCAGAACCGGTGCTCCCTGACCATGAGCGCTTCGAGGTAGACATGGCCGAAGAAGCCCGGTGTGAGCGTCACGCTGACGGTGGCGGTCGCTCCTGGCGCGAGGTCGGCAGGAAGTGAAAAGGCATTGCTCGACAGCCAGTGCGCCTTGTTGGCCGAGCCTCCGGGCGACGAAGCGAAGTGCAGGCCCAGGTCGACCTTCTCGTAGCCGGTGGAGAGCCACGTGACGTTGCCGCTGTTGGTCACGGTCACGTTGAAGGTCTGGGCCACGCCCTTCATCCATGTCCCGGGAACGGCCGTCATGTCGATCGCGGCCGACCAGACGTACCCCGACGGGTTCAGCGGTCCAACCGTGAACGACCACGTGTACGGCGCTCCGTTCACCGTCACGGAGACGACGTAGTTGACGCCGTTTTGGAGGGGGGCTTTAGGCACGACGATCACGCCGCCGCGCATCTTCAGATAGCTGCCGAGCGCTGCGTTCCTCGAGTCGATGACGCAGTGCTCAACCGGGACGCCGTTCGCCGTGAGCGAGTGAATCGCGCCCGCGGTCGTCGCCACGTTGCCCCCGACCTCGACGTACAGCGGCAGTCCCGCGGGCAACGTGTATCCGCTGCATGCCTGCAGCGGGTCCGGAAATTCGTGGCCTGAATAACGCGTCAGCGGCTCGGTGCTTCCGTCGCCGGGGAAGAAAACCGGGAATCTTCCGCCCGTGAATGGGTTGCCGCGGATGACGTCGACGGCCGCGCCCATCTGCCATCCGGACTTCACCTGCCTGTAGGAGCCGAAGCCGGTCGAGGCGAGCCGCGGATCCATCAGGGCCATCGAATGGAACGGCGCACCCATCCACCAGTCGATGGCCTGCGTGTCGGTGGCCGCAGTGGTCGAGCTCACGTTGAGGTTGCTGGCCTTGGCGGCCGTATCGCCCGCCGCCGTGTAGTAGGGAACGCCCTGCGTCTCGTAGTGCGTCACGAGGTCGTTCTTGACCATGTAAAGGGCGTGGTTGTAGTCGCCCTGGCTCCAGGTGGCGTTCTCCGTCAGGGCGCTCACGCCGAGGGCTGCGCGCCACTCGTTGAGGTGGTCGAGCCAGGGGCCGGCGGCGGTGGGCACCGTCGCCACGGCGACCGGCGCGGCGGGCGGAGTCGCCGACAGCACACCGAGCGCGATCACGCTCGAGACCGAGATCGCGGCCCGCCAGCGCTTCGACAGGCCGGGCCAAGGCAGCCGGAAGCCAATCGCACCTTTCATTGGCGGTATGCCCAACGACGAACGGCCGCTTTGTCTTGCGCTGCCTAGTTCGCCTCGATTTCGGGCATGGCGAGCTCTGGCCACCCGCCGGAGGCCATCGAGCGGAGGAACCCGTCGATCGTGGCGACAAGGGGTTCCAGGAGCACGCCACGGTGGACGGGCAGGTAAGGCCGGAGGTAGGCCGCCCCGCTCCGCCATTTGTTGACTGCGCCGCGGCGGTTGCGGCGGGTGTAGTGCAGGCACCCCGCGGCCACCTGGATGAGTCCCTTGTAGAAGCCGGCGTCGGGACCTTTGCGGTCCGGCGTCCACTCCTCCTCCCAGATCTCGTGCGCTTCCCAGTAAAGGCCGCTGTTGAAGAGCCCGACGCCCCGCAATAATCGCGGCGTGGAAGACGCTCGCTCCGAGTACTCACGGGTCAACCTCTCGTCCGACCCCATCTACCGATACCTTCGCATCACCAAAGGCGGCCCAGGCGGGGTCGCGGGAGAAGTCGCGGAGCAGGACCTCGTCGACACGGCATGGCTGCAACGCCTGCGGCGCATCCACCAGCTGCAGAGCGCGTGGTGGGTGTTCGCGACGGCGGAGCACTCGCGCTTTCAGCACGCGCTCGGAGCGATGCACCTCGCCGGCGAATGGACGAGGCACCTGTATCCGTCGCTGCAGGTCGAGTGCGCCGATGTCCCGTCGCCTCAGCTTGTCGAGGAGACGATGCGCATCGCGGGTTTGCTGCACGACGTCGGGCACGGGCCCTTCGGTCACTTCTTCGACGAGAACTACCTCGACACATGGCGCATCGACCACGAGGTGATCGGCCGCGCGCTGATCACCGGACCGCTGGCGCCGCTGGTAGGCGCGCTTGGTGCTTCGCCGGCGGCAGATTTCGAGCCGGGCGAGCGCATCGACCCGCGCTGGATTGCCTACTTGATCGCGGATTCCGAGCTCGAGGGATTTGAGCCGCCGCGCTGGCTCTCGGTCCTGCGCCTCGCGCTGGTCGGCGCCTACTCCGCGGACAACATGGACTATGTCCCTCGCGATTCCTATATATGTGGCGTCTCCGCGGGGCCGGTCGACGTCCAGCGGATCGTCCACTACTCGTTCATCTCGGAGCGCGGCCTCACGCTGCACTCGCATGGCGCCGAGGCGCTGTACATGTTCCTCAACGCCCGCCTTTACCTGTACTCGCAGGTCTACTTCCACCGCACCGTCCGCCGCATCGACCTTCAGCTGCGCGAGGTTTTCCGGCCCACCCTCGAGCTGCTGCTCGGGGGCAACCCGCTCGAGGACCTCGACCGCTACCTGTCGCTGACCGAGTGGTCCGTGCTTTCGGACGTCGATCGCTGGAGGCGTCAGTCGGATGACGCGCGGCGCCGTGAGCTCGGCGCGGCGTGGGCGGACGTCGTCGCGCGCAAGCTCAAGTGGAAGCTGATCTACCAGGGCACGATCGAGACGCGCGACATCCCAACCGGCGCGATGGGCCTCACGCGGCAGCAGTTCGCGAAGCAGCTGCGGGACCGGCTTCCTGCGAAGCTGCGCGACATCGTCTTCGAGGTCGACGTCGCCGCTCAGGAGTCGCGGGCGTTCAACCCCATGACGGAGACGGCCGACATCCTGTTTTACGAGCCGCTCGAGGACACCTACCGGCAGAGCCGCGTGCTCGACCTGTTCCGCCGGCTGCCGGTGCGGATGGCTCTGTTCCGGATCTTCGCGCACGACGAGACGCACCGCCGCGAGCTGATCAAAGCCGCGAACGACGTGCTCGGGGTCAAAGACTAGAAGTCGTCGTCCCCACCACCGAGATCGTCGTCCCCCCCGCCGAATTCGTCATCGCCGCCGCCGAAATCGTCGTCGCCGTCGCCTGAGCTCACCGTCGCGAACGTCGATATCAGCCGGCGCAGAGCCGGCTTGCCGCAGTGCGGGCACGCGGGGGTGGGCGAGGAGAAGCCGACGAGCAGACTCGACTTCTTTCCGCACTCCTCGCACCGGTACTCATAGATCGGCATCCCTACGATTATCGCTACGTGATCGACATCGACCGGGTCCGTGCCGCGGCCGATCGCGCGCGACCTCACGTCCTTCGCACGCCGCTCCTACCAGTCGAAGGCGCGCTTCTCAAGCTTGAATGCCTGCAGCCGACCGGAAGCTTCAAGGTCCGAGGCTATTTCGCTGCTGCTCTGGCGTTGCCTCGAGAGCGCCTGGCGCGTGGCCTGCTCACCGTCAGCGCGGGCAACGCGGCTCAGGCTTGCGCGTACGTCGCGCACACGCTGGGCGTCCCATGCCGGGTGGTCATGTTCGACAGCGCGCCTCAGACCAAGGTCGACGGTGTGAAGCGATGGGGAGGCGCCATCGTCCCGATGGCACGTGAAGACCTCTTCCGATGGATGGCCGAGCAGGGATGGAACACCGAGCCGGAGGCCTTCCTCCATCCGCACATCGACGAGGACGTGATGGCGGGCCATGGCGGACTCGCCCTGGAGTTGCTGGAGGACGTATCCGACCTGCGGCGTGTGCTCGTCCCGGTCGGCGGTGGAGGCCTGATCGCCGGCGTTGCAGCGGCCATCCATGGGCTTCGGCCGGATGTTGAAGTCGTCGGGGTCCAGTCCGACGGCTACCCCAGCTGGCCGCGGTCATTCGCCGAGGGGAAACCGGTGTCGATCACGCCCAGCACGATCGCCGATGGCACGGCGGCCCCGTGTCACCCAAAGATGTTCGAGCTCCTGAAGGAATGCGTCGACCGCTGGCTCATCGTGCCCGAGCTGCGCTTGAAGTCGGCGATTCCAGTGCTCGCCTCCCGCGCCAAGGTCGTCGCCGAAGGGGCCGGCGCTCTTGCCTACGCGGCGCTCGAGCAGCTCGAGCCCGGACCGCCGACGGCAGCCATCGTCAGCGGCGGCAACATCGACAGGGCCCTGCTGTCCGAGCTGCTGGCCTAGCTGAGGACTTCCTCGCAGACCTTCAGCGCCGTCTGGATGTCCTCCGCGTCGATGCCGTAGTGGGTCACGAACCGAATGCTGCGCGGTCCGGCCGGCGCGCCGGCCACGCCACGTTTCGAGCACTCCTCGGTGAAATCCTCGGGCGACATTCGCTCGAGGTCGAAGTAGACGAGGTTGGTCTGCACGCGTGCCAGATCGCAGCGCACGCCGGGAAGCTGGGCCAGGCCTTCGGCTAGCGTCCTCGCGTTCGCGTGGTCTTCGGCGAGGCGGTCCACCATCTTGTCGAGCGCGATCAAGCCGGCCGCCGCCAGCACGCCGACCTGGCGCATCCCGCCGCCAAGTCGCTTGCGCCACCGCCTGGCGGCGGCGACGTCTTCCTCCGAGCCACAAAAGACGCTGCCGATCGGGCACGCGAGCCCTTTCGACAGGCAGAAGGTGACGGTGTCGGCGGTCGCCGCGATCTCGGACGCGTCGACGCCGAGCGCCACCGCCGCGTTGAAGATGCGCGCGCCATCGAGGTGGACCCGCACACCGCGCTCGTGCGCGGCGTCGCTGGCCTCACGCAGAGCCTCGAGCGGCCAGACGATGCCGCCGTGGCGGTTGTGCGTGTTCTCGAAGGTGATCGCTGCCGTGATCGGCTCGTGCACGTCGTCAGTCGGCCGGATCGCGCTGACGACCTGGGCCGGCGTCATCACGCCCGCTTCGGTGGGCACAGGGCGGATCTGCACGCCGCACACCGCCGCCGCCCCGGCCGTCTCGTAGTAGAAGGCATGAGAGTCGGCGTCGGCGATGAGCTCTTGGCCCCGCTGGGCGTTGACGGCGATCCCGATCAGGTTGCCCATGGTGCCGCTGGGCACGAACGTCGCCGCGTCCTTGCCCATGCGCTGGGCGGCCACCTCCAGGAGCTTGTTCGTGGTCGGGTCGTCGCCGAAGACGTCGTCCCCAAGCGGGGCCGTCACCATCGCCTGGCGCATCTCCGGGCTGGGCATCGCCACGGTATCGGAGCGGAAGTCGATCACCGGTACCCGACTAATCTAACCGGCGTGTCCAGGGGCCCCCGCCAAGTCACGGCGAAGCCTCTGACTTGGTGGGGATAAATGAAAGCGGACCTGATCCTGGCCAGGGGCCGGATCCGGACCTTGGGGCGCGCCGGCTTGAAACCCCACACCCATCTCGCCATCGCCGGCGGCGTCGTGCTCGCGTGCGGCGGCCGCGAGGTGATGAGCCTGCGCGGGCCGCGGACCAGGGTCGTCGATCTGCACGGATCCGCCGTCTTGCCCGGCTTCAACGACGCCCACGCGCACGTCGTCTACTACGGCCTGACACGCTTCGCCGCCGACCTGACGGGCGCTCGCGGCATCGACGACATCCTCGACCGTCTCCAGGCGCACGGCCGGACCCTGGCCAACACCGACTGGCAGCAGGGGATGGGCTACCGAACGGACGAGCTGACCGAGCGGCGCCAGCCGCATCGTTCCGAGCTCGACCGGGTGACCGGCAGCCGGCCCGCCTTCATCGACGAGCGCGGGGGTCATTCACGAGTCGCCAACACGGCGGCGCTGCTTGCGGCCGGCATCACGAACGAAACCCCGAATCCCCCGGGAGGCCGGATCGGGCGGGATCTCAACGGATCGCCGAACGGTCTCCTCCTCGAGGGCGCGATGCGGCTTGTCGCAGACGTCCAACCGGCGCCGAGCCTCGAGCGGAGGATCGACGGCGTCCTCCAGGCACAGGAGCTGCTCGTCTCACGAGGCGTCACGTCGGTCGGTGCGGCGGTCAACAGAGGTTTCGCGGACGACCTCCGCGCGTATGAGCGGCTGGCATGCGACGGCCGGCTGCGTATGCGCGTGAACGAGTTCCTCTCGTGGGAGCTGCTCGAATCGGCGTCGGAGCTCGGCTTGCGCGCCGGCTTCGGCAGCAACATGCTGCGCGCCGGGCCGATCAAAGTCTTCATCGACGGCGGCGCTGAACGCGTGGCCACGCGCAGCGGTGGCGGAATCTGGCGCACCAGGCCCGATGAGCTGCGCGACCTGGTCGCGCGCGCGAGCAGCGCCGGGCTGCAGGTCGCGGCGCACGCGATCGGCGACGCTGCGATCGAGGCGATGTGCGATGCGGTCGAAGCCGCCGGCGCAAAGCACATGCGGCACCGCGTCGAGCACTGCACGATCTGCCCAGCGGACCTGCAGGCGCGCCTCGCCAAGCTCGGCATGGTCGCAGTCATGCAGCCGATGGCGGCACGTTTTGGACGCGTCGCCTCGACCATCTTCTTCCCGGTGCGCGAGCGCGCCGACCTCGCGCCGCACCGCGGGCTGCTGAAGGCAGGCGTTCAGGTCGCGTTCAGCTCCGACCTTCCGGTGCTTCCCGACCCGAATCCATGGCCGGGAATCCGCGTCGCAGTCGAGGATCAGGTGAACGGGATCAGCCTTCTTTCGGCGCTGCGGGCCTACACGTCAGGCGGCGCGTACGCGAGCTTCGAGGAGAGCGTCAAGGGGACGCTCGAGCCGGGCATGCTCGCGGACCTCCAGGTCTATCGGGGCGATCCGCTCGAGGACGGCGAGAGCGTCGACTGGGAGCAGCTCCGCCCAAGAGCCGTCCTTTTGGGCGGAGTGAAAGTCTTCGGGACCCTTTAGGTCTCGGTGGAGATCTCGCCCATCTCCATCGCCCCGCCGGCTTCGGGCGCCATCGTCTCGGGCATCACGGGTGCGGCTGCCCTGCGGCGCGGCGTCGACCGGCGTCGCGTGGTCGCTCGCGCCGTCGATGCGCTGGACGGCGCCTTGCGGCGAGAGCTGCCCGCCGCCTTGCGCGTTCGCGACGCGGCTTTGCGCGTGGTCGTGGCGGCGCGCTTGCGCGTGGTCGACGCTGCGCGACGCCTGGTGGCGGACGCGCGTGAACCGGCTCCGCGCACCACCTGGCGCGCTTGCTTCGTCAGCGCGTCGACTCGCTTCAAGACGCTGTTGACATCGGCCCGGGTGCTCGCCTTCTTCGCCTGCGCCTGGAGCTGCTTGATCGCCGCTCGCGCGGTTTTCTCGGCGTCGTTGATCCTCCGCTGGACCTGGCGGCGCAGGTCAGGAGGAACTCTCTTCTCCGCCTCGCGCAACGCCTGCCTGCCCGCCTTCACAGCGCGGCCGACCAGGCCGGAGCGCGTGCTTCGTCGCTTTCTGGTTGCCATGCAAAAACCTCCCCTGAACCGTGCCTCGCGGAGCACTTGACGCACCGCATTAGACTGGGCCAGTCGTGCCGTCTGCCCCTCAGCGACACCTTATCAAGAAGTACGCGAACCGCAAGCTGTACGACACGCGCACGAGCCGCTACGTCACGCTCAACGAGATCGCGCAGCTCGTGCGCGACGGCCATGACGTGCAGGTCGTGGACCGCGACAACGGGACCGACCTCACGCAGGTCACTCTGTCGCAGATCGTGCTCGAGGAGGAAAAGCGCGGCCCCGCCCGCATCGTCGACGCGGGCGGCGAGATGTTGCACGACCGCGGCCAGGCGCTGCTGGACTACGTGCGCAAGACGCTCAACGTGCCGTCCGACCTCCGCAACGAGGTCGAGCGGCGCCGCGAAGGACTGGAGACGATGGCCGACGACGCCATCGCGCGCGCGCTCAGCCGGCTGCGCATCCCGACACGCAAGGACATCGACCGCATCAACGAGAGGCTCGATCGAATCTCCGCGCAGCTCAAGAAGGCGGGCGTCTCGAACGGCGCTACGACGGCACGGCGTAGACGAAAGGCTTCTCGCTGAGAACCGAGCCGATCTCCACGTCGTTCCCGACCTGGTAGCTCACCGAGCGCACGCGCCTGTCGGCGCGCAGCTGCTGCGTCATCACGTCAGCGACATCTGACATCCGCGAGGTGTCGCCGATGGCGGTGATCTTCCAGGGCGCAACGATCACGGCCCCGTCGATGGCCACACCACCCGCCGTGTTGGTGATCGCCAGCCCGGTCACGAATCGGTGGCCGTTCACGTCGAGGGCCTCAGCACCTGCTGCGGCCAGGTTGTTCAGTGCGTCCTGCAGGTCGAGCGCGGTGAGGCCGTTGACGTCGATCACCATCACCACTGCTGGGCCCCGCACCGGGATCAGCCCTTCGATCGCGCGCAGCCGCTGCGCCTCGTCGGTCAGCTCCTGGTCCACGGCGCCGCTCTGTCCCGACGCGAGCGTTGCGTGTCGCCTGTTCAGGTCGCTCTTCTCGGCCGCAAGCGAGTCGTTGGCGCGATGCAGGTCGTCGATCAGGAACGCGAGCGAGGTCGCGTCGACTCCGACCAGGCTGCGCTCGACCTCCGCCTGGCTTCGGATCTGGATCGTCGCGACCGCCGCGACGAGCAGCGCGATCAGCCACAGGCTCACGCGGCCGGCGAGCCTAGGCCGGGCTGACATGAGGTATCTGCAAGCTCGAGTCGTACGCGGGCAGCTCGATGTCAGGACCGCCCGTGAACGTCAGGTCGAGCTGAAACTGGACCTCGCGCGCCCGGATGTCGGGCAGCGCGGATGGGTCGGCGAGCGCGTCGCTCATGCGGTTGCGATCGCCGATCGCGAGCACGGTGAACGGCGAAGAGAGCGGCGGCCCCTGGTCGATCACGACCTGGCCCTGGGAGCCCGAAAATGAGCTCAGCGGAGTCAGGCGCCGGCCGTTCACGGCGATCGCCTCCGCACCGCTCGCGACCAGGAGGTTGACGACGTCCTGGACGTCCTGGAAGTTGACGAGGTAGCCGGCCGAGCCGACCGGCCCGGGCCCGGCGATCCCGTTTCGAAGCGTCACCCGCACGCCTGGGCCGTGCACCGCCGAGAGCCCTGCGTGGCTCCTCAGGTCGGCGACCTGGTCGCGAAGCGCCTGCGTGCCGGCGCTCTGCGCCGCCGCGCTCGACTCGAGGGAATCGATGGAGGCGCGAAGGTCTGCGATCTGCCGCCGCGAGTCCGCGTTCGTGGCCTCGAGCTCCGAAACGCTCCGGACCAGCGCCTGGTAGCGGGCGACCTGGTTGGAGGGCGTGAGCAGCTGCGTCCGCACCTGGTCCGCCAGCACGAAACCGGTGGCGAGAGCGACTAGGGCGACGAGCGCGCCGCTGGCGAGCCGGCGGGACATTAGGGTGAAATTCTGGGGTAGGCAGGGAGTTACTATCGAGGGCCGAATGGCGGTCGAAACCCGCGTCTCCGCGTTTCAAACCGCCCAGCGTCGCTTCGACGCCGCCGCCGACGTGATCGGCCTCTCCGAAGACGCGCGCGCCGGCCTGCGCGAGGTGAAGCGCGAGCTCACGGTCCACTTCCCGGTGCGTCTGGACGACGGCTCCGTCCACGTCTTCACCGGCTGGCGAGTGCAGCACAACATCAGCCGCGGCCCGGCCAAGGGCGGCATCCGCTACCACCCCGACATCGACCTCGATCTCGTCAAGGCGCTCGCGATGCTGATGACCTGGAAGTGCGCCGCGGTCGGCATCCCGTACGGCGGGTCGAAAGGCGCCGTGCGCGTCGACCCCCGCAAGCTGAGCCAGAACGAGCTCGAGCACCTGACGCGGCGCTACGCGACCGAGATCGCCATCCTGATCGGGCCGGAAAAGGACATCCCGGCGCCGGACATGGGCACCAGTCCGCAGGTGATGGCCTGGATCATGGACACGGTCTCGATGCACCAGGGCCACTCGGTCACCGCGTCCGTCACCGGTAAGCCGGTCGACGTCGGAGGTTCCGAGGGCCGTGTCGAGGCGCCGGGCCGGGGCGCGACCTACCTGACGCTCGAGGCGTTGAAGTACCTGCACATCGACGAGGAGACGCCGACGGTTGCCATCCAGGGCTACGGGCAGGTCGGCCGCTCCACGACCAGGCTTTTGTCAGAGGCGGGGCTCAGCATCGTCGCCGTCAGCGATTCGAAAGGCGGGGTCTACAACCCCAAGGGACTCGACCTGGCCGCGCTGGACGAGCACCGCCAGGTCCGGGGCGGAGTCGCGGGATTCAAGAAGGCCGACACCGTGACCAACGCCGAGTTGCTCGAACTGCCAGTCACCGTGCTCGTACCGGCAGCCGTGCAGGACCAGGTCACCGGTGACAATGCGGGCCGCATCCGGGCCAGGTTGATCACCGAGGGCGCCAACGCCGCGGTCGCACCGGAGGCGGACCCGATCCTCCACGACCGCAACATCTTCGTGATCCCGGACATCATCGCTAACGCGGGCGGCGTGATCGTCTCCTACTTCGAGTGGGTGCAGGACCTGCAGGCCTTCTTCTGGGAGGAGGAGGAGATCAATACCAAGCTGCACCATGTGATCACGCGCGCGTTTTACGAGATCCTCCATACGTCGGTGAACAAGCGCATCGACATGCGGTCCGCCGCCTACGCGACCGCGGTCCAGCGCGTGGCCAACGCGACGACGGTCCGGGGCATATATCCATAAAAGCGTGGGGGGATCAGGATCCCCCCACGAGCCCCCCCGCGCCCGGCGACCCGCGATGTTCGGCGTCTCTGTGCAACGTAAGGGGACGCCCGGAGTAAATCCGGGCTTCGGCTCCACTGGGTAAAAGCGTGGGGGGATCAGGATCCCCCCACGAGCCCCCCT
>Ga0075423_10003226_pt1 | contig 15004 bp, 12 predicted proteins | sample SoiMethybrSBSTD2_FD_80114 | JGI IMG/M metagenome (GOLD analysis project Ga0075423, IMG submission 80114) | Bulk soil microbial communities from a Populus tree surrounding site in Tennessee, USA - Soil MetaG P. TD hybrid SBSTD2 | ecosystem: Environmental > Terrestrial > Soil > Tree plantation...
ACCACGCACCTCCACGCGCCCCGAAAAAACAACCTCTCGGACCTCCAGGCCGACCCGAGCATCGTCACGCTCGACAACCGCCTGGCCGAGATCCTGGTCGGGCAGGAAACGCCGGTTCGCGTGATCGACGCCGGAAGCGCTGGCCAGGTCGGTGCCACCGCCCGCGCCAACGTGCAGTTCAAGGAGAGCGGCATCATTCTCCGCGTCACTCCGCACATCACGAGCAATCGCCAGATCCGCATGAGCATTCACGCCGAGCAGTCGCGGCTGAACGTCGTCGGTGGCGACCTCGGGTTCTTCTTCGACAAGAGCCGCGCCGACAACCAGCTGCTCGTCGCCGACGGCGAGACCGCAGTGATCGGCGGCCTCACGCAAACGCAGGTCATTCGCAACCGGTCCGGTGTCCCATTTCTCAGCGAGCTGCCGCTCCTCGGCAAGCTGTTCTCGCAGACCGACACCAGGGAAGAGAAGCGTGACCTCCTCGTGCTGATTACGCCGCACATCATCGACGAAGGGGAGGCGGTCCGGCCCCCTGGCGGCGCCCGCTGACCATCCCGGACTCTTTCCTTCGATGTCTCCTTTCATGACTCATTTTGTTCCTCGCGTTAGGCCCGGTGCGCTGTCGATCGGCGCACTCGTGGCCGCGCTCACGGGATGCGGCAGTGATGGCCTTACCACGGTAAATGGGGACAAGGTCGTCCCGACCGTGACTCTGTCCGTCGACGGCGTCAAAGGTCTGCCATCCAAGGTGGACTCGGTCAACACGCGGTCGTCGCTCAGCCTTTCGGTCAACGCCTCCGACAACGCCGCCATTCAGTCGGTGGTGATCAGCGTCGTGATCGGCGGCGTCGTCCTGCGAGCTGATAGCCTCGCGTACACGACCACTGTCACCACGGTGACACGCACGTCGTCGATGACACTCGGCGGCGTCCGCAGCGGGTCAAGCATCATCATTCGCGCCACGGCGTACGACGCCGGCGGAAACAAGGGAACCGCCGAGGTCTCGGCCGTCGCCTATGACCCGACTGTTCCTCGCGTCCAGTTTCTGAACCCCGACCTGGCAGTCATCGGTGGCGGTACCTACACGGTCAACATCCAAGGTATCGACACACTCGGGGTCACCAAGATTGGGTACCGGTCGACAGGTCCTTCCGCGCTGACGCGTTCGGATAGCCTGCTGCTCTCGGTACCCTATCCCAGGAACGACACCTGCTCGTTCTCGTTCACCGTGCCGGCGGCGACCGCCGTCGGGACTCAGTTCACGGTCGAACCGTTCGCGCAGAACCGCGACGGGCTCGCGTCAATCGGCAGCCCGGTGACGGTGACTGTGGTTGCGGCGGGCGTCGACAACAACACGCCGCTCGCCTACCAGTCGGTTCCGCCGCGGATGGAGATCGGCGATTCGCTCGACATCATCGGCAAGGACTCCGATGGGCTCGTGAAGTCGATCGGCTACGTGGTGACCGATTCGAGCGGTGCGGCGCTCGCGACCGTCGACATTCCGATCAGCACGCCGGCGCAGCAGGTCGTCCGCCGCGTGGAGTGGAACGTTCCCACGACACTTCGCGGCCGTGGGCTCTTCGTGGTCTCCTACGCGGTGGACCAGGCGAATCACAAGGGCTACGCCGTCGCCAACGGATCCATCACTCCGGTCTCGAGCGAGGCGGGAGGCAAGCACGATCCGACGGTCTACGCGTTCGGTCACACCACGGCGTTGCCGGCGGGGAGCCTCGGCGCGGACATCGCCGTCGACGTCGTGCGCTCTCGTGTGTACGTCTCGAACCTAACGAAGAACGAGCTCGAGGCCTTCGACTACGGCACGACGGTCTCCAAGCTGCCACCGGTTTCAGTTGGCGCGCAGCCGTGGGGCATGGTGATCGACAACAGCGGCTCGATGCTGCTCGTCGCGAACTCCGGCGGCACGAACATCAGCAAGGTTGACCTCGGCACGCGGAGCGAGTCGGGCCGGATCAAGACCGCCAACGCGTACGTCTACGACGTGGGCTGGTCGAAGGACCAGACGAGCGGCGGGTACAAGTACAGTGTTTCAGCGCCGATCGATTACTCGGACCGCCCGCAGTTCATCGCGCAGTCCGCGAGTGGCGCGCTGTACTACTCGACCCGTCCGACTGCCGAGGCGACGCCCGGAACGCTGCGGCGCATCGACAACTTCCTGGATCCACGGGCCGAGCCGCGGCAGATCTGGCAATATGGCGCGTTCGCCCGCGGACATTGGTTGATTCTCAATGCCGACGCCGTGGACGTGATCGAGGGACAGAGCGGCGTGTCTGACCAGATCATCATTTGCGATCACCCGGTTGGGGCCGATCCAAGCGCTAGCCAGTGCTTCCAGAACATGACCATCCCTGGCGCGATCGCGTCGCTCCGCGCAATCGGTGCGAACGCCGCGGAGGCGAAGGACATCGGCGCTGGCTCGCTCGCCCTGCCTGACACGAACTTCGTCGCGGTCGGTGGCGACCGACGCCGTGTCGCGTTCGGTGAGGCAAACACGGGTGGTTCTGCGGGTCGTGTGGTCGTCGTCTACGATCCGAGCGGAACGCCAGCGTACAGCGAGAAATACTCGGCGCCGATGCAGGTGAAGGATCTGACGAACAACGCGTCGGACCAGGTGTTCGGACTCGCGATCAACGGCAACAGTGAGAACATGGCGGTCCACGGCGTCGAAACGTTCTTCGCCGACACGTCGCTGCGACTGCAGGGCAAGTTCGCCACGTTCAGCACGGGTGCAGGCATTGCCTTCCACCCCGGCAACGTGGACGAGCAGACCGCTGACCCGAACGCTCGCGTGGCGTTCGTCGCCTCGGGTGACTACTCGATTCAGATCGTGGACACGTACAGCTATCGCCTGCGTGGCCGCATTCCGATTCGAAGCAATCTTTACGGCCCGCTGCGCGCCGTTACGCCTACGGCAGCCGAGCTGACGTCCGATCCGACGCTGGTCGTTAAGCTCTTCGGCTTGACGCCGGAGGGACTGGTTATGATTGATGTGCACGCGAGTGATATTCAGTAGCGACGCACACCTTCGCTGACCGACAAGCCTCGCGAGCCCGACCTAGTGTCGGGCTCGCGTATTTGGGGTGATTACGATAGCAATGTTGCGCTTCACCACTGCGGGAGAATCGCACGGACCTGCGCTCGTCAGCGTGCTCGAAGGCATGCCGGCGGGATTGCCGTTGCTGGCTGACGACGTGAACACCGAGCTGGCGCGGAGGCAACAGGGATACGGTCGCGGGCGACGAATGCAGATCGAGCGCGACACGGTGGAGTTCCTGTCTGGTGTTCGCGCGGGCCAGACGATCGGCTCGCCGATCTCGATGCTGATTGCGAACCGCGACTGGAAGAACTGGCAGGACGTGATGGACCCGGCGCCTCGTGAGGGCGACCCCGATCCTCGGCGGCGCGCGGTGACCCGCGTGCGGCCCGGCCACGCGGACCTAACGGGACTGCTCAAGTACGATCGCGACGATGCGCGCGACATCCTCGAGCGCGCATCGGCGCGCGAGACGACGGCACGCGTTGCCGCCGGCGCCATATGCAAGCGTCTGTTGGCCGAGCTCGAGGTGTCGATCGGGAGTCATCTCGTGCACCTCGGTGGTATCGACGCGAAGCCGTGCGACATCCTGCCTGACGACATCAACGCCGTCGCCGACGAGTCGCCACTACGGACGCTCGACCGTGAGGCCGAAGTCGCGATGATCGCGCACATCGACACGATCAAGCGCGAAGGCAATACGCTTGGCGGCATCTGTGAGGTGGTGTGCCGCGGGCTGCCGGTCGGATTGGGATCGCACGTGTCGTGGGATCGCAAGCTCGATGGGCGACTGGCGTCGGCACTGATGTCGATCCCGGCGGTGAAGGGAGTCGAAGTCGGGATCGGGTTCGAAGCGGCGCGACGTACCGGCGCGGAGGTGCATGACGAGATAGAGCCTGCACCCGGCCGCACGCTGACGGGGAACGTCCGGCGCAAGACGAATCGCGCTGGCGGGCTGGAAGGCGGGATGACGACTGGCGAGTCGCTCGTGCTGCGTGTGGCGATGAAGCCGATCAGCACGCTCATGCGGCCATTGGCCACCGTGGATGTGGCCACCGGGGGAACTGCCGCCGCAACGGCGGAGCGCAGCGATGTCACCGCGGTGCCCGCGATGGGAGTCATTGCCGAAGCCATGACCGCGTTCGTGCTCGCTCAGGCGGCGCTCGAGAAGTTCGGCGGTGACTCGCTCGCGGAAACGAAGCGAAACTATGATAGCTACCTTTCGCACGTCGCAGATCGTCTCGGACATTGAGGTCGGGAAGCCGCACCTCATCCTCGTAGGCCTGCCGGGCTCGGGGAAAACGGCGGTCGGCGAGGCACTCGCCGAGCGTCTCACCCGCTCGTTCCTGGACTTCGACCGTGAGATCGAGCGTCGCGAAAGCGCATCGATCGCCGAGATCTTCGGCGTGCGTGGCGAGGCGTATTTCCGGCAGCAGGAGATCGAGCTGACCCTCGAGCTCCGGCAGTGCGGGAACATGATCGTGGCGCCGGGTGGTGGTTGGGTCACCAACAAAGGCGTGGTGGAGATCGTTCGACCGCCAGCGCGCCTCGTTTACCTCAGGGTGAAGCCCGAGACGGCGCTCAAGCGATTGGGGTCGCAAAGCGGCGCCAGACCGCTGCTGTCGAGGCCGGATCCGTTGGGCCAGCTCAGGCGTTTGCTCGCTGAACGCGAAACGCTCTACGCCCAGGCCGATCACGAGATGAGCGTGGAAGTGCTTGACGTGAAACGAGTTGTCGATAAACTCGTTGAGCTTGCCTCTACTATAAAGGCCGGATAGGTTTGGCCATGGATGATCGGTTGGCAGACCTCCTGTCGATTTTGCGTGAGCGGTTCGCCGCCGACGCGAACGTCGAGGAGGTCGAAGCGTTTTTGTCGTACGAAGGGTACGATCGGCGACAGATCGGTGAGATACTGTCGCTGCTGTTCGCAGAGATTCCCATTCAGGCGACCGGCAACCAGTCGGTCGTTCAAAACCATATGACCTTTCGCGTGATGGGCCCACACGAGCGCGGCCGGTTTGCCCCGGACGCTTGGGGCCATCTCCTGACGCTCACCGGTTCGGGTGCGCTTACTACAGCCGAGCTCGAGCATGTCATCGAGCGAGCGCTCATGCAGATCGACGGGCGAATCGCTCTCGATGACCTGCGGGCACTCATGGAAGGCGCGGGGTATGACCCATCCGGCCCGTCATCCGATCACGCGACGGTACACTGAGAAGCATGGCCCGAAAGAAGTCGTCCGACGGGATCGACGAAACCGTCACCCGTCGCATAGCGGGGCGAGGCAGCGCCGCACGGCCGGGAACGAAAACCGTCGGTCGGCGTTCCACCGCGAAGAAAAAGACCGCCGCCCCCAAAGCGCGGTCGCGCAAGGCCGCGCCTAACGTCGTCGAGGACGAAGGTCCGCCGGCGCCCGCGGGATCCACCTCGCTCGTCATCGTCGAGTCTCCCGCGAAGGCGAAGACCATCGGCAAGTATCTTGGTCGCGGCTACCGCGTGAAGGCGACGATCGGTCACGTCCGCGATCTGCCAGAGAAAAAGCTCGGCATCGACATCGAGAACGGCTTCGAGCCCGAGTACGTCACCATCTCCGGCAAGGAGAAGACGCTCGCCGAGCTCAAGACCGCGGCGCACGACTCGAAGGAGGTGTTCCTCGCGACCGACCCTGATCGTGAGGGCGAGGCGATCGCGTGGCACGTCGCGGAGCAGATCAAGCGGCGCGGCGGTGCCCCGGTGCGTCGCGTGCTGTTCCACGAGATTACAAAGGACGCAGTGCAGCGCGCGCTGGCCAGCGCCGGGCAGATCGACGAGAAGAAGGTCGAGGCCCAGCAGGCGCGACGCGTGCTCGATCGCCTGGTTGGATACAAGGCAAGCCCGATCCTCTGGAAAACCGTCAAGAAGGGAATCTCCGCGGGGCGCGTGCAGACCGTGGCGCTCAGGCTCATTGTGGAGCGCGAGCGCGAGATTCGCGCGTTCAAGCCAGTGGAGTACTGGACGATCGAGGCCCAGCTGCAGAAGGGCGAGCAGCGGTTCACCGGCAAGCTGCATCACATCGATGGCAAGAAGCCGGAGATCGGCAAGGAAGCCGACGCGCGCGAGATCGTCACCGAAGTGGAGCGCATCGCGGCGGCCGTAGCGGGGAGTGCTGATCGGAACGGCGAAACGGTCGGCGCGTTCCCGGTGACGGAAGTAAAGCGGAGAGAGCGACGGAAGAATCCGTCGCCGCCCTTCACGACGAGCACGCTGCAGCAGGAAGCCGCCAAGAAGCTCGGCTTCGGCTCCAAGCGGACCATGCGGCTCGCGCAGGATCTTTACGAAGGCATCGACTTGGGGCCCGAGGGCGCAGTGGGGCTCATCACCTACATGCGCACCGACTCCACGCGCGTGGCGGAGAGCGCGGCACTGCAGGCGCGAGATCACCTGCGCACGCTGTTCGGCGCCGACTACCTCGCCGCGGGCCCGATGTTCTACGGAGGGGGCAGGAACGCGCAGAACGCCCAGGATGCGCACGAAGGCATCCGCCCGACGGATCCGGCGCGCCGGCCGGAGCTCGTTAGGCGCTACCTCAAGGAAGACCAGTTCAAGCTCTACCAGCTCATCTGGCAGCGGTTCATGGCGTCGCAGATGGCGCCGGCCGTGTTCGACACCACCACCGTCGACTACGACCTGTCGCAGGCCGCCGTCCCGGTCAAGACGACGCACGCGTACCTGTTCCGCTCCACCGGCAGCGTCATCAAGTTCCCGGGGTTCCTCGCGCTGTACCGCGAGGCCCACGAGGAAGGCGAGCATCGGGCGCTCGAGGACGAGCAGGCGCTTCCGCTGCTCGAGAAGGGTGAGCGCGTCCCGGTCCGGGAGATCGTTCCGTCGCAGCACTTCACGGAGCCGCCGCCGCGCTTTTCCGAGGCGAGCCTCGTGAAGGAGCTCGAACGCCTGGGCATCGGCCGGCCGTCCACCTACGCGCAGATCATCTCCACGCTCGTCGACCGCCACTACACACAGCTCGAGCAGCGGCGTTTCTTCCCGACAGCGTTAGGCGAGAGCGTGGAGCGCGTGATGGTGAAGCAGTTCCCGGACATCTTCAACGTCGGGTTCACGTCGGAGATGGAAGGAGAGCTCGACAAGGTCGAGGACGGCGCGATGCCGTGGCGGCGCGTGCTCACCGAGTTCTATCGGCCGTTCGAGAAGTCGCTGAACTCCGTCCAGGTCGAGAGTCTCATCGCCGAGGCGCACGATCTCTCCGGTTTGTCTGCCGAGCGGTGCCCCAACTGCGGTGGACGGCTCATGCCGAAGGGCGGCTTCTTCGGGCCATTCGTGGCGTGCGAAAACCACCCCAAAACGTGTAAATTCACCCGTCCTCTCAAAGGCGACCGGAAGCCCGCCGAGCCGACCGAGTACACGTGCCACGAGTGCGGCGCCATGATGCTCAAGCGCCATGGGCGCTCGGGCTTCTTCCTGGGCTGTAGCCGTTTTCCGAAGTGTCGCGGTACCCGGTCGATGCCGACTGGCGTGATCTGCCCGAAGGACGGTGGCGAGATCGCCGAACGCCGGTCGAAGAAGCGAGGGAAGGCGTTCTATGGCTGTTCGAACTACCCCAACTGTGATTTCGTCTGTTGGGACAAGCCAGTGCCGGAGAAATGTCCGGAATGCGGGTACCTCGGCGCCGAGATGAAGTCGAACAAGACGCGGGGTGAGTTCCGGAAGTGCGTGAAGTGCGGAAACGAGTGGGATGTAGCCAGTCCGGAGCCCGAGGAAGCCGTGGCTGTTTGACCGATTCGATCGTCCTTATCTTCAGGACGATCGGGCCCCCTTCACATTAAATGAACCGCATCGCCGCTATTGAATCGCGGCTGGGCACGGGCTGGTCTATAGCAGGCGAGCTCGGGACCGGTGCGACCTCACGCGTATACCTGGCCACCCGTGGAGCGGATGGCACGCGCGTGGTCGTCAAGGTCATGAAAAGCGGCAACGCCGCGACGGCCCGGTCCCAGTACTTCCTGCTCGAGATGCAGGTGCTGCAGAAGATGAATCACCCGAACGTGGTCCCGATCAGCGAAGCGGGGGAAGCGCAGGGGGTTCTCTTCTTTACCATGCCGTTCATCGAGGGCGAGACGATGCGCCAGCGGCTCGCCCGCGAAGGCGCGTTCTCGATGGGCAACGCGGTTCGAGTGGCGCGCGATGTCGCGAAAGCACTCGGCCACGTCCACTCCCTCGGCATCGTCCACCGCGATGTGAAGCCGGAGAACATCCTGCTCTCGCCCGAAGGGGCGGTCCTCCTGGACTTCGGGCACGCCCGCGCGCCGGCGATCATGCCAAGCCTGGATGCGCGCGACGCGAAGAAGTACATCGTCGGCACGCCGAACTACGTGAGCCCCGAACAGGTCGCCGGCCGCCGCATGGCGGACTCCCGTTCGGACATCTATTCGCTGGGCTGCGTTCTGCTGGAGATGCTCACGGGCCAGCTGCCGTTCGCGGCGTCGTCGGCGCGAGAGTCGATGCAGCGCCGCCTGGATGAGCCGCCTCCTGACATCCGCGCGCTTCGGCCCGACGTTCCCGAGGAGCTTGCCTCCGTCCTTAAGCGGGCGATGAAAATCGATCCGGCTGAGCGGTACATGTCGGCCAGCCAGATGGCCGACGAGCTGACGAGCGCGCTCGATCTTCTGCCAGTGACGAGATGAGACGACGAATCGACTGATTATATCTGTCAGTCTTGAAGAATCGTCTGTAATATTGTAGGTTTGGCGCATGATCGACCAAACCTCCCTCGTCATACTCGACACGCTTCAGTCCGACGCCCGCATCTCCAACGCCGAGATCGGGCGTCGGGTCGGACTCGCTCCATCGGCCGTCTTCGAGCGGATCAAGAAGCTCGAGGAGCGCGGCGCCGTCCGAGGCTATAACGCAAACATCGACCCCGCAGCGGTCGACCTCGGGCTCCTTGCGTTCGTGCTCGTGCGGTCGGACGAGCGCGGTGGCGCACCTCGAACCGAGGCGGCGCTCGTCGCGCTCCCCGAGGTGCAGGAGGTTCACCACGTCGCGGGCGAAGACTGCTTCATGCTGAAGGTGCGCGCGCGCGACACGGCGGCGCTCAACGTTCTACTCGCAAATCGGATCGGCTCGCTCGATGGGGTGAGATCGACCAAGACGACGATCGTCCTTCGCACCGCCAAGGAGACTTCCACCATCCCGATCGCCAGCCCGGAGCTCGCGCGGTCCCGTGAGGCTGGAGATGACACCCGTTGATACCAACAGCCAGGCTGCGCACCACACCCCGCGCGCTCTAGTTCTCGCCGCGTTTGCGGCGATCTACATCATCTGGGGGTCGACGTACCTCGCGATCAAGTACGCCGTCGCGACGGTGCCGCCATTCTTCATGACGGGTGCGCGATTCCTCGTCGCCGGGGCCGTGCTCTACGCCTGGTCGGTTCTGCGAGCGCGCCGCGATGGTCGCGACGGCGAGGCACCACAGCCGGCCGCGGTCACGCGCCGGCGATGGCGTGACGCGTTCATCGTGGGTGCCCTGCTCATCGTCGGCGGTACGGCCCTCGTGGGATGGGCCGAGCTCTCGGTACCGTCGGGCATCACGTCGCTCATTCTCGCGACCACCCCGCTCTGGATGGTGCTCATGGAGAGCGCGATCGAGTCGAAGCAGGCCCCGAGCCCGCGCGTCATCGGGGGCGTCGTCGTCGGGATCGTCGGACTCGGTGTGCTCGTGGGCCCGTCGCTGGTGTCGCCGGATGGCGAGCTGGAATTGTTAGGCGTCGGCAGCCTTGCACTCGCAGCGCTCACGTGGTCGGCCGGCGCGATGTTCTCGCGCCGTGCCGCGCTCGCGCCGTCGCCCGCGCGGGCGACCGGGATGCAGATGATCGCCGGTGCTGTGCTATCGATCCTGGTTGGATTCGCAATGGGCGAACATCGGGCGCTGTCATTTGCCGGGATCTCCCTGCCGTCGATTATCGCCGTCGGCTATCTCGTGGTTGCCGGTGCGCTGGTCGGCTTCACCGCGTACCTCTGGCTCATGCGCGTCTCCACGCCATCGCGCGTCGCGACGCACGCCTACGTGAACCCCGTCGTTGCGGTGCTTCTCGGCTGGGCCATCCTCGGCGAGTCGGTCACCGGACGCACTGCCGCCGCCATGGCGATCATCGTGGTCGCCGTCGTGCTCATTGTGAGCGCGCCCAGTGCGACGCGCTCCGCAGGGCGGCGGCGTGTGCTATCATTCCGCCATGGCGAGCTCGCTGAGCGGAGATCGTAGCGAAAACCTCCAGGCCATTCACATTGCGGGCGGCGGGCTCGCGGGCAGCGAGGCTGCGTGGCAGCTCGCTGAACGCGGCCATCACGTGGTGATCCACGAAATGCGACCCGTCCGTGCAACGCCGGCGCACCGCACGGATCGTCTGGCGGAGCTCGTCTGCTCGAACACGTTCAAGAGTACCGAGACTTCGAACGCGCACGGGCTCCTCAAAGCCGAGATGCGGGCGTTGGGCTCCGTGATTCTCCGCGCGGCGGACGAGGCGCGCGTTCCGGGCGGGTCGGCGCTGGCGGTCGACCGTGAAGTCTTTGCGGCGACGGTGCACCGGTGGGTCACCGCCCATCCGCGCATCGAGGTCGATCGCGAGGAGGTCACGGAGCTTCCGTCGCCAGGCATCGTCGCCACAGGTCCGCTCACCTCCGATGCGCTTTCGGCGACGATCCAGAAACGCCTCGGCGTCGAATCGCTCGCGTTCTACGACGCGATCGCGCCAATCGTCGCGGGGGAATCGATCGACGCGTCGATAGTGTTCCGCGCCTCGCGTTACGGGAAGGAAACGATGGCCGCCGCCGATGCGATGAGCACACAAGGTGCTCCCGATCTCGCCGGCGAAGGCGCCTACGTGAACTGTCCGTTCACGCGCGAGCAGTACGAGGCGTTCCTCGATGCGCTCGTTGCCGCGGACCAGTACGAGGGCCATGACTTCGATCCCATCCCGTACTTCGAGGGATGCATGCCGATCGAGGAAATGGCGCGGCGGGGCCGCGAGACGCTTCGCTTCGGGCCGATGAAACCCGTCGGCCTCCGCGACCCGCGAACCGGTCGCGAGGCCTATGCGATCGCGCAGCTCCGAATGGAGGACCGCGGCGGCCGGATGTGGAACCTCGTTGGTTTCCAGACGCGTCTTCGCACGCGGGAGCAGCAGCGTGTGTTCCGGATGATTCCCGGGCTGGCCGATGCCGAGTTCCTGCGCTGGGGGTCCGTGCATCGCAACTCATACGTGAATGCGGCGGCGGTCCTAACGAGCCACCTGTCGCTTCGCGACGATCCCATGATGCTGTTCGCGGGTCAGCTCACGGGCGTCGAGGGCTACACGGAGAGCTCGGCGACCGGGCTCCTCGCTGGTATCAATCTCGCGCGCCTGGTCGCAGGCGAGGGGCCGGTGATCCCGCCGCCCACCACCATGCTCGGCGCGCTGTACCGATACCTCCACGAGGCGGACCCGCGTCACTTCCAGCCAATGAACGCGAACTTCGGCCTGCTCGATGAGCTGGAGGTGCCGGTGCGCGACAAGCGGAGGAAGCGCGAGCTGTTTGCCGACCGTGCCCTGCGCGCGCTCGATGAGTGGAGCAGCGCAAGCGGCATCGCCGCGGCTGGCGTTGCGTGACGAAGCGGACGCGAAAGTCGGCAACGGAGTCGAAGCACGCGCCGGCGAGCGCGCTTCCCGTTGTTCCTTCGCCCGAGGTCGCGGAGTACCTCGAGCATCTCCGCGGTGAGCGCGACGTTTCGCCGAACACGATTCTGGCCTACGCTCGCGACCTGTCGGAGCTCGTCTTCTTCTTCTCCACGTACTATGGCGGTGAAGGGTGGTCCTGGCAGGGAGTCGACCGGCTCGCCATCCGCGGGTTTCTGGCACACCTAACGAGACGCGGCCTTTCCAAGCGCTCCATCGCGCGGGCACTGTCGGCTGTGCGAGGGTTCTACCGCTTTCTCCACCGCAACGAGGTCGTGGATGCCAACCCCGCACGTGCGGTGGGCTCGCCCAAGCTCGAGCGCTACCTCCCGAGCTACCTCGACCGGGCACAGATCGACCTCGTGTTTCAGGCGGCCGAGGTTCGCGCGTGGGAAGGGCGGTTCAACGACGTTCGCAACCTGGCCATTCTGGAGCTGTTCTACTCGACGGGGATGCGACTGTCGGAGCTCCGCGGGATCAACCGTGGTGACCTCGATCTCGTATCGCAGCAGGTGAAGGTCACGGGCAAGGGTCGGAAGCAGCGCATCATTCCGGTGGGCGACCATGCGTCGCTGGCGCTGCGGAACTACGAGGCGAAGCGTGACGAGCTCGCGCGGCACCTGGGAGCCAGGGTCGACCGCACGGCGTTTTTCCTCAGCGCGCACGGACGTCGGCTGAGCACCCGCGCGGTTCAGCTCATCGTGACGAAGTTTCTCCGTCAGATCGACGAGAGCGCCGGGTTGAGCACCCACTCGCTTCGGCACACGTTCGCTACTCACTTGCTGGATGCCGGCGCCGACCTCCGCGCGGTTCAAGAGTTGCTTGGTCACGCGTCTATCTCGACGACGCAGATCTATACCCATACCAGTGTCGAACGGCTGAAACAGGTCTACCAGAAAGCTCATCCGCGCGCCTGATCCACCGGACTCGCCTTCTTTTTGCAAAGGCAGGGGGCATGCGATTCGAACAGGTCCCGCTCTTCATTGGGGTGATCGTCGCGATTCTCGGGCTCGGGCTGGTGCTCGATGCGCAGCTGCCAGAGGGATTTTCCCAATCGCGGGAGCGTCGTCGGCGAGAGCGAACCGAGCGACATCGGCCGGGCGAGACTCTCTTGGGACTTGGGATTATCGCAATGGCGGCCGCGCTCATCGGTAGTGACCAGTGGCGTTTTGGCACGTTGTCGGCACTGGCCGGTGTGATCCTCCTCGGCGTCGGGGCTTGGCTGAATCGGGACTACCTTCGCGAGCTCTTCCTCTTCCGCGGGGTGTCCCGCCGTGGAGAAAAGCGGTCCGCGCCTCGAGCCGCGGCTCCGAACGCTCACTCCGCGTCCGAATCAGGCGTCGGCAGGCCAGCGGTCGTTCCGGGTTTGGCGGACGGTCCGCCGCCACGAGGCGGTGGAGTTCGAGGAGACCGCGAAGCACCCATCATGACGGCGGCGGAGCCCCTGCCGCGTCACGGCAAGTCGGTCGGCGACGACACGCCACAGGACGGACAGCCTCGGCTCCGCATTCGCTGAGCTTCCGGATGAGTGGCCGGCCGCGTTGTGAGGCGGCGACCGGCTATCTTTTCGTTCATGGAACGCACGCTTCCGCGCATTCGCGCGACGACGATTCTCGCCGTCCGCCGAGACGGCAAAGTCGCGCTCGGCGGCGATGGCCAGGTGACCGTTGGCGAGACCGTGATGAAGTCGAACGCGCAGAAAGTGCGCGCGCTTCGTGGCGGACAGCTGCTGGCGGGCTTCGCCGGTAGCGCCGCGGACGCCTTTACGCTGTTCGAGAAGTTCGAGGAGAAGCTCGAGCGCTACCCGAACAATCTCTCGCGCGCGGCTGTCGAGCTGGCGAAGGACTGGCGCAGTGACCGCGTGCTGCGACGTCTGGAGGCGTTGCTCATCGTCGTGGACAGGCAGCATGGCTTCGTCATCTCCGGTACGGGCGACATCATCGAACCCGATGATGGAATTCTCGCCATCGGGTCGGGCGGGTCCTATGCGCTCGCCGCGGCTCGCGCCCTCGTTTCCGCGACGACGCTTTCGCCTGCGGAGATCGTGCGCCGCGGACTCGAGATCGCCGGCGAGATCTGCGTCTATACCAACACCAACATCACGGTGCTCGAGACGCCGGCCTAACGCCGGCACGACTCGGCTTCCGGCCTTTCGCCATACCGATGCCCAGCACACGTACGCAGCAGGTGGTCGCGCGCCTCGCTGATCTCACCCCGCGCCAGATCGTCGCCGAGCTCGATCGCTACATCGTCGGTCAGGGCGACGCGAAGAAGGCCGTCGCCATCGCGCTCCGCAACCGGTGGCGCCGCCAGCGCGCGCCCGATGCAATCCGGGACGAGATCTCGCCTAACAACATCATCCTTGTCGGCCCCACCGGTGTCGGCAAGACGGAGATCGCACGCCGCCTGGCGAGGCTCGCCGGCGCGCCGTTCGTGAAAGTCGAAGCGTCGAAATTCACGGAAGTGGGTTATGTCGGTCGTGATGTCGAATCGATGGTTCGCGATCTGGTCGACAGCGCGATCAACATGGTGCGCGGGGAGCGCGAGTCGGAAGTTCAGTCGACGGCGAAGGAGAAAGTCGAAGAGCGCCTGCTCGATCTGCTGTTGCCTGTCCCACCGGACATCAAACAATCGACCCACTCCTCTGCGGCTGCTGGAGGCACGCACCTGTTCGTGGTGTCACCGGCGGGTTCGGTGTCGAGCGAGACTGATGCGTCCGAGGTTCGCTACAAGCGGACGCGCGAGAAGCTGAAGGCGCTTCTCGCCAACGGCGAGCTCGATGAGCGCGAAGTAGAGATCGAGGTGACGCAACAGGCGCCGGTGATGTTCGACATGATGGTGCCGCAGGGCGCGCCGGAAGGAATGGACAATCTGTCCGAAATGCTTCAGGACATGCTGCCCAAGCGCAAGAAGAAGAGAACGGTGAAAGTCGCTGAGGCGAGACGAATTCTCCTCGGCGAAGAGCTGGAGAAACTGATCAACAAGGAAGACGTCACCGCCGATGCGCTCGAGCGAGTGCAGACGATGGGCATCATTTTCCTTGACGAAATCGACAAGATTGCCGGTCAGCGCGGGCCAAGCACCGGCGGACCCGACGTTTCGCGCGAGGGAGTCCAGCGCGACCTGCTGCCGATTGTCGAGGGGTCCAACGTTCAGACGAAGCACGGCATGGTGAAGACTGACCACGTGCTGTTCATCGCTGCCGGCGCGTTTCACGTCGCAAAGCCGAGCGATTTGATTCCGGAGCTCC
>Ga0075423_10003227_pt1 | contig 15000 bp, 11 predicted proteins | sample SoiMethybrSBSTD2_FD_80114 | JGI IMG/M metagenome (GOLD analysis project Ga0075423, IMG submission 80114) | Bulk soil microbial communities from a Populus tree surrounding site in Tennessee, USA - Soil MetaG P. TD hybrid SBSTD2 | ecosystem: Environmental > Terrestrial > Soil > Tree plantation...
CCGGCGATACTGGTGACGCTGATCTTTCGCACCCTCGATGGCTTTCGAGTTTTTGATCTGATCTACGTGCTCACCGGTGGTGGGCCAGGAACTTCCACCGAGCCGGTCGCGCTCTACACTTTCAACGCTCTACTTCAAAATCTTCGGTTTGGGTATGGATCGGCGCTGTCAGTCGTGATTTTCGCCATCACCTTCGCGCTGGCGCTCTTCTACGTGCGCGGGCTCGGCGTGCGGTTAGGGGGGGAGGAGTGACGGCGGGAAGCGGGAAGAGGGAAGCGGGAAGCGGGACGCAGCGCCGCCGTCCGAGGTCGGTGAAATGGGGCGACTCGGTCTTCGGCGCGGCGTTGGTGCTCCTGATGATCTTCACGCTGTTCCCATGGTATTGGGCCATCGTGGCGTCGTTCACCCCAGACGCTGCGCTTTTCCGCGATCCATCGCTCATTCCGACCCACCTCATTTTCGACCATTACCGCGCGCTGTTCACAGAGCGCGACTTCATCACACCGATTCGCAATTCGCTGGTCGTCGCCGGAACGACGACGTTGTTCTGTCTGGTGGTTGGAACGCTGGCGGCCTATGCGCTGGCGAGAATCGAATTTCGAGGCAAAGCGCCGATCATGGCGTTCATTCTGGCGGTGACGATGTTCCCACAGATCTCGATCGTCAGCCCGCTTTACCTATTGCTTCGCTCACTGCATCTCATCGATACATATCCTGGCTTGATCATGCCGTACATGACTTTCGCGATGCCGCTTACGGTCTGGGTGCTCACCGGTTCCATCCGGCAAATACCGAAGGATCTGGAAGAAGCAGCGCACGTCGACGGTGCATCACGCCTACAGAGTTTCCTCAAGATTCTATTGCCATTGGCAGTGCCGAGCCTGGCGACGACCGGCATTCTTACGTTCATCTATTGCTGGAACGAGTTTCTGTTCGCCTTGTCGTTCACACTGGGACCCGAACGGCAGACAGTGCCCGTAGCCATCGCATTGTTTCGCGGACAGTATCAGGTGCCGTGGGGTGAGATTTTGGCGGCCGCAGTGGTGGCGACGGCCCCGGTTGCGGCGTTGGTGTTGGTGTTTCAACGGAGAATTGTGCAGGGGTTGACTGCTGGAGCGGTGAAGGGATGACTCTCGACCGAGGTTTACGGACCAACGGCATTGCTGATTACTGACTGAGTAAGGACTCCGACTTAGCGCCTGAATTCGGGCACGCGTGTTGTCGATCGATCCTCAATTAGTCAGCAGCCAGCAATGCTATGTTAGTCCGAAACCCTCAGTCCAATAAACAAACCGGAATGGCAAGGATATCTCTCGAGCACATCGACAAGGTTTACCCGAACGGCTATGTAGCTGCCCGCGATCTCAGTCTGGAAGTCGCGGATGGCGAGCTCCTCGTGCTCGTTGGACCGTCGGGCAGCGGGAAGTCGACGGTGCTGCGACTGATGGCGGGACTCGAGCGCGTCACCGATGGCGTGATTCGCATTGGCGAGCGGGATGTCACCGATCTTCCGCCGCAGCAACGCGACATCGCGATGGTCTTCCAGAATTACGCGCTCTATCCGCACATGACCGTTCGGGACAACCTCGCCTTCGGGCTCGCGATTCGAAAGCAGCCGCGGGGCATCATCGATCAGCGGGTGAACACGGTTGCTTCGTCGCTGGGCCTCGAGGCACTGCTCGATCGCAAACCAGCCCAGCTATCCGGAGGGCAGCGCCAACGAGTCGCTTTGGGGCGCGCGATCGTCCGCGAGCCATTGGCTTTTCTGTTTGACGAACCGCTGTCGAACCTCGACGCGCAGCTCCGTGTCGAGACTCGCGTCGAGTTGTCGCGACTTCATCGCAAGCTGGGCGCGACGATGGTCTACGTGACCCATGACCAATCCGAAGCGCTCACACTCGGCGATCGAATCGCGGTGCTCAAGGAAGGCGTGCTGCAACAGATCGCGACGCCGATGGAGCTATATCAGCGGCCAGCCAACAAGTTCGTCGCCGGATTCATCGGCAGTCCGTCGATGAATTTCATCGAAGGCGTGATCCAGCGCTCGGACGCCACGGTTGCGGCGACTGGCTTGTGCACTTTCAAGGGAGTTGACCTGACCGTCGATGTGCCGTGCGATGCGAATCGCCGCGGCCGCGTCTTCCTCGGCGTACGGCCCCAGCACATCGAAGTGAGTGCCGATGGTCAGAACCGTCCCCGCGCGGAAGTCGGTGTGGTCGAGCCGATGGGGAACGAGCAGATCGTCTACGTCACCCTATCCGGTGGTGACAAGCTCGTCGCCGTCGCCCCGCCGGAAGAAATCATAAAACCCGGCGACACTGTATCGATCAATATTCGGCCGGAAGGGGCCCATCTCTTCGACGCAGAAACCGGTCGGCGAATTGATCCGTCGCCTCAGCGTCTCTGATTGCGGAGAGCCGTAATCACGCTCGCGGCAACGCGAGTGTGAACTTAGACCCCTTCTCGTACTCGCTCTCGACAGTGAGATCGCCGCCCATTCGCCGTGCGAGGTCGCGGCTGATGGAGAGTCCCAGACCCGTGCCCTGCTGCGGCGACGCGTAATCACGGGTGACCTGCACGAATGGCTCGAAGATGGCCTCGAGTTTGTCCCGCGGAATTCCACTGCCGTCATCACGGACGATGATGTAGATCATCTCATCGTCCTCTTCGCATTCCAGCGAGATGTGGCCGCCGTCGGGTGTGAATTTTATCGCGTTCGATAACAGGTTGATCAGAATCTGCCGCACCTTGTCCGGGTCGCCGCACACCTCCGCTTCCGGAATGTCTGGCGCAATCGTGAACTGTAGATTCTTGTCGCGCAGCTGTGGCTCTACGAACTCCTTCAGGCTTTGCACCACGTCGCCAAGACCCATTGGCGTCTTCGCGACGTTGACGTGCCCAGCTTCGATCTTTGCGAAGTTGAGAATGTCGTTGATCAGAGAAAGGAGGTGTCGCTGGCTGCGATTGATGCGCTCGATGTCGTCCTGCTGGGCGGGCGTGATAGGGCCGCGCACGCCCAGCGTGAGCAGCTGCGCGTAACCTGCGATCGCATTTAGCGGCGTACGCAATTCATGAGACATCGTCGCGAGAAACCTGCTCTTCGCCGCGTTGGCTTCCTCCGCGTCTCTACGAGCTGCGCGCTCGCTCTCGACCAGCTCCCGATACGAAGTAACGTCGATCGCGGCCGTCAACATCAGGCCTCGGCCGTCCGCGAGTTTGCCCAAGGAAACGCGGTGGAAATCCCAGATACGGTCGGCCCCATCGGCCCCGCGCACGGCGTGCTCGCCCAGGTGAACCGACTCTCCTTCGAGTGACTGGTCGTCGGCGGTTGCTTTGAGTATCGACGCCGAGTCACCCGGCAATGCCAGTGCGGCCCACTCATCGGTGGTGGTGACCGGAGTCTGGTAGTAACCGGTGAGAGTCATCCAAGCTTCGCTCAGCTGCAGGATTTCGCCATCGGACGCGTGCAGCATCAGTGGATACGGGGCAGATTGTACTGCGGCGCGCAATCGCGCCTCGCTTTCGCGTAAGTGGAGTTCGGCTGCTTGACGCTCATCGAGGTGCGCCTTCATGTCGAGCTGTCGCTGGCGCGCACGCAGTCCGGAGCGGATCACAGTCGTCAGCGTGGCGACTCGCACCGGCCGCTCGAGCAGAGTCACGTTGCCTTTCATTGCGACCCCGCTGAGCGCCCGCGGCAAAGTCCCCGACAGCTCCTCCTCACCAGTAAGAAGGACAATGGGGACGTCGGACCATGATGGCTGGCAATCCAAGGCATCCAGCAGGTCCTCACGCGCGCTGTCGACCAAAGCCTCTTCAGCAATCACGATCACCCCAACGTCTTCATCCTCCAGCAGCGCGCACACCGATTTCATGTCGGCGCAAGCGTGCGGCGTGAAGCCTGCACTCTGCAATACGCGGTGCGCGACGCTCGAATCGTGGCCTGTCGGCGTCAGCAGAACGACCGGAAGGGCTTCAGCGGCCTGATTGCGTTCTATGATCGCTGCTGCCACGCCGTGTCCGCGTTACGCGTTTTTCGGATCTCTTTTGCGGGATTGATTCTGAACCTTTTGTGGGCTCCTCTCCATCCCACTTCGCCACGACCTGGTCGGCGAGAAGGGGCTCTGACCCACCGGTGTACTGCGGGACGCCGGTCAACACCCCGTGGAATTCGCGTAGCGGCTCCCCTACGAACAAGCCGCCCTCCTGCACTCTGCACTCACGGATCATTCGCTCGTGATCACCACTCCGCTTCTTAACGACAGAAATCGCCTGTCGCACACTTCCGGCAACTTCGAAGTATCGAAGCAGAATCACTGTATCAGCCAGATATCTGACGTCCGCCGCCTCCTCGACCGGATTACCAAAAATCCCATGCTGCACCAGCGTCATCACGCACGTCACGCCGTTGTTGGAGAGAAAACTCAACAGCTCGTGAATTTGAATCGGCAGCAGGCGCTCTTCCGGCATCGACTGCATGTATCCGTTGATCGAATCGATCAACACCAGCGTAACGTTCTCTACCGTGACGGCGTTCACGACCTCATTCGCAAATTCGCCCGGAGACAGCTCGGTCGGCTCGACCTGTCGCATGATTAGCTGCCCGGTCTGGCGCTCGTTATCCACCGAAATTCCAAGCGCTTGCGTTCGCGTCTGGAAGGTCCCAAGCCGCTCGTCAAAGAGATAGAAGAGAACCTTACCGCCGCCCGCCAGCTCCTGCCGCGCGAACTGAGTGCAGAGAACCGATTTGCCGGTTCCCGCCGCGCCGGTAATCAACGCACTTGTGCCGCACGTAATGCCGCCGCCCAGGAGATCGTCGAGCGCCTTCGATCCCGTCAGTAACCGGTCACGATGCGGCTTGACGCGAGCTTCCTCCTGCCGGATCCGTGGAAAGACCTTCAGGCCGCCACGAAGGATTCGGAAATCATGATATCCACCGCGAAATGAAATTCCGCGGACCTTGGTCAGCTGTAGGCGCCGACGCTCCGATCCATACTCGAGCGCCACGTGCTCGAGTACGACGACACCGTGGGCAATGCTGTGCAGCTGCAAATCGTTTCCAGGTCCCGTCTTGTCGTCGAGCAGGAAGACTGTGCATTTACGCGTTTCGAAGAACTGCTTCAGCGCCAGTATCTGTCGACGGAATCGCAGCGCCTCGCGTGCCAGCAGTCGCATCTCCGAGAGCGAATCGAAAACAACTCGCTGAGGATCGCGCTCCTCGATTGATTTGAGCACGCGATCGATTGTTTGCTGAAGCTCGACTTCCGCCGGATGAAAGATCGTGTAGCTCTCCTGCACGTTCAGCGAGCCCTCACTGTTAAGCTCGAAGATGTCTATCCCTTCGAGCGTCCAGCCGTGTGACTCGGCGACCGCCTGGAGCTCTCGCCTGCTCTCGGAGAGTGTTACATACAGGCCTCGCTCCCCGTTCTTCGCGCCCTCGATCAGAAACTGAAGTCCGAGCGTGGTCTTTCCGGTGCCCGGCTCACCGTCGATGAGATAGAGATGATTTGTCGGAAGCCCACCGCCGAGAATCTCGTCGAGACCAGCAACGCCGGTGCGTGCGCGTGGCACGTCGGGCGAACCCGGAGTATTTGGGGGTCGAACCAAAACAATTTCTCCTGTCGAATGGCGGCTACGCGCTGGCGATTCTCCGCAGCGCCTGCACCGCATCCACCGTCTCTTTACTGGGCATTGCGCCCGACATCACGATCGGTACGAGCTTGTCGTCCCGGTTGTACAAATCGTTGCCGAAGTACAGCTGCCCGTTGTTGATGTATGTCGTGAAGTACGTGATGAACACCGGAATCTTTTGTGGCAGCTTGACGCCACGATTGTCAGGTCCATCGTGCATCGCCTGCTCCACCTTGTCGGCTGGCCATCCGAGCACCCACTCCGCCAGCTCCGCGGGCTTCTCGAGCCGGATGCAGCCGTGACTGAATGCACGAACGTCCTTGTTGAACAGCTGGTGATTGGGCGTGTCGTGCAGATAGATGTTGAAGTCGTTCGGGAACAGGAACTTGACGAACCCGAGTGCGTTCTTGGGTCCTGGTCGCTGACGCACGGCCCGCTGTCCGTTCTGGCTATAAACCTCCATGTTCTCGCTGGCGAGGTAGCCGGGACCTTTGGGGAATATCTCCTTTGCGGCAATGCTCGGCGGCACGTCCCAGTATGGACGGAAGACCACAGTCTCCATTGAGTCCGCGAATACCGGTGTCGCCTTGTCCTCGTACTCCTGTCCGACGATCACCTTCATCTCGAGCGCTTTCCCGGTACTGTCGTATGCCTCGAGGTGGAACGCAGGCACGTTGACGAAGATGTAGCGTCGACCAAAGCTTCTCGGCAGCCAACGATACCGCTCCATGTTGGCGGCGATCTGCGCGAGTCTATAACTGGCGGGCACGTTGAGGGCATCGACGGTCTCCTTACCGAGCGCGCTGTCGACGTTGATCGAGTGGCGTTGCTGGAAGGTGGCGATTGCACCGGCAAGCGCGTTGTCGTAGGTGCCTGATCCCGCGGCGGTCTGGGCACCGCTGTCGGCAGGCACAGCGATTCCTTCGGCGGCGAGTCGCGCGCGCACAGCCGTCAGCACTGCCGGGTTCGCTTTGCCACCAGCTTTAATGTTGCCGCTTACGCCAGGAACCGCTGACCAGCCTCCTTTGGCGACGATCACGCGCCAGCGTTGCAGCTCCTTGCTGAGTCCCGCGTAGTCGTCATCGGTCGGGCGCATCGTGGCCAGCGCGCGATCCAGATGCTCGTAGCGAAGATTCCTGACGAGCGCGCTGTCGATGTTTTCCTCTTCCGTGTTGACGTGCCACGCCTGCTGGACTGTGCGTGGGTCGATCTGACCTGTCATGAGATCCTCACCAAGCGCGACGTACGACGCGGTGAGGAGGACGTCTGCCGTCGCTAATTGATCGGCAGTTGGATTCTTGGTTTGCTTGAGTGTCGCAATCGCCTGAGCGAGCGCGCCGATCGGATAGTCATCCATCTTCAGGCCGTCGGTATTGGCGGCGAGAATGGCGTCGGTCAGTGCCTTGGTGCGGGTCTCATGAAGACCATCAGAGGAGAGCCAAAGCGCATTGTCGCCGTAGATCTGGTAGAGTCGTTTGGTGTGGCCCCACTGATCGTCGTCGATCTTCGGCGGCCGCTCGCTGTTCAGCTTCTCCTTCATCCTCGCCTCGATCTCGGTGGCGGGGACTCCGTTCACTGAAGTCAGCTTCGCTGGCGCCCAGGTCTGCGGATTCTCTGGTTTGCCTGCCTGAGCAGTTTCGCTGCTCTTGCAGCCAGCGAGGAGCGCTAGCGTCAGCGGTAGTGTCGCGAGACGGGCGCGGACTCGCCATTTCGGCGGCCAAAGTTGTGTAGCCATACGACTTAGGCTCCAGGCGGAGAAGGTTTACGAACCTTCCACCACTAAGGCGAAAGTCGGGCCACCCGGCGGAGCGGGAGAAACGAGGCCCGAGGACCACGGCATCTATGATCGCGGACTGATCGAGGAGTGGACTAAACCGCGCTTTGGTCCTCCATCAGCAGTCAGCCCGCGATGATCGATGCATTTAGTCCTCGGGCCTCAGTCTTCGGACTACTGCACGCACTGCCCGTGCGGATCGGGCTTCGCTTTGTCGACCACCGGCCGCTGCGGCAGATTGCCGACGCGAGTAGCGAGATCGGCGACGTAGTTCGCCACCCTCGCCATGCGATCGTAATCGATGTACTGCGGCTCGTCAGTCACCTGGTGGTAATCCGCGTGGCCACCGGTCGTGAAGAAGATGATCGGAATGCCGTACCGCGCGTACTCATAGTGATCGCTGCGGCAATAGATGTTGTTGGGATGGCCGTTGGCATCCATCGCGTAGTCGAACGAGAACGGATTCTTCTCGCCGCGGTTCACCGACTCGGCCAGATCGCCCAATTGGGTCGAAAGCCGACGCGAGCCGACAAGCTGCAGGTAGTTCGGGTTTCCATTGTAGCGCTGACCGGCCGCGGTGATGCCGGTGTTGTCAGCCGCCGAGCCTCGACCGATCATGTCCATGTTCAGCTGCGCGACGATGGAATCACGCGCTACCGTCGGATGATCGGTGTACCACTCGGAACCGTACAGACCCTCTTCTTCTCCGACGTGCCACACGAACAAAAGAGACCGCTTCGGCTTCGTTTTCTGTCCGGCGAAGTATTCGGCGATCTCCAGCGCGCTGACGCTGCCCGATCCATCGTCATCAGCACCATTGTAGATGGAGTCGGGACGCGCCGATGCGCCGTTGCTGCGGCGTCTGATGTCGGCGAGGAGGGTGTTCACGTGCGCTTGCTGCTCCGCGGTCAGCTGCGGCGGACGATCCTCCGCACCACCCGTCCGGTAGAGATGGTTGACGATGTAGATCGAGTCATGCGCAACCGGCCGAGCGCTCCAGCCGATGTGGTCGTTGTGCGCGCCAATCGCGACGTACTGATTGCGTAAAACAGGATCGCTGCCGGGAATCATTGCCACGACGTTGCGTGCGGGATACTGCAATGCCGATTCGGTGAAAATCGGCGTCGACGTTATTGTCACGCCGGTTGCTCCGGCTTTGACGCTATCGACATCGGCGCCTAGGAGTGCGTTGGCGACTTTTTTGGTGACGTACATGAACGTCGGACGCACCGGATCCGTTCCCTCTCTTATCAGCTGACCGGGCCGTTGATAGACCGGGATCAGCTGTCGTGGAAACAGGTCGAAACTCACGATCGCGATACCCGCAGCGTTGGCGAAGTAACGCGATACGCGGCCGCGATCAACGCCACCGCCCGCTCCCTGCGCGCCGCCGGCCTCACTGTATCGAAGAACCACGAACTTGCCGGCTGCCGCCGACGGGTTGATCAGCGATGTTGAATCACCCCAGGTGCCACCGAAGACAACCTGAGCGCCATCGATCTTTCTTGTCGCAGCTCCCTGATCGCGCAACAGGTAATCAGTCCAGGCGGTAAAGGAGTTGCTGCCAGCAGCGAACCGCGACGTCGAGTCGAATTTCCTCTCGACCATGTTCAGCGATTGGAAGAACGTGCCGCTGTCGCCCATCGGCGTCAGACCGAGCCGCTTCACTTCGCTCGCGATATACTCGACGCCTTTGACATTGCCCGCGGCAGCGAGCAAACGCCCCTGCATCGAATCGTCGGCGAAAATGTAAAGTCGCGTTTGCAGATCGGCCGCTGTAATGGCGGACGTGGTGCGCGTTGGGGTGTGAGTACGACCGCGCAACAACACATCCCACGTCGGCGGAGCGGACCCTTCGGATGGCCCGGCCGCCTGCTGGGCCAGAGCGGAACTGCTGAGGAAAACTGTGGTGAGAACGGCGGCGAGCCGGATGGACTTGGTCATCATGTGCTTTTGAGAGGGAGAAGGTTGCCAAAGCTGGACGAAAATTAGACACTGGAACGATCGCTGGTGGCCCTTTTGACAAATGATTTACAGGGGCCGGTAACGGTCATCCGCGCAGCGCGGTCGCACCACGACAACACTGTGGCAACGATCGCTGGCACTGGCATTGAATCGCGACCCGCCGTAAGCTGATTGAGAGTCTCAAACAGAGGTCGAACGATGCCGGCTTCTCTGATTCGTCCGCTCGTATTATGCGCGCTCGTATCGCTGACGGGCGATGCAGCGCTGGTCGACGCGCAACAGGCGCAGGCTCTGGCGCCACTGAGCATCACTGAATGGAAGGTGCCCTGGGCGAACACTCGACCGCGCGATCCTTACGTCGACGCTGACGGAAAAGTCTGGTTCGTCGGCCAAGCCGGTAACTACATCGCGAATCTGGATCCGGCCACGGGCAAATTCCGCCGTTATGAGATCGAGGAAGGAACTCACCCGCACAACCTGATCATCGACGGGCAGGGTCGCATCTGGTTCTCGGGAAACACCAACGCGCGCATCGGCTGGCTCGATGCCAAGACTGGCAAGAGCACCATCTATCACATGCCCAATGCGGCGGCAAAAGATCCGCACACGATGACCTTCGACCACACCGGCAACATGTGGTTCACGGCACAGTTCTCGAATTTCGTTGGTCACCTCGACACCAAAACCGGCGCGGTTCACCTGATGTCTTCGCCGACCAAGGACTCGCGTCCTTACGGCATCGTGGTGGATCCAGGCGGACGTCCGTGGTTCGACGAGTTTGGAACGAACAAGATTGGCACTATCGATCCGGGAACGATGGCGATCAGGGAGTACACGCTGCCGGCGAACGCGCGCCCGCGCCGGATTGCAGTGACTTCCGACGGTGTCATCTGGTACGGCGACTTCATGCAGGGTGTGTTGGGCAGGCTGGATCCACGCACAGGCAACGTGCGCGAATTTCCTTTGCCCGACGCCAGGCAATCGCTGCCTTACGCGATGGCATCAGATGACCGCGATCGGATCTGGCTGGTAGAGACCGGAGTCCAGCCGAATAAACTGGTTGGCTTCAATCCGAAAACCGAGAAGTGGATTTCCATCACGCCGATCTCCGAGAGCGGGGCAGGCACGGTTCGGCACATGATCTATCACGTGCCAACGAAGTCGCTCTGGTTTGGGACCGACGCGAATACGATCGGACGTGCGCGAATTCCCTAGGAGCCAGCAGCAGCCTTCTTTAGCATCGCGATTTGGCCCTGGTGGTAGGTGTCGTGTTGCAGCAGGCCCCTGATATGGCTGCCCACGGTCCTGCCGCGACCTGACGACGGGTTTCGTTGATCGGCGACCATTCGCAGCAAATCCGCGGGGTTTAACGAATCAACGGCGCGCGCTAGATCCTCGTGCGCGCTGCGCAAGGCATCCTGTGCCACGCGCCAGTCGGAATCGTTGGCTGCTGCCGGCTGCTTTGGCCAGTCCTCCGGTGGATCCTTTGCGTCCGCGCCGCGTATGCGCGACGCGACTTCGCGCGTCCACACCGTCATGTGCAGCACGAGCTCCCAAATGGTGTGACAATTTGGAATCGTGCGACGGAACGCCGCCTTGGCATCGACGCCCTTCAACAGCGTCGTGATCGGGCCGTCATGCCAGGGATCGCCGTCGTAGAGCTGCTTCAGGTCGTCCCGCAGCGCGTCGAAATCTGATTCAGGTCGTGTCATCGCGAGTCCGGGCATCCGCGGTTGCGCCAATCAACTTTCGAAAAACTTGGATGCCTTGATGGAGCCGCGCCAGTTCTGTCGCGTTCAGCAGCTCGACCGCGCGAGTGAGCGACTTGACGCGTCGCGCACGTCCCTCGACGAGGAGGCGCCGCCCCTTCGCGGTGGCGACGATTCTGGTCAGTCGCCCGTCGTGCGCATCCGCTTTTCGCTCGACGAGACCGTCCTTCTCGAGACCGGTGACGATCTTGGTCATTGTCGGTGGTCTCACCTGCTCGGCGCCCGCGAGCTGACCGAGGGTGACTGGCCCGCCAAACACGACCACTGAGAGTGCGGAGAGGCGCGGCGCCGAGAGCCCGGTCGCGTCGTCTTCCTTGCGCAGCTGGCGAAGCAGGTGAATGGCGGCGGAGTGCAGCTGGTCTGCCAGCTCCGCCCGGCTAGCTTTCCGCGACCTCACTGATCAGGCCGAGGGCGTTGCCCTGCCCATCTCCCAGCTCCGCGATCCACACTTCGCGCCCGTTCATGCGCGCAATGATATGTGGTTCAGCGAAGCTGGGTGCGCCCGCTGCCCTGATCGCGGCATAGCTCGTCTTGATGTCGCTGACGTCGTAAAAGAGAACAGCGTGCTGCCTGTCCCCGTCTTTACCTTGCGCGGCCGGGCCCGACAGCATCAATCGAACGCCGCCGCAATCGAAGAACGAAAGCGCCGGCGGCGCATCGAAGAGGTGGGTCATGCCGAGGACGTCTTTGTAGAACATTTTCGCCTTGTCGACGTCGTTCACCGGGATGGCGATCTGCTTGATACTGGCCAGACGGACTGCAGGCATCGGAGGCTCCGGGGAGGTCGTTAGCTTGGCTAACGATATGAGTCCGCAGTCGTGGGCGCAAGACTTCTTGTAAGTCCTCAGTCCCGGCTAATCCGGCGGCGCAACAACCTTCTTCTTCCTCGGCGCCCGCAGTTCTTTTTCCACCATATCGCCAAGGTCGCGGAGCGTCTCCCGATCCGCGTCCGAGAACTCGCGGGGGGCTTTGTCCATCACGCAGATGGTGCCGACGTTGTGACCGCCCGGGCCTTTCACCGGCTGGCCGGCGTAGAAACGGATCCGCGGCTCTTCCAGCACCAGCGGGTTCTGCGCAAACCGCGGATCGAGCACCGTGTCCTCGACGACGAATACTTCATCGCCGGTGATGGCGTGGCCGCAGAATGACAAATCGCGCGAGCTGTCGCCGATCGGCAGTCCCTGCCTCGACTTGAACCACTGCCGGTCGCCCTCAACGAACGAAATGCCGGCGAATGGCGCGTTGAATGCGCGGAGCGCGATGCGACTGATTTTGTCGAACCGCTCCTCCGGCTCGGAGTCGATTGCCGCGCTGAGTCGGAACTCGACGAGACGCTCGGCTTCATCCTGGGGAATCAGCGGCCGCATCACTTCTTCCGGATCCGACCACAGACCGCGCGTCTTGAGCACCGAGGTCACGCGAGAGCGGAAGCGTCCGGCGTCGAGCGGCTCGTAAAGAACGTCGTCGACACCCTGCGACAGCAGATCCCCGGTTTCGCTCTCGGTTCCCTTGGGCGCGATTACCAGGATCGGCATGTCGATCAACCCAACGACCGTGCGCGCTGCGTGCACCACCTGACGGCCATCGAGAATCGGCAGCTTGAGGCCGATCACCAGTGCGTCTGGCGGATCCTGCGCCAGAATGCCGAGCGCAGCGGCGCCGTCGTTTGCCATCTGCACCGCAAAGCGCGATTCGACCAGAATGTCGTTGAAGCGAACGCGATCGTTCTTGTCGCCGACTGCCAGCAGAACACGCGATGGTTTCTTGACACCGTCGGCGTCGAGCTCGTCGCCCACTTCCTGATTGAGACGCGGCGTCGGATTGCGCGGGGTGCGCCGGCGCTCGAACTCGGTGTACGGAATTACTTCTTCTGCCGTCGTGTCACCTTCGGCAATGTGCCACAGCGCATCGTTGTCGAAGGTGTGCATCGCGCCGGTGCGCAAGGCGTGCGCGCGGATCTCGTCGCTCTGCTTGCCGGTGGTGATCATCGCGCGCAGCTCGGGGGTGATCTCGAGGAATTCGATCAGCGGCAGACGGCCGGTGTAACCCGTGAAGCCGCATTCGGCGCACCCGGTCGCTTTCACGTGACGCGCCTTGCCGTACACCCGCTGTTGCGCCGTGCGAACCATCGGGTGCAGCTCTTCGATCGGCGCTTCGTAGCGGCAGTGCGGACAGACTCTTCGCACCAGACGCTGCGCGGTAACACCGATCAAACCAGCAGCGACACGGAACGGCTCGACGCCGATGTTCGCCAGACGCGGAATCGCACCGATCGAGTCGTTGGTATGCAGCGTCGACAGCACGAGGTGACCGGTCATTGCCGCCTGGAACGCAATCGTCGCCGTCTCCTGATCGCGGATCTCGCCGACGAGCACCACGTCCGGGTCCTGACGGAGCACCGAGCGCAGCACGCCGGCGAAGGTCAGACCCTGCTTCTCGTTGACCTGCACCTGGTTGACGCCGGCGAGACGATACTCGACCGGGTCTTCGACGGTGACGATGTTGACGCTTTCACCGCGGCGCGTGTTGAGCGCCGCGTAAAGCGTGGTCGTCTTTCCCGACCCGGTCGGACCCGTGACGAGCAGAATTCCCTGCTCCCGCATCAGCAGGGCCTTGAATCTTTCCAGCAGCTCGGGCATGAAGCCAAGCGTGCCCATCGAGACCTGAACCGCTCTCTCGTTGAGCAAGCGCATGACGACTTTCTCACCGACACGCGTCGGCAGGATCGACACGCGCAGCGCGACCTCGTCGCCGGAGACACGAACTTTGGCGCGGCCGTCCTGCGGTCTGAAGCGCTCCGCGACGTCGAGGTCCGACATGATCTTGATGCGCGACACCACCGGACCGACGCCAATGAAGCGCGGCAGCACCATGATGTTCTTGAGGAGACCGTCGATGCGGAAACGCACCAGCGTATTGGCTTCGTCGTGCTCGATGTGGATGTCCGATGCACGCAGCTTGATCGCATTGGCGATGATTGCATCGACCAGCTTGATGACAGGCGCATGGACGCGCGCCATCGCCGCCTCGTCATCCTTCTGCTCCTTGACCTGCTCGAGGCTGGCCGTCTGATCGAGTTTTTCGATCAGGCCGTAGATCATCGCATCGGGACGCAGCGTATCCTGAACGAGCTTGTCGAGCTGGCCCGGCGGGCAGAACAGCGGCGTGACTTCGCGACTGGTCGCCCAGCTCACACGCTGGATTGCTTCCTGATCGAGCGGATTCGCCATCGCCAGATGGACCATGCGCGCATCGACTTTTACCGGCATGACGTTGAAGTCGCGGCAAAGCTTTTCGGGCAGGATCTGCATCGCGTTCTTGTCGATCGCGGCCGGATTCAGGTCGACGTAGTCGATGCGGAACGCATCTTTTACGAGCTCGGCGATCTCCTTGAACGAGAGGATGTCGCCGTCGATCAGAGCCTGCGCGATGTACGGCTTCTGCTGGAAGCGCCAGCGTTTGATCAGGTCAGCCGTGACCCCCGGCATCGTGCCGACGAGCGAGACGAGCCACTCATCCTTGAAGCGGTATTTTCGCTCGTTGGCTTGCGGGTCAGCAGGTATCGTCATGTCGTTCGGAAGGCCGCTTCTCGTCCTGCTGCCCTATAGGATGGCAGGCGTGTAAATGACTGTTTTGACCCTTCGAAGATAACAACGAATGCGGTAGGGCGATCTGACTTCCCAGAGCACCCAAAGCACCCCTTCCGCTGCGAAAATAAATGTGATCAGTGACTGCTAGAGGCCGGCCGTCGGAAATGGGTTCAGTATTTGCTTACTCGAGTGATCGTAAGGTCGTTCTCATCTCACCCTCTCTGCCCGAAAGCTGGCTCGATATGGCTACATCGATCCAATCCGCTCGGCACGC
>Ga0075423_10003230_pt1 | contig 14994 bp, 13 predicted proteins | sample SoiMethybrSBSTD2_FD_80114 | JGI IMG/M metagenome (GOLD analysis project Ga0075423, IMG submission 80114) | Bulk soil microbial communities from a Populus tree surrounding site in Tennessee, USA - Soil MetaG P. TD hybrid SBSTD2 | ecosystem: Environmental > Terrestrial > Soil > Tree plantation...
CCAGAGCCAGGACCGAACGGCGCGGATGACTGGCGAACTGGAGAAAGAGGGCTTCGACACGGGCCGCACGGCGGTGAATCCGTTCACGAACGCGACGATCCCAATCTGGGTCGCGAACTTCGTGCTCGTTGAATACGGCACCGGCGCCGTGATGGCGGTACCCGGCGGGGACCAGCGCGACTTCGAGTTCGCGCGAAAGTACAGCCTGCCGATCACGGTCGTCGTGCAGCCGGACGGGCGCACGCTCGACGCGAGCACGATGACCGAGGCCTACGACGGCCCGGGGACGTTGGTGAACTCCGGCGAGTTCAACGGTCTGCCTACGAGCGAAGCGCTGCCGAAAATGTCGGAAGCGGCGGAGCAGCGCAAAATCGGCGAGCGCACGATTCAATACCGCCTGAAGGACTGGGGCATCTCGCGTCAGCGGTACTGGGGCACGCCGATCCCGGTGATCTATTGCGAGAAGTGCGGCATGTTGCCGGTGCCGGCAGATAACCTGCCGGTGCTGTTGCCAAAGACGGCCGAATTCAGCGGCCGCGGCGATTCACCGCTGGCGCACATTCCCGAATTCGTCAACACGACATGTCCGGACTGCGGCGGTCCAGCCCGCCGCGAGACGGACACGATGGACACGTTCGTCGACTCGTCGTGGTACTTCTACCGTTTCTGCGATCCGAAGAATCCGAATCTGCCCTTCGATCCGGACAAGGTGAGCTACTGGGGGCCGGTCGACTTCTACGTCGGTGGCATCGAACACGCGATTCTTCATCTCATCTACTCGCGCTTTTTTTCGCGCGTGTTCCGCGATCTCGGCATGACGGCGATCGAAGAGCCGTTCTCGCGGCTGCTGACGCAGGGCATGGTCCTCAAAGACGGCCAGGTCATGTCGAAGTCGAAGGGCAACGTTGTCGACCCCGACGACATGATCCAGAAGTTCGGCGCCGACGCGATTCGCCTGTACGTGATGTTCGTCGCGCCGCCAGAGAAAGAAATCGAGTGGTCGGATGCCGGGCTCGAGGGCAGCTTCCGCTTCCTGGCCCGCGTGTGGCGGCTGGTCGATCAGCTGTGCGAGATGATTGGCGGCGAGGGGATGCCGTCGCCCGCCGATCTGGAGCTGAGCGAGAGCGAGCGCGCCCTGAGGCGAAAGACGCATCAGACGATTCGGCGTGTCACGCAGGACCTCGATCCACGTGTTCACTTGAATACGGCTGTCTCCGGTTTGATGGAGCTGGTCAACGAGCTCTACGCGTTCTGCAATCGGAGCGAATGCATTCGCTTGGGCCGCGATGCGGAGGACTCCGCCGAGGTCGGTTCGGTCGAGCGGCCGGCGACGCTGGCCGTGCTGAAGGAAGCGGTCGAAGCTCTTGTCCTGATGCTGTCGCCGTTCGTGCCTCACATGGCCGAAGAGCTGTGGCAGCAGCTCGGCCATGCCAGCGGCGTTGTCGCGGCCGGCTGGCCCTCATACGATGAGAACGTCGCGAAGGAAGACGAAATCGTCGTACCGGTGCAAGTGAACGGCAAGCTGCGCGCGCGGGTGACGGCACCTGCCGATGCCTCCGAGGATCGCCTGCGCGAGCTCGCGCTCGCCGATCCGCACGTCGTCAAGAACATCGAGGGCAAGACCGTGCGCAAGGTGGTCGTCGCCGGCGGCACCGGCTCCCGCCTCGTCAGCATCGTCGTCAGTTGAGGTGAGGGCATGATCAAGACAAGGCTCGTCATCGTTGCGCTCCTGGCCGCGATCCTCACCTCGTCCGGATGCGGCTACGCGCTCGCCGGTCGAGGGTCGTACCTGCCGGCGTACATCAAGACGATCGGCCTGCCCCTGTTCACGAACAACACGCCCGTCTTCGACGTCGAGCGGAAGATCACCCAGAAGGTATCGGCCGAGCTGATCGGCCGCGGCCGCTACACCGTGAAGCCCGATCGGACCGGCGTCGATGCGCTGCTGACGGGCGAGATCATGTCGATCTCGTACGCGCCAACCGCGTTCAATCAACAGCAGCAGGCCACGCGCTACTCGGTCACGCTGGTCGCCAAAATCGAGTTCCGCGATCTCAAGACCGACAAGGTCCTGTGGTCGAATCCCGGCATGGCCTTCAGCGAACAGTACGACGTCAGCAGCATTGTCGGCCAGGCGACCGACGCCGCCACCTTCCTCGGTCAGAACGTGAACGCGCTCGAACGGCTGGCCTCGGAGTTCGCGCGCGCCGTCATCAGCGCGATCCTCGAATCGTTCTGATGCCCACGCTTTCCCCGTCAGCAGTTCGCAAGCAGATTGCCGACGGCACCCTCGCGCCCATCTATTTGATCGTCGGCGACGACGAGGCGGAGATGTCGCAATTGACGTCCGAGCTGTCGGGCATCGTCGAAGACGAGCTGCGGGCGTTCAATCTCGAGCGTCTGTACGCGAGCGACAAGTCGGTCACTCCAGTCGCGATCGCCGAAGCCGCGATGCTGTTGCCGATGATGGCGCGGCGCCGCGTCGTCGTCGTCCTCAGGGCCGAGCGGCTGCTCAAACCGAAACGGCGGGGAAAAGCAGAGGAGCTCTCTGAGGATCCGTCCGGGGAAGGAGAGGCTGCCGCGAACGCCGACGCGCTCGAGAAGTACATTCGCAACCCCGAACGGCAGACCGTTCTCGTGCTCGTGGCCGCGGATGTCGATCGCACGCGGCGGCTGTACAAGGCGCTGCACAAGGAAGCCACCATCGTCGAATGCTGGGGTCTGAAAGGCAGCAAGGACGCTCGCGTCGATCTGCGCCAGGTCGCGCGTCAGGCCGATCAACTGGTGCGGCAGGCGGTGGCCGCCGCTGGACAAGAGATCGACGCCGGCGCGTCGCGGCTGCTCGCCGAGCGCGCGGGCACCGACATCGCGCGCCTGCGCGGCGATGTCGACCGGTTGCTGCTCTATGCCGCGGGGAAGCCGCGCATCAGCCTCGCGGACGCAGGCGAAGTCGTCAGCGCCGAGAGCGCGCAGGATGACTGGGCGGTGACGACCGCGATTCAGCGTGGCGACGCGCCCGAGGCGCTGCGGCAGCTGGCGCTGTCGCTCGAATCTGGCGCGGTGCCGTACATGATTCTCGGACAGCTCGCGTGGTTCGTGCGCGAGAAGCTGGCGTTCGCGGATCCCCGCCGCGTACGCGGCGCGGTCGACGCGCTGTTTCGAACAGACGTCGACCTCAAGAGCTCCGGCGGTGATGCTCGGGTGCTGTTGGAGCGGCTGGTCGTGGAACTGTGCCGGCCCGCGCCGGCCAGGGCGAGCTAGGTCTCAGGCGGCGCGCTTCGTCGCGCGGCCGGCCAGCCGCGACTTGTATCGAGCGGCGGTGTTGCGATGGATAAGTCCCTTCGCCGCCATCTTGTCGACCATCGAGATCGTCGCGCGCAATGCATCTTTGACGTTCTTCGTATCGCCGCTGTCAATCGCGGCGCGGATATCGCGGAGCGCGCCGCGAAGCCGAGTACGAAGCTGGCGATTATGTTCCCGCCGTTTTACGTTCTGACGATGCGCTTTGAGCGCGGAGTCGTGACTAGCCACTGTTGGATCGATCCTTGTAATACTGACGTGTCGGGGCGGTGGCCGCGACCGCGTGTTGAGAGGCCGAATGGCGCGAGCCATGTGGCCGTAAACCCAAGATTCTAGCACACTCAGCCGATTGTTACGTCCCTCACGGGAGGGAGTGACATTCAAGTGACAAGCGTGCAAAAGTACGTAGAATTGACTGACTTTACTCGTGACAATCGACGAAATCGTTGAACGTGAAGTGCTCGGGGAAGCGGGTCGAGCCTGCAACCTTCTCGTCGAGAGGGTTCGTGGACGTGTCGCTGCGCTGACGCCCCAAAGTGCGGTTGAGCTTAGCCAGTTTGCGGGTGCCGCGCTCGAGGCTTACTACGACACGCTGCTGCGCGTGCTGATGGCCGCTGCCTCACGCCGCGCCGCGCGCGACGCCGACAACTGGGTGCGACAGCAGTTCCACGCTGGTCTCGATCGAGCGGGAACAGCGCTGCGCGAAGCCGTGGCCGATTCGCCGCATCGCCACACCGTCGCGCAGAAGCTGCAGCAGAAGATGTTCGAGGGTGAGGTGTCATTGCGCCGCGCGCTCACGGCACGGTTCGCCACAGACGAAGCCGAGGCCGTCCCCGCCGTCACCTCTTCGAGAGGACGCACGCGCCAACGAAAGGCCGCCGGCTAGCGCCAGCGGCTCACGCAGTTTACGATTCTGACGCGACCCGCCGCCGTCCGCTGTCCGCCGCCATCGCTTTCCGATCCGCCCGAGTCGCGGTTTTCAACGCAATACTAAGCCGTTCGGCCAATTCCCCAAACGCCTTCGAGGATCGACGAAGCTGCTCGTTTTCGACGCGCAGTCGCAGGAGTTCTTCTTCGTAGTGACGAAGCTTGTCTTCCAGCACGACCATGGTCTCCCTTGCTTTCCTCTGACGATCGGGCGCTCGCAGACCCGTTCTACGAAGCACCGGCGACCAATCGGTCGCCTTCGGCGCCCGATGAGGCAAGGAGCGCACCGCTTCTCGTATCTTGCTGATCATGGTCGACTTACCGTAAAAACGTGTCCTCGCGTCTGTCTCGCGCGGGTGCCAAAGTGCGCTGGAACGTGACACGACGGGCCGCCGCGTCGGCGAGGAAAGCTCGCATTATCACGGATTCAAAGGGGCTTGTCCAGCATCGTTCCATATGAGCACACGATTCTCATTCTGAGACACGAGTGTGCCTTAACCGCCTTCTTTCAACCGTCTTAGCGCCCGCCGCTCGCGCTTGTCCGGGGCCCCCGCACTCGACGGGCGGAGGAACGGACGGGCGAGCCGGGCCAGGCGCCGCCCTTCGACTTCCTCGGCGCTTGGTGGCGGCGTCTGATCGACGTAGAGAAGGCGCGCGTCGGCTTTGGCGATATGCCGATCCGCAACCTCGCGAATGACGACGCGCTGCCGCCGACCCAATGGCCGCGTGATGATGATCTCGTCGCCCGGCCTGATCTCGCGATGCGGTTTTGCGGCCTGGCCGTTCACGTCGACCTTTCCGCCCTTGCACGCCTTCTGCGCTTCGGAGCGCGTCTTGAACAGACACGCGATGTCCAGCCATTGATCGAGCCGCATGGCGGAGCTGTTGCCCTCGAATCAGTAGTCGGTGCCTGACTCCGGCAGATTGATCTTCACGGTGATCCGATATCTGACCGGCCGGCCGTTGCGCGTCGCCGGCCGATAGCGCCAGGCCTTCGCGGCGCTGACGATCATCCGTTCATGATACCGATTGAGCGGCGTGTTGAGCTTCACGAATTCGACGCCGCCTTCCTTGTCGATGATCATCTCGAGCGTTCCGACGCGATGCGGCGGCACGCCGATCGGCGTGCTGGCGGGGAACCCACGACTCAATTCGCGCGGCGGCACGATGCCTTTGTCGCTGGGAGAGTAGAGGATTTCGTCGGCTGCCACCGTTGCCGCCGTCGCCTCATCGACCAGAGACTGGACTTGCGCGCGGAGCTGCGGTGCCGGATCGGCAAGCCGACGATCGATGATGCCGATGGCTTCCTTGCCGAGCGAGAGCGCGCGGTCCGGATCTCCCGACGTCAGCGCTGCGCGGCCGCGGTCGTAGTCGCGCTGCGCGATCCCGGGCAGCAGCTGTCTCTGGCTGGCGCGGAATGTCGCCAGTGCCTCCGGCGTCAGCTCGGAGGGTTTTGGTTCGTACATCGGGTTCGACGTCAGCAGCGCGTCGAAGACCATGCTCGCTTCCGCCGTCTGTCCTTGCGCGATCAGCGCCGTCGCGCGCCGTTCGGACTCGCGCGGGGTCGGCGCGGTTCCGGCGGTTGCGACCGCTGCCCGGCTCGTGGGCGCCGGCCGCCCGACCTTCGCCGCAGCGTCCGCTCGCGGCCCTTCCGCGCGACTCGAGCTCCGGGCCGGCACATTCGACGCCTCACGCCGCGGTTGAATATTCGGCAGCGCGGGCTGTGGGAACAGCAATGCCGGGTGAGTGGCCTCCGCTCGATTGGACGGCCGCGCTGGCGTTTCGCGTTCGACCGCAGCCGGAGTTGCTGGTTCAGCGGATTTGAGGCCCGTCGTCGGTGCTGCGGGCGGCGCTGCCGGTGTGACGACCGCTGGCGCCGGTGGCGCCGCCGGCGCCGATGACATCAGGGACTGCACCCATCCTGGGTTGTTCAAGAGGAGCGCCGTGCCAAGCCCGATGCCGATAATCGCCAGCACGAGTTGAACGGCATAGCGGAACGCGGCATCACGTCCCAGTCCGCCGCGGCGTTTCCGGCGCGTGCTTTGGGTTTGCGGCCGCGGCAGAATCGGCCGCGCCGAGGACGACGGACGCTCGGGAATTCGTTCCACCGGCGGCGGGTCCGGCGGAAGGACCACGTGCGAGGGGAAGGTCTTGCCGTTGCCGCTGGTTTCTTCCAGTCGCTCGAGTTGCTGCAGCGCCCGGTCCACGTCGTCGACCGATTCGAAGATCGGCAGCTCGAATGTCGCTTGCGCGAGCAGCAGACGCAGCTCCGGCGGCGCCTCTTGTCCGCGCAGGATCGTGCGGAGGAGCCGTCCGAGCTGAATGACCAGCGGGTCGCCGCCCGGTTGGCTCGGCAGGAGACGCACGTCCCCTTCCTGCGTGACCAGGATGTTGCGCGGCTCGATCATGATCGGCGAATGCGAGGCCTGATCCTTCAGCTGCAGGCAGATTTGATGTACCACCGCGACGGCGTGGCGCCAGTCGAGACCACCCTGGCGCTCGAGCAGTTCGAGCAGCGTCACGGGATTGTGCACGAGCGCGGAGGTGGACGCGCTCGGCGGCCGCGTAGCGTGAACCGGGAATTCCGTCACCGTCGCCGACCGATTCACCGGTTCAGTCGCGGGTGGTGCAAGCAGCACTTCGCTGGCGACAGGCCTCAGCGGTGTCGCGTCAGCCGCCGCGGCCGCAATCGCCGCGTCGACCGCGGCGCGCTCTTCAGCCGGCGGCGGTGCAGGTGTCGTCGCCCCTTCTGACGGAAACTCCAGCAGGAAGGCGTCCAGATCGGACGGTGACGGCGAGCTCAAATTGGGCGGCGACTCGTCGCGCATATCAGCGATCCGGTGCGAAGTATCCGCGGCGGCTGCGGATGACGTGGTTTGACGACTGCGACCGGATCTCGACTGCTCGCCACGAGCCGTCGCGCGCCATGTGCGTTGACGTGTAGCCGACGACGTAGCGGCGGCGCAGATTCTCGATGGTGCGTGCGAACTGCGCCTGGAGCTGCGAAACGTCGGCCGGGAACGAAGCGAGGCCGCCGGTCACATCCGCGAGCCGTTCCAGGCCCTCGCGGTCGACGTTCGAACCGAGGCCGATCGGCAGCACGGTCGCTTCGACCTCCTGCGCCATGTCGAGCACCCGTTTGAGCGTCTCGTGACTGCCTGGAGCCGTGCCGGCGTTGTTCTCGTCACGGCCGTCCGTCATGACGACGACGGCGCGGCGGCCTTCGACATTCTTCAGCGCGGTGAACGCGCCCGCGAGCGCGTCGAACAGCGCCGTGCCGCCGACCGGTTTGTAGGCGTCAATCGCGTCGAGACTGAGCTGGCGATTGGTGCCGAAGTCGTGCGCGACGAGCACGCCGTCCGAGAAAACCAACAGCTCCAGCTTGTCCTCGGGGCGCAGCGATTCCACGAACGTCCGCGCCGCGGCGACGAGGCTGTCCGCCGACTTGCGCATGCTGCCGCTCGCGTCGAGGGCGAGCACAATGGAAACGGGCGCGACCGCTTCGTGGAAGGTCTCGACCTTCTGATCGTCTCCCTCTTCGCGGACGACGAGATCTTTCGCGCTGATGTCGACGTACTCGCCCGTTAGATCGGTGACGGTGAACTCGAGCATCGGCCGGATCGGCGGCGGCTTGGGCGCGCGATAGCCGGCGCGCGTGCGCACCGAGTATCGCCCCGTTGGCGTGTTCAGCCCAATCGCGCGCCACGATCCGTCGCGCGCGGTGTTGGTCGGCGTGTAGGTCACCAGATATCGATTCTGCGCGTCGGTCGCGAGCTGGTCATAGACGTCCGCGAGATCTTCGACGCGGGGCGGGAAGAAGACGCGGCCGCCCGTCTCGTTCGCGATGCGCTTCAACTCGCGCTCTCCCTTGAGCGAGATGCCGGCGATGCCGCCGATCCCGACGACGTAGACCGTGAGCCCGGAGCTCTTGACCGCGGCGAGCGCGGTTTCGAACGTCTGCGTGCTGTGCTCGTCATAGCCGTCAGTGATCAGGATGACCGAACGGCGATCCTCGCCGGGCTGGAGCCGCGCGCTGAGCTCGATCAGCGAATCGAGGATCGCGGTGCCGCCGACCGGCTCGATGTGCTTGATCGCGTCGACGATCGTGTGCCGATCCCCGGTCGGGCCGGTGACCGCGGCCAGGTGTTTCGCGAACGGTGCGACAACCACCCGATCGTTCGGCCTGAGAAAATTCGTCAGGCGGCCGGCCGCCGCCTTCACGAAGTCGAAGCGGCGCGACATGCTCTGGCTGCTGTCGATCAGCAGCGCGAACGTCGCCGGCACACGCTCCTGATTCACGAGGTCGATCGTCTGCGCAACGTCGTCCTCCCGAACCTCGAAATCCGATGCTTTCAAACCGGTCACGAACCGCCCGGTTCGGTCGTAGACGCCGGCCTCGAGCAGTACGCTCGCGACTTCGGCAATCTCGGTGACCTCGAAAGCGTCGAGGACGACCGCGTCCCGGCCTTTGTGTCCGACGTTGTCCTCGACCTCCACCGCCAGCTCACGCCGCTCGAACGGGTTCTCGTCGACCCATTCGACGGCGTACGGCGGACCATCGTCGTCCGTCTTGAACAACGTGCCGTCGACGTAGAAACGAACGGGGCCGAGCACGGCGTTCGACGGCGTCTGGATCTGGGCGACGATGCGAACCGCGCCGATCCCGCCGGTCCGGCCGAGGGGCGAGGTGATGTGGACGGGCAGCTCACTGTCGGCCGCGCGCGGCGCGGCGGCGAGCAGCCACACTCCAGCCGCGAAGGCGGCGCCCGAACATATCCAAGATCCCAGACGCATGACGTCGACTTTCACCGCGATTGAACCGAAGCGACCCGCTTGCCACTCTCGAGCCGAAGGAGATTCGCACGAGCGAACCCGGCCTCAGGGTCCAGCGAGAGGGCGACTTGAAACTCGTGCCTGGCCTGTTCGATCAGGCCTGCCGCGGCGAGCAGCGTCCCGAACGTGTTGTGCGCCGCCGCAGAGCGGGGCGCGAAATAGATCGCGCGTGCCGCGTCTGGCATCCCCATCCCCGGATAGCCCCAATCGCGCCAGATGCGCGCCCGTGCGTCGTACGCCGCGGCGTCCCGCGGATCCAGCCGCGTGGCAGCGGTCAGATGATCGAACGCCGTATCGAGTATGCCGAGACGTCGATACTCGGTCGCCACCGCACGATGGTGCGCGGCCGACGGCACGAGTGCCAACTGCGTCAAGACCGCGGCGAGCAACGGATCCCGCGTCTCGACGGTTGCGCCGACGACCTGCGTCCGACGATCGGCAGACCGGCTCGACCGTTGATGGCTGGCGCACGCTTGCGTACAGACCAGCAGCACGAGACCGGCAGCGACCGTTCGACTCCGAACGGATCTCACGAATTCCCCATCGATCCGTGTCTTCGCGTTGTCCGTTGTGCTCGGCGCCTATTCGTCGCTGCGCAGGCGGGAGCGGCGCTTGAGCGAGTACGCAACCACCAGCACGGCGAAGATCACCAGCAGCACGAGCGTTGTGTTGTCCATCGTTCCTCTCCTTGAAGTGCGCGGCTCACATGAGCGAGCGCAGAATCCTGACGACCACGGGACCGAGACAGACGACGTATAGGGCCGGGACCAGGCAAAGCGCGAGCGGGAACACGAGCTTGACCCCGACCTTCCCGGCCCGCTCTTCGGCCCGCTGACGCCGTTTCGTTCGCGACGTCGACGCGTGGGTTCTCAACGCCTGGGCGATGCTCGTGCCGAATCGATCGGTCTGCGTCAGCATCGAGACGAGGGAGCGAACGTCTTCGACATCGGTCCGGCGCGCGAGGCCCTGGAAGGCCTCGAGACGCGGTTTGCCGGCGCGAATCTCGTTGGTCAGGATCCGGAGCTCCAAGGCGAGAGCCGGCAGCGCGATTTCGAGCTCTTCGCTCGCACGCATCAGCGCCTGGTCGAGGCTCGATCCGGCCTCGACGCAGACGACGATCAAGTCGATCGCGTCGGGCAGGCCATTCTGAATGGCCTTCTGATGCTTGCGGGTCGCGCGCGACAGCACCAGATCGGGGATCAAGTAGCCGATGACGGCGGTCACGATTGCCAGCAGCCAGCCTTCGCGTCCAAGCAGGAGCAGCGGCACGACGCCGCAGAAGAGCGGCGAGACAATTTCCGCGAGCGCGAAGTAGTTCGCCGCATCCGGATCGCGCCAACCCGCGGCCTCGAGGCGCCGCTGCGTGCGCGCGATCTTCGTCGACGCGCCCTGGGGGTTCTTCGCCAGTTGCCGCGCCGTGTTCTTCGCCGGGCGGAAGAACGCCATCAGCTGATCGAAGAAGCCGACGCGATGCCCGGTTTCGGTGGCCGGCTGCAACCGGCGCCGCACGTCCGAGGACCGTGCGAGGAGCATGGAGGTCAGGGCGCCCGACGCGAGGGCGACCGAGACGAAGACGCCAACGAGCGGCAGTGCGAGCTGGACATTCATCGAAGTGCCTCCACCGCCTAGAACTCCACGTCCACGATTCGCCGAATCGCGACCATCCCGATCAGTTGGAGGACGATCGCGCCGATGACCATACGCAGGCCGAGCGGATCGGAGATGAATTCCTTCATATGCGCCGGCGCGATCAGCGTCAGCAGCAGCGCAATCGCGGGCGGCATCAGCGATAGGACCCAACCCGTGATCCGTCCATGCGCGCTCGCCACGCGAACCTGGCGCTTGATGCGCGAGCGCTCGCGGATCAGGGCCGAAAGGTTGTCGAGCACTTCGGCGAGGTTGCCGCCGGCCTCACGCTGGGTGAGGATGGCGGTGATGAGGAAACGCGCATCGAGCAACGGGACGCGCCGCGAGAACGCCTTCAGCGCGTCGGGCAGCGGCATGCCGTAGTTCTGGTGATCGTAGAGGAGCCGGAATTCGGCCCCCATCGGATCCGGCACCTCGTCGGCGACCATCGAGATGCCGGTCGTCAGTGCGTGTCCGGCTCGCAGCGATCCGGCAATCAGATCGATCGCCTGCGGGAACTGATCTTCGAACTGGCGCACCCGGCGGCGCGCGGCGTACTTGACGAACGCGAACGGCACGATCCCGGCCGCGATCCCGGCAACTGTCGGCACGCCGCCGACTTTGGTGACGAACCCGACCACGACGAACGCGACGAGGGCGGCGAACACCGCTCCCAGGACGACGACGCCCACCGTCACCGAGAGACCCGATTCCTCGATCGTCCGTCGCAGCGGATCGATCATGCGTCCGGATCGGCCGAGCAGGGCGTCGAGGCTCTTCAGCGCGCTCAACGGCGGCGGACGTTTCGTGAGCCCCTCGCGTCCCGCCACTTCCGGCGACTCGGGTTTGAGCCGTTTGCGCAGCTTGCGCACGGTCGCGTCCTCGGGCCTGACGATGAAGGCCCAATAGGCGCCGAGCACGATCGCGAGGCACAGCGCGAAGGTGATGCTGGCTGGTACCATAAGTCCTCTTCAGCCCCCGCTTACGCCACGAGCTTCACGTGCTCGAACATGTCGACCGGCAGCTGGACGCCGAACGACAGCAGTCTCTCGGTGCACTTCGGCCGAATGCCGGTGGCGCGGAAGCGGCCGCAGACCTTGCCGTCACGCCGCAGCCCCGTCCGGTCGAAGACGAAGATGTCCTGGGTCTGGACCACATCGCCTTCCATGCCGGTCACTTCGGTGATCGCGGTGACCTTGCGGGTGCCGTCCGACAGTCGGGTGACCTGGATGATCAGGTTGATGGCCGACGCAATCTGCTGGCGGACCGCGCGGTCCGGCAGATTGAGGTTCGCCATCGCCACCATCGTGTCCAATCGATAGAGCGCGTCGCGGGCGCTGTTCGCGTGGATGGTGGTGAGGCCGCCGTCGTGGCCCGTGTTCATCGCCTGGAGCATGTCCAGCGCTTCATCGCTCCGGACCTCGCCGACGATGATGCGATCCGGGCGCATCCGCAGGGCATTGAGGACGAGGTCCCGCTGGCGCACCGCGCCCTTGCCCTCGATATTCGGCGGCCGCGTCTCGAGCCGCACGACGTGGCGCTGCCGCATCATCAGCTCGGCGGCGTCTTCGATCGTCACGACCCGCTCGTGATTCGAGATGAAGCTCGAGAGCACGTTCAGCAGCGTGGTCTTGCCCGCGCCGGTGCCGCCCGACACGATGACGTTGAGGCGGCAGGCGACCGCCGCGTGGAGGAACTCCAACATCGGCTGGGTGAGGCTTTCGCGGTCGACGAAATCGTCCGCGCCCAGGCGTCCGGTTCTGAACCGCCGAATCGAGAGGGACGGTCCGTCGATCGCGAGCGGTGGGATGATCGCGTTGACGCGCGATCCGTCCTGCAAGCGCGCGTCGACCATCGGGCTCGACTCGTCGATGCGCCGGCCGACCGTGCTCACGATGCGCTCGATGATCTGCATCAGGTGGCGATCGTCCTTGAAGACGATGTCGGTCTGTTCGAGCCGGCCGTCGCGCTCGACGTAGACCTGATCGAACCGGTTGACCAGAATGTCCGAGATCGCCGGATCGCGCAGCAGCCCCTCGAGCGGCCCGAGGCCGAACAACTCGTTGAGCACGTCGATGACGAGCGTTTCGCGTTCGGTCAGGCTCAACGGCGTCGACTCGGCGCCGCGCTCGATGATGTCGAGAATCATCCGGCGGATTTCAGGCTCCGCCTCTTTCTGGCCCATCTGCGTCAGCCGCTCGAGGTTCAGGCGGTTCAGCAGGTCGTGGTGGATCTTCGCCTTCAGGTCTTGATAACTGCGTTGCCGTGGATCGGACGCAGCCGTGTTGATCGGAATAACGGATTGCATCGAACGACTCCTACTTTCTTCCCGTCAACCGTCCGAAAATGCTCGTCTGCTTGCGCTTCGACGACGGCTCCTCGTCCTCTTGCATCAGGCTTCGCGCGAAGCCGGTCAGCGCCGAGGCGAGTTTGTTGTGATTGTCGAGCACCACCGGCCGTCCGGCATTCAAGGCCTCGAGCGCGATCCGGTAATTGCTGGGAAACGTGTCGGCCACGGGACTGCCGAGGACGCGCTCGACGTCCGCGGTTCCGATCTCGGAATGTTGATCGAACCGGCTGACGACCACCGCCAGACGATCCTTGCCGTAGCGCTGACGCAGGGTGGCGGAGAGCCGAGTCGCGGCCCGCACCGTCGCCAATTCCTGGTTCGCGACCATCACGATGCGCGCGGCCGAATCGAGCGACTCCAGCGTCACGCCGGTTCGCGGCACATCGAGCACGACGTAGCGGTAATGGCGCGCCGCGGCGTCGATCAACGCGCGCACGCTGGCGGAATCCACCGGCGTCGCCGACGCGCGGTCGGAGGATGCCAGCAGCGCCAGACCTCCCTTGGCCTGGCCGACAAGGCCGCCCAGGAACGCCTTGTCCAGTCGGTGCACGTTTTCGAGCGCGTCGACGACCGAGAATCGAGGCTCGGTGCCGAGGAACACGGCCGCGTCGCCGTAGGCGAGGTGCAAGTCGATCAACAGCGTCGATCCGCCGGCGAGCTGTGCCAGCGCCGTCGCCACGTTGGTGGCAACCGTCGTCGTGCCGACGCCGCCCTTGGCGCCAAGGAACGCGAAGACCTCGCCGCCCGCGGACGGCGCCCCGGCCGACGTTACGCGTGTCACCGCGGCCTGCAGGTCCGGCGCCGTCACCGGCGCGGTGAGGAACTCCGTTACGCCGGCGCGCATCGCTTCGAGCATCAAGGCCGGCTCGAGCGCCGCGGCGACGATGATCACGCCGGTTGAGGGGTGCTGGCGCCGCAGCATCGCGATCGCCGACGGCAGAATCGGCCGCTCGCGAATGTCGAGGACGACGAGCGATGGCTGCAGGGCGCCGGGCTGCGCGAGGTTCGCCACGTCTTCGAGCTTGCTGAGGGTCACGCGCAACCCGCATGACATCATCAGCTCCTCGAGCACCCGATCTCGAGATCCCGCGAGCGTGGCAGTCAATCCTTGGGACATATCACCTGACGAGTTGGGGAAAGACGAGCCACGACGCGTCGTCGACCAGGGTCGGCGCCGTGTTTATCCACTGCCCTGGATATCTCAGAAAATGTCCATGCGGGCCGTATGGCAAGAACGTGCCGTGCACGAAAAAGCCGACGATGTTCGTCACGGTGATGCAGGGATTCGCAGTGGGGCAGCCGACGCTCAGCCAGTCGCCCGTCGCCCGTCCCTTCTGAAACTTATCCGGATCGAACAGCGGTATCGGGACCAACCGCGGGCTGATTGGCGCGCAACCTGGTGCGCAGCTGTTTTCGATGCGATGGTCCCCCTCGTTCCACGTTGCGGTGGGATCGTAGCTGGAGTGAGCGATGATGATCCACAGCGCACCGTCGATGTCACCCGCTATAGGGATGGGCAATTCGAGGGGCAGCGTCTGGCCGATGTGAATCAGGTCTCCACTGCAATGCTTGATGTGATCGTGAACGGTGCCGGCCGTCGGCAACGTCACGCTGATGTTCGTGTTGCGTGTGATCGGCGTGGTCAGCGGGTTCAGGTCGAGCGTCCAGATGATGCGTTCGCCGAGATCGGCGGGCACAGTCGTATTCCCCGAGACCGTCGAAGACGGCGGGATGTAGACATCCGCCGGCGAGAGGAGACTCCCCGATGCGTCGTAACGGTTGAACTCCGTGTTGCCGGTGTTCTCGACCCACGCGTCGGCAAGCGCCATCGGGCGCAGGCACTCGACCGCGTTGCCGCTGCGCACGATCGCGGAGGCTGTCGCCCGCACGTCGTGACCCGTGATGCTCAGAATCGGTCCGAAGAGCGTGCCGATCGCATTGGAGTGCGCGGCATCACG
>Ga0075423_10003232_pt1 | contig 14986 bp, 12 predicted proteins | sample SoiMethybrSBSTD2_FD_80114 | JGI IMG/M metagenome (GOLD analysis project Ga0075423, IMG submission 80114) | Bulk soil microbial communities from a Populus tree surrounding site in Tennessee, USA - Soil MetaG P. TD hybrid SBSTD2 | ecosystem: Environmental > Terrestrial > Soil > Tree plantation...
CGGCGGCAGTCCGGATGGCTGCGTGATTGGCCGGCAAGCCAAACAAGTCGACTGGGATGATCGCCTTCGGATTGAGACCGGCCTGCCTTGCGGTGTCGACAGCGCCCGCTATGCGCTTCACGTCGATATTGAAGGTCTTTGCATCGACGTCAACGAACACAGGAGTCGCGCCAACCAGGGCTGCCACTTCCGCCGTCGCGCAAAATGTGAACGATGGGCAAAGCACCGCGTCACCCGGCCCAACGCCCAATGCACGCAGCACCAGTACCAATGCGTCGGTGCCGCTAGCGCAGGTGATCACATGCTTGGCGCCGCAGAAGGTGGCGAGTTCGGTCTCAAATGCACGCACCTCGGGCCCCAGAACGAACTGGCAATGGTTGAGAACACGGGCGACCGCGGCATCGACCGCGACACCAAGACGTCGGCGCTGCGCACCAACGTCAACAAACGGAATTGACGGAGGATTGGTTCTAAGATTCATCAAACCGTCCGGGATAAAGCAACCGCGTCGATCAGCCTGCAACCGCGTGCGGGACTTTTCGTTGCGCGGGCGTGACTTTGCTCGAACGAGCGGCGAGACATTGCGTCGCGATCTCGAGGCTGGCAACACCTTCCTCGCCGGTCACGGCAGGGGTCGCTCCGGAGCGGACCGCACGCAGGAATGCAAGAAGCTCCGAACGGAGTGGCTCGGCATGGCCGACCGAAAGATGCCGCATCGAATAGCTGCCGTCCGGCTGGAACCCGAAACATTCGGTAACCTGACGGGTGAGCAGATCACCCATCACGTACTTGCCACGGGTGGCAACGGTGACATTGCGCGCCTTGAACGGCGTGAGCCAATTGGTGTTGATGTGCGCAAGCACGCCCGACGCGGTACGGAATTGCAGCAGAGCGATATCCTCGCGCTCCGCGACCGCGCTGGAGAGCTGCGGCTGCACCTCGACAATGTCGGAATCGGTGAACCAGCCGATCAGATCGATGTCGTGCACTGCTAGGTCGATCACCACGCCGACATTCGACATGCGCGGCGGGAACGGTCCAACACGGGTGATGGCAATCGAGAGAATATCTTCGCCCCGGATCGCTTCCTTGATTGCCTCGACGGCCGGATTGAACCGCTCGACGTGCCCGACCATCAACGTCACACCCGCGCGCCGCGCGGCGCCGATGATTTCCCGCCCCTCGTCCACCGAAGAGGCAATCGGCTTTTCCACCATCAAGTGGACGCCACGCGCAATGCACGTCAAAGCGATATCGCGATGCAGATGCGTTGGCGCCGCGATCGTAATCGCGTCGACCTCGCGGTCGAGCAATTCCTCGACATTGGTTACGGCCGCGCAGCCCAATGTGCGGGCAACGAATTCAACCTGCTTGCGATCGGGATCGGCCACGGCAACCAATTCAGTGCCGGGCAAGCCGGCAAATACACGGGCGTGATTGCTGCCCATGACGCCGACGCCCACAACGCCCACACGCAATGGACGCTCTGCGTTTGCTGCCGCAGCCTTCATCATGTGCCGGCGATACCCCGCGCCCCAGTCACTTCAGCCACTTATCCCACTAGCACGGCAAAGAACGGCTGGCACCACCCCCGGAATGCAGAAGTGAACACGTTTTGCTTCAAAGCGTTACAAGGCCACAAATTACCAGCGCGTAAATTATGCGCCGCGCGCCTATTCTGCGGCCCGCGACGCAGGAAGCGGCAGCTGCAGGGTGGCTGCGACGGCATCGTCCCGGAATGATTTTACCGCCGCCAGCGACAACTCGGCGGCCGTCCTGGTGCCAAGCGCGGGAAGTTTTTTGAGCACGTCGGCCGGAGCGGTGATGATGTGGCAGCCCATCGCATCCGCTTCCACCACATTGAATACCTCACGCGTCGAAGCCCAGATGATCTCGACATTGCGGGTCTTGCGCGCGCGCGCAATGGCATCCTGCATGATCGGGCGGTAATCGAGCCCAAAGTCAGCGAGCCGGCCGGCGAAGACGGACACGCAGGCCGGCGCGTTCCCATTTAGCGTCTCGACCGCGCGTGCGACCTGTTCGTCGGTAAAAATCGCGGTCATGTTGATCTTGACTCCCTCGAGCGAGAGAGTGCGTACAGCTTCGAACAAAGGCTCGCCGCGCGTATTCGTCACCGGCAGTTTCACGTAGACGTTTTTGCCCCAGGTCGCGATCACCCGGGCCTGCGCGACCATTTCCGCCAAATCGTCGGAAAACACTTCAAATGAAATGTGCCGGTCAGGCACCGCCGCCACCAGCTCGCGCGCATAGGCCGCATAATCACTTACGCCCGCTTTCTTGAGCAGGGAGGGATTGGTAGTGAAGCCGGCTATCCACGGCTGTTTGGCCATCTCGACGATCTGGGCCTTGTCGGCACCATCCGTGAACAGCTTGACTTTCAGTTGTGCCAGAGTTGGCGCGTTCATCTTTTTATCGCCCTGTAGTGGCGTTGCCCGAACTTCAATATAGAACGATCAGGTGCGGCGATCCAATGCGCCGGTGAACTAATCCAAATGGAATCCGTTGCCCGCCTACTGGCGATGATATGCCCGGTACCATTCGACGAAACGAGCAATGCCCTCGGCGATCGGCGTCGAAGGGCGGAAACCAACGTCGCGCATCAAATCGTCGACGTCGGCGTAAGTCGCCGGCACATCGCCGGGCTGCATGGGCACCAGCTCGCGTTTTGCTTTCTTCCCGATCGTTTCCTCGAACAGGCGGACGACTTCGAGAAGCTCGACCGGCTTGTTGTTGCCTATATTATAAAGGCGCCACGGCGCAGTGCTCGACGCAGGATCCGGTGATGCGGCGGAAAAGGCCAGACTTCCCGTCGACGGGCGATCGACCAGCCGGACAACCGACTCCACGACATCGTCGATGTAGGTGAAGTCGCGCCTCATGTTGCCGTCGTTGAACAGTCTAACGGGTTCGCCGGCGAGAATGGCCTTGGCAAAAATCCACATAGCCATGTCTGGACGGCCCCACGGACCATAGACCGTAAAGAACCGAAGGCCGGTCATCGGAATTCCGAACAGATGGGCATAGGCATGCGCCATCAGCTCGTTCGCCTTTTTTGAGGCACCATAAAGGCTCAACGGATGGTCTGTGTTTTCGTGAACCGAGAAAGGCATCGTCGTGTTGGAGCCGTAGACAGAAGATGACGATGCGTAAAGCAAATGCTGGCAACCATTGTGCCGGCATCCTTCAAGAATTGTGGTGAACCCGTTTAAATTGGCATCCACGTAGGCAAATGGATCGACCAGCGAATACCTCACCCCGGCCTGCGCCGCGAGGTGAACGACCCGAGGAAAGCGGTGCTCCTTGAACAAGCTTGCCACGCCCTTTCGATCGGCAAGGTCGAGTTTGACAAAGCGCAGCCGATTGGATTTTGCCAGTTCGGCGCGCCGGGATTCCTTCAGCGCGGGATCGTAGTAGGCATTCATGTTGTCGACGCCAACGACCTCACGGCCGTTAAGCAAAAGACGGCGGGCGACGTGAAAGCCGATAAATCCGGCGGCGCCGGTCACAAGAATGGGGCCGTCAGGCATCGATCGGGTTCCGTTGTCCATCGGGGCCTAGAGCCGCCATAGGTCAATTCCCTCAGGCTTTTTGGCGCGATCGAGCTTTGATTTCACATCTAATACAATGCCACGATTTCGCTTGAGCAGTTTGGCGATTAAGGGCCAGCCGCCCGCCACATAGTCTTTATGGGCAACAGCAAAAATTACCGCGTCGGCTGCCCGCAGCGACCCAATGGGTGTCAGCTTGATTCCGTATTCATGGGCGGTTTCCTCGGCCGAAGCAATCGGATCGGCCACCTGCACGTTAACGCCTACGCGTCCAAGTTCGCGAGAGATGTCGATCACTTTGGAATTTCGGATATCGGGAACGTTCTCCTTGAACGTCATGCCGAGGATCGTCACTCTGGGATTCACGATCCCACTTTTGAACAAGGCCCGTATGCATTCTCGTGCAATGCGCTCGCCCATGCCGTCGTTGATGCGGCGTCCTGCCAAAATGACTTCCGGATGGTAACCCGCCTTTTCAGCCCGAAAAGTCAGGTAGTAGGGATCAACGCCAATGCAGTGTCCGCCCACAAGACCCGGCTGAAAGTTCAGGAAATTCCATTTCGTTGCCGCAGCGGCGAGTACGTCGCCGGTATCAATGCCAAGCTGGTGAAAAATGGCGGACAATTCATTCATGAATGCGATATTGAGATCACGCTGCGTGTTTTCGATGACCTTGGCAGCTTCGGCGACCTTGATCGAAGGCGCGCGATGGATGCCGGCCTTGACCACCGAACCATAGACGTCGGCGACGATATCGAGCGTGCGCAGGTCCTGCGCGGATACGACTTTTGGGATGGTTTCAAAACGATGCGCCTCGTCGCCTGGATTGATCCGCTCGGGTGAATAGCCCACGGTGAAATCGCGCCCGCCGGCAAGACCCGACTTTTCCTCCAGGATCGGCAGACATTCTTCCTCGATCGCGCCCGGGTATACGGTCGACTCATAAACAACGATATCGCCGTGGCCGAGCAACTTGCCCACGATTTCCGAGGCTGAATAAATAGCGCCGAGATCCGGCCGTCGCGCGCCATCGATCGGCGTTGGTACCGTCACAATGTAGAAATCCGCCTCGGCAAGGCCCGACGACTCATGATCGAAGCGCAAGCATTCCTGCTTGAGGCTGGCAGATGAGACTTCAAGTGTACGGTCATGCCCCGAGCGTAGCTCATCGACGCGCTTTCGATCGATGTCAAAACCAATCACCTGCGCGCCCGAACACGCAAAAGCAACTGCAACCGGCAAGCCGACATAGCCGAGGCCGACGACGGCAATCTTACGATTATGCGCCAAAGTCTCCGTCTCTAGCCAATCGCTCGCACACGATCACGTTCTGCGCGGATGGTGGGAGTCCACCGCCGACGCCAAGCCCCTAGCATCAGAATTGTCCAAATTTCATTGGCGCGATCACGGCCGTTGATGTGCTCGGACCACAACTGACGGACGGCTGCAATATCAATGAGGGTATCGCCCAGATGGTGCGCCTCGAGCAGATCCTCGGCCCAATCCCGCAGCGGTCCGCGCAACCAACGGGCGAGCGGCATCGAAAACCCCATCTTTGGCCGCTGCACCAGCGCACGCGGCAAGTATCGATCAAGCACGCGCCGTAGCAGCCATTTGCTCTCCCCGTTGCGCACGCGCAGGTGTCGCGGAAGTGTCCAGGCAAATTCGACGACGCGATGGTCGAGCAACGGCGGCCGCACTTCCAACGACACAGCCATTGTGGCGCGATCAACCTTCTGCAGGATGTCGTCTGGTAGATAGGTGGCCGTGTCGAACAGCTGCATACGCTCAAGAACGCTCTCACGCCCAATCCCCGCGCACTTCGGCATGCGAATCGGGTGCTCCGTCAGCCCATGTGTAAGCGCGGAAGGATTTTGACAATGGCTTACTAGCCGCAAATAGATCCCGTCGGCGTCGAGTCGCAGGACCTCTGCGAGCTTTCTTAGCTTGTCGGCGGGTTGCGCCGAGCGAAGGGAGCGCGGGGCGAACCTGGCAAGCAATTCAGCCGCGTTTTCTGGAACGGCCTCCAACACGGCCGCGGCCACGCTGCGGACTGGATGCGGCAATTGCATCAATCGCCGCAAAGGCCCTTCTGCCAAGCGATATCGATTATACCCGCCGAACAGTTCATCGCCACCGTCGCCAGATAAAGCGACTGTTACGTGTGCGCGAGTCAACTTGGCTATTGCATGCGTCGGAATTTGCGAGGAATCCGCAAACGGTTCGTCGTACATTTCGGGAAGACTCGGTACAACGGCCAGTGTTTCGGCTGCCGTCACGGTCAACTGTTCATGAACCGTTCCGAGGTGGCGCGCAATCGCTCTCGCATGTTCCGATTCATCATAGCCGAAGTCGGGGAAGCCGACCGAAAAGGTTCGTACGGGCCCCCGCTGCGCTGCCACCATAAGAGCGACAACTGTCGAGGAATCAATGCCGCCCGATAGAAAGGCGCCCAATGGAACGTCGGAAATCATTTGTGCCGAGACGGCGTTAGCCAGAAAGGTATGTAAGGCCACTTCAGCATCGCCGTCCGAACCGCTAAACGGACTGGCAAGGCCGGTAGCAGCGACTCCCGCGATGTCCCAATACTTGCGTCGAGTTGTTCGCCCGCCGGGCTGAACCGAAACGATCTCGCCAGGAAGCACTTTGCTAACGTCGCGGTAGATCGAAAATGGTGCGGGCACATAGGCGAAACGCAGATAGCTTGCAATTGAAGCGGTATCGAGATCGAAGGCGAGGCCCGCAGATACAAAGCTTTTCAGCTCGGATGCAAAATAAAACGAGTCTCTAGATCGGGTATAGAAAAGCGGCTTAATGCCGAGACGATCGCGAACTAGGTGCAGCGTGCGATTAGCGCGATCCCAGAGTGCGATCGCAAACATCCCGTTGAGCTCGGCGAGTGTCACATCAAGCCCGCGCCGCGCCACCGATTCGACGATTACTTCAGTGTCAGAAGTGCCTCGCCGTTTGAGTCCAGCCAAAGCAGGCGCGGCAGCGATTGCCTCTGCGTTGTACACCTCGCCATTATATGAGATTACCCAGCGCCCGTCGGCGGACATCATCGGTTGCGCTCCTGTCGGCGTGAGATCGATGATGGCGAGCCGCTGGTGCGCCATTGCAACGCCGCACTCGACATCGCTCCAGACGTCGGCGCCGTCGGGGCCGCGATAGGCAATCGCCTGTGCCATGGCGCGGGCGCGACTCCCAAGGTCGGAACGATGACCCGATCGCGAAAGATCGAGCAGACCGGCTATACCGCACATGTTCTATTTTCGAGCCCTAGCATGGGCGCGGATTTTGTCCACGGCATAGATGAACGACGGGCTAAACAAAACTTTAGCCAAGAGCGAAACCGGGAGCATTAGCGATACCAAGGCTTTCGCCCACCATGTTTTGAGAGGCGCTAAGGCACCCATCAATGTTTGCCGGGAGGCCTGTGCAACGATTGGAAGCATTATAGCCGCCTTTAGAAATGGCATCGGTGAGTAAAAAAAGAACGACAGATCACTGTTGAGCAACCAGACATAGTAATGAAGCCGACCCGGTGAGTTCTCGCTAATGCTTTTGCGCTTCGACAGGACAATTCCGGTCGCTTCATCGTCTACGTAATAAATACGCAGGACTTCATTGACAAATCGCATCTTGTAGATTTTCCCAATTTCGATCCACACCCTGAGTTCCGGTATGAATTGGGTATTGCGGATCTCCGGAAACGGATGGCGCCGAAGCACGTCTGTCGAAGCAATGAACCACTTCTCGCCGCCGACGCGGTGAACATAAATCATTTCACGTAGATCGCCATCGAAAGTACCGGCTGGAAAACGGTCGCCAACGAGCGTTCCGAACTGGTTGCAGCAAAGGGAAACAATGCCAGAATAAAGAGGTCGCTGTACGGCCGGAATCTCGTTCCAATGATGGGCCAGGCGTTCGAGCGCCTGAGAAACGCAGCCGTCATCAGAGTCGAGAGGGACAAACAATTGCCCCTGCGCCTCACGCAACGCAAGATTATGGGCGATGTGTTTTCCGGAGTGCTCTTGCTTCACATAGCGAATCAAGAAGCTGGCGGTTCTAGCCCAATTCGTGATCAGGTCAGAGGTCGCATCGGTCGATCCATCGTCCACCACCAGCCATTCGAAGTCGCGTAATGTCTGCGCACGTAGGCTGTCATATATGCGATGGATCGTCTGCGCACGGTTATAGGTCGGCGTGAAAACGGTAAATCGCGGCGCGCCGGACATTGACATTTGTCAGGTTAACTGCGCCTGGATTAACGCATGCAAGCGCTCGCGCCGAGTCACCAGCTCGTCCCAAGCTCCGCACTCGACGAGTCGACCCTCGTCGAGGACGACGATCACCTCCGCATGGCGAACCGTCGCCAGACGATGCGCGACCAGCAGAATTCCGATCTCACCACGTAATTCCTTTAGGGCCGACAACACCGCCGCTTCGGATTCCGAATCCAGGGCGCTCATGGCTTCATCCATCAGCAATACGATCGGATCCATCAACAGCGCGCGCGCGATGGCGATGCGCTGGCGCTGCCCGCCCGATAACAGGACCCCTTGATCACCAATAATCGTGTCGTAGCCCGCTGGCAAATCGCTAATAAAATCGTGGGCGTGCGCTCGCCTTGCTGCGAGCTCCACGTCTCCGTCAGTGGCATCCGGCCTAGAAAGCATGAGATTTTCACGGACGGATGCATGAAACAGGATAGTTTCCTGCGGCACATAGCCGATCTTCCGTCGCCACGCGGCAAGTGAGGACGTCGCCAAATTATGTACATCGAGTGTAATTGCCCCGGCCGACGGCGAAACGAGTCCCAACAAGACGTGCACGAGCGTCGATTTTCCAGCGCCCGACCCCCCAACCACACCAGTTATACCGGGTATCGGAATTGCCAGATCGATGTGCTCGAGTGCTTTGCGCTTTCCGAATCCTACCGCAACGTCGCGCAATGTAAGTCGTGAGGGGAGCAATACCGTGAGTTCTTGGTCAGCCGTGTTCAGGGGTTCGGCATGAGCTTCGGCGCTGCTTTGTAGTTCGCCGATTGTGTCCATGGCGTGCAAATAGCCGTTGAGTAGATGTAGATAGCTTTGCACGGTCGTAATGCGTGGAAACAAGCGCATAAACAAGGCAAATACGACGATAACGTTTCCCGCTGGAATACCAAAACGTTTCTGACCCAGCACGAAAATCGCGCCGAGAGCGCAGAAGGAAAGGAATTCGAACAGTCCGCGTACGAACATCGGCAAAAAGTTCACCACGGTATTCGCTCTTTCGAGTGTACCGACGATAGAATTGACGCGGGCACAAGCTGCTGCCTCGCTTGTTGTCGCTTTCACGATTTTGAGGCCCGAAATCCGCTCGCTTAGGGTCGATTGCAATTCGGCATTGAGGGGGGCGATCGATTGGCCGACCGCAAAGCTCTTCGCGTAGAGTCGTAGCACTGTCAGCGTCATCATTGCCGCACAGCCGATCAAGGCAAGCGTGATCGGCCAGGCAATCATCAAACCAAAAGCTAGGTAGATGCAGGTCCCCAGGAACGTCGAAATCAGATAAAGCCCGATATAAAATGATTGCGCGAGTCGCTCACTTTCACTGACAATTGCGTTGGTGAGTTCACCCGCTCTTTTTTCAGACACGTATTGCCACTGAGCGTGCATAATTGCGTGGAACAGTTGCGATTGACGGAGGCGCTTATAGCTGCGCGACACGCTCGTCATCCACCAATGCAGCGCGATGAAAAATAATGCCTGAAGCGCGGCGACGCCCACGATGATCACGAGCAAGCCCGAAATTCCGAACGACCCACCGATGGCGCTGAGAGCCTGGTGCAACAGGCCGCCGGCAAGGCCGGGGCTGGCCGAATAGGAAATCCCAATCTGAGATAATAGGGGCAGCAGCAAACTGACCGAGAGCCCTTCGGTCACTGATACCAACCCCATAAGAATAAGCATCACTGGAAACTTCCAGCGTAAATATCGGACGATATTGATCAGAAGCTGAAGGTGAAGTTTCATCGGTTATGGAAACCAGTCATTTCAACACTTGATCAAAGTTTCCGCCGCGTCACGAAGCGCCACGTTTTGCCGAGGAAGCGGCGCACTCCGGATTCCTCCCATCGAGCATAAATCTCAGACTCGGTGGGCCGGTTCGTGGAATCGAACCTGATACCAAGCGCCGCGAATTGACGGATCGCATCGGGCATCCATCGTCCACGCCGCACAGTGTGGCGGTATGGCAGAGCAAAACCGTCGTAGACGCTCAGGAATGGATGAGAGATCTGATCGCTGCGTCGCGAGCCTTTGAGCTCGAAGTCCCACGCCGTCTCGTCTTGCCGCAACAAACCGAGCAAAGTTGACCGCTCCCAAAACGCGATTTGCAATGATGTCCGGTAGGGCGCACCCTTTGCGATATACCCGATGTCTGAAAATCCGGGACACGGACTGTCAGGCTTCGGCGCCGGCGCCAATCGCAAATAGACGGCCCTCAATTTGACCATCGCGGCATGCATTCTGGCGATCCGCGCAGTATCGACGCGGCCGGTCAAAAAATAGTCTTCGAGCATCAGGAGCACGTAGCGGCCGGGTACATGGTCAAGGGCGCACATAAGCGTTTGCGACCAAGATCGCTCGTCGCCAACCAATACCGGGATAATCCGGTCATCCGGAAAAGTCCGGTGGTTGCTGACGAGATGCAATCTATAGGGTAGATCCGGCCAAAAGCGAAACAGCAGCTCAAAAAACGCTGGCCAGAGGTCCGCATACCGGTCGTGTGATAACACCACCGCCGACACATCGAATGCCAGCTGCTGGGTCACCGTCACGCCCTCGACCAGCTCACGAGTGGGTCGCTGCTTCAAGAAGCCTCAGCACATCTTCGGTGTTGCGTGCAAAATCTCAAGGTCCGATGGAGAATTGCTACCGCAATCTGGGTGAGCCGTGGCCCAGATCAAGCGCGGACCATTCGCTACGCAACGAACTATGCTGCCGCCACCGCTTCGGCACACACCAGCACACGTACCTTGCGGCCGAGCAAGTCGAGCAAAATGGTTACGCGGTCGCGATCGGTCATGCCCTCATAGAGGCCGAGACAGTCGGCGAACACACCCTCGAGAATACGAATTTTGTCCCCGGTGCGAAGCGGACGTGACTCTAGGCGAATGAAGCCAGCTGCATCCTCGCGCGCTTTCAGCGTCGTCACCACTTCATCGGAAATTGCTGCCGGCATGTCGCCATTGCAGATCAGTTGCGAAACACCGATCGTCGAATAGATCGATCTCCAGCGCTGCAGGGTCATATCGATTGCGACGAAAAAATAGCGGGGGAATAGCGGGGCCGGAACGACATCTACACGCCGTGCGTGCCGCCGGCGTTTGAGATAACGCGGTAAGTACGTCATAAAGCCCTGGCGTGTGAGATGTACAACCGCTTTGTTCTCAGCGTTTGGTTGCGAATGCACAACGTACCATCGCAAGTTAGCGTATGTCACTCGATTGCCTCTTGTGTTTTCTTGATCCTGACCCTGAGCATTTCCGGCACCAATACGCGATCGGCGCCGAAACGCACAATTGCAGCTTCGGTTAATGCGCGCGCGTCAGTGACACCGGTGATCAACACGCAGTCAAATGACTTCGTCACCGCCTCGAAATCCGGGAACACCGGCGATCCCATGAATTCGCGTTTTATCGCGGCGGTCTGTACCAGGCCGACTATTTCGATATCATGCTCCATGCTGCAGAGCGCGGCGATCTCGGCTAGATCAGATTCGCCCGCAAGCAATATTTTTCTTATGCCCTGGCTTTTGGCGATGCCAAACAGCTCTGAGCAATCATGCTTCGCCTGCCGGAAAAATCCGAACGAGTAGGAAAGATATTGGACCGTAAGCCGCGACTTTTCGGCGAAGCCCTGGGGCGTGAGATAATAAGCGTATCGCCGCGCCGGCGCGCTACGGACTTTGACGAGGCCTTTCTTGATGCAGCGCTTGAGGTAGGCGTTGACCAGACCAAGCGCGATGCCGAGCTCAGAGGCGAGCAGCCGTTGTGATTGCGCGCGGTCCTGCTCCACAGCGTCGAGCAGGCCGAGCATTATTCGCGAACTTTCCGGTGTTTCTTCGCCCATCTGGCGCATGAAAAACGCCTCCCCCGACAGCCAGGTGGTACAGCGTTCATTGCGTGAACGTCAAGGCTCGGCGTTCAAATGGTGAACACAAATTGTTTCCATTTTGATTCAAAAATTGCAGTGAAATGACAATGTCTTACATAGCACCTGATCTCGCCGAGCCGAAGTGGCGTTAAGGAGTTGCAGGTAAATGCCGCCGACATCGGCAATGGCGGCCAAAGCTGCCGCTGAAGAGTTCGGGAAATGAGCCGGGAAGGTTTTGCGGTTTTGGCCGCTCAAACAGGCGATATGCACTATGCACGTTGGCTGGGTTGCGTTTCCCAGTGATGCTGAGGAGCAGTGTTCGCCTCATCGTTTCGTGACTCCTGCACCGCATGCGAATCATCATCAGCAAACATCACCGCGGCGGTTCTGCCTCCCGCAGGTTGGCGCTACTGTCCCCTTTGGCATATCACCATCGCGACCAATATCCAGGTATGCGACAAATCGTTTTGATCGGTTCTGCTCGCGATTGGAAAAGCGCTTTACCCCAAATGCAGATCGAGCAAAGGCCAATGCTGCCGGGATTTGAGCGGATCCACTTTTCGGATTCGCATCCATGCGCCTTCGGACCAGATCGCAAATACGGAAGCTCATGTTGATGCCCTATAAAATCCTCTACCTTGTCTCCGAAGACTGGTATTTCGTCTCGCACCGGCTTCCGATGGCACGTGCTGCACTACGAGCGGGGTACGAGGTGCACGTCGTGACACGAATTGGCGATTGCGCCGAGCAAATAAAGCATGAGGGTTTCGTCTTACATCCGATTCATTGGCGTCGCGGCAATATGAATCCAATTCGACTGCTTGCGGCGATACTGGAAACCAGACGTCTCTATCGGAAAGTTCGCCCCGACCTCGTTCATCACGTTGCCGTCGTGCCAGCGCTGATCGGTTCGCTGGCAGCACTGAGGATGCCGATCGTGCGCCTCAACGCCCTCGCGGGGTTGGGTTTTGCGTTCACGTCGAACACGACCATGGCTGTCGCTGTGCGGCCGCTCGCCCGTTTCCTTCTCGGCTGGTTGTTAAAGCGGCCGAAGACGACCGTTCTGGTGCAAAATCCCGATGACCACGCCGTCGTAGTGAAGCTCGGCGTGCCGCAGGAGAGAATCGCCCTGATTCCCGGTTCCGGCGTCGACATCGACGTTCTTACGCCAATGCCGGAGCCGTCGGGTACTTTTACCGTCGGATTTGTTGGACGATTGCTTGATGACAAGGGCGTGTCGACGCTGGTGCGCGCGCATGAACTTTTGTCAAGACGCGGTGTTAGCGTTCACACACTACTTGCGGGGGAACCCGATCCATCCAATCCAGCATCGATCCCCGGTCGGGCGCTGGTCGCTTGGCGAGTCATAGCGAATCTTCGATTCCTCGGGCATGTCGATGATATCCGCTCGTTCTGGGCCCAAGCTCATGCGGCCATCCTGCCGTCGAGACGCGAGGGCCTACCAAAGAGCCTGCTTGAAGCAGCGGCCTGCGGCCGGCCGCTGATTGCCTCTGATGTACCGGGATGCAGGGAGATCGCGCGACACAACGTCAATGCGCTGCTTGTTCCGCCCGATGATCCCGAAGCGCTGGCACATGCTATTGTAACGCTTATGAACGATCCCGAAATGCGGATCCGTTTTGGCCGAGCAAGTCGCCAAATCGTCATATCAGAATTTTCGAGCGCGCGAATTGGCAGGGCGATTGTCCTGCTCTATGCGCGCTTGTTGGTAGAGACGGCGCCGTCTGAGGACCGGGCTGTCGGCCGAGTGATTCAATGAGACAAAGCGGAGATGCCTTCGAATTCGCCGGAATCGTGCTCCTTGCCGCCGGCGTAATCAGCTTTGTTCTTTCGCTCTGGCTCAAGCCCGTGCTCAACCGTTTTGCAGTGGCAAAACCCAATGTCCGCTCATCGCATAAAACGCCGACGCCGCAGGGCGGTGGCATCGCCGTAATCGCAGCGACGATCGTAGTGTTTGCCACCATCGCGATCTTTTCACCCACCCTCATAAATGAATCCTGGCGATTGGCCGTTGTCTTTGTGTCCGTTATCGGTCTTGCTGTCATTGGCATTACCGATGATATCCGCCCGATCGCAGCGCTACGGCGACTACTGCTGCAAGCGATCGCGGTTGTTGCGGTTGTGGCTTCGCTGCCCGACGATCTACGCGTGCTCGTAGTCCTTCCGTGGTGGCTCGAGCGCGCACTGCTATTCGTTGCGATGCTGTGGTTTGTGAACCTCGTCAATTTCAGGGACGGCATCGACTGGATGACAGTAGCGGAAGTAGTGCCGCTCTCGGCGGGTCTCAGCCTGTTCGGTTTGATGGGCGCACTTCCGGAGCATGCGACCCTCGTAGCTCTTGCCATCTGCGGCGCTATGGTTGGCTTTGCGCCCTTCAACCGCCCGGTTGCACGGCTGTTCCTCGGCGACGGAGGAAGCTTACCGATAGGCTTGTTGTTGGGCTGGTTACTGATTTTGCTTGCCGGTAGCGGACATCTTGCCGCAGCATTGATATTGCCGCTTTACTACCTGGCAGATACGACCATCACTCTCCTGTGTCGGCTTATTAACCGCGAGCCGGTACTGCAGGCACACCGCAGCCACTTCTACCAACAGGCAATCGGTGGAAAGTTTAGCGTCTACCAAGTCGTCGGCCGCGTTTTCGCGCTAAATATGATCTTGATTGGGCTCGCAACAGCGACAGTGATGACCAAATCCATAACGCTGCACATTATAATGCTGGCGGCCAGCAGCACAATCGTGGGAATTCTGCTTTGGAATTTTCGTTATGCGCATCGTGGATGATTGCCGCACGGTCGATCATCAGCTGACCGCGCTGCATACGTTATGCAGTCCGACTGACGAAATGTCTGCCCTAGAAACGCTTTAGCGACTCGGAACGTTTGTTAATCCAGGTCGAATGCCGAACTGTAGTCGCGCTTCAGGTGATGATCCTGTACAGGTTTATGCAGCACGCAGTTTCCGACGACTAGGAGATCAAGCTCGTTGCCCATGAAGCACCGAAAGGCGTCCTCCGGCGTGCAAACGATCGGCTCACCGCGAACATTGAAGCTGGTGTTAACCAGCACGGGGCAACCTGTTTTCTCTTTGAACCGCTTAAGCAGCCGATGGAAAAGCGGATTGGTATTGGCGTGTACTGTTTGAATACGGGCCGAGTAATCCACGTGCGTGACCGCGGGAATCTCCGAACGCACGAGGTTGAGTTTTTCGATGCCAAACAGCGCCTGCTGTTCAGGCGTCATTGTGCGCCGC
>Ga0075423_10003233_pt1 | contig 14983 bp, 13 predicted proteins | sample SoiMethybrSBSTD2_FD_80114 | JGI IMG/M metagenome (GOLD analysis project Ga0075423, IMG submission 80114) | Bulk soil microbial communities from a Populus tree surrounding site in Tennessee, USA - Soil MetaG P. TD hybrid SBSTD2 | ecosystem: Environmental > Terrestrial > Soil > Tree plantation...
CCAGTCGTCATCGCGGAACGTGCGCCGCCGGCTGGGAACGATCTCGGGCGCCTGCGCCCGGATTCGCAGCCCCTCGCGCAGGAGTGGCTCGGCTTCAGCCGGTTTGCGCCGGGAGAACTGCACCGACGCAAGATTGATGGAGTAGATGGCGACAAGCTGGTGATCGTTCCCCAACGACGCGCGCGCAATGTCCAGCGCTTCTTCCAACGCCGCCGCGGCATCGTCGAGCCGCCGTTCCGCGACGAGGACGTGCGACAGGCTGTTCAGGGTTGTCGCGACGACCGGGTGGCGGTCTCCGAGTGTCGCACGTTGGGTGGCAAGCACCCGTCGAAAGAGCGTCTCTGCCGAGCGATACTCGCCCCGTGTGGCTACGATCAGGGCCAGATCGTGCATCGTCGTCGAGGTATTCGGATGATCTTCTCCGCGGGTGTTTCGATTCAGTTCAAGGCACTGGCGGAGCAGTGTTTCCGCATCATCGAGGTTTCCATTCAACCTCAACACTGATGCGAGATCGCTCAAACTGACGGCCGTCTCGCGGTGTTCGTTACCCAGTACCTTCCGCCTGATGGCGAGGGCCTCCCGGTGAAGTGGCTCGGCGCGTTGATTCAGTCCTTCATCCTGATACACACGCCCGAGTTCCGCGAGCGTGACCGCAACGTCTTCGTGCTCGGATCCTAATTGCTTCCGGCGCGCGGCCAGCGCGCGTTCGAGCTGTTTGCCTGCGCCCGCGTAGTCGCCACGATCGGCGAGCACCACCCCGAGGTAATCGAGCGTCAGCGCCACCCGAACGTCTTCGGGACCGAAGACGCGTTCGCCGATCGCGAGTGCCTGCTCGAGGAGACGCTGAGCGGTTGCGTATTCGGCAAGCCGGCGATACGTCCTTCCCATGCTCGTGAGCAACTGGACCTGCAATTCCGGCTGTCCGGCGAGTTCGTTCTGCACTTGAGCGGCGCCCGCATCGAGCAGCGCACGAACCGTTGGTTCTCCCGACTGACCACGAATTGCATAAGGGTCGGCGCTGGTCAGCACGCCCATCAACATCTCACTGACCTTGACTGCCTTCGCCGTTTCCTTCTGTGCCCGGTCGCGCTCGGCGGCGAGCCGGCGGGTGTTGACGGCGGTGAGGCCCGCGATTATCAGCACGACTGCCACGGACGTCGAAACTCCGACTCTGTGGCGGCGGACGAACGTCATGGCCTGATACCCGAGCGACGCGGGTCGCGCGCTGATCGGTTCGTGTCGCAGAAAACGGCGAAGATCGTCAGCCAGCGCCGTCACCGACGAGTAGCGTTCCGAGGCGTTCTTCTTCATCGCCTTGGAAACGATCGTGTCGAGATCTCCGCGCAACAGCCGGCGCAGTTTCACCGGCGTCGTGCCGCGCGCCGTCGCGTATCGGACCGACACCTGTGCGCCGTCTGTGTCAGAGACCACCGCATCCGACACGCGGGCCGGCTCTCGATCGACGATGGCGCGAATGAGCGTTGCCGGCGATTCCAGCGCCTGGCCCACGGGATGACGTCCCGTCAACAGCACGTAGAGCAATACGCCCAGCGCGTACACGTCCGTTGCTGTCGTGACCGCACCGCCCGACAACTGTTCCGGTGCCGCGTACTCAGGTGTCAGTACCGCTCCGCCGTCGCGCGTCAGCGCGCTGGTTTCGCTGCTGGGACCGTTCCACGCCGCATCCCGCTCGACCAGTTTGGCGATGCCGAAGTCGAGCAGCTTGACGTCGCCTTCCGTGCTGACCAGGACGTTGCCAGGTTTGATATCGCGATGAACGATCAGGTTTACATGCGCGTGGGCGACGGCATCGACGACGTTGAGGAACAGGCGAATGCGCTGTTCCACCGGCAGGCCGCGATGGTCGCAGTACTGATCGATCGTCTGCCCGTCGACATGCTCGAGGACCAGATACGGCTGACCGGCTGGCGAGACGCCGGCATCGATGAGATGCGCGATTCGCGGATGGCGCAGGCGGGCGAGAATGTTGCCTTCGCGCCGGAACCTTTCCTCACCGGCGCGGCCGACGAGAGAAATGTTCAACAGCTTGACGGCGGCGCGTCCCTCGAACCGGCCGTCGCATCGTTCGGCCAGCCAGACGCTTCCGGTTCCCCCCTGTCCAATCGCCGCGAGCAATCGGTATGCGCCAACGACCTGCCCGGTCAGCGTCGCGACTGGCGGGTGACCTGGATCGAGCACGGTGCGCTCGAGGAACCTGGACTCGTGAACCGTTCGATGCTGAGCGAGCATCGAACGCAGATCGTCGGCGAGCACGGCATCACGCGCGGCGATGGATGCGAGCCAGTCGGCGCGTTCGTCAGGATCAATATCGAGGGCTTCGTCCAGGTAGGGGCTAAGGACGCGCCATCGGTCAGCGTTGAAGGGCGGCATTGGCGCTCGAGGATGCCGGTCCTGTGCTGGCGATGGCGTGATGCAGATACAGGCGGCCCTTTTCCCAGTTGCGCTGAATGGTTCGTTCCGACACGCCGCGCATCGCGGCGATTTCGCCGAAGGAGAAACCGCAGAAGAATTTCAGATCGATGATCTCGGCCAGACCCGGTTCGATTTCCGCAAGTTCGTCGAGCGCGTCGCTGATCAGGATCAGCGCGTTCGGATTCATCACGTTGTCCGCGTGATCGTCCCCAAGCGAGGTGATGCTGAACAAGCCGCCGCGCTTGTGCGATCGCCGCCGCCTCACGTCGTCGATGATCAACCCTCGCATCACCCGAGCCGCGTAGGCCATAAACCGGGCGCGATCGACGAAAGCCGGGCCCTCTCTGCCGGACATGGAAAGGTATGCCTCGTGCAGCAGCGTGGTGGCACTGAAGCCTCCCACGGGTCCGTGACGATGGACTTCGCGGCGCGCCAGCCGATGGAGTTCCGCGTACAACGTGCCGAAGAGTGCGTCGGCGACAACGCTATCGTCGTTCGACTCGTCCGGCAGTTTGGTCAAGTCCATCGTTTCCTATTTGATCCGGCCAAATATCTGACCGGACACGCTCCTCTACATATGAGGTCGCAAACGAGGGTCAGAAGACGACAAAACGAAACAAAGGCGAAACTGGGCGCGGCTGACGGTGTGAGCAGAGTATAACGCTGTCGGGGGGTCCGGGGTCCGAAGTACGCTCTGGGAAACGTTCCGCGAGGTGTTTCAGATGACCGGGAAAGCGCCCAAGAAGAGAGTCGATCCCGAGCTGCGGCCTGTCGGGACAATCACGTCGACGCTGAAAAGACGGCGCAACGCGCCCAGGCAAGGATCCGAAGGCGCACCAGATGCGTGGCTCGAGGTCGGTGCCTCGTTCGCCGGTGCGCTTGAGGGTCTGGACGTTGGTGATGAGATCCTCGTGATCACGTGGCTGCATGAAGCTCAGCGGGACGTACTGAAAGTCCATCCTCGATCCGATCCTCGCAACCGGCTGACTGGTGTGTTTGCGACCCGCTCGCCGGATCGGCCAAACCCGCTGGGCCTTCACCCCGTTGTTGTGCGAGCCATCGAGGGAAACCGCCTGCGAATTGGACCGATTGAAGCCATCGACGGAACGCCGGTCGTCGATATCAAGCCGGTGCTGAAATGCTCTCCGCCCCGGCGAAGCCCCCGTTAACATTGGTGCGGCTCACACGTCCTGTATAGCTATGAGCGATTTGCGATACAGCATCCGCGGCCTTCGCGGAATGCGGTCGGTTGCCGTAGTCGTGGTCACATCGTTAGCGCTGGGGATCGCCGCGACGACCACGATGTTCAGCGCCGCGTACGCGGCCCTGCTCCGCCCTCTTCCGTTTGCCAAACCGGATCGACTGGTCCTTCTCTTCACGACGCACACCTCATCGCGCGAGGGATTGGTGCTCACACGCTGGTCCCGGCCCCTCATCGACGTGCTCACCGCTTCGGTGACGTCGTATGAGTCGATTGCCTCGTACACGCCGAGCCTCGTCAGCTTGAGCGGCGGGACTGGCGAACCCGAGCAGATCGACGCCGAGATCGTGTCGCCGGATTACTTTCCGCTCCTTCGGGTCAATGCTGCCTTTGGACGGACGTTCACGGCGGATGAAGATCGGGTACCGGGCGCTTCGCAGGTTGTTGTGCTCAGCGATCGACTCTGGCGGCAACGCTACGGCACCGATCCCGCGATGATCGGAAAGACCGTTCGCATCAACGACGTACCCTTGACCGTTGTCGGGATCACGCCTGCCGGATTTTCCGGTCTGAGCGACAAGTCGTTGCTGTGGATTCCACGAACGATGGCGCCGCGCCTGACCTACGCCGAGTACTTGACGACGCCGCAATTGTTTATCGCCGTGGTTGCGAGACTGAAGGAGGGCGTCTCCCTCGAGCAAGCCAACGCGGAATTGGCCGCCGCGAGCGCCGGATTTCCCATTCAACAGAACGCCGAGGGCGGGAAGTGGGGAGCCATGGCACAAACGATCGGCCAGGCGCGGGTCGAGCCGACTTCGAGACGTTCGGTGCTGCTCCTGTTTGCTGCCGCGTTCTGCGTCCTGCTGATTACGTGTGCGAATGTCGCCGGGTTGCTCCTCGCACGCGGCAGGGTCCGAAGGCGGGAACTCGCGATTCGGATGGCGATTGGTTCGAGCCGTGCGCGAATCGTTCGGCAACTGCTCACGGAAAGCCTGGTGCTCGCGGTGCCGGCCGGCTTGATCGGGGTGCTGCTTGCGGTGTGGGGTGTCGACCTGTTCTCGGCCTATGCGCCGGCCGTGCTGTGGACCGGACGGATCACGATCTCGCCGTTCTCGATGCCCAGCCTGGACGCGGGCGCGTTGGCGTTCACGCTCGCGGTAACGCTTCTGACCAGCGTGTGCTGCGGGTTGGCGCCGGCCCTTGACACATCACGCACCCGGGTGACTGACGCGTTGAAGGAAGACGACCGAGGAGGCGGCGTTCCACGGCGCCTGTTCAAGGCCCTGGTCGTCGTTGAAATCGCGCTGGCGGTGCTGCTCCTGGCCGCAGCCGGACTGCTGCTGGACAACATCGCCAGGATGCAACGGCTCCGTCAAGGTTTCGACAGCGACGGCGTGATGACGTTCTGGGTCCGTCCGCCAACGTCGCGATACGCCGTGACCGAAGGGCCCGCGATCGTTGAGCGACTTCTCACGAGTGTGGAACGGGTTCCCGGCGTGGAATCCGCAGCGGTGAATCGATGCACACCATTCAGCGGTTGTTCGCGTACTGTCCTCTCGTTTGCTGACCGGCCCAACGATCCGGCCAATTTGATCGTTGTCGGGCGCCACTACATCTCCGCCGATTATTTCAAGACGCTCGGCATCCCGTTGCTTGCGGGGCGCGCGCTGACGCCTCGCGATCGTGCGGACAGGCCGCCCGTCACCGTGATCAACGAGAGTGCGGCCCGGCGATTCTGGCCGGATGAGAGTCCGTTGGGGAAACGGGTCTGGTTTGGCGGCACGACGGGCCCGTTCTCTGACCCGGCGCACGCGGTCGAGATCGTGGGGATTGTCGGCGACGTCAAATACGAGGCGGTGGATTGGCCGAGCACCGGCCGGCCCGAGTTCTACACGTCCTATCTGCAATTCTCGTTTCCCGACACGATGGTGATGGTCAAGACGCGCGGCTCGGCCCCTTCGCTGGTTCCCGCCCTCCGGCGTGCGGTCGCGTCGGTCGATTCCGCGCTGCCGATCTACGACGTGCTGACGCTCGACGATCGCATTGCCTCGGCACTCTCGCGGCCGCGATTCAACGCCACCATCGTTTCCGGCTTTGCCGGCGTCGCCCTCTTGATCGCAGCGCTCGGCGTGTACGGGATGCTGTCGTACTCCGTGTCGTGCCGCCGGCGTGAAATCGGCGTGCGTCTCGCCGTTGGAGCGGCGCCGCCGCGGATCGTGCGCGTGATCCTTTCCGAAGGTCTGCGACTCGCGCTGGTTGGCATCGCACTTGGATTGGCCGGTGCCGTCGTTGCCGGACGGCTCACCCGGAGTCTTGTCGTGGACGTAAACCCCTCGGATCCACGAATGCTCGCACTGGTTGCGTTCGTCATGCTGACCGTGGCCGCCGTTGCCGCGTTTCTTCCCGCCCGACGCGCAAGCACCGTCGATCCGGTCGTCGTACTCCGGCAGGAGTGACGGCCCCGTCGGTACTTTCGTCGTCTTTCTTCCTTCAATCTGAGCAACAACTCAGAAAAACACCATGAAGTTCTCATGACTTGATGCCGAGCGCAGGTTCACAGTGGTGGCATTCGCCGATCCAATGGAACACCAGACAGGAGAACGTCATGCCATCACACCGCGCTGTCGGACTTGCCATCGTCGCACTCATTGGCGGCTGTTTGATCGCGTGCGACAAGTCGCCGACTGCGGCCACACCGCCACCGCCGCCTCCGACGCCTACACCGGCGCCAGCAGCCCTCCAAAGCATACAAATCCAGGGCCCAACAACCGTGGCTCCAGGTGCGCGCGCACAATTCACGGTGATCGGCCAGATATCAGATGGCACGACGGTGGATCTCACGTCGGCGTCGACGTGGCGTTCATCCGATTCGGCTGTGTTGTCGATTGCAGACAACGGGGAAGGGGCAGGCGTCAAAGCGGGCGAGGTAGTCCTTGCCGCAGAGAAAGACGCCAAGCGTGCGAGCCTTCAAGTCCTCGTGCTCGCTCCCGGCACATTCCGGGTCTCGGGAACTGTAACTGACAGCGGCATTCCTGTAGCCGGCGCGACGATCGATCTCCTTGACGGCTCGCGCGCCGCGATGACAACGCAAACCGATGCACAGGGAATCTACCGGCTGTATGGCTTGTCGGGACCCATCGAGTTGCGCCTCCGCGCACCGGGATACCCGGAACAGATTCATGTGCTCACGGTAACGGACGACGGGCACTCTGACTTTGCATTAGCGCCATCAGCCGTCCTGAGCGGCTCATACGATCTCACGATCACGGCTGATTCAGCGGCGTGCCCGCAATCGGCGAGAAATGCGCTGCCCGCGGATCTCAGGACGCGGAGCTACCAGGCGGCCATCGCCCAGACCGGGCCGCAACTCTCCGTGAAACTCAACGGCACATCGCTGACCGCCGGGAGCTTTAGTGGCATGGTGAACGGCGGTGTCGCAACGTTCGACATTCACGGGATCACTTCCTCGTTCTACTACTACTACTTGTACTTCGATCGCTCGCTCGATCTCGTCGAGCAGCTCTCACCATCCGGTTTTCTCGTGATTTCGGGAAAAGCGACCGCGACAGTGGCGCCGGGCGGCCTCTCGGGCACACTCCAGGGTGTGATGGGCGTGACACAGACGCTTTCGAGCGCATATCCCTCGTTCAACTCGGTCTGCTATGGCAGAAAGCAGTTTGCTCTGATTCGACGCTAGCCATGACGATGCCGAAGATCCAGGTTCGATTCCGAACGGCTACCTCCATCATCGCCGTCGGTGCGTTGCCACTTGTGTCGGTGAGCGACGGTCACACGAAGCGGCCTCAGCCGCGGAATGTGATCGTGATCACACTCGACACCACGCGTGCCGACGTGTTGACCGCCTACGGTGGTGCGAAGGTGGAAACGCCTGCATTCGATCGTCTGGCCCGCGAGGGGATCGTGTTCGAACAGGCGACGACACCCGTCCCGTTGACGCTGCCGGCGCACTCGAGCCTGTTTACCGGCCTGTTTCCCTATCATCACGGCGTCCGCGACAACACGGATGCGCCGCTCGATACGAAGCACCGGACACTGGCCGAATTGCTGCACTCGAGCGGGATGCATTCGGCGGCCTTTGTTGCCTCCTCGGTGGTGGGGAGTCGTCGAGGGCTGGCACGCGGCTTTGACGCCTACTACGAGGGGGCGGCATCGCGTGGACGACTTCGTCGTTCCGCAAACCTGGTCGTTGACGAGGCGATTCACTGGGTCGATCGCCAGGGTCCCGCACCATTTTTCATGTGGTTACATCTCTACGATGCACATGCTCCGTATACGCTTCCCGAACCGTACCGCACTATGTACGAAGATGTGCCCTATCTCGGCGCTATCGCGTTGATGGATGCACAGATCAAGCGGTTGCTCATTGACCTCGAGCTGCGGCATCTCCTCGACTGCACACTCATCGTCGTCGCCGGCGATCACGGCGAGTCGCTCGGTGAGCATGGAGAAGACGGGCATGGAATGCTTTTGTACCAAAGTACGCTGCGCGTTCCGTTACTGATCCGGATGCCAGGGGTAACGCCGAGACGTGTGAGTGATGCGGTCCGGCTGATTGATGTGATGCCGACGGTCCTGGACGCGTTGGGCGCTGCGGTACCCGCCGGCGACGGCGTCAGCCTGCTTCCCCTGATAAACGGCACCGCGACGCACCTGGATGTCGACGTCTATTCCGAATCGTTATACCCGCGGCGCTTCGGATGGAGCGAGATGCATTCACTGCGTGCTGGACGGTTCAAGTTCATCGCCGCGCCGAATCCTGAACTCTACGATCTCGACACAGATCAACGGGAACGGCGAAACATCTACAGCCAACGTCCCAATATTGCCTCAGCGATGGCCGCTCGACTCCATATACTTGCGGCAACTGAGGGGCGCGTGCGCCCGGCGCAGGATACAGATTCTGAGTCGCTCGCGCGGCTCGCTGCGCTCGGCTATGTGAGTCAGGGAAGCATCGCCGAGCCGCACGAGGCCATCGAACCGTCAGGCGATCCGGAGGCCTGCATCGCGGTGTACAACGCCGTCGTGCGAACGCAGTCCATGAGCGATCGCCCTGCGATCAACCGCGACGACTTCGCTTTCGCGCCGGCCGCTTTCGCGCAGAAGTTTTTCGACCTGCCGCGCTCTTGCGTTTCGCGGCCTTTCGTTTCGGCGCTCCTCGATCGATCGGCGCGTTCCGCGTTGCCAGTACGTCCGACAGTTCGTACGCCTCACGCAGCCAGCCGGTGATCGGAGCTTCCACCTCGTCGCGATGGGTGATGCGAACGAGGTGGACCATCTTGCGCCTCGACGCTTGAACCACACTCCGGATCTGCGGTGCTTTCACGGCTCGCCCGAGGAAGATACAAACTTCAAGGAAGCGTCGCTTCGGCCGCACGAAGAAATAGCAGGACTTACGCGAGAACATGATCGAGCTGTGCGAAGCGTAAATCCGCTGATCCCCGAATTCGACGGCCGCCTCCCGAAGCCGGTCCCACGCATCACGAAGATCCTCTGAGAGGTCCTGCGTCAGCGCAGCCTCAGTCGTCGTCCAGCAGTCGTGTGGTTCGCCCTCCTCGACCCATTGTTTGCAGTGATAACACTCGCGCCCAGGCATGACATCATTTTACGGCGAGCTATTATTTATCGAATATCAATAAAAATTACTTGAACTACAACTCATTTTTATCGTAAAACGATAAAGGAGTTGAAACATGAACGTCACCCGTCCACGGTCCCCTGTGTCGTTTCTCATCATCCTGCTGAACGTCGTGCGCGTCGCGGTCGCGATCGTTTTAGTCGTGGCGGCCGCCATCATTGTCCTCGCGCTGTTTGCCGACATTCGCGGCCTCGAGCTGATCGTGGTTCCACCTTCATTCGGCGTCAGCCCGGAATCACACAACAATTGGACACTGACGATTCCGGTCTCGGTGGCGTTCGACGGGGGCCGGATTGCCGCGCCGTCGATCGGAATTGAACGCGCCGACCTCCAGGATCTTCGCGGCTCGCTGCGCTTTCCGCTTCAACGCGGCCTCGTCTTCATTACCAACGGTCTTCTCCTGATACTCGCCATGGGCGTGGGGCTGTGGCTGACAACTCAACTGCAGAGAGTCCTGCGAACAGTGCGCGACGGGAAACCGTTCGCGCCATCAAACGCGACACGCGTTCGAAGGATTGCGTGGGTGCTGATTGCCGGCGAATTCGTGCGCGCCGCAATCGTGTATCTGGAGAATTCCTACGCGGCCACACACTTCACCGCCGAAGGTCTTCGATTCACCGCGCGCCCTGATCTGAGCCTCGCCGCCGTCATCGAGGGATTAATCATTCTGGTGATTGCGGAGGTGTTCCGGGCGGGGACGCGGCTTGACGAAGATCAGTCGTTGACGGTGTGAGTCGATCGATGGCCATTCGCGTAAAACTTGATCACGTGCTTCTCGATCGTCGTCTCACCTTGACCGATCTCGCGGAGCGCATCGGCATCACGATCGCAAATCTGTCCGTTCTGAAAACCAACAAGGCGCGCGCGATTCGGTTTTCGACCCTCGACGCGCTCTGCCGCGAGCTCCAGTGTCAACCGAGCGACTTACTCGAATGGGCTCCGGAAGAGACGGGCAAAGGATCTGCTTCGGGCTGACACACCCGACGCGAGCGCTTACCAGATCACGCGAACAGTACCGGACTCGCGGATGACGGCATCGCGTGTCAAAAGCGGAAGGTCGAGCGACCGTGCAGCGGAGACGATGAGGGCATCGAATGGATCGCGAGTAAACCGCAACTCGTCGGCGAGATAAACCTGTTCAGCCGTCAGATCAACCGCATGATACGCCGGACTGCTGAACAGGTCGTTGAAGAAGTCACGAACAGATCGGCGCAAATTGATGCGGCTCGCTCTCGCCAGGAGACACATCTCCCAAATGACCGCCATTGGCACGTAGGTGATGGCCTGTTGATGCTCGGACGCGTTGAAGTGGGCTGCGGCACGCCGGCCCAACGCCGGACTGGTCGAAGCATGAAATAGAAGCGCGTGCGTATCCGTGACCGCCGACGGCAGATCAGCCACGGCGTTCGCGCGCTTTGGCGCCCTTAGAGGAAGGTGAAGCCTCCCTCACCCGTGCCGGCCGCGAGAGCGATGCGGCGAACAACTCACGAACGGTCGCATCGGCTTTTTCGAGTGATGGATCGTCGACGGCGATGTCTATGGTGCCAACGACACTACGAACACCTCTCGTGTCGCCAAGTCTTCCGGCGCGCGCTTCGGTGATCAGTTCGTCCACAGCGGCGCTAAGATTGCCGCGTCCGTACCCGCGGCCGCGCAGCCAGAGTATGTTTGCTTCGTCAAGCGTGAGTGAAACGGCTTTCTTGCCCATAAAAACACTATATCATATATCTATCATATAAAACAGGCTCACCCGAAGCCGTTCGATCGGCTCCTGCACACCCGAGGACGTGACATGACGCACCGAGCCCGATTCGTGCTGACATTTGCCGCCGTGTACTTTGCCTGCGCAATGCCATTGGCACAATCCACGCGCATGAAAGTTGTGCTCGACACGGACATCGGAACCGACATCGACGATGCGTGGGCGTTGGGGTATGCACTCAAGAGTCCTTCGTTTCAACTGCTCGGCGTGACGGTGAGCGACGCCGACACCGCCCAGCGGGCGAAACTCGCGTGCAAGCTGCTGCACCGGCTCGGACGAACGGACGTTCCCGTCGCGGTGGGGCGCCAGACTGCCGCGGTTCCTCCCGATCGAATCGACTATCAGTTCGCCTGGGCGGAAGACTTTCAGACCTACAAGCCCGTGGCGACGCCGGCCGTGGATTTCCTGGCCGAGACGATCCGAAAGAATCCGGGTGAAGTCACGCTGATTGCTGTGGGGCCGTTGCAGAACATCGGCGATTTGGTCCGGCGATATCCGGATGTGGTTCCGCTCGTGAAGCGCGTCGTGCTGATGAGCGGATCAATTGGGCCGAACGCCTGGAGTTCAACGGCCGTGGCGGAATGGAACGTCAAGCTGGCGATTCCTGAGGCACAGGCCGTGTACGCGGCGCCCTGGCCGCTGACGATTGTGCCTCTCGATTCCACGACCTACATGCGCCTCGAGGACGGCGAGCGCGAAAAGCTGCGGGCCGCGCGAACGCCCCTCGTCGTGGCGCTCGAAGCCCTACTTCGCCTCTGGAGCGACGAGCCGACCAGCCGCATGACGCTGCACGACCAGATGGCCGTGGCCGAGGCGCAGCATCCCGGGCGGTTCTTCGGCCGCTGCGAGACGATGCCCATTCGCGTCGATGCGGAAGGCTACACACGCGTCGATCGAACGCGTGGCCGGCCAGTTGCTGTGTGTCTCGAGCCGAAGCGCAATGAGTTCATGACACATTATCTCGGCCAGCTTGCGTCCCGATGATGTCGTTCCGCCCGGTCGTCGTTCTCGCGGCATCCCTTGCATGGTTCTCTGCCTCATCCTCTGTACGGGATATTCCTGCAGTTCAGACGGCGACGTCAGCGCCGATCTCGATTCATCCCGAGAACCCGCACTATTTCCTCTGGCGCGGCAAACCGACCGTGCTGATTGGCTCAGGCGAGCACTACGGCGCTCTGTTGAATCTCGATTTCGACTATCGAACCTACTTCGACGCCCTGGCCGCAGATGGGATGATGGTGACACGGCTGTTCAGCGGGTCGTACGTCGAACCGCAAGGATCGTTCAACATCGCCCGGAACACGCTCGCGCCAGCACCTGAGCGGTTCATTTCGCCGTGGGCGCGAAGTACTCACTCCGGGTATGCGAATGGAGGCAATCGATTTGATCTGACCCGATGGGACCTGTCGTATTTCGAGCGGTTGAAAACGCTCGCCGCCTACGCGCAGAACAAAGGTGTCGTGATCGAGTTCACGCTCTTTTGTCCGATGTACGAGGATACGCAGTGGAACCTGAGTCCCATGAATGCGGTGAACAACGTCAACGGCGTGGGAAACGTCGGCCGTCTCGATGTGTTTACGCCGGATCGGAGTGGCGGTCTCCTGGCAATCCAGGAAGCGCTCACGCGGAAACTGGTTGCCGAGCTCAATCCGCTGGACAACGTGATCTTCGAAATCATGAACGAGCCATACGTCCGCGCAGTGCCACTTGACTGGCAGCGCCGGATCGCGGAGGTCATCGTCGAAACGGAACGCGGCCTGCCGAAAAAACACCTGATCTCGCAAAATATTGCGAACAAATCCGGTACCGTTCAACCTGCGCACCCGGGCGTTTCCGTGTTCAATTTTCACTACGCTGTGGCCGAAGCGGTCGATGCGAACTACGACCTCAACAGAGTTATCGGTGATAACGAAACCGGGTTCAAGGGAACCGCCGACACGCCGTACCGCCTCGAAGCGTGGGAGGTAGTCATGTCGGGCGGTGGCATGTTCAACCATCTCGATTACTCGTTTGCTGCCGGCTACGAGAACGGCACCTTCGCGTATCCCTCCACCCAGCCTGGCGGCGGCAACGCGGGCTTTCGGCGCCAGATGCGAGTCTTACGGGACTTTATCCATGGATTGGACTTCGTCGCGATGCGTCCAGACCGCGCAATTGTCACCAGTACGACCGCCGGCGCGACGGCGCGCGCGCTGGTGCTACCCTCGAAAGCGATCGCAATCTTCGTGAAGGGCGGCGGTGCGGCGACCAGGCTCACTCTTGAGGTGCCGCCCGGGACCTGGGCGGTCGAATGGGTGGACACGAGGAGTGGCGCCACGGTTCTGAGGACGACGGTAGCCGGAGGACGACCGCAGGTTCTGGACGCCCCCACCTACGAGACGGATATCGCGCTGCGCCTTCTCAGGCAGTGAGCGTCGAGAGTCCCGGTCCGAGCGCATTCGAGGCTTGAACTCGGTCGCGCATGTTGTTACTCTCGATTGCCGGCTTTATTGCCCCTCATCGTGCGGGGCCGCCTCGCCCGAGGCTGCGCGATGATTGTTCCACCAGGGCTGTAAACCGCGCGCACTTTCCTCAAATGTCTGCGTATTGAAGTTGGCCGGGTCACGAGATCCGAGCCTCGCACGTTCATGGCTGCGTGTGGCGTAGCCCCGAGGTGTACCGCATGCCTGAAACTTTCGGCGCTCGAATGCGCGAGCAGCGCGAGCGGCAGCAAGTCGCCCTCAGTACGATCGCCGAGCAGACCAAGATCAAGGTCTCGCTCCTCGAAGCGCTGGAGCACGACGACGTGTCTCATTGGCCGTCGGGCATTTTCCGTCGTGCGTTCGTTCGCGCTTACGCCCACGCAATCGGGCTGGAGCCAGACGTGGTGCTTCGAGAATTTCTGGAACGCTACCCGGATCCTCCCGAAGTGTTTGCGGATGCTCTGGCCGGTGCTTCCGATGACGGCCGAGCGACTGACGCGGCGCCGACCCGCTTCAAGTATCTCGTCGCCTCAGCAATCGGATCGGTCTCGCGCCTGGCGCGTTCCCCCCAGATACCGGAGCCCGTTCTCCGGGCCGTCTCACGGTTGCCTCACACACCCGATCATCGCGAATCACTGTCGGTCGAAAGCCGCATCATCGTCGAGGAGGAACCGCCTTCCCAACCGGTATCGCCCGCCGGCGACGAGGAACCGACGGTGAAGATGACGTTGCCGGTGGCGGAAGTCGTGACGGATGTTGAACCAGCAGTGTCGGTACGAGGGGACCCCCCTGCGCTTGTTCAACCGGAACCTGTCGTCGCGGTGCCGGTCTCGATTCGTCCAGTCGAGTCGTGCGATCCAGATCTGATGGCTGTCGCCCATCTTTGTACTGAACTCTGCCGTGTCCAGACCACGGCGGATGTGCCCCCGCTCCTGGAGCAGATGATACGGATTCTTGACGCGGTGGGCGTCATCATCTGGATGTGGGATCCGATCGCCAACGAGTTGAGGCCGGTGCTCACGCACGGCTATTCCGATCGCGTGGTTGCGCAGTTGCCGCGAGTCGAACGTGACACGAATAACGCCACGGCGGCTGCATTCCGTGCCGAGCGGACGTGCCTGGTGAAAGGCGATGCTATCGATAACGGAGCTCTGGCGGTGCCGTTGATCGGACCCGATGGCTGCTTTGGTGTCCTGGCGATCGAACTGCCGGATCGACGAGAGGAGAAGGAACCAGTGCGTGCGCACGCGATGATTCTCGCCGCGCAGTTGGCAACCCTGATCGCGACGGCGCAGTCGATCGAAGTCTCGGACAGACAGTTCGCTTAAAAAAGGGAAAAGGGAAAGCGCCTGCGGCCTAACAGGCCAAGGTAAAAAGGGCGACGACATGGATCGTCGCCCTTTTTTTGTTTACTTCGGGCCGTTGCCTGGCTTCAGCTGGCCGCGAATCTCGCCTGCGCCGCTCTGGAC